>Ga0302325_10003631_pt1 | contig 36216 bp, 27 predicted proteins | sample Palsa_T0_2_FD_201948 | JGI IMG/M metagenome (GOLD analysis project Ga0302325, IMG submission 201948) | Peat permafrost microbial communities from Stordalen Mire near Abisko, Sweden - Palsa_T0_2 | ecosystem: Environmental > Terrestrial > Soil > Palsa > Peat permafrost | place: Sweden: Abisko...
GGGTCATATCGACCTCGATCCAGCTGGTGCAGTGGGCTGATGTTTCGAGCGAGCGCTTCATGTGGGCGCCGATCTGGCGGCGCATCCGTGACAGTTGGCCGCTCCCCGCGGCAGGCGGGGGGTCAGGCCGGTACGGGCTCTCGATGTGCAGCGGGGGCTCGGGCGCCGCCTCGAGGAACGCCAGCACGTCCTGCTTGCGCACCCGTCCGCCGCGGCCCGTGCCGGGGACGCCGCTCAGGTCGATGCCGTGCTCGGCCGCGATCCGCTGGACGACGGGGGAGTAGCGGCGGGCGGGAGCGCCGTTCCCCGACGGTGCGCCTGAAACCGGTGCGTCATGGGGGGGTGGCGGTGGCGCCGCGGCCGGGGGTGGCGGTGGCGCCGCGGCCGGGGGTGGGGGTGGCGTCGGCGTGGGGGCCCCCGCCGCCGCGATCCGCGCGAGCACCACGCCTACGTCGACCGTCGCATCCACCCCGACGAGGATCTCGGCGACGATGCCGGTCACGGGCGCCGGCACCTCGGTGTCGATCTTGTCGGTGGAGATCTCGCAGATCGTCTCGTCGGCCTGCACCCGATCTCCTATCTGCTTAGCCCAGGCGACGACGGTGCCCTCGGCGACCGACACGCCCATCTGCGGCATCGTCACATCGACCAGGGTTGTCTCACCGGCCGGTCTGGCCTCAGTAGGCAAGGAGCTCACGACATGCCTCCCGGATGCGCTCGACGCTCGGCAGCACGGCCTGCTCGAGCGGGGGCGAGAAGGGAATCGGGACGTCGGGGCTCGCGACCCGCGTCACCGGTCCGTCGAGGTCCTCGAAGCCGCGCTCGGCGATCAGCGCGGCGACCTGTGCGCCCGCCGCGCAGGTGGCATTGGCCTCGTCGACGATCACCACCTTGGAGCACCGCGCGACGGAATCGAGGATCGCATCCGCATCGAGCGGCACCAGCGAGCGCAGGTCGAGCACCTCAATCGACGCGCCGTCGAGGTCCTCGGTGGCCTCGAGCGCGGTGTGGACCATGGCGCCGTAGGCGATCACGGCGAGATCCGACCCCGCGCGGGCGATGCGGGCGGTCATCGGCGTCTCGTAGATGCCGTCGGGGACCTCGCCCTTGATCCGGCGGTAGAGGTGCTTGTGTTCCATGAAGCAGACCGGGTTCGGATCGCGGATCGCCGCGTGCAGTAGGCCCTTCGCGTCCTCGGCCGTGGATGGCGCGACCACCTTGATGCCCGGGGAGTGCATGAACCACGCCTCGGGGTTCTGCGAGTGGAACGGGCCGCCGGAGAAGCCGCCGCCGGAGGGCAGCCGCACGGTGATCGGCACCGCGAGCCCCTGCCGGTAGCGCATCTTGGCGGCCACGTTGACGAGCTGGTCGAAGCCGCAGGAGATGAAGTCCGAGAACTGCATCTCGCACACCGGGCGCATGCCGACGACCGCCGCGCCGATCGCCGTGCCGACGATCCCCGATTCGGCCAGCGGGGTGTCCATGACCCGGTCGGGGCCGAATTCCTCGAAGAAGCCGTCGGTGACCTTGAACGCGCCGCCGAACACGCCGATGTCCTCGCCCATCACGAACACGCGCTCGTCGGCTCGCAGCTCGTCGCGGAGCGCCGAGGAGATCGCCTGCAGGTAGGTCAGCGTCGGCATCAGGACGCCTCGCCGCGCTGGGCGAACCCGCTCCAGGGCGCCTGGCCGTCGCCCAGGGGCTCGGCCTCGCCGACCGCGAACACGTCGGTGGTCGCATCCTCGGGGTCGGGCATCGGGGAGGCCAGCGCCTGCTCGGTGGCGGCGTCGATCTCGGCCTGCACCGCGGCTCGGATGGCGTCTACGTCGACCCCGAGCTCGCGCAGGCGGGAGTCCTGGCGGTCGATCGGGTCGCGCTTGCGCCACAGCTCGACCTGCTCCTTGGGGACGTACTTCATGTCGTCGTGGGCCGCGTGGCCGTGCATCCGCATCGTCACCGCTTCGATCAGCGTCGGCCCCTCGCCCGCCACGGCGCGCGCGCGGGCGGCGCGGGTCGCCTCGAACATCGCCTCGACGTCATTGCCGTCGACGGTGACTCCGGCGAACCCGTAGGCCGCCGCGCGCTCCACCGGGTCGACGGCGAACTGCTTGTCTAACGGGGTCGAGTATGCGTACTGGTTGTTCTCGAGTACGAACACGACCGGGAGCCGCTGCACCCCGGCCCAGTTCATCGCCTCGTGGAAGTCTCCGCGCGAGGTCGAGCCGTCGCCGAACCAGGTCAGCGCGCAGCGTCGCTCGCCGCGCAGCTTGAAGGCCATCGCCATTCCGGTCGCCACCAGCATCATGTCGGGGAGCATCGAAACCATCCCCACGCAACCGAGCCGCCAGTCCCCGAAATGGACGTTGCCGTCCCGGCCCCGGGTGATCCCGGTCTCGCGGCCCATGTACTGGGCGAGGATCCGGGCCGGGGTCACGCCGCGGATGATGTGGGCGGCCAGGTCGCGGTGCAGGATGCACAGCCGATCCTCCGGCCCCATCGCGAACGCCGCGCCGGCGGACACCGCCTCCTGTCCGAAGCCGTCGTAGAAGGAGCCCGGTACCTTCCCCTGCCGGTACAGGCTCATCGCCCGCTCCTCGATGCCGCGCATCAGCAGCATCGCGCGCAGCAGCCAGATCCGATCCTCTGGCTCGAGGTATAGAGCCCCACCTACCGCAGGCTCGGCCATTTCGGTCGCCATCTCGCCGCTTCCCCTTCGTTCAAGGCCGGATCGGGATCACCGTCCGTGCCGTTTCCCGGGTCGCTCTTGGGATCTCCGTCACGACCCGCCGCCAGGGCACTGTGGCTGATTATCCCACCCAGGTGCGATGCCGCGAAAGCGGTGGCGGGCATGGCCGCGCGAGCGCTCCCTGTTCCCCGGTGGCGGGTTTACCCTTCCCCCCCAATGGATCGGGCGTGGCTCACCCGTATGCGCTGGCGGCGCCGCGGCGCCTGGATGTGGCCGACCTTCGTGGCGCTCACCGTCGTCGACGGGTTCGTCGCGCACGCCCTGCCGCCCGAGGGAGATTCGGAGGGCCTGGTCGCGGCGCTGCTGGGCGCCGGCCTGTGGAACTTCCTCGCGGTCGCGGTGATCGCCCATCCGGTCGGCGCGATCCTGAGGAGGGCGCGGCGGGACCTGCCGCGAATCGTGGCTCGCGACTACGCCGGGACCTGGCTGGTCATCGCCATCACCGCCGCGGTGGTGGTGGCGGGGCTGTCCAACCGCGCGACGGTGACGGGCAACCGTGCCGCGATGCGGGACGCGATCGTGCGAGCGGTGGCCTGGATCGGCTTTCGCGCGCCGCCGGAGTTCCGCGGCCAACTGCGTTCCACCACTACCGTCACGATCCAGCCCGGGAGCCTGTACCGGGTCTGCGTGCCCAGCGCCGACCGACACCGCACCTACTGCGTGGTCGTCGATGACCAGGAGGCCGTTGACCGCAGCGTTCACTTCGCCGGCTATGAGCCGAACACGACCTTCGTGAACGGGCTCGGTTAGGGCGATTAACCCCGGTTTTCTGTATGTCCGTCCACTTATAGGGTTTAGTTTAAGTCCCTGAGCTGAAAGCCGATGGGTCCGTGACAGAAAGTCAACCGCCGGGCTCGGGCAGCCCCCTCTGGAAGGGGCTTCCCTATGTCAGCTCACAGGTACCGGGTCACCGCGATCGCGCGGCGGTCCGCCGCCGGCCGCCGTTCGGCGAAGACCCTCTGCGTCGGCGCGCTGGGCGCCGCCCTGCTGATGGCAGCCGCCGCCCCGTCTGCGCTCGCCGCCTCGACGACCACGGTGAACCTCGGCCTGGCGTCGACCTATGCGGTCTTGAGCGGCGCCTCCGTCGGTAATACCGTCAGCGCCCCCGGGACCTCCTTCACCACGCTGCGGGGCGACCTCGGCGTGACGGCGAACTCAGCGCCCACCGGCTTCCCGCCCGGCGTGGTCACGGGCACGACCCGGGTCGGCACCACCGCGGTCATCCAGGCCGGCGCCGACCTCACCACGGCATACAACGAGGTGGCCGGCCGCGCGCCCGGTACCACGATCGCGGGGGACCTGAGCGGCGTGAAGCTCACGCCCGGCCTGTATTCCGCCGCCGGCGCGATAGCGAACACCGGCACCCTGACCCTCGACGGCGGCGGCGACCCCAACGCCATCTTCGTGTTCCAGATCGGCGGGGCGCTCAACTTGGCGGCCGGGGCCCAGGTCACCCTGACCGGCGGCGCCCAGGCATCGAATGTCTTCTGGCAGGTCAACGGCGCCGCGGTGATCGGCGCAGGCGCCAAGTTCACGGGAACGATCATGGCCCTGGGCGCGGTGGCGGTCGGTGCCGGCTCGGAGGTCAACGGGCGCGCGCTGGCTCTCACCGGCGCGATCTCACTGAACGACAACGAGTTCTACAGCGCTCCGCCCGTGGTCACGATCACCGGTGGAGCCACCGGGATCACCAACAATGCGACCCCGACGATCACCGGGACGACCGATATCGTGGCACCGGCGGTCGTGACCGTGACCCTTGCCGGGCAGACCCTCACCGCGACCCCCTCGGGTGGCACATGGTCGGTCACCTCGCCGCTGCTGGCGAACGCCACCTACCCGATTGTCGCCTCGGTCACCGACGGAGCGGGGAACCAGGGGAGCGCCGACCAACAGCTGACCATCGACACGGTGCCACCCGTTGTCACCATCGCCGGCGGACCGTCGGTGACGACGAACAATCCGACGCCCACCGTCGCCGGTACCAGCGACATCGCTCCCGGCACGATCGTGACCGTGACCGTCGACTCGCAGGTCCTGACCGCCCTCGTGCAGCCAGGGGGAACTTGGAACGTGGCCCCGACCACGCTGACCGACGGCACCTGGACGGTCAGCGCGTTCGTCAACGACCCGGCCGGCAACCAGGGCTCCGACAGTCAGACGCTGACCCTCGACACCGTCGCGCCCGTGGTCTCGATCGCCGGGGGGGCGAACGCCCTCACCAACGATCCGACACCGGTCATTTCCGGCATCGCGAACGTCACACCCGGCATGCCCGTGACCGTGACCCTGGCCAACCAGACGCTGACCGGCCTGGTCGGGAGCGGAGGGGCCTGGTCGGTGACCGCGGCCTTCCTGGCCGACGGCCCGCATCGTGTGGTGATGTCGGTCTTCGACGCCGCCGGCAACCAGGCCAGCTACACCCAGACGCTGATCGTCGACACGGTGGCGCCGCTGGTCACCATCAACGGCGGTGCGACCAAGATGACGGGCGACGCCGATCCCACGATCGCCGGGACCTCCGACGCCGCACCCGGCACGACGATCACGGTGTCAATCGCGGGACAGAAGATGACGACGCTGCTGCAGGACAACGGCACCTGGAACGCGACCCCGAACACCGTCGGTAACGGCACCTGGTCGGTCCTCGCCTCGGCTCCCGACCCAGCCGGGAACGTGGGGACGGCCAGGCAGACCCTGACCACCGACACCCACGCCACCTCGGGGTCGACCGGATCCGGCTCGGGCGGATCCCGCCCGAGCCTGATGGCATGGTTGTCGGCCACCAGTTACAAGGTTGCCCACGGTAAGCGTGTGCTGGTGCCCTTCGTGCTCAGCGGCGCGGCCAAGGTGACGATCACCGTGCTGCGCGGAAAAAGCACGGTGGCGACGCTCAGCGCCACACGCCGCGCCGGGCGCGGCTCGGTTACCTGGAACGGCCTGATCAAGCGCAAGCCCGCGTCGCGCGGGATCTACAAGGTCATCCTGCGAGGCGTTTCTCCGGCCGGGGCCACGGCCGGCGACTGGGCCACGGTACGCGTCACGTGACCGCTGCCGCACGCGCCGATCGTGGTACCCCTACCGCATGGTGACCGGGTCACCCAAGCGGACGGTACCGGGCTCGATCACCTCGCCGTAGATTCCCAACGCCAGCGGCTCGGTCGTCGGCTCGCCGCGGCGGTACTCCCCGAGCAGGTCGAGCGTCGGCAGATCGACCACCCCACTGTCGGGGTCGCGGCTGGTGACCAGGCAGCGCCCGACGTGGCCGTTGAAGCTCACGAGCGCGTCGCCGATGCGTACGCCGTGACCGATCCACGCGTCCTCGCCGTGCGGCTCGACGCCGTCGACCTCGACCAGCATCCGGAAGCGTCGGGCGTCGATGTCGCCGCCGTTGCCGGCGACCTCCGCCAATCGCTCGAGCGAGCCGCGCGAGACCAGCGAGACCGTGCCGCGCTCGCCGCGGTCGACGCCTCTGGGCTTGCGATCGGCCTCCACCAGGCGCAGCGCCCGGCCCGCCTGGGCCGAGATCGCGTCGGACCACGGCCCCACCACCAGCGGCGCGCGGAGGGTCAGCCGGAAGAACCGGGTGTCGATGTCCGCGCCCAGCTCTACCCGACCCGAGATGCGCTCGCCTCCGGGGAGGATCAGGGTCAGCGTGCGGTCGGCGTCGCCGTATTCCGCCTGCATCGCGCTCAGCTCGCCGATCTGCTTGCCGTTGACCATCCGCCCGCGCTCGTCGACGAGATAGAAGCGCCGGTTCTCACGCACGCCTCCGGGCTCGAGCAACAGCTCGTCGCGCGAGGTCACTCGCAGGCCCTTGATGGGCGTGACCAGGAGGCGGCGGACCTTCATCCAGAGATTGTCGCTCACGCGAAGGTCGAGGCTGGGCTGCGCGGTAAAGTCCCGCGGCTCGGATGACAGCACACAGAGTCGTGGTCGTCGGCGGGGGGGTTGCTGGGCTCTGCGTGGCGTATTTCCTTCGCCGCGCCGGGGCTGAGGTGCTGGTCATCGACGCCGGCGAGCTGGGCAGCGGGGCCTCGTCGGGCAACGCCGGCTGGATCTGTCCGGCGCAGGCGGGACCGCTCCCCGAGCCGGGGCTGGCGACATACGGTCTGAAGTCGGTGTTCCGGCCAGAGTCGGCTCTGTATATCGAGCCGAGCCAGCTACCGCGGATGCTGCCCTGGCTGATCCGGTTCGCCCGCCGCTGCAATCACCAGGATCACCGCCGCGGTACCGAGGCGCTGGCCCGGCTCAACCGGCGGACATTTGAGCTGATCGAGGCCTTGGCCGCCGACGGAGTCCAGTTCGAGAGCTACCGGCAGGGCATGCTGTTGGCCGCCGAGCGACGAGAGAGCGCCGTGGCCTTCCTCGATGGGCTGGAGCCGCTGCGGGATCTGGGGTTCGCGCTTCCCCGTGAGGTGCTTGACGGGGCGGCGACCCGCGAGCGGGAGCCGATGCTCTCGACCGTGGTCAAGGCGGGCGTGTTCATCGAGGAGCACATCTACGTGCGGCCGATGACGCTGGTGGACGGGCTCGGGACTCGGTTGCGGGAGATGGGGGTCTCGATCGAGCGACGGACCCCGGTCACCGCCGTGACTGCCTCGCCGAGCAAGGTGGCCGTGCGGACACAGCTCGGCGAGGAACACGCCGCCGACGCGGTCGTGGTGGCCGCGGGGGCGTGGACTCCGCGGCTATTGGCGCCGCTGGGGATCCGCCTCCCGATCGCCGCGGGGAAGGGCTACAGCTTCGACGTACCCGTGGCTCCGGGAGTCACTCCGCGCTCCGCGATGATGCTGCTCGACGCCCACGTCGCCTGTAGCCCGTACGCCGATCGCATGCGGCTCGCCGGCACGATGGAGTTCAGCGGGCTCAACGAGCGACTGGACCACCGGCGGATCGCGGCGATCGGCCGGGGTGCGGCGAGGCTGCTGCCGGACATCGAGCTGGACCGGAGCGAGCACCTGTGGACCGGCATGCGTCCGATCGCTCCGGATGGCCTCCCCGTAGTAGACCGGGTCCCGGGAACGAGCAATGTCTACCTGGCAGGTGGTTATTCCATGCTCGGGATGACCGTTGCCGCCCCGGCCGGTGAAGCGCTCGCACGGATGATGTGCACCGGCCAACGGCCCCCGGAGCTTGCTCCGTTCAGGATCGGGCGGTTCCGCGGCGTCACCGGTCCTCGCCGCCCGGGGCGGTAGGGCCAACCGCCCGGAGCGGTAGGGGCGAGCTGCCCCGGTAGCCTTGCGCGAGCTTATGGACCGACCGCCCGCATCCCCGTTCGTAGCCGTGGTCACGGGCGCGTCGAGCGGGATCGGCGCGGCGACGGCTCGACGCCTGGCGCGTGAGCCCGGCGCATCCCTGGTGCTGGTCGCGAGGCGCGAGGCGCAGCTGCGTGCGCTGGCCGACGAGCTCGGAGGCGCGACGGTGATCGCTCTCGACCTGACCGATGATGATGCTCCGGCACGGATCGCCGAAGTCGTGGAGCGCGAGCACGGCGCGCTGCACCTGCTCGTCAACAATGCGGGCGCGGCGTGGCGTGGACCGTTCGCCGGCACCGGCTGGGAGAACGTCAGGCGCCATATGGAGGTGAACTTCGACGCGCCGGTGCGCTTGACCGAGGCGTTGCTGCCGTTGCTGCGCAGGACGGCTGCCGAGCAGCACTTCGACGGCCGGGCGCGGGTCGCGATCGTGAACGTCTCCAGCACCTCGGCGCGAGTCTCGCGCGCCAATTCGGGCGGGTACTCGGCGAGCAAGTTCGCGCTGGCGGGGTGGAGCGACGCCTTGCAGCTGGAGGAGCAGGAGCACGGAGTTCATGTCGGGCTCGTGCTTCCCGGGTTCGTGGTGACCGAGGGCTTTCCCCAGGTCGAGCTGGTGGAGCGCGCGGCGACGCGCTGGATCCTCGCGCGTCCCGAGCTCGTGGCCGAGGCGATCTTCGATGCCGGGCCGGGGGGCAGGGCTGAGCGCTACGTCCCGCGGCCGTATTGGCTGGCCGCCGCGGCGCGCATCCTGCTCCCTGGCCTTGTCCGTCGCGCGACGCGCAGCGCCGTGCTGACGCCCCACCACGAGAAATAACGCTAAGTGGCCCGTTTCGCAAATACGACGACATTCGCGCGGCCCCCCGGCGGCGCTGGCTCCGGCTTGCGGCCCGCTCGGCATCCAGCCTCGCCGGATCGGGCCGCGCCGGAGTCGTCCGGCTGTCCTCGTCGCCTCGTGTGCCAGAGGCACCCGTCGGCTCCTGCGTCCTTCCCCAGCATCCACCGGTGACCGCTCTCGGTATCGCCGTACTTACGAAACGAACCACTAAGTCGCTAAGCTACAGCGGCGTAACATTGCCGCCGTCAATCACTCTGGAGCAGCCACATGACCGCAGACGTCCGCCGCGTAGCAGTGCTCGGCGGCACCCGGATCCCATTTGCCCGCCAGGACGGGCCGTACGCGAGCGCGTCGAATCAGGACATGCTGACCACCGTGCTCGATGCGGTCGCGACGCGCTTCGGCCTCGAGGGCGAGACGCTGGGCGAGGTCGCCGCCGGCGCCGTGCTCAAGCACAGCCGCGATTTCAACCTGACGCGAGAGTCCGTCCTCGGGTCGCGGCTCGCCCCGGAGACCCCCGCGTACGACGTCCAGCAGGCGTGCGCCACCGGCCTCGAGGCGACCGTCTTGGTGGCGAACAAGATCGCCCTCGGGCAGATCGACGCCGGGATCGCGGGAGGCGTTGATACGACCTCGGACGCCCCGCTGGCGCTGAACGACGACCTGCGCGAGATCCTCCTCGAGGTCAACCGCGCAAAGTCGAACATGGAGCGCGTGCGGACGCTGGCCAAGCTCCGCCCCCAGTACATCGTCCCCGAGATTCCCCGCAACGCCGAGCCTCGCACCGGCCTGTCGATGGGCGAGCACTGCGCGATCATGGCCACGGAGTGGGGGATCGGGCGCGAGGAGCAGGACGAGCTCGCGGCGCGGAGCCATCATCACCTGGCCGCCGCCTACGAGAGCGGATTCGAGGATGACCTGGTCACGCCGTACCTGGGACTGTCGCGCGACCAGAACCTGAGGCCCGACTCGTCGGTCGAGAAGCTCGCGAAGCTGCGCCCCGTGTTCGGCGGGGCCGACGGGACGATGACGGCCGGGAACTCGACGCCTCTGTCCGACGGCGCCTCCGCCGTGCTGCTGGCCAGCGAGGAGTGGGCACGCGAGCACGACCTCCCGGTCCAGGCCTACATCACCCACGCACAGACCGCCGCCGTCGACTACGTGCACAAGCGCGAGGGACTGCTGATGGCCCCGGCGTACGCGATGCCGAAGCTGCTCGCGCGGGCCGGCCTGGCGCTCCAGGACTTCGACTTCTACGAGATCCACGAGGCGTTCGCGGCGCAGGTGCTGTGCACGCTGAAGGCATGGCAGGACGAGGCGTTCTGCCGCGAGCGCCTCGGGCTCGAAGCGCCGCTCGGCGAAATCGACGGCGAGAAGATCAACGTCCGCGGCGGCTCACTCGGCGCCGGCCACCCGTTCGGTGCCACCGGCGGGCGGCTCGTGGCCAACCTCGCCAAGATCCTCGACCAGCGCGGCTCCGGTCGCGGGGTCATCTCGGTATGCGCCGCCGGCGGGCTCGGCATCGTGACAATCCTGGAGAAATAGATGACTGATCTCTACACACAACTGGTGAACAACCCCGTCGGCCGGATCGTCTCCAAGCAGGTGGGTCTGCCGACCCCGGTGAAGCTCGAGCGCTACACGCCGGGACAGGCGGTCGTGCGCGGTCCGGTGCTGCTCGGCGGAGCGCCGGGAGGCCGGCTCGCCGAGCCGCTCGCCGCCGTGCTCGCGGAGGCGGGCGCGAAGGTCGCGACCGCGCCGCCCGCCGATGCCGACGGGGACGTGGACGGGCAGACGTTCAAGGCGCTGGTGTTCGACGCGACCGGGATCACCGACAGCGGCATGTTGCGCGAGGCGTGGGCGTTCTTTCATCCCACGATCCGTCGGATCCGCTCGTGCGGCCGGGTGATCGTGCTCGGGACGCCGCCCACGTCGTGCTCCAGTCCCCGCGAGGCGACGGCCCAGCGGGCGCTCGAGGGCCTCGTCCGCTCGATCGGCAAGGAGGTCAAAAAGGGTGCCACGGCGCAGCTCGTCTACGTCGCGCCCGGGGCCGAGGGCGAAATTGCCTCGACCCTGCGCTTCTTCCTCTCGCCGAAGTCGGCGTACGTATCGGGTCAGGTGGTGCGGATCGGGCCGGGCGAGCTCGAGAGCGCTGATGGCTTGGACTGGGACCGGCCGCTCGCGGGCAAGGTGGCGGTGGTGACCGGGGCCGCGCGCGGCATCGGCGCGGCCATCGCCGGGGTGCTCGCGCGCGACGGAGCGCATGTGGTCGGCATCGATCTGCCGGCTCTCGGCGACGACCTCAGCGGGGTCATCGGCGAGATCGGCGGCTCGTCGCTGACCCTCGACATCACGGCGGCGGACGCCCCGGCACGGATCGCCGACCATCTGCTCGAGGCCCACGGCGGGGTCGACGTCCTCGTCCACAACGCTGGGGTGACCCGCGACAAGACCCTCGGACGGATGACCGAGGAGCTCTGGAGCTCGGTGCTCGACATCAACCTCTCCTCCGAGGAGCGGATCAACGACGAGCTGCTGGCGCGCGAGGCGATCCGGCCGGGCGGACGGATCGTCTGCGTTTCGTCGATGAACGGTATCGCCGGCAACGCCGGCCAGACCAACTACGCAACCTCGAAGGCCGGAGTGATCGGGATGGTGCAGTCGATGACGCCCCAGGTCGCGAAGCACCAGCTGACGATCAACGCCGTCGCCCCCGGCTTCATCGAGACGAAGATGACGGCCGCGATGCCGATCGCCCTGCGCGAAGCCGGCCGGCGGATGAACAGCCTGTCGCAGGGCGGGCTCCCGGTCGACGTCGCCGAGACGATTGCCTGGTTCGCGAGTCCGGCCTCGACCGGTCTCAACGGCAACGTCGTCCGTGTCTGTGGCCAGAGCCTGCTGGGAGCGTAAGTGGCCCGTTTCGCAAATACGACGAAACGAACCACTAAGTGACCGAGCGTGCCTTCTCGAGCCCCCCGGGGCTGCTGGCGCTGTTTCTCCGCGCCGGGGCGGCGCTGGTGCCCGGTGCCTCGGCGCTGCCGTTCGTCGCCGGTAAGAGCAAGGAGGTGCCCGAGCTCGAGCTGGTGCTGACGAACGTCGAGATCGACCGCGATCGGCTCGCGGCCTACGACCGTGTGTGTGGTTTCTCGCTCCGCGACGAGGTTCCCAGCACCTTCATCCACGTGCTCGCCTTCCCGCTCCATCTCGCGCTGATGACCGACGGGAGCTTTCCGTTCGGAGCCGTGGGACTGGTGCACATCGAGAACCGGATCACCCAGCACCGGCCCGTGCGGCTGGGCGAGGAGCTGTCGATCCGGGTTCGGGCGACCGAGCTCGAACCCCACCCCCGCGGCAGGCAGTTCTCGTTGCTCTCCGAAGCGCGCGTCGGTCAGGAGCTCGTGTGGGAGGAATCTTCGGTGAACCTGCGCCGGGAGGGCGGATCGAAGTCGAGCGAGGCGGGTCGCTCCGGGCCAGGCCGCTCGGGGGACCCGACGACGGAGGACGAGCTCCCGGTGACCGCGCACTGGCGCCTGCCCGGCGACCTCGGCCGGCGCTATGCCAGCGTCTCCGGAGACCACAACCCGATCCACATCCATCCCCTCACGGCGCGGCTGTTCGGCTTCCCCACGGCGATCGCGCACGGCATGTGGACGAAGGCGCGCTGCCTGGCGGCACTTGCCGGCCGGCTGCCGGACGCCTACACGGCTGAGGTTGCCTTCAAGCGTCCGATCCTCCTGCCGGCGACGGTCGCGTTCTACGAGCGGGACGACGGCGATGGCGGCGGGATCTCCGATGGCGGTGGGATCTCCTTTGGCGTGCGCGACGCGCGCAAGGGCACACCGCACCTCGTCGGCAGCGTGGGCCCGGCCGGCTAGACGATTGATTCCGAACTGACATGCCGGATGTGCGCGGCTCGCGAGTGCCGCGCGCTGAACGACAAAGGGGGCACACTGGCGCCACGGGGCCGGGATACTCGGTCGGATCGGTGGGATCGCCGCGTTGACGCCTCCCGTGGTATGGGCGATTTCTGGTCCTGGGGATGAGTTTCCTACCGCGCCTCTAGACCGTATGGAGGTTGTCGTCCCGGGCTGATGTAGTCGGCCGGTCCCCAATACGGGATCCCGGCCTCTATCGAGAGTGGCTAAGGGAACTTCGGCTTAGGGCTCCGCAGGCCTTGGGCCGAGAAGCCGGCCGGCTGTGAACGCGCCCCCGGCGTTCCCCCGCGCTACTGATATGGAGTGGGTGAGCCCGCGGTGGTGGTTGGTGGTCGGATGTTGATGGTGCGGTCGCGGGGGCGTTGTCGGGGCGGCACGGGCGGAAGGTCCAGTCTGCTCGACGGCGGGGTCAGACTGATATTCGAGGGCTTGGCTACCTCAAGACCCGGTATTCGTCGCGGCTCGCTGTCTAGGAGCGGGCGCGGCCAGCGGGGGCTGGTTGCCCATAGTAGGCAGCGCGAGCCTCGCGCGACGGTGCTGGGCCTTCCTGGGTGCTCGTGCTCGCCCCGGCAACGTCCCGGCGCGATCGTGAGGGTGGTGGGGGTGCTGCGGTCAGGCATCGAGGGTGGCGGCCTCCCAGAGGAACGCGAGGACAAGTCGCGCCGCTACACCGCCCCCGACCACTGCGTCGGGGGACCGGCCACATTTACCACCCGCCGCGGACGTCACCGCCAGCGGCCAACTCCATACGGTCTAGCGGCCACGCCTGGAACTGCTAGCAGACGAGCTTGGGGTGGGGGAGCCTCTCTCGAGTGTGGTTCAGACCACCTTGGCGGCTGTCGCGCGCTGGACGAGGTCCTCGAGCACGTCACGACTGTCTGACGTGAACATCACCTCATCGCCGCCCGCATCCATCTCGAGAGCCGGAGCGAGATCGCTCCAGTTGCCCTTGAGCACGGGCATAGCGGCTGTGTGACGAAATCGACGTTTTCCTCGCGCGGAGCCAAGTAGGCTCGAGGGCCCCCCATGCAGGACCGGCTGACGATCCTCGGCGGCGGGGGCTGGTTTCCGGCCCAACGTCGCCACACCGCGTGCGCCCTGTGGCGGCGCGGCAACGCGGCGATTCTGATCGACGCCGGAACCGGCGTGGGTCGGCTGGTCGAGCGCCCGGAGCTGCTGGACGGCGTTGAGCGGCTCGACATCCTGCTCACGCACTTCCACCTCGACCACGTCTGCGGGCTGGCGTACCTGCCGGCGCTCAGCATCCCGGTGCAGGCGACGATCTGGGGACCGGGCCGTGAGCTCTACGGAATCCGCACGGCCGAGTTGCTCGCGCCCATGTCGCACGAACCGTTCCACCCGGTCCCGCTCGAGGATCTCGAGATCGACATCCGCGAGCTGCCGGCCACCGAGCTCGAGCTCGGCTCGGTCCGCCTGTGGCTGCGGACCCAGCGTCGCCATTCGGCACCGTCGCTCGGCTTGCGCTTCGACGATCAGTTCACGTGGATCACCGACACGGCGTACGACCCCGAATCCGCGGGCTTCGCCGCCGGCTGCTCGCTGCTGGCGCACGAGTCCTGGTTCATCGAGGCACGACCCCGAAACGCCGACATCCACTCATCCGCGGCCCAGGCGGCGACCGTGGCCCGCGACGCGGGAATCGAGGACCTGCTGCTCATCCACCTGCCTCCGTTTGAGGCTGAGGTGAACGCCTTCGCCGCGGAGGCGCGGCAGCTCGTGCCGCGAGTGGTTCTCGCTGCGGAGGGCATCGACGTCCTGCCCGGGCCGGGGTACGCGACGGGGTAGCCCGATGCGGCGGCGCCTCCCCTCAGGCGGCGGCGCCGACGCCCGCGCGCCGGCGCCTCGGCGCCGGCGGGCCAGGGCTCGACCGAGCTGCGAGCGCGGTGCCGATCGCGAGTAGGGCCCAGGTGACCGGGTCCTCGAGGAAGTCGGCGTAGAGCAGCGTGTGGAAGACCAAGGCGATGAACGCTGCGGCGATCGCCACCCGCGCCGGATCCGAGCGAGCGCCGCGCAGCAGGCGCAACACCGCGGCGATGACCAACGCGAGGTAGGCGAGCTCGCCGATCAGGCCCTGCTCAGCGGCGATGGTGACCGCGATCGTGTGTGAAGCGGACAGCTTCTGGGGGTTGACGTGGTAGTGCATCCGGTACTCATTCACGAAGGATCCCGAGCCGTAACCCCACAGGGGCCGCTGCGAGAACAGGTGCAGCCCGCGCGTGACCAGGTTGGCGCGGCCGCTGGAGGCGCCGTTCAGCCCTTGGTTCAAGCCAAAGGTCGTCGGGGTGACGACGATCGCGGCCGCGCCCACGGCGACCACGGCCGCGGCGATGATCACGGCACGTCGTATCTGCCAGCGAAGCGCGGCGACGATCCCCAGTCCGACCAGAAGCGCAAGCTGGCTCGAGCGCGACAGGGTCAGCAGGAGGCCGGCCCACAGGGCGGCGAGACTCACCGCCGCGGCGGCCTGCTCCCGGGGACGGCGATCGAACAGGAGCACGGTGGCGAGGCCGATCATCACCAGCATCAGGAAGCGACCGAAGATGTCGGGGTCGAAGAAGACCGAATTGACTGTGAAGTACGTGTGCAGGTCGTTGCTGATCACCAGCTTCGAGTTCAGGAAGATGGTCTTGGTTGCGTACTCGACGAACCCGAGCGCGGCGAACGCAAGTGCGAGGCAGACGATCACCGTGAAGCACAGGCGGACGAGCTGTGGCGTCCAATCGAGCCTCGAGATCAGCACGAACAGCAGCGTGAACGGGACATAGAAGAAGACCATGTTCTGCAGCGCGGTCTCGAAGCTGTTCGAGTAGATCGCCTGCCCCGCGTAGAGGACGATGTACAGGGCGAGCATGCGCTCGACCCAGCCCCCGGTGATCCGCTGGCCGCTCGCAGGCGCCCGACCGCGGCGCGCGGCCTCCGCGCCCCGCCCCGAGGCCTCGACGCCGTGCTGGGCGGGTTGCGCGGCGCGCGCCCGCGCCGTCCGGGGCACGCGCGTGCTCTCGGGGATCGACGGGTCGGCCACTCGCTGTGGGGCGGGCGCGCGCAGCGTCTGCCCGATCAGCGACAGCGCCCCCGCTGCCACCACGAGATACAGCGGCACCAGCAGGTTCGACGTCGTGCCGGCGGACTCGATCGGGACGCGGAAAGGGAGGGCGGCGACCGCGAGCACCGCGAGCACGCTCGGCCGGTGCGTCATGATCACCGCCACTCCCGCGATCACCGCCAGGAGCACCACCGCGCCGACCAGGGCGTACAGCGGGTGGTGGTGGGCGAACCTGAGCTGGGGGGAGCGCCAGATCTCCGCCACCAACAGGATCGGCGCAATCACCACCGCGCCGGCGACCGCCCGCGCCCGGGCTCGGGGATGCTGGAAGAGCAGCGCTGCGGCCGCCAGGACTGCGACGATCACCACCCCGGCCTTCGGCAGCGGTCCCGTGAGCGCGGCGAACGCGGGCATCGGCGGCGCCAGTCTAGATCATGTGATCCTCTACCCTGTCCCCGCGTGTCCATCAGGTTGACCAGCTCCGCGCGTGCGATCGCGCTGGTGGGCTTGGCCTCGGCGGCGCTGGCCGGCTGTGGTGGCGGGATCAAGCCGGTTGCGGGCTCCGACGTCCCCGCCTCCTCGAGCAAGCCCCTCGGTCGTGGCGTCGTCGACCAGGCCCGCGAGCCCTACTACAAGTGCATCCGCGCCGCCGGCCTGCCGGTGGTCAAGGTCGGCCGGACGCCGGCCGAGGGCCTGCAGGTGGGCGCGCTGCCGGCCGGCCCGACGATCGCCTTCGCGCCCTCGCCGGGTTCGGCGGAGGGCGAGCAGATGACGGGCCAGGCCCAGGGAGCCGAGGTGATCGGGGCCGCGCTCCTGTACGTACATCAGGCGCCTGACGCCGAGCTGGCAAAGATCGAGGACTGCCTCGACCAGGGGGTCACGGGGTAGCCGGCGGCGGCCCCCAGGACCGTGTCCTACCTCGTGCTCAAGCACCTCGTCTTCGCTTCGCCTGCCCAGTTGACCGCGCCCGCGCCGGCGGCCGGGCAACGCTCGTGGGCGGCCGGTGCGAGGGATTCGCGGTCGACTTCGTGGCGTGTGTATTTCGTTTTGGTGTTGGTTTCGTTGCTCGTGGGGTCGCTGTCGTTGCTGTATCCGTCGACTCCGAGCTATGACCCGTGGGGGTGGCTGCTGTGGGGGCGGGAGATCATTCATCTGAAGCTGAACACGTTGGGCGCGAACACGTTCAAGCCCTTGCCCGTCCTGTTCACGGTGCCGTTCGCGTTGTTCGGTCGCGCGCAACCGGATCTGTGGTTGGCGGTGGCACGATCGGGGGCGGTTTTCGCGGTTCTGATGGCGTTCCGGTTGGCGGCGCGGCTGACGCTGTGGTTCGGCGCCGGCCCGGGCGAGCGGCGCGGCGTCTCGCGGTTCCTCGCACTGGCGCCGGCGGCGTTGGCCGGCGCGATCGCCGCGGTGTGCGTGGTGATCTCCCCGTCCTACGTCCGCGATGCGGTATTGGGGTATTCGGAGTGTCTGGGCGCCGGCTTGGTATTGCTCGCGGTGGATCGCCATCTCGACGACAAGCCGCGGCAGGCCTTCCTGATCGGCTTCTTCCCCGCGCTCGACCGTCCGGAGATCTGGGCGTTTTGGGGTCTGTACGGCTTGTATCTGTGGCGCCGTGATCCGGGGGCGCGAAAGTTGGTGGCGGCGCTGTTCGTGTTAGTGCCGTGTTTGTGGTTCCTGCCGGAACTGTGGGGATCCGGGCATCTGTTCCATGGCGTTACGCGAGCCTTGCACCCGCGCAAGAACGCGGCGACGTTTGCCACGTGCCCGTTCTGCACCGAGATGCGGGCGGCCTCGCACCTGGCGCTCGGAAGGGTGCAGGTGGTGGCCGGGGTGGTGGCCTTAGGTGCGGCATTCGTGATCTGGCGGGCGCTCGCGCGTCGCGCGTCGGGGCTCGGCGCGGCGGCGCGCGAGCAGGCCCATCGGCCGCAGGGAATCGTCCTCGTGCTGGCGGTGGTGGCGGTGTTGTGGTTCCTCGAGATCTCCGCGATGACCCAGTACGGGTTCTCCGGGAACAACCGGTATCTGATCATCGGCGGCGCGCTGGTGATCGTCGTTGGCGCCGTCGGCTGGGGTCTGGCGGCGTGGCAGCTCGGCGTGCTGCTGGGCCGCCTGATCCGCCCTGTGCCGGGTGCCGCGGTGGCGGCGTTGGCGGCCGCGGCGGTGTTCTTGGCCTTCCCGAGCTGGGTCGGGGCGCAGTTCCCGGCGCACAAGCTGAACCGCGCGCTGCGCTATCAGGCGGAACTGCGCGAGGACCTCGCCAAGGTCATCGCCAGGGCCGGTGGCGCCGGCAAGGTGCGCGCGTGCGGGAGCATCGAGACCGAGAACTTCCAGGTGCCGATGGTCGCCTGGTACCTCGACATCGAAGCGAACGACATTACCGACCAGCTGCCGACGACGATCGCGAACCGGGGCACCAAGGGTGACTCGCCCGTGATCCTCCAGGCTCGCGATACGGGCACCGCCGCGCTACAACCGAAGGTCCCGAAGAACAAGCACTACACCGAGATCAAACAGCGCACCTTCAACCTGTTCGAGCACTGTAGGTAACCTCACCGCCGGATGTCGACCGTCACCGCACCCCCCTCACCGGCTCCGCCCCCGCCCGGCCCGCCGAGCCCCATTCCCGAGATCAGGATGCCCGCGCTGCTGCGGCGCATCCCCCCACGGGTCGCGATCGGCCTCGGGCTGCTGCTGCTGATCGCCGTCTCGCTGATCCTCCGCACGCGCTTCATCCACGGCCAGCTGTGGGACGACGAGGGACTGACCGTCGGGATCTCGTCGCATTCGCTCTCGGCGATTCCCGGCGTGCTCCGCCACGACGGCTCGCCGCCGCTGTACTACCTGATGCTGCACGTCTGGATGCAGGCGTTCGGCTCGAGCGAGGCCGAGACCCACTCGCTCTCGCTGCTCTTCTCGATGCTCGCGATCCCGGCCGGACTGTGGGCCGGCTGGAGCCTGTTCGGGCGCCGCGCCGGGCTGATGGCCGCGGTGCTCTTCGGCTTCAGCTCGTTCCTGACCTCTTATGCCCAGGAGACGCGGATGTACTCGCTGATGGGGCTGCTGGGGATCCTGGCCGCCGCCGCGTTCGTCCACGCCTTCGTCTACCGCCGGCGCAAGTACCTGATCCTGTTTGCCGTCTCGCTGGCGCTGATGCTCTACACCCACGCCTGGGGCCTGTTCTTCGGCGCCGGCGCGGTGCTCGCTCTGGTGCCGATCTGGTACGCGAGCGACGATCGCCGCGGGATCGTTCGCGATGCAGCGCTAACCCTGATCGGCGCCTTCGTCCTGTTCCTGCCGTGGCTGCCCAACTTCATCTACCAGGCGACCCACACCGGGGCGCCCTGGGACTCGGCGCCGCGCTTCGGCGCTCCCGTCCAGCTCTCGCGCGACCTGCTCGGGGGCGACCGCGTAACCGGCGTGCTCGTGCTCGGCGCGGCGATCGGGCTGGCGGCGCTGTTCACGCGGAAGTATCGACGCACGCTCGAGGCGAAGGCGATGTTCGCGCTGCTCTCGCTGCCGATCGCGACGCTGCTGCTCGCGTGGATCGCCTCGCAGGTCACCCCGGCCTGGGTGTCTCGGTACTTCGCGCCGATCCTCGGTGCGATCCTGCTGCTGGCCGCGCTCGGGCTCTCCCGGGCCGGCGTCGCCGGACCGGTGGCGCTGGCGCTGTCATGCATCTTCCTGATCAACGTCGCCTCCTACACGCCGAAATACAAGAGCAACATGCGCGACATCGGCGGCGAGATGTCGCCGATGCTGCATCCGGGCGACCTCGTGGTCAGCGGCCAACCGGATCAGATCGCCGTCACCTGGTACTACATGCGCGACGGGTTGCAATGGGCGAGCACGATCGGGCCGGTCTCCGATCCCCGCTACATGAACTGGGTCGACGCCCTCAAGCGTCTCCAGCACGCCAACCCGACCACGACGTTCGACAAGCTGATCGGTAGGCTACGAGTCGGTCAGCAGGTCCTGTTCGTACGCCCGTTGACCGAAGGTGCGGAGAACTGGGAGGCTCCGTGGACCCAGCTGGTGCGCCGGCGCTCCGCCCAATGGGGTGAGCTGTTCGCTTCGGACAAGCAGCTCAAGGAAGTGGCCTACGCGCCGCATGCATACCCGGGCGCAACAATCCTTGCCGACAGCGCCGTGCTCTATAAGAAGGTTTCCTGAACACCACATGACTGACGATCAACCCACCCCCGCCGGCGACGAAGCCAACCTCGACGGCGACGAAGCCAACCTCGACGGCGCCCCCGAACGACCGCCGGTCGCCGGGATCACGTCCGAGCGACCCGTGCTCGTACTCGGCGGCGGCCCCGCCGGCCTGACCGCGGGGTACCTCCTCGCCAAGCGGGGACTGCCGGTGATCGTGCTCGAGTCGACCGACCAGGTCGGCGGGATCGCGCGCACCGAGGTCCGCGACGGCTACCGCTTCGACCTCGGCGGACATCGCTTCTTCACCAAGGTCAAGGAGGTCGACGACCTCTGGCACGAGATCATGAAGGAGGAGTTCCTCAAGCGCCCGAGGAAGTCTCGGATCTACTACAACAACAAGTTCTTCGAGTATCCGCTGGACGGGATGGACGTGATCAAGAAGCTCGGACCGATCGAGCTCGTCCGCTGCTTCGTCTCCTACCTATGGGCCGCGGTCAAGCCCAAGGGCCGCGAGGACACCTTCGAGCAGTGGGTGTCCAACCGCTTCGGCAAGCGGCTGTTCACCATCTTCTTCAAGACCTACAGCGAGAAGCTGTGGGGGGTTCCGACCTCGGAGATCCGCTCGGAGTTCGCCGCGCAGCGGATCAAGGGCCTGTCGTTCTTCAGCGCCGCCAAGTCGGCCTTCTTCGGGAACAAGGGCAACAAGATCAAGTCGCTGATCTCCGAATTCAATTACCCGCGCTTCGGCCCCGGCCAGATGTGGGAGCAGATGACCGAGGACATCCGCGCCCACGGGGGCGAGGTGCGCATGAACGCCCCGGTCACGCGGCTCCGGATCGACGGGGGGCGTGTGGTCGAGCTGGTGGCCGGAGGCGAGACCCTGACCCCGTCGCATGTGATCTCCTCGCTTCCGCTCCGCACCACGGTGGGGATCGCCGAGCCCGAGGCGCCGGTCGAGGTGCGCGACGCCGCCCGGGGGCTGCGCTACCGCGACTTCCTCACCGTCGCGCTCGTGATCAGCAGTCCCGTGGCGTGGGACGACAACTGGATCTATATCCATCAGCCAGGGGTCAACGTCCTGCGGATCCAGAACTTCCGCTCCTGGAGCCCGGCCTTGGTGCCCAATGACACCGACACCTCACTCGGCATGGAGTACTTCTGCTTCGAGGGCGACGAGACGTGGAGCATGTCCGACGACGACCTCGTCGCGATGGCCTCACGCGAGATCGAGCAACTCGGGCTCGCGCGCTCACGGGACGTCAAGTTCGGGTTTGCCGTCCGCGTCCACAAGGCGTATCCGATGTACGACGTCGAGTATCCCGAGCGCGTGGCGACCATCCGCGGCTGGCTCGAGGGGATCGAGAACCTGACCCAGGTCGGGCGTAACGGCCTGCACCGCTACAACAATTCCGATCACTCGATGCTCACCGCGATGCGCGCCGTCGACAACATCCTGCTGGGGACCAACCACGACATCTGGGCGGTCAACGCCGAGAGCGTGTACCACGAGGAGGACGTGGCGGACGAGCAGCCCTACCGCGAGGCGCCGGAGACGCCGGCGATGGAGCAACCGCTCGCGTCCGAGCGGTAGCCGATGGGGCGTCGCCTCGCTGTCCTGCTGCCCATCGCCGTGACCCTGTGGGCGCTCGCGCCGGCCGCGGCGATCGCGCAGTCGCCGAGCAACCCGCTCAGCCCCGGGCTGCCCGCCCTCCCGACGCCGACGACGACGACGCCCACCGCGACGACGCCCACCACCACCACCACGACCTCGTCTGGCGGCAGCGTCAGCGGTAAAGAGGCGATCGCCATCGCCGCGTGCGCGGTGGTGCTCCTGACCGCGATCTCGTTCTTCATCTGGCGCGATGCCCGCCGGAGGGCGCCCAGCCGCGGTGGGCGTGCGATGACCGCAGCCGACGGCCCGACCGTGCGGGGCACCAAGCCGCGCCCCAAGCCCCGCAAGCCGAGCCCGGCCGAGCGCCGGCGGCGCAAGCGAGGCCGGGCGCGCTAGGCGCGTGGCCGCCGAGGGCGCCTGCACGAGCGACCGCGGCGCCGGCTACCTAGGCGCCGAGCACGAGCCTGACGAACAGCTGCGCGAGCGTCGCGGTCGGGTCCTCGCACAGTCCGGTATGCACCGGACCGGGCTGGACGATGGTGCTGGCAGGCGCCACCAGCAGTCCGAAGCGCTCCCCGAGCGGGAGCGCCGCCGTGGAACCTGCGGCCTCGTCGCCGGCGGCGACGAGCTCGCGGTGACGCAGGGCGTCGCTCAGCGCCGCCAGGTCGAGCGCGGGGGCGAGCGCGAGGACGCGCGACTCGTCGATCCCCACCAGGGCGCCGAGGAAATGCAGGCGCGGGCTGTAGAGCACTACCCCGACGTTCAGGCACTCTCCGCGCTGCGCATCGGGGACGACGCGCCAGAGCGCGTACTGATAGGCCTCGCTCATGCCGGCCCCGAGCCCGTCTCGGCCATGGCCTCCTCGAGCCAGGGTGCCGCCCGCAGCCTCGCGCGGAGGAACTCGGAATAGGCCTCGCGTGGATGCGTGACGAACCAGCTCTCGGGCACCATCGCCACAGCTTGCTCGATCGCCGCCAGCGCAGGCGCAGCGAGTCGCTGGTGGGCGGCGTGCAGGGACTCCGCCGTGTCGGCGAGGACGTGGTCGCGGAGCGCCGGGAACGGTCGCAGCGCCTGACCCGGAAGGTCCTTGGTCGCGTGCTGCGGGTACAGCGCGGCGCCGAAATCGATCAACCACATCTGCCGGTGCCAGCTCAGCAGGTTGGGATTTCTCGCTGTCCGGTCGACGTTCATCAGCCAGCCGTCGAGCCAGACGACGTCGGCGGCGAGCGCGGGCGGCGCGGGCGGCTCGAAGGGGGCGGCTCCGGGCAGGAAGTCGATACCGAGGTTGATGCCCGCGCTCGCGCGGAGCAGGTCCTGGATCTCGGGATCGGGCTCCGCCTCGGCCAGCCGCGCGTCGACGTCGACGATCGCGAGCTCCGGCGCGCGCAGGCCGAGGGCCCGCGCCAGCCCGATCCCGATCACCTCGGCCACCAGCGCCAACCGCCCCTGCCCGGCGCCGGTCCACTTGACCACGTAGATTCCGTCGTCGTCGGCCTCGAGCAGGCCGGGTAGCGATCCGCCCTCGCGCAGCGGCAATACGTAGCGGGTCGCGGCGATCTGGGGCAGCGGCGTCACGTCGGCGGGGTTATCGGCGCGTGGGCCTCAGAGCGTGTACGACGGTGGCGGTGGCGCGTCGTGCTGCGCTCCCGCGATCTGCGCCAGCAGCCCCGCCGGGGTGGTTCCGCCGAGCACCCGCAGCCGGTGCAGCGTGTAGAGATCGTCGGCGGGGCGCGCCCAGCCGGGAACCACCGTCGTCGAGCCGACGAAGCCGGCGGCGCGGACGGCGGCGATCACCGTCGCGTCGTAGTCGCCGGACGGATAGCAGAACCAGTTGACCGGAACGTGGAAGCGCCGCTGGATGGTCCTGCGCGCGACGTCGATCTGGTCGTAGAGCTCGGAGGCGTCGAGGGTGACCAGGTCGGCGTGGCTGATGCCCTGGGTGTCGAGCTCCCACCCGCCCGCCACCATGGCCCGGATCTCCGCGTCCGTGAGTCCGCCCTGCGAGGGCGGCAGGCCCGTGAGCTGCATGTTCTCGTTGCCCACCCAGCCGAGCCGCTTGAGGATCGGAAATGCTTCCGCGTACTGAGAGTGGTAGCCGTTGTCGAAGCTCAGCACGATCGGCTTACCAGGGCCGAGCGGCACCCCGCGGGTCCAGTACGCCTCGACCTGATCGAGGGTGACCGCATGCCAGCCGGCCGCCTTCAAGGCCCGCATCTGCGCCGCGAACTCGCTCGCGGGGACGTAGAGGCCGGGGTACGGCGCCCCGGGCGGGGGAGCGGCGATCACGTGGTACATGAGCACCGGTACCGGCGTCGTTCCCGGCGCGCCGCCACGCGCCGTCGGCGAAACGGTGGAGATCACGCCGCCGGCGCTGAAGACGTGGCCCGAAGCCGCCTTGGCGCCCCCCGCGCTCCGGGCGCCCGCCGGCCGCGCGCGCTTCGCCGCCGCCTTCGCTGCCGACTTTGCCGCGGCCGACTTTGCCGCCGCCGACTTCGCCGCCGATGACGAGCCGTTGCCGCTGCTATGGCTCTCCAGGACAACGACGATGACCACCGCGGCGATCAGGACGACCAGTACCGCGAGCGCCGACCGGCGTCGATTGGCACGTCGCCGGCGCTCGCGCGACCGCTCCTCGCGGCGGGCCCTCAACTCCACCGAATCCACGGAACAAGCCTAGCTCCATTCGTGTGCCCGCTCGGGGCAACTAGAGTTACCGGGCTCCACCCGAGCTCAGGAGACTCCATGTCCGCCAACAGCTTCGACGCCAAGGCCACGCTCGTCGTCGGCGAGCGCTCCTTCGAGATCTATCGCCTCGACGCACTGCAAGCCTCCTATGACGTCGCTCGCCTGCCCTTCTCGCTCAAGATCCTGCTCGAGAATCTGCTGCGCAACGAGGATGGCGAGTCGATCCGCGCGCAGGACATCGAAGCGCTCGCGAGCTGGAACGCGAACGCCGAGCCGAGCCAGGAGATCGCCTTCACCCCTGCGCGGGTCGTGATGCAGGATTTCACCGGCGTCCCGGCGATCGTCGATCTGGCGGCGATGCGCGACGCCATGGGCGAGCTGGGCGGAGACGTGGAGAAGACCAATCCGCTCGTGCCGGCGGAGCTCGTGATCGATCACTCGGTGCAGGTCGACGTGTTCGGCACCCCGCAGGCCTTTGAGCGCAACGCCGAGCTCGAGTTCGAGCGAAACCAGGAGCGCTACGCGTTCCTGCGCTGGGGGCAGGGGGCATTCGACAACTTTCAGGTGGTCCCGCCCGACACGGGAATCGTCCATCAGGTCAACCTCGAGTACCTCGCCCGGGTCGTGTTCGTCGACGAGGAGCGTGGCCTTGCATACCCGGACACGCTGGTCGGCACCGACTCGCACACAACCATGATCAATGGCCTCGGAGTCCTCGGCTGGGGCGTCGGGGGAATCGAGGCCGAGGCGGCGATGCTCGGCCAGCCGATGTCGATGCTGATCCCCCAGGTGATCGGGTTCCAGCTGACCGGCGAGTTGCCCGAGGGCGCCACCGCCACCGACCTCGTGCTCACGGTCACCGAGATGCTCCGCAAGCACGGCGTGGTCGGCAAGTTCGTCGAGTTCTACGGCGCCGGCCTGGCCAACCTGCCGCTGGCCGACCGCGCCACGATCGGCAACATGTCTCCAGAGTTCGGCTCCACGTGCGCGATCTTTCCGATCGACGCGGAGACGTTGCGCTACCTCGAGTTCTCGGGGCGGCCCAAGGAGCTGATCGAGCTGGTCGAGGCCTACGCCAAGGAGCAGGGCCTGTGGCACGACGAGAACTCCGAGGAGCCGACGTTCAGCGACAAGCTCGAGCTCGACCTCGCGGAGGTGGTGCCGAGCATCGCCGGGCCCAAGCGCCCCCAGGATCGTGTGTCCCTGACCGAGGCCAAGAGCGCCTTTCGGGAGGCGCTCGACGGCTACCTGCCCGAGGAGTCCGGGGAGGACGAGGCGCTCGAGGAGAGCTTCCCGGCGAGTGACCCGGTTTCCTCGCACCGTCCCAACGGAGTCGGCCACGAGCCCGGTCACCACGGCGGCTCGGCCCAGGTCGCCGAGCGCGAGAGCACCGTGGTCCCGGTGACGCTCGCCGACGGCACCGAGACCGACCTCGAGCACGGCCGGGTGGTGATCGCGGCGATCACCAGCTGCACGAACACCTCGAACCCGTCGGTGATGGTGGGAGCGGGCATCCTCGCGCGCAACGCCGTCCAGCGAGGGCTGAGGGCCAAGCCCTGGGTCAAGACCTCGCTCGCGCCCGGCTCCAAGGTGGTGACCGAGTACCTCGATCGTGCCGGGCTGACCGAGTACCTCGAGGAGCTCGGATTCAACCTCGTCGGCTACGGCTGCACGACCTGCATCGGTAACAGCGGCCCGCTGCCCGAAGAGATCTCCGAGGTGGTCAACGAGGCCGATCTAGCCGTCGTCTCCGTCCTGTCGGGGAATCGCAACTTCGAGGGCCGGATCAACCCCGACGTGAAGATGAACTACCTGGCCTCGCCGCCCCTGTGCGTCGCGTATGCGCTGGCCGGGACGATGGACATCGATCTCTACGAGGAGCCGCTGGGGGAGGACGAGCACGGCCAGGCCGTCTACCTGAAGGACGTCTGGCCGACCGCGGCCGAGGTCTCGGAGACCGTCCTGGAGGCGGTCCAGTCCGACATGTTCCGCAAGAGCTACGCCGAGGTGTTCGACGGGGACGAGCGGTGGAACTCGCTCGAGGTCCCGAGCGGGGACAGCTTCGAGTGGGACGAGCAGTCGACCTACGTCCGCCGCCCGCCCTTCTTCGAGAACCTTCCCCCCGAGCCCGAGGCGATCCGGGACATCGAGGGGGCGCGGGTGCTCGCCGTGCTCGGGGACAGCGTCACCACCGACCACATCTCGCCCGCCGGGTCGATCAAGCGCGACGGCCCCGCCGGGGAGTATCTGATCGAGCACGGCGTCAAGCCGAAGGACTTCAACTCCTACGGATCGCGCCGCGGCAACCACGAGGTGATGATGCGCGGCACGTTCGCCAACATCCGCCTGCGCAACGAGCTCGGGAGTAAGGATGGTCCGCTTCCCGAGGGCGGGGTCACGCTGCATCTGCCCGATCAGGAGCAGATGTCGATCTACGACGCCGCGATGCGCTACCAGGAGGAGGGAACGCCGCTGGTCGTGCTCGCGGGCAAGGAGTACGGCTCGGGCTCCTCGCGCGACTGGGCGGCGAAGGGAACGCGGCTCCTCGGGGTGCGCGCGGTGATCGCGCGGAGCTTCGAGCGCATCCATCGCTCGAACCTGGTCGGGATGGGGGTGCTGCCGCTCCAGTTCTCCGCCGAGGACTCGGTGGCGTCACTGGGTCTGACCGGTCACGAGGTGTTCAGCGTCGGCGGGCTCGCGGGCGCGGACACGATCCCGCGCGAGGTGACGGTCACTGCCGAGTCCGAGGATCGAGAGCCCGTGGAGTTCACGGTCACCGTCCGGATCGACACTCCGAACGAGCAGCGCTACTTCCAGCACGGCGGAATCCTGCAGTTCGTGTTGAGGGAGCTGCTGGCGAGCTAAAGGGAGCTTTGACCAGCAATTTGGCGAAAGCGGATAGCCTTCGACCGAATGCCCGTCCCCGAGCTCCTTCGAGAACTGCTGACGGCGGCGGGACCTTCAGGGCACGAGACCGACCCCGCTCGAGTCTGGCGCGCCGGATGCGCGGAATTCGCGCAGGAGGTGGCTGCCGACCACATTGGCTCCTCGCGCGCGCGGGTATCGGCCAGACCGCCCGGGGTCGGCCCGGTGCTCGCGGTCGTCGGGCACATTGACGAGATCGGGCTGCACGTCTCGCACATACACCAGGATGGCTACCTGCACTTCGGGCAGGTCGGGGGCTGGGACCCGGTGGTGTTGATCGGTCAGCGGGTATCGGTGAGCACCCGCTCCGGCCCCGTCCCCGGCGTGGTCGGCCGCAAGCCGATCCACCTGCTCAAGGAGGACGACCGCAAGAAGGTCCCCGAGCTCAAGGAGCTGCACATCGACATCGGGGCCCGAAGCGACGACGAGGCGCGCGAGATGGTCCGGATCGGAGACGTGGCGGTGATCGACGCCGCGCCGGTGGAGCTGCCGCACGGCCGATTGGTGTCCCGCGCCCTCGACAACCGGATCGGGTGCTACGTCGCGGCCGAGGCGGCGCGGCTGGTGGCGAACGCCGGGGGGGCGCCCGGAGACGTGCTGGCGCTGGCCGTGGTTCAGGAGGAGACGACGTTCGCGGGCTCACGGACGAGCACGTTCGCGCTCGAGCCCGACCTCGCGATCGCCGTCGACCTCACGTTCGCGACCGACCAGCCGGGAGTCGAGCTCGGCGAGATCACCAAGCACGTCCTCGGCTCGGGCCCGGTCATCGCCCGGGGCACGATTCTTCATCCACGCATCTTCGAGCTGCTCTACGAAACGGCCGAGCAGGAGGAGATCCCGTTCACCGTCGAATCGCTCGGCCGGGGCACCGGGACCGATGCCGACGCCATTCACATCAGCCGCTCGGGCGTGCCGACCGGCCTCGTGTCGGTGCCATGCCGCTACATGCACTCTCCGGTCGAGATGGTCTCGCTCGACGACGTCGATGCGGCGGCGCGCTTGATCGCCGCATTCGCACAGCGGCTCGAGCCGGACATGTCGTTCGAGCGCTGAGATCGGGGCGGCGTGCTGCTCCTGTTCGACATCGATGGCACGCTCCTCAGCGGGGCGACCGCCGCGCATCGGGACGCTCTGCACGCGGCCCTGCGCGAGGTCCACGGCGTCGAGGCTCCGGAGAGCCTGCGTCCGTCGGTACATCCGGCCGGGCGCACGGACGGCGAGATCGCCCGGATGATCCTGCTGCTCGCCGGGGTGTCGGCGAAGCGGATCGACGAGCGCGCCGACGACGTGCGCGAGGTGTGTGCCCGTGAGTACGCGCACCGGTGCCCGGACGACCTCTCGGCGATGGTGATCCCCGGGGTCCCAGAACTGCTCGCATGGCTCTCGGTCCGCGCCGACGTGCGGCTGGCCCTGCTGACCGGCAACTACCAACCGGTGGCCCGGCTGAAGCTGGCGCGTGCGGGAATCGGCAGTTATTTTCCCCCAGGGCAGGGCGCCTTCGGCTCTGATTCCGAGGATCGCGCAGCGCTCCCGGCGGTCGCTCGCCGGCGCGCGGGTCAGGCCGGGGCTCTCCATCCGCGAGAGCGCACGATCGTGATCGGCGACACCCCGTTGGATATCGCCTGCGCCCGGGCCGACGGGGTCCGCTGCGTGGCCGTGGCGACCGGCCCGTTCGAGATCGACGCGCTAGGCGAGGCCGACGCCGTGGCGGCCGATGCGCACAAGCTGATCGAGGTCCTGAGCGGCGAGCTCAGCCGCGGACGAGCTTCTTATACGTGATCCGCTTCGGCCGGTCGGCCTCGGCACCGAGCCGCTCGTGCCGGAAGCTCTCGTAGGCCTCGAAGTTGCCCTCGAACCAGCGCACCTGCGAGTCGCCCTCGAAGGCGAGCACGTGGGTGGCGATCCGGTCCAGGAACCAGCGATCATGGGAGACCACCACCGCGCAGCCGGCGAAGGCCAGCAGCGCCTCCTCGAGCGCGCGCAGCGTGTCCGTGTCGAGGTCGTTGGTGGGCTCGTCCAGGAGCAGCAGATTGCCGCCGCGGCGCAGCAGCTTCGCGAGGTGGAGGCGGTTGCGCTCGCCGCCCGAGAGCTTGGCGACCTTCTTCTGCTGGTCGGTACCCTTGAAGTTGAATCCCGCGACGTAGGCGCGGCTGTTGACCCGGCGATCGCCGAGGGCGATCTGCTCCTCGCCGCCTGAGACCTCCTCCCACACCGTCTTCTCTGGGTCGAGCGCGTCGCGCGACTGGTCGACATAAGCGAGCTCCACCGTGTCGCCGATGCGCAGCGCGCCGCTGTCGGGCTGCTCCTGGCCGGCGATCATCCGCATCAGCGTCGTCTTACCGGCCCCGTTCGGGCCGATCACGCCGACGATTCCGCCCCGTGGGAGCTTGAAGTCCAGCCCGTCGATGAGCAGCCGCTCGCCGTAGGCCTTGGTCAGGTTCTCCGCCTCGACGACCACCTCGCCGAGCCGCGGACCGGCGGGAATGTGGATCTGGACCTGGTCGAGCTTGACGTTGCGGTCCTGGGCCAGCAGCGCCTCGTAGGCGTTCAGGCGGGCCTTGGGCTTGGCACGGCGGGCGCTCGCGTTCATCCGCACCCACTCGAGCTCGCGCTCGATCGTCTTTCGGCGCGTCGTCTCCTGCCGCGCTTCGGTCTCCAGACGCTTCTGCTTCTGCTCGAGCCAGCCGGTGTAGTTGCCCTCATAGGGGACGCCGCGGCCACGATCGAGCTCGAGGATCCAGCCGGCGACGTTGTCGAGGAAGTAGCGATCGTGGGTGACCGCCACCACGGTGCCGGGGTAGTCGCGCAGGTGGGTCTCGAGCCACGCCACCGACTCGGCGTCGAGGTGGTTGGTCGGCTCGTCGAGGAGCAGCAGGTCGGGCTGGCGCAGGAGCAGCCGGCACAGCGCCACCCGGCGGCGCTCGCCGCCGGACAGCGTGGAGATGTCAGCGTCCGCGGGCGGGCAGCGGAGCGCGTCCATCGCCACCTCGAGCGTGGTGTCAAGGTTCCAGCCGTCGACCGCGTCGATCCGCTCCTGCACCTTCGAGAACTCATCCGCGGTCTCGTCGGAGTAGTTCATCGAGAGCTCGTTGAAGCGGTCGAGTAGGGCCCGGACCTCGGCGACCCCGTCCTCGACGTTGCCGCGCACGTCCTTGGCCGGGTCGAGCTCGGGCTCCTGCGAGAGCATCCCGGCGGTCGCGTCCGGGGCGAGCTGTGCGTGGCCGTCGAATTCGGTGTCGAGCCCGGACATGATCCGCAGCAGGGTGGACTTGCCGGCGCCGTTGTAGCCGAGCACCCCGATCTTCGCGCCGGGCAGGAAGGAGAGCGAGATGTCGCTCAGGACCTGTTGCGCGGGGGGATAGCGGCGCGAGAGCTTGTGGGTGGTGAAGATGTACTGGGTCGGCATGGACGAGCAAGGATAGGGTTCACGCGATCCGGCCCCCGTGTCGATAACCAGGGATGGGGAATTCAGCCGAGCAGGTTCCCCCGAGGAGCTCGATGTCAATCTGGTCAAGGATGATCGTTTCGGTGACCTGCGCCTGCGCGCTCGTGTCGATCGCCGGCGCCCCGGCCACCGCTTCGCTCGCCCGCCCGGTTCGCCTGGGCCAGGTGCCGAGGCTGCCGGCCCACGCCAGGGCGGTGGGCGCGCTGGCGGGCTCGACGCGCCTGCACGTCGCGGTGACGCTCGCGCCGCGCGACCCGGCGGCGCTCGCCGCCTATGCCGCCGCGGTGGCGACGCCGGGGTCGGACGTGTATCACGACTATCTGAGCGTCGCTCAGTTCGCGCGGCGGTTCGGGCCGCCGCCCGACGAGATCGAGACGCTGGAGTCCGTGCTGCGCGCGCAGGGCCTACATCCTGGGGCGGTGAGCGCCAACGGGCTCGCGATCGGAGTCAGCGCGACGGCCGCGGAGCTGGCTCGGGCATTCTCGGTCTCGTTCGAGCGCTACGCGCTGCCCACCGGCCGGACCGCGTTCGCGAGCACCACGGCGCCGGCGCTGACCGCGAGCGTGGCGGGGTTCGTTCAGGGCGTGGTCGGGCTCAGCACGCTGGCCGTGCCGCAGCCGGTCGGGCTGGCCGGGGCGCTGGTGTCCCCGCGCCGCGCGCGGTCCGTGCCCGCGCTCTCCTCCACCGCGAGCGTTGCGACCGGCGGCCCGCAACCGTGCTCGACCGCGGTGGCCGATGCTTCCGCCGATCAGGCGTACACGGCCGATCAGCTCGCCTCGGCGTACCGCCTCTCGAGCCTGTACGGGGCCGGCGACGAGGGGGCGGGGCAGACCGTCGCCGTGTATGAGCTCGAGCCCGACCGGACGTCCGACATCGCGGCCTATCAGTCGTGTTACGGCACGAGCGCCTCGGTGAGCTACGTCAAGGTCGACTCCGGCGCCGGCTCGGGAGCGGGCGAGGGCGAGGCCGCGCTCGACATCGAGGACGTGATCGGCCTGGCGCCGAAGGCGAGCATCCTCGTCTACCAGGGCCCGAACACCGACACGGGCGCGTACGACACCTATGACTCGATCATCAGCCAGGACACGGCGCAGGTCATCACGACATCCTGGGGCGAGTGCGAGGCCGAGCTGGGATCGAGTGCTGCCGAGGCCGAGAACACCCTGTTCCAGGAGGCCGCGACGCAGGGTCAGACGGTCGTCGCGGCCGCCGGAGACAGCGGCTCGGAGGACTGCGGCACGAACTCGCTCGCGGTCGATGATCCCGGCAGCCAGCCCTACGTCACCAGCGTCGGCGGCACGACGATGTCGGCGCTCGGTCCGCCCCCGACCGAGACCGTGTGGAGCGATCGCTGCGAGAACAGCCCCTGCGGCGGGGGCGGCGGAATCTCCACGCTGTGGCCGATGCCCTCCTACCAGTCGGGCGCGCCGGGGTCGCTCAACGTCATCGACTCGAGCTCGACGGGCACGCCCTGCGGCGCCGCCTCGGGGTACTGCCGCCAGGTCCCCGACGTGTCGGCCGATGCGGATCCCGGGACCGGCTACCTGATCTACTACAGGGGGGGCTGGACCGCGATCGGCGGCACCAGCGCGGCGACCCCCCTGTGGGCAGCGCTGACCGCGCTCACGAACGCGTCGAGCGCGTGCAACGGAGTGTCGATCGGGTTCCTCAACCCCGACCTGTACAGCGTCGCGGCGAGCGACTATGCCGGAACGTTCAACGACATCACCTCGGGCAACAACGACATCACCGCCACCAATGGCGGCAAGTTCACGGCCGGTCCGGGCTACGACATGGCGTCCGGCCTCGGCACCCCGAACGGCTCGGCGCTCCCCGCCGCGCTGTGCGGCGCGGCGGCGAGCCCGCCGACCACGACGACGCCGACCACGCCGACGACGCCGACGACGCCCACCGCGCCGACCACTACGCCCACAGCCCCGACCACTACGCCCACGACCCCGACCACGCCCACCACCCCCGTAGTCCCCGCGGCGCCCCGGGTCGCGGACCCCGGTGAGCAGACGGGGACGGTGGGTAAGGCGGAGCGGCTGGCGATCCGAGCGAGCGCGGGCGGCGATCAGACGCTGGCCTACTCCGCCACCGGCCTTCCTGACGGCTTGTCGATCGACCGCGCCACCGGGCTCATCTCGGGGACGCCGATGACGGCCGGAGGGTCGGCGGTGACGGTATCCGCGACGGACGCCGGCGGCGGCTCGGCGCGAACCACGTTCAGGTGGACGATCGGCGGCCTTCCCGCTGCCTCGAGCCGCTCGAGCGCCGGACTCGCCGATGGGAGCGCCAGCCTCTCGTTCAGGCTCACCGCCGGGCGCGACGCGCCATCGATCCGGGCGGTGGTGATCGCCCTCCCGAGGGGGGTCAGCTTCGCCGGGAGTGCGCGTAGCCGGGCCAAGGGGATAACGATCAGAGGGCCGAACGGGACGCGTGTGAGATTCGCGACGAAGCTCCGACATGGCGCGCTGACGATCGTCACCGGATCGGCGCTCAGCAGATTGCAGCTCACGATCGCGGCCCCGGCAATCCGGGTCAGCGCCGCCCTGGCCGTGAAGATCAGACACCACCGGGTAAAGACACTCGACGTGACCATCACGGCGGTCGACGCGAGCAATCAGGCGAGCACCCTGGCGCTGAAGTTCACAGTGTGAGCCTGTCGCTCGCGGCGATGCTCGGAGGAGCACGGCGGCGGCGACGGCGCCACCAGCGCTCGTCCGTCGATCAGCCGCTACGCTGCGGCGTCGGTTTTCCCATGCTTTCGAGCCTGCTGATGTCCCGCGTGCCGCGCACGCTGTCGTTGGCCGCGTGCGCGGGTGTGCTCGCGGTGGCCCTCGCCGCCCAGCCGGCGGTGGCGGCGTCCACGGGCATGGTTCGGATCGGCTCGGCGCCGCTCCTGTCGGCCGCGGCGAAGACCGTCGGGGCGCTGCCGGACTCCACCAAGCTGGACGTCACGGTGGCGCTCGAGCCGCGCGACCCGGCCGCGCTGTCGACGTTCGCGACCGCGGTATCGACGCCGGGGTCGTCCCTCTACCGCGACTACATCACTCCGGCGCAGTTCGCGCAGCGCTTCGGCGCGACCGCGACGCAGGTCGCGGCGGTGCAGTCCTCGCTGCGCGCGCACGGACTGACCCCCGGCCCGGTCAGCGCGAACCGGCTCGCGATCCCGGTCACGGCGACGGCCGGTGCGCTGGCGGACGCGTTCTCGACCTCGTTCTCCAGGGTCGCGGGGCCGGATGGAAGGCTTGCGTATGTGAATACCGCAGCGCCGCTGGTCGACGCGGGCATCGCGGGCATCGTTCAGGGCGTGGTCGGGCTCGACTCGCTCTCGGTCCCTCAGCCGCTCGCCGTGCGCGCGCGTTCCGCTCGGGCCACCCCCCTGACCGCGCCCCGGGTGGTCACCGGTGGGCCGCAGCCCTGCGCGGCCGCCACCGCCGCGGCCCCGGGACAGCAGTCGTACACGGCCGACCAGATCGCCTCCGCCTATCGCTTCTCGAGCCTGTACGGGGCAGGGGACGAGGGAGCGGGCCAGACGATCGCGATCTATGAGCTCGAGCCCGACGCGCCGACCGACATCGCCTCCTATCAGTCCTGCTACGGGACGAGCGCATCGGTGTCCTACGTCCCGGTCGACGGCGGCGCGGGAACGGGCTCGGGCAGTGGCGAGGCGGCGCTCGACATCGAGGATACGATCAGCCTGGCGCCGAAGGCGAACATCCTCGTCTATCAGGGCCCGAACTCGAACTCGGGCTCCGTGGGCGCCGGTCCGTACGACACCTACGCCGCGATCATCGAGGAGGATCGGGCGAAGGTGATCTCGACCTCCTGGGGCCAGTGCGAGTCGCTCGAGGGGTCGCCGGACGCCGTCGCGGAGAGCAGCCTGTTCGAGGAGGCCGCGGCGCAGGGCCAGACCATTGTCTCCGCCGCCGGCGACGACGGCGCCGAGGATTGCTATGCCCCCGGACAGAATCTCCAGCTCGGGGCCGCGGTCGACGACCCCTCGAGCCAGCCTTACATCACCGGGGTCGGCGGCACCTCGCTGAGGTCCCTGGGTCCGGCGCCGAGCGAGACGGTGTGGAACAACGGTGGCGGTCTCGACGGGATCCTCGGGACCAGCCTCGGCGCGGGTGGCGGTGGGATCTCGTCGCTGTGGAATATGCCGGCCTACCAGTCCGACGCGGCGTCCTCGCTGCACGTGATCAACTCGCAGTCTTCCGGGGGACAGTGTGGAAGCACCTACTGTCGTGAGGTTCCCGACGTCTCCGCGGACGCGGACCCCTTCACCGGGTACCTGGTGTATTACGAGGGCGCCTGGTCGGGGATCGCCGGCACCAGCGCCGCCGCGCCGGTCTGGGCCGCGATCGTCGCGCTCGCCGACGCGTCGCCGGCCTGCAGCGGGACCTCGGTGGGGTTCGCCAATCCCGCCCTGTACCGAGCCGCCGACTCCGCCTACTCCGACTATTTCAACGACGTGACCTCCGGCAACAACGACTTCACCGGCACCAACGCCGGCAAGTTCGCGGCCGGGGCCGGGTACGACATGGCCAGCGGGCTCGGCACTCCGATTGCCTCGGCGCTCGCGGTCGCGCTGTGCGAGACCGTGACCGTTGAGGACCCCGGCGCGCGGAGCTCCACTCTCGGCCAGAAGGTGAGCTTGGCGATCAAGGCGACCGACGCCGCCAATGCGCCGTTCACGTTCCGCGCAGTCGGGTTGCCGGCGGGCCTGTCGATCAACAGCGCGACCGGCCGGATCACGGGAAAGCCGACGCGGGCCGGCACCTCGACGGTCGCCCTCGAGGCGACCGATTCCGGCGGGCGGACGGGCACCACGTCATTCAAATGGACGATCCGGTTCGCGACGGTCCTCTCGACCTCGACTCCGGTGGCGCGATGCTCGCAGCTGCTCCGGCGCGCGGTCACCCATCAGGCCGGTCCCCTGCGGCTGACCGGCAGCCTGCGCCGTGGGTCGGTGGCGGTCGCCGACGCCCGCGGCACGCTCGTCTCCGTCCGGCTGTCAGGCACCACGGCGACGGTCAGCGCAGCCGGCAAGGTCCTCGGCACGGTGGACAACACGTCCGGCGGGCTGCACGCGCTCGCGCAGTCGGCCGATCAGATCGAGCTCGCATCGGGCGATGGACACTTCCGGCTATCCATCGCCTACGACCCGCCCGCAGGCAACGTGGTGCTCACGAAGAGCCTGGTGTGCTCGTACGCCGCCGCTCGCAACCAGACTCTCGCCGTGGACTCGGGCCGGTCGGCTCGCGGCACGCTCTACCTGGTGAGCACCGATGGCGCCGCGGTCAGCGGGGCCAAGGTCTCGATCACCGATGGGCGCCGCACCGTGAACGTGCGCACCGGTCGCGGGGGAAAGGCCTCCTTCACCCTCGCGGCGGGGCGGAATCGATCGGCGCGGGCGCTATACGCAGGCGGTTCGCGCTTCGGCTCCGCGAGCATCGTCTTCCGGGTACGCAATCACGGATGAGGGCTCGGTTCCGCGTCACGCGAGCCGCTAACGTAGTCGGGTCATGCCGCGAATCCTCGACG
>Ga0302325_10003632_pt1 | contig 36205 bp, 33 predicted proteins | sample Palsa_T0_2_FD_201948 | JGI IMG/M metagenome (GOLD analysis project Ga0302325, IMG submission 201948) | Peat permafrost microbial communities from Stordalen Mire near Abisko, Sweden - Palsa_T0_2 | ecosystem: Environmental > Terrestrial > Soil > Palsa > Peat permafrost | place: Sweden: Abisko...
ACCCACGACCGCTCGTCCACGTCGCTTCGCATGCCATACCAAGCGCTACCGAACGGCCTAAATTCCCGCGTCTAGCTCCACATGGAACCAATGGTCAGAAGAGCTCGTGCATCCCCGCCCAGCCTGCAGCGGTGAGGCGCCCGTCGAGGTTCCGGTCGCGACTCTCGTTCGCGACGATGGGGCGCTCCGCGTTCACCCTCTCTTCGCTGATCGCATCGGCGGCGAACCCCATGCGATCGCTCTCGATCCAGAGCGCCGTCTCGAGGCGTCCCGGGGGCAGCGTCTCGAAGTAGGTCGTGGTGTCGCCCGAGGTGAGCGCGTTGGACAGCGTCCCGCCGGCCGCCTCGAGGGCATGCTGCGCGTCGGCGACGTGCTTGGTGCGCTGGGCAACCATGTGCTCGGTGAAGTGCGCCAGCCCCTGCAAGTTGTCGGGATCGTCTCCGCTCCCGGCCCCGTAGGCGGTGACGACGCTGATGGCCCGCGCATTCGCGTCGGGTGCGAGCAGCACGGTCAGTCCGTTCGGCAGCACCACCGTCTGCACGGGCAAATCGGGAAGATCGAACTTCGCCTCGTAGCTGTCGATCGGGATCTGCGGCGCGGCGTTCGCCACGGGAGCCAGCAGCACGCACGCAACGAGCGCGGCGCCGCCCCGCCAGGCCCCCCCTCCCTCGTCCGACTTGAGCGGGTCTCCGGTCACGGGCACTGGGTGACCGAGAGCTTCTCCAAGGTGAACGTGAAGTTTGCGGTAGTGCCGTCCCCGAATTCGGTACCCAGCGCCGGACCCCCGAAATACCAACCAGCTTCCCCTGCAAGGCTGGCTACTTCGTTCATGATCGGCAGCTGGTCGAAGCTGAGCTCTCCGGCCACCGTTCCTTGATGATTGGCTTCGGGCACGACGATGATCTGATGCCCGGCGCTCAACCCCCCCGGGGCGAATATGTCCCACACGAAGCTGGAGTCGGTCGTGCCGTTGAGCGTCACCGGCTCGGTGACCGACGCCACCGGACTGCCGGTCGCCTCGTTCTCGGCAAAGTTGTAGTAGAGGAATATCGATACTTCTTGAGAGCCGCTTTGACCGCCGCTGAACATCGCCGTCGGGGTCAACCACTCGTCGTACATGACATCCATGTTGCCCGGGCAGGTCGTGCAGGCCAGCGAGTATTTCGTGTCGATGACGAGCGACGTCATGCTGCTGAGTAGCTGCGGAAAAACGAGGCCCTGGTTGCCGGGTGTCTGGGTCGCGACACCGTCGACGGCGCCAAACTGGATGTTGGGATAACCGTTGATGGGGGTGCTGTTCAGTCCGGTGTAGTTTATTGTCCAAGAAACGGTTCCGGTTCCCGCGTAGTCGATGCTCATCGTTCCGCTGCCGGCGCTCGAGCCGAATGCGTCGACGTCCATGTCCCACAATGCGGTGCCACCGCTGGTCTTGATGACGCTGCCCGCGCTGTAGCACGGCACCGCGGTGCAACTGGCCGAAAACATGACACCGGTGTCGAGTTGCGCGTCAGAGTTCGTGGGGCAGCTCCCACCGCTGCTGCTGCCCGAGCTGCCGGTACTGCCGGAGCTGCTGGTACTGCCGGAGCTGCTGCTGCCGGAGCCGCTGCCGCTGCCGCTGCCGGAGCCGCTGCCGCTGCCGCCGCCGCTGCCGCTGCCGCCGCCGGAATCGCTGCCACCGCCCGAGCTGCTGCTGACGGAGGAGTCGCCGCGTAGGACGCCGCCATCGTCCGTGGATTGGGCCGGACTCGACGACCCGCAGGCGATGATTCCCGAGGCCAGGCCTGCATAGAGAGTGAGACTGCAAGTCGTCTGGGCGTGAGCTCTCGAGCGGGTGAGGGCTGTTCGCGCTCGGGCATCGAAACGAGACGCTCGTGCATCGGACCGGGATCGCTCACTCATCGTTCACCTCCGATCACAGCACGGACCGGACGCCGCGTCTCTGGGCGCAGTGACCGAGGTTCGCGGACGTGCCCTCAAACCCCCAGCACCAGCAGGCCTTCCGCAGCTGCAGCTGCCGCCAGGTCGACGTCGTGGGTGGCGAAGCGCAGCGCCGCAGCGCGGGCGCGCGCCAGGAGCGCGCTGGCGACGTGCAGAGCGTCGAGGGTGCGTAGCCGCGTGGGAAAGGGCTCGGCCGCTCGCTCAAGCACGGCGCGATTGAGGCGCACGACATCGATGCCGGAAAGCACCGTGAGGACCGTGGCGCGTCGTCGCGCGAGCTCGCGATCGGGCATACCACCGTCGAGGCGCAGGCGGTCGAGAGCACGTAGACATTCAACGCGTGTGATCTCGCTCGTCACGGCTTCGGAGGCGCGAGACCACTCGGCGAGCCGCCCCCGCTCGCCGAGCACGACACGAAGCACGACCGATGAATCGAAGTAGACCCTCACCTCGAGCCGCGTTCGTGCAAAAGCGCCTCGAGGGAGGTCATCGACAGCCGTAGGGGTGCGAGCCGGATCCGGCGAACGGACGCGAAGCTGCGCTCGGCGGGGATCAGCTCCGCAAGCGCGGCGTCATGCTCCAGCGGAACCACCCGCGCGATCGGACGCGCGCGATCCATGACCTCGATGGTCTCGCCTGCCTCAGCGGCTCTCAGGTGCTCGGAGAGCCGACTCTTGAGCTCGGAGATGGTCGCGCGCTTCATGACCTATTGTGGCCAGATCGGATCCGATCGGTCAAGCGCGCGAAATTGGCGGCAGAACCGAAAGCGTCGCAGTGTCCGCGCCGGCATCCCCCGCGTTGACCATCGTCGCGGTCAACGTGCCATGCGGCGCGTAATACGCCGCCGTCCGCAGGTGGCTACGGAGATCGGGCGCACCGGAACCCGTAGGTGAAGTAGCGGTCCGTCGGGGTGTCGCCGTTGATGACCGGGGGGAACAATAGCGATGGAGGGCCTTCGAAGGGGCCACCCGCCAAGTCCCGCTCGTCAGAAAGAGCTTGCGTCAAGTAGGCGCAATCCGCGCACGGATCGACGTAGCTCGCCACACGGTCCAGGTTCCACTGAAACATGTCGCCCTCGAGATCAAGCTGACACCACAGCCCTGCGCCCTGCGTCGCCGTTCCGACCGGAGCGATGTCTGCTACCGGGCCTGTGCAGCCCGTCGTCCCCGTCGAGCCGTACGGGTAGGTGCAGCCATAGATCGCGTACTGATTGGCCGTCCCCGGCGCCGTCGATCCCCATGGATACTCGCGCTGCTGGCTGCCGCCTGCTGCGGCGTACTCCCATTCCGCCTCGCTCGGCAGAAAACCGCCGTCCCAGATGCAGAAGGCGTACGCCTCGTACCAGTTGACGCAGTTGATGGGCAGGTTCTCCTGGCTGCCCGCCGTGTTCGTCCACGTCTCGTCCTCATAGCTGCACGCAAGGTTCGCGTTCGTCGGCGCGATGTACGAGTTCCAGCCGGGGGACCACCCTGTCTCGTAGACGGTTCCCGCGTCCGGAGGAGCGCCCACGTCCACGAGCCCCAGGCCGCCGTTCAGGTGCGTGTGGATGCCCGAGCCGGCGGCGGGCGACCAACCCGTTCCGCCGTCCGCAGGTAGAACCGCGTTCACGAACTGACGGAAGCGACCGACCGTCACGTCGTACTTGTCGAGCCGGAATTGGCTGATGGTCGCGGGATCCGCGAGGGCCGTCGGCCCGCCGTCCGCGGCGAGCGTTCCGTCATCGTCGTCGTACGTCCGGTAGTAGCTCCCGCTGGGCACTTCGAGGCTCGTGCAGCAACTCTCGCTGGCCGCGCCGCAGTTGGTCATTCCAGGTCCGCCTTGAGCGCAGCTCGCGGCGATGCCGCCGTCGGCGCTGCTGCCCTCGCCGAAGGGAACACAGGCTGACACCGAACCTCCGTCGTAGACATCCGCCGCGGCGTCCGCGGGCGCGTCTGTGGTCCCGGCGGCATCATCCGCGGAGCCTGCGGCGTCCTGGCCGCTGTTGCCGGCCTCAGCGCCCGCGTCCGCCGCCGCGGTGCTGTCCGGGCCTCCGTCCGACGCCGCGACGGTGGTCGCGTCCCCACCGTCCGCGCCCCCACCGTCCGCGCCCCCACCGTCCACGCCCCCACCGGTCGATCCGCCGCCGCTGCTGGACCCCGAACCACTCCCGCTTCCCGAACTCGAGGCGCCACTCGATCCGGAGTCGCTAGCCGAGCCGGAGCCACCGCCGGACGACGACGAGGCATCCGCCGCTCCGACCTCGCCGCTGCTGGTTACGCCGGGCGAGGTGGCGCAGCCCGCCGCGAAGGAGAGCGACACGACCGACACGCCGACGGTTACCCCAAACAGCTTCATCGAGAACCTCCGGCGGCGACAAGGAGCGGGTAGACCCTACCGCCGCATCCCAACTGCTGGCCGGCTGGCCGTCAAGGGACCGCCTCACTACTGACGACAACTCTCTACTGCGTGGTGCCAGGGATCAAGGACGCCGAGGTCCGTACGCAATTGTAGGACGTGAAGTTGATGTAGGTCCCTTCGGTCGGCGCGACGACGTCGAAATCCGTCACCTGGATTCCGTAGAGCTCGTGCGATCCGTTGGGGAGGAGGTTTTCCCACTTGTTGTGGAACGTGTCGTCGTTCGCGACCGAGAGCGCGATGTCGCCGCCGTCCGAAAGTATCATGCCGTACGTCTTCAGCGCGGTGATGAACGCCTCGGCGGCGGGCGAAGCGCCGGCAAGGGTGAAGCTCGAATGGAGACGGAGCCGTGCCCCGTAAGGAATTCCATTCATCGTCGCCCAGCCCGACCCACCGGTGCCGTGCGTCGCCGGACGAACGTACTGCTTATTCTCGATGCGAGAGTTCGGCAGGATCAGGCGAAGGGCATGCGTGATGGTCCCCGCGGCGACCTCGTCGGGGGTCGCCAGCAGGGGCGCCATGAGAGCGCCGCTCGCGTCCGCGCTCGTACAAACGTCCCCGCGCAAGTTCGTGGGGTATTGGATCGTCGGGTCCCAGATGGCGATGGATCCGGTCGAGGAGAGCTGGCCGCCGGAAACGCTCGCCTGGTACACCTCGTAGAGGCGCTTGGTCGCGTTGTCGAAGACCAGGTAGTGGTCGTCTCCGCCGTCCGACGTGAAGCCACCTCCACTTTCGAAGCCCGAGCCCTCCGACGTCACGTTGGCTGTCGTCACGGGAATCGTGGTCGGAATGTCGCTGTCCGGTGTGGCCACGCCGTTGTTGACGAAGGGCATCTCCGTCGTCTGCGCGGACGTCGTATCCGTGGAGTTCGCCGGCACCGATCCGGCGGGCATGTTCGTGAAGATGACGCCGATGCCCCAGTCGATCTGGAACGTGTTCCCATTGCCCCAGCCGCCGGCCGACGACAGCTGGCTGATCATCGCGGCGGAATTGGGATCCAGGGCCGACGCGGCGACGCTCTGGTTGAAGTACCAGGAGCACGGGAAGTTACTCGCCGCCGAAATCGGATTGAGCGTCCCGCCCACGGCGCCGCACGCGCCGCCGTCCGAGCCCGATCCGCCGGAGCTCGAACCGGCGCCCGAGCTGGTGCTCGACCCGGAGCTGGCGCTCGACCCCGAGCTGGAACTCGACCCCGAGCCGGAGCTCGATCCCGAGCTGGCGCTCGACCCTGACGAACCGCCGCCCGTCGACCCTCCCGAGCTCGAGCTCCCGCCATCGCTGCCCCCGGGGCCGCCGTTTGTCTTCGACGACGAACCGCACGCCGTCACGACCGCGCCCAAGGAGACGATGACCCAGCGCGATGGTTTCATGGCCCTTCCCTCCCCAAGAAGGGTACAGGACACCCGAGCCACGCTGTAGCGGCAACGAGCGGGCGACCGTGAAAGCCTCGGTAGCGGCCTGACGGTCATTCGGGCGGAGGGATCGCGCCGTACCGCGGCGCCTGGAAGCAGCACGAAACTAGCCCTGAATCTCGACTGCAGCACGGAACGTACTCCGCGTCGCGCGCCGTGACCATCCCCGCCGCGCCCGCGCTGAGAGCGACGAGGGCCGCCCCTTACGGAGCGGGAAGCGTCTGCCAGTACGCCCGCGCTTCGTCGATCACTCGCTGCAAGTTCTCGCGCGAGCCGATTCGCATTGCCCGGTCGAGCGACTTGAAGTGCTCCACGGTCTTGGTGGCTGCGACCGCGTGCAGCTCGGTCATCCGGCGGTGGAGAAGACGCAGGTCGTCAAAGGCATCGACGGCGCCCCCGTGGTGCCGTCCAGCCGTATCGAGCATGGCCCAAAGAACCTTGCGCTCGGTGAACGTGCGCGAGCTCGCTTCAAAGGCTTCGCGCGTCTCGCGAGGTGTCTGAGCCATGCCGCTCCCTTCGTACGCCCGTCGCGCCGCGGCGGCAACGGTCGGCGCGCGGTCAGTACACGGTGGGCCGCGCGCGGTCGGTTCATTCGCTGTGCACTGGCGTCGAGTCCGGCTCGGCGGACCGTCCGGTCGCTCTTTACCCCCAAGCTCCACCCCTACTACCCTGGCCGGCTGGATTCATGGGCGCGGCAAGGTCGGTCGTGAGAAGACGGGTCTGCTCCTCGCGCTTGGTAGCGCACGCGCGAAAGAGCATCTTGCCCGTCGACGCAGCACGCGCGCGCTCGCCGGACCTCGACCGGCGTCCGGGGTTCACGCATGCGTGAGTCGGTTCCGCCGCGCGCGGAGGTGGTGGCCGCTTACCCGGTCAGCATCGCACCCGTCCGCAATGTACGCAGCACGCTCATCATGGGAGCGATCGCTTCGATCACGAAAGCGGGCTACTACGACGCCTGGTACGCGGGCGTCCCGCCGCAGCCGCGTGGTGAGCTGCTGCAAATGGTCGCTGGCGTCTGGGTGCCCGTCGACATCGCGCTCGCCCACTACCGGGCGTGCGACTCGCTCGGTCTGTCGCCCGACGCCGAGGCCCAGCTCGGGGCAGCGACGCTCGAGCGCGTCCGCGGCACGCTCCTGGGCACGATGCTCCGCGTAGCCAACAGCGCCGGCGTCACCCCGTGGACGTTGCTTGCCCAGCTGCAGCGATTCTGGAACCGCGCCTTCGACGGCGGCGGAATCCAGGTCTTGCGGCTGGGCCCAAAGGAGGCCCGCGCCGATCTCGTTCAGAACGTACTCACCGAGACGCACTATCACAGGAACGCGCTCCGGGGTTTGCTCGCGTCGGTGCTCCAGCTCTTCTGCCAGAAGGCGTACGTCAATGAGCGCCGCGCGCCACGGGAGCCGGGCACGATGAGCACGCGCGTGCAGTGGGTCTGACTGAACTGTGTCTTGCCGAGGGCGGCCTTCTCGGCGGCGGTCGTCGTGCCGACAGCGGCCAGGGCGGCGGCGGACGCTCGCTGCGCTGCCTGCCGGCTCGAGCCAACTCGCCTTCAGCTTCCTTCCGACACAGCATGCTCGTCTTCCCGCTCATCGTCGTCTGGTCGCTGAGGTGCGCCCACTGGCCTGGGCGTTTTCGGCGCGTCCGCTGAGATTCCTGGGGGAGATCTCGTATTCCGTGTACCTCGTGCACGTGCCCATGCAGATGATCACGCTCGCCGTGACGCGCGCCTACCCTTCACGTACGACATGGCTGTCACTGCTGACACGCCATGGCACACCGCCACAAGCGATCCCCCCCTTATCTTGCCGTCTGGGGCCTGGCACGCGAGGTGCTGGAGGGCGCATATGGGCCGGGGCATCACGTGGTTGATCTTCGGCGTCGTGGCGGGTTTTGCCCTTGCGGCATGTGGCGGCACGAGCGCGACTAGTGACGGCTCCTCGACGAGCAACGTCGCCGTCTGTCCGCCACTCCCGGACGGGGGTATGGCCAGCATCGGGATCGGCCCCGACGAGAGCGTAGCGAGCGGCACCCTCGTGGGGTCGGCCGTCAACTGCTCTATCTGTGACGTCGGCGCCGGGGTGTTCGTTCTCGCGGTCCCAGACGGCGGCCCGCCCGCGCACATTACGCTCGGCCTATCGAACACGGCCAGCGGAGGAGACACGTGCGCGATCCCGAATGTCGCTTACAACCCGATGTTCCAGGCAAACATCGATCTAAACGATATCCAGCCCGGCACGTACAGCTCGAGCCAGGCGACGTCGAATTCCTGCACCAGCCTCGGGCTGGAATACAACACGTCGACTACCCCCGACTGCCAAGGGGCCGTGGGCCCGTCCAATTGCCCCGCGGGGTGCCAAGTCTTCGGCTGCATCGAGACTGACAGTGGCACCGGCGAGTACTGCCCGTGTGTGGCCGTGACCTACGGCGTCGGCTATTCGGCGTCGGGGCTCTGCGGTGACCCGTCCCCGTTCGGGTCGTGGCAGGTGGTGCTGACGTCGGTCGTGCCGTACACCGGGGATGCGGGACAGACGGCCGGCACCCTTCTTTATACTGTCCACGGCTCGGTCACCGCGGACCTGATCGCCGAGAGCAGCGACGGCGGCCCCCCAGCCGGGGATCACGCCACGCTCTCGCTCACGTTCTAGGCCGCAGCCCTGCCAATGGCGGTCGCGGATACCCTGGCGTGGTTTCGCGGGTCCCGCGGGTGCACTGCGGAGGCGTCGGCGATAGAGTTACGTCCATGAGGCTGGTCCTTGGTTGGACCCTGGTCGCGGCATCGGGGGCGCTCGGGGTAGCGTGCGCAGGGGCGCCGTTCTCTGCGGCGGCGGGGGACGGGGGAGCGAGCGACTCCGGCGCGGCGAGCAGCGGGGCCTCCAGCAGTAGCGGGAGCAGCGGCGCAAGCAGCGGCGGGGGCTCGAGCAGCAGCGGGAGCAGCAGCGGAGGCTCCGGCAGCGGAAGCTCCAGCAGCGGAGGCAGCAGCGGCGTCACCAACGACGGCGGGACCGACGGCGGCAGCGATGGGGGCGTGTCCGCCGCCTGTCCTCCTGCGCCAGCGCCGATTGCGGGGTCGTCGTGTACGAGGGCGGGGCTCGAGTGCGAGTATGGCCTGAGCACAGTGCTGGGATGCGACACGCTCGCGACGTGTACCGGCGGGGCGTGGTCGATCACCCCGGCCAGCGCCCCTGATTCGGGGCTCGGGTGCGATCACGTCAACGGGGCGACCTGTCCGCCGACCTTGATCGCCGCGGCGGCGCCGGACGCCGGCACCTGCAGCGTGGCCGGCACGCTGTGCGACTATCTGACGGGCCGCTGCGAATGCACGCAGGGGTCCGGCGGCGTGGTCATCCTGGTGGACGCGGGATACCACTGGACCTGCGTCGACCCGGGGCCGGACTGCCCACCCTTGCCTCGCCCCAAGCTCGGCGCCTCGTGCGCGGAGCCCCCGACCAACACCTGCGAATACGGCTCCTGCGCCATCATCGGCGGCACGAGCCAGAGCTGCGACGACGGCGTGTGGCAGCAGACAATGGTGCTGTGCCCGGCCGGGGCCGCGCATTGAGGCGGCGCAGCATCCGGCGACGCGCGACCGCGCCGGGGAGTCGACCCGAGGTTGTCGAACTGCCCGACGACTTCCAGTATTCACCGACTGGGTCGAGCAACCTCACGTTCCCGAGGTAGATCCGCCGAGGTTCGCGCCGAGATGCGGCGCTCGGCTCGTCCCGTGAGGCTCCGTCTCGGTGGACGCCGCAACCCTTCAAGGGTTTTGCCGGATTCGTGGACGAGCGACGTGGCGGAATGGGCAGCACTCAGGGCGGCCTCACGGGCTCCACCTTTGCCCAGGCCGCAACGTGCCCCTTGGCTGGGTCGGGCGGCGCAAGCAGCTCGGGATCGGGCAGTAGCTCGGGCTCTGGGAGCGGCAGTAGCTCCGGATCGAGCTCTGGATCGAGCTCTGGATCGAGCTCCGGCTCGGCCGACGGTGGCGTGTGCGCGAACGCAGTCGGAGCGTGGACGGCCACGATCGCGACGCCGTACGGGACGAACGTGGCGACCTTCACCATCGCCTCGCCGACGGCCGCCTCGGGTGGGTCCGTCGAGGTCACATGGTCCGCCGGGTTCTCGGCCGCCGGCACGTTCTCGCCGTCGGATTGCACGCTGTCGCTCACGTACGCGGCGAGCTGCGCGGCCGAGGCCGCGGCGGGCAAGGGCACGCAGTGCGGCGACGAAAACAGCAGCAACGAGCCCGTGTGCCCGAACAGCGACATCTTCACCGCGAGCTTCGGGTCGACGCCCACCGCGTCCCAGTGGTTCGCGTACGGCTGCTCGTCGACCGGGGCCGACTGCACGTCGTGCACCCAGTACACGGCCACATCGATCACGCGCTGAGCCAGGTGTCGAGCCTTCACCGCCGTTGACGCCCGTCGCGCGCCCCCGCACTCTTGCGATCTTCCCACCCCTGCGCTGTGAGCGCGTTTCGCAATGTTTCGCAATAACGAGGTGGGCGTGCCCGCCCGAGCGCTGGTAGCCTTCTAGCCTGGCCCGTTGGGGGGTGGTGGATGCTGCAGGAGGCCGGTCGGATCGTCGAGGGTCGGTACCGGCTCGTCGAGTTGCTCGGCGAGGGCGGCATGGGCAGGGTGTGGCGCGCCACCGACACCCGGCGCGACATCGACGTGGCCGTCAAGCTGCTGCGCGCCGGGGTAGCATCGCGCGATGCGGTGCGGACTCTCTTCGCCCAGGAGGCGGAGCTGTCGCAGCGTATGTTGAGCCGCCACATCGTCCGCGTGCTCGACCGCGGCGTCGAGCCCGACGGGGTCCCATTCATCGTGTTCGAGCTACTGGATGGCGAGGACCTCGGTAAGAGGCTCGATCGGCTCGTGAGCCTGCCCCTGGTGGAGTGCGCCGAGGTCGTCGTGCAGGTGTGCCGCGCGCTCGAGCGGGCGCACGCAATCGGCGCGGTGCATTGCGACATCAAGCCCGAGAACATCTTCCACTGTCCCGACGAGGGTCTGTACAAGGTGCTCGACTTCGGAATCGCACGGCTCGTCGAGTCCGCCGCGTCGCAGGGAGGACCTCCGACGCTATCCGGCACGATTGAGCACATGCCGCCAGAGCACGTCGTCGACGGGAAGGAGTATGACGCGCCGGGCGACCTCTACGCGCTCGGCGTCGTCGCGTACCGCGCGATGACCGGCCGTCTGCCCTTTCCCGCGTCGAACGTTGGGCAGCTCGTGCTCGCCTTCTCGCGCGGGGCCCCTCCACCGCCGTCCACGTTGCGGCCCGAGATCCCGCGCGCCTTCGACTCCTGGATCGAGCGGGCACTTCGCCGCAATCCTGAGGAGCGCTTCAAGACCGCGCGGGAAATGGCCGACGCCTTCACGCGCATGTACGGAAAGCCGTCCCCGCGCGTCAGCATGACGATGGAGGCCGTGACGCTCGGCAAAGGCTTCGGATCGTCGGGGGTGTACTCGGCCATCTCCCCGTCGTCGCGCGAACCCAAGCGTCGCGGCTGACCTCGTCGCGAGATCGCGACGTCCAGCCGCCTGGAGCATCGAACGATGCGCGGTCCCGAACGCATGCCTGTTCCCCTATCCATCCTCGATCTCGCGTTCATCCCCTCCGGCGGCGCGGCCCGCGATGCCTACGTCGGTAGCGTGGCACTGGCCAGGCGCGCCGAGGCGCTCGGCTATCGCCGCATCTGGTACGCCGAGCACCACAACATCGCCACCATCGCCTCGTCCGCGACCAGCGTGCTTATCGCTCACGTCGCCGCCCACACGAGCACCATCCGCCTGGGGGCCGGGGGGATCATGCTCCCGAATCACGCGCCGCTGGTGATCGCGGAGCAGTTTGGCACGCTCGAGACGCTTCATCCCGGGCGGATCGACCTCGGCCTTGGCCGCGCTCCCGGGACCGACCCGGTCACCTCGCGCGCGCTGCGCATCTCGCCGTCCGACGCCGATGCCTTCCCGGGCGACGTCCTCGAGCTCCAAGGGTACCTCGGCAAGCAGACGCGCGTGCCGGGCGTGGAGGCGACTCCTGGCAAAGGAACGCATGTCCCGCTCTACATCCTCGGCTCCTCGCTGTTCGGCGCGCAGCTCGCCGCGCGCTACGGTCTCCCGTACGCGTTCGCGTCGCACTTCGCCCCGAACGCCCTGGAGGAAGCCGTAGAGGTCTACCGGCGCGACTTCCGTCCCTCGCAGCAGCTCGAGGCGCCCTACGTGATCGCGGGCATGAACGTGCTCGCGGCCGACACCAGGGCCGAGGCCGAGGCGCAGTTCGAGCAGGTGAAGCGGTCGCGCGTGAAGATCCTCCTCGGACGCGGGCTCGATCTGACCGACGACGACGCGCAGGCCATCCTGGAATCGCCCGCCGGCCAGAGCATCGTGGCCATGGCGAAGTACTCGGCGGTCGGCGAAGAGGCGGAGGTGAGGGCCTATCTCGAGCGCTTCGCGAAGCTGGCACGGGCCGACGAGGTCATGACCGTCCACCCGGCGCCGACGCTCGCCGCCCGCGTGCGCTCGGTCGAGATCCTCGCCGCGACCCAGGTCGAGGCGCCTTCCCTCGCACGCGGATGACGTACCACCGTCTCGACGGTGCTAGTCATGACTCCTCCAGGGCGATTTGCAGGACCAACGAACGATTACGGCAACACCGGGTCTCGATTGGTTTGCTCTGGGTCGACCTCCTTGCGCACCGGAGTGCGGTTGCGACAACCGAAGAAGATAGAATCTCGACCAACATCGACATCGCGCCTCATTCCTCTTGATGAAGCGATGATTGAGCCGCGATCGTGCAGCACGATGTTTGCGTCGGTTTGCAGGGTGGAGCCTTCGTGCAGCGCGATCGAAAGAAAAGTCGCCCTTGTTTTCCGGTCGGTCGTCCAAACAGTTGCGTTGTGACGAACGCTCGAGATCAAGTGACGGAAATCCAAAGCCGAGTGTCGCTCGGCGTCTCGAAAGAGCGGCCCTTTGAACGTGAAAGGGTGGATTTGATCCGGAAAGTGCGGGCCCTTTGCTCGATGGAGCCGCTTTTTTGCGTAGTCGAGCCTCTTTTTGGAGACAACGCGCACGCCTATCACGACGTCGCTTGAACGTATCTCGTGATCTGGGAGACCATCGAAGGCCCACGGCCACCTTCCACGAAGTCGTCTACTGGCAACTCGTCGGCGTCGGCATCGTGCAAACCCCGCCGATGCACTGCGCGGGGGCCAGGCAGCCCGGCCCATTCGTCGCATCGCAGTTTGCGAAGTCTGCGGCCGGGGCGACGCAGGAGGAGCCGGACGTGGGGCACGTCCCGCTCGCCGAGCAGGTTGTCAGCAAGCCGTTGATCAGGCCGCACGGCTGGCCGGCGGCGACGACAGGAATCTGCGTGCAGACTCCGTTGGTGGCTTTGGTGCAGTAGGTGCCCGAGAGTTCGTTGCAGCTACCAAAGAAGTCGGTGTCTGTCTGCGTGCAGGTGGCGCCCACGACGGCGGGTTGGGCGCACACGCCAGCGCTGCAAGCGAGCACTTCGGAGCAACGCTGCTTGTCGTCGCACGTCGCGCCGCTCACACCGGGAGAAATGCACGCGCCCTGGACCTCGGGGCTGGCTGTGACGTCCGCCCCGACGCAGACCGTGCCGAGCGCGCAGTCGCCGTTCCTGTAACAAGCTGCCCCAGCGCCGCCAAGGGCCGCCGCGCATGTCCCGCATTTGCCGCCGGCGCCGAGGTTGCAGTAGCTGCTCGCGCACTGGGAGCTGTCGCCGCACGCGGCGCCCGTCGCCAGCGTGCCCACCGGCTGGCACAGGGACGGAAGGCTGTTTCCGAGCGCGTCGTCGCACGATACGTTCGGGATCGCCTGCACACAGGCCTCGAGGCCGGAGGGAGTCCAGCCCGTCCCGTTCGCATCGAGGGCCGACAGCAGCGTCGCCGACACGCGCGTCGCGCACGTGGCGACGTCCCCGTAGCTGACCTGGATGAAAAAGGGGCTGCACGTGTTTATCTTGGCGCAGAGCGCGTTGCCGCCGTCGCTCGCGGCCGTGCTCGCGCTCACCGAGGACCCGCCCGAGCTGCTCGAACACGCCAAGAGGACGGCCCCCGCAAGCAGCGCGGCGGAGACGCGCGAAGAAGCGATGAAAGGAATGCGCGTGAGTATCGGCATCGCAGGGCCAGGATATCCGATGAAAGGCGGCGAGTCTTTCCCCCGGCGAAGGACGCGCGGCGCCGCGCACGCTCCGCCCTCAGGGGGCTTGCACGGCCACGTGCTCCAGAAGCGGCATCGCGGCGAGGGCCTGATGGACGATGATGCCCGCGATCCGCTTGGATTCGTCGTTCGCGGCGGCGAGATGCGCCCCCGCCCAGACGCGCGAGTTGGCGCAGTTGGTCGCCGCGGCGGCGAGACTCGGGAAACGTAGCTCGCTTCCCCCCGGCGCCTGCCACGCGTCGGCCTGGGCAGTCTGGGCGTGCTGGCCCATTCCGTAAGCGGTCGGCGGCAACGGAATCGTGTCACCGCGGAGCGGCAGCATGTGAGCCGACGATAGATACACGACCGGGCCGGGGAGGTCCGGAAAGACCGCCTCGAGGACGCCGGCGCCCACATAGCAGTCACTGGCGTGTCCCGACGGATACTCGGGGAATGGCGGGGTCTCGACGAGCGGCAGCCATGTGGCGTCGGCCTGGGCGCGAAGTGCGGTGATCGGCCGCCAAAACGAGTACTTCTCCTTCGCTTTCCAGATGAGGATCGCGGAGTCCGCGAGCGCCGCGGTCAGCTCGGCCATGATGCGCGCTTCCGCGTGGACTCCGCCGGGCGGCGGATGGGCGGCGAGCAGCCGCACCGCCAGGTTCAAGAAGCCGCGCTGCGACGTCTGGTACGCCCAGAAATACGCGTCGGTCGTCTGCTCCGGCGTCCGCTCCGTGCTGTGCAAGCCTCCGACGCGGAGGGTCTCGCCCAGCTGCCGCTCGTATTCCGGCGAACCGAGCACCAGCGGCGCCTCGGTCGGCACGTCGCTCACGGCGGTGAACAAGAATGGATTGATGTCGTTGGTGCGGCTCGTCGCAAAGAGCGTCGGCACCGGCCGCCAGCGACCCGCGCCGTCGTGGCCTTGAAAGAAATGCACCGCGTCGTAGCCGTCGTGGGCGCGGCGCTCGACGGCCTCGCGACCGATCGCCCTGCCGAGGTTCGCGCCGGCGGTCTTGCTCGCATCCTCCGGATAACGCGCCATGATGCTGGCAAAGGCCGCCGCCGTCTCCGCCGCGCGCTCCGGATGCAGCAAAGCCAGCACCTCGTTGGCGGCAGCCGCCATCGCTACCTCGGGGTTGGCGCCGTCCGCCGCCGGCTCGCCGGCCGCCGCGGGCGACCACCGCGCATAGAGCGCGTGCGCCGCGTTGAGCGCGTCGTGCATCGCGGCCTGCATGATCGCGAGCGTGCGCCAGTTGGCCGCTCCGTTGCCGTAGTAGTCGGCGATGAGCGTCCACTGCGTCACCGAATCGCCGCCGCGGCGCTCGGCCTCGGTGGCGAGCGACGACGCGCAACCGATGAGAGCCACGCATGAAAGCGCCAGCACCATCCGGCCTAGAGCGATCGTCGCGCGGCTCACGCGCCGCATCCTAGGCAGAGCGGCGAGCAGGAAGCTACGAGGATAACGAAACTCCGTTGAGTGAGTCGAAGGGGGAGCACCGAGCGCGGCCGGGCTCGATGCGCTTCGGATTCGACCATCGCGGGCTCCGGCGATCGCATTCCCGCGTGCGATCCACACCGCATCGTGCAAGCACGAGGGGTTCATGATCCGCGCGCGCCTCTTCGTTTCGACGGTTCTGTTCGCCATGATGGCAGGCCTATTCTTCGCGTGTCGACCGGGCCGCCCGCCCCTACCGCCGAGTGCTGGCCTCGCCCCGGCCGTGCGGCTCACTCCCGCCGAGGCCAAAGAGGCCTGGACGCACGCCGCGAGCGTGTTCGAGACGCGGTGTGTGGTTTGCCACGGTTGCTACGACGCCCCTTGCCAGCTCAAGTTGACCGCGTTCGAGGGAATCGATCGCGGCGGCACCGAGAAGCAGGTCTACGAGAGCGCGCGCGTCACCGAGGCCGAGCCCACGCGTCTCTTCATCGACGCGCACGACACCCCGGCCTGGCGCGGCAAGGGGTTTCACGCCGTGCTGCCCGAGGGCGCGCACGCCGACGCTCGCGCGAGCGTGCTCCTGCGAATGCTCGACCTCAAAAGCTCGCACCCACTTCTGCCCGACACGGACATCGAGAAAGACTTCACGCTCGACCTGGACCGCAAGCAAACCTGCACTGACGCCGACCACTTCGACGCCTACGCGAGCGCGCATCCTCTCTGGGGAATGCCCTACGCGCTGCCGGCGCTCGACCCGAGCGAGCACCGCGCGCTGGTGGACTGGGTGGAGGCGGGGGCGCCTCACGTGGATGCCGCCCCGCTGGCCAAGGATCTCGCGGCGTCGGTCGAAGAGTGGGAGGCGTTCTTGAACGGCGAGACGCTGAAAACCCAGCTCGCCGCCCGCTACGTCTACGAGCATCTGTTCCTCGGCAGCCTTTATTTCAAGGGGCTCGACGAGCAGACGTTCTTTCGCCTCGTGCGGTCGCGGACACCCTTCGGCCCCGTGGACGAGATCGCGACCCGCAGGCCGTTCGAAGACCCGAAGACCGATCGCGTGTACTACCGGCTGGTGCGGCGCGAGGAGCGGCCGCTCGCCAAGACGCAGATGCCCTACGCGCTCGATCCGGCGCGCCTCGGGCGCTATCGCAAGCTCTTCATCGAGCCGGATTACGTCGTCGACCGCCTTCCGACGTACGAGCCCGCGATCGCGTCCAATCCGTTCAAGGCGTTCGCCGCGATCCCGGTGAAGTCGCGCTATCGCTTCATGCTCGACGAGGCCGAGTTCACGATGATGGGGTTCATCAAGGGGCCCGTCTGCCGCGGGCAGGTCGCGCTCAACGTGATCCAGGAGCGGTTCTGGATCGGGTTCGTCGATCCCGAGGCGCCGTGGATCGCGGACGAAGCGTCGCTACTCGCCAGCGAGGCGACCGACCTTGCGCTCCCGGCGCAGGGCGGCAGCAACGCCGCCCCGACCGAGTGGCTCGGGTACGGGCGGGCGCACGACCGGTACGTCCAGAAGAAGAATGCCCTCCTCGAGCAGGCCGCGAAGCGCAAAGGCACCCTCTCCCTCGCGACGCTCTGGAGCGGGGACGGCAACAACCCCAGCGCGGCGCTCACGGTGTTCCGGCACTTCGACAGCGCGACGGTCACGCAGGGCTTCGTGGGCGGCCCGCCGAAGACGGCCTGGCTCGTCGACTACTCGATCCTCGAGCGGATCCACTACCTGCTCGTCGCCGGCTTCGACGTCTTCGGCAACGTGACCCACCAGGTGACGACCCGCCTCTACATGGACTTCTTGCGCATGGAGAGCGAGGCGAACTTCTTGGCGTTGCTGCCCACGCCCCGCCGCCAAGAGCTGACGGACGCCTGGTACCGCGGAGTCAAGGGCGAGGGCAAGGCGCGCGTCGACCGCGAGCTGACGAGCCTGCGCGCCGAGCCGGACATCCAGTACCGCTCCGCGCGGCCAGAGCAGGAGCTGGACGCGATGTGGCAAGCCCGCCTGGGGCCGCTGGCTGCGAGTGGCTATGCCCTCGACGGTGTCGACCCCGGCCTGCGCCCCGCGCTCGAGCGGCTCGCGAAGGTCACCGGCCCGGCCGCCTCCGCGCTTCCGGAGATCTCGTTCGTCACCGTGCGGAGCGGCCAGGACGAGACCTACTTCACGATCTTGCGCGATAGCGCCCACACCAACGTCTCGCACCTCTTCGGCGAGAGCGCGCGCCGCGTGATGGCCGAGGACTCGCTGGCGGTCGTGCGCGGATTTCTCGGGGCGTACCCCAACGCGCTGTTCGACGTGTCGCGCGGCGACCTCGAAGCCTTCGTCGACGCAGTCGCCCATCTCGACGGCGAGGCGTCCGCCAAGGCCATCCGCCGGCGCTTTGGCGTTCTGCGCGCGAGCGATCGTTTCTGGAGCCACAGCGATCGGATCCAGGAAGCGTACCGCCGTCAGGCGCCCGTCGAGTCGGGCCTCTTCGACTACAACCGCCTCGACGGGCAATAGGGCATCGGGATCACTGCGTCGTGCCAGGACACGCCGTCGTGTCGAAGTGGCCGCTGAAGGGCGCGGCGGAGCTTGTGGAGCTTGCGTTGACTCCCCCGTCGATCGGCGCAAGCAAGACTTGGAAGTTGCCGGCCACATGCCCTGGGATCACGGTCGTGAGGGTGACCGTCCCCGAGATCGACGTCCCCACGGAGGTGTTGCAACAGCCGGCGTCGCTGAAGTCCAGGACGTCCACGAGCGCCGTTCCGCTGAACGCCATCGACCCGTCGAGCCAAGACCCGCCGTCCGCGACGCCGCCACTCGACGAGCCGCAGCCGGGCAGCGCCACAAGCCCCACGAGGACGAAAGCGAGACCGGCAGGGGGCGCTACAGCCGGCACGAGGGCAAGTCTCGCACGAACCGGGGTACGGGGCGGCCGCGGTTCGTGTCGACCGTCGCCTCCAACGATGGCTTTGCGATATGGACACAAAGTCTTCACGGGGCGTTCGTCGTCGGTCCCTAGCGTGGGTATCCATGAAGGATACCGCCCGGCGTGGTCCCGCTCTCGTGATCCTGGGAGCGCTCGCCCTCGGAGCCGCGAGCTGCTCGGACCACGAAGGCCCTGCGCCGGTCGCGGTCAGCGCGCAGGCCGTGACGGCCGCGGCCACGCTTCTGGCGGCGGCCGACTTCGCCGCGACGAGCTCCACCGCGGGCATCGTGAGCGCCGAGATAGGCAACGACTCCGCCGTAAAGCTCATCGCGGTCGGCGACATGTCGTACTCTTCGCCTTACGCCAGCAACTACCCTTGGGCAGCGTGGGCTTCACGCACGTTCCCCGTCATGGGAAACCACGAGTTTGACAGCGTCTCGGGGACCGGTGGACAGCAGCCCTACGATTTATTCAACGGCAACAACGCGGCCGGCAACATGACCTTCCCGGCCATCACCGGCAGCAACGGCGTAGCCACTTACGATTTCGCCTACTCGTTCGAGATCACTCCGGGCTGGCTTCTCGCCGTCGTCAACACCGGGGTCGATTGCGACCAGCAGTCGTGCTCCACGCAGGGCACCAACCTTCAGAGCACCATCAGCTCGTGGAGAACCAAAAACGGCGGCCACGGCTGCGTGATTGTCGCGATGCATACCGCTCGCTGGAGCACCATGTTCAGCAGCGACTCCGACAACCTCCCCTGGGCTCCGAGCGTGGCGCCGATCTGGAACGCAGCCATCGCCGCGAAGGCCGACATCGTGCTCCAGGCCCATGTTCACGTGTACGAGGAGTTCGACAAGCTCAACGCCGCCGGCACTGCTTACTCTTCCACCGGCGCGAAGCTGTTCACCGTGGGCTCGGGCGGCCGGGGCCAGGTGCAGCCTCCGCAGTCGAACATCTCGTCGTCGCTGCTCGTGGCCTCCGATCCATCGCCCATCAACGGTGTATTGAAGCTCGGCCTCTACTCGGGCTCGTACGGCTATCACTTCGAGACGGCGGCCACGAGCAGCGCGCCCGCCTCTTCCAAGGCCTGCAACGTTCCGTGAGGGAAGGCGGCCTTGCGCCCCACGCATCTGGTCGCCGTCGCTCTCGCCGCCTTCGTCCTCGCGCTCCTCGCCCCGGCGGCCGCCGAGCCTCGCGCAGCGCTGGAGGATGAGTGCATGCGGGCGTCGAAAGGCGAGAGCTGCGACAGGCTCGGTAACCTACTCGAACGACAGAAGGTGCCCCGCCGTTACCCCGAGGAGCCGGGCCTTTATTTTGCGCTCGCGTGCGAAGAGGGCGTCGCGCGCTCGTGCGGCCGCGCGCAGCCCTGGGCCAAGCGGTATTCGGACTACGAAGCGCTGGAGACCGATGTCGGCTGCATGCTGAAAGACAACGCCTTTGCGTGCGAGGAGGTGTCGAACGCGCTGCGCAAAGAAACGGACGATGCCGGTGACGCGGCAGACAAGCTCGGCCTGGCGCGTTCGAGGATGAGGCGTGCCCTCGTCCTCTACTTGGCGGCCTGCGCCAGGGGCGAGGCGGAGAGCTGTCTCGGTGCGAGCCGCGTGTACTGGACAGGCTTCGGCGTGGCGTGGAATCCGCGCGAGGCTCGCGCCAAGGAAGAGCAGGCCTGCGCGCTGGGTCTGAGGGCAGCCTGCGAGCAAGAGGGGGACCACCGAACAGGAGCCGACGCGATCCCGCTTTACCAAAAGGCGTGCGAGCTTGGCCCACCGTCCCCACATGCGTGCTTGAAGCTCGCGCGGGCTTACGAAGCGGCGGGAAGGAACCCGACCATCGTCGATGCCAGCTACAGGCGCGCGTGCGAGCTTCTCTCCTTCGTCGCGTGCCTCCGGGTGTCGCAGCGGATCGATCACCTGGACGCGGAATCGCCCGCCATGGTCCAAGCGCTTCGGCGATGGTGCGACTCGGGTTCGGCGCGGGGCTGCGAGCTGGTGAACCGGCCGCCCGCGCCAATCCCATAAAAGGGAGGCCTCCCACGTCAGGGCGGCGTGAACTGCGCGAGCTCCCCGATGCCCAGCGCGTCTTCGAGCTCCCCCACCTCCGCGAGGACGGTCTCGTAAAGGTGGTTGCCGAAGGCGGTCCGTTCGTTCTTCTCGAGCGCCGCGCGCAGACTCTCGTATTCCTTCTGCGACACAGCCTTCCGGAAGCTCGGGAACAGCACCGTGCTCTCCCGGGCCGCATGGGGCCGGTACATACGGACGAACAGGCGCAGCGCACCGGCGAGCCGCGCCCGTGTCGAGGGCTCGCGAACGTTCGCCAGCGTGGCCAGCCCGATCACCTCGCCCGTGAGGCGCCTCCCCGCAGCGTGCTGCTTCCGAAGGGTCTCGATGAGACCGAGGTCGGCGCCGATCCCCTCGAGGCGAGGGAACACATGGGTCTCCTCGTCGCGCTCGTGGTGGTCTTCGATGTAGCGGCGCACGATGCCTCCGGCCCTCGCGATCGTGTCCGGTGTAAAGTCCGGGCCTCCTTCGAGGCGTCGCGCCGCCTCCTCGTACACGAGAAGCACCCGATCGAGCACGGCGTGCTCGCGCATCAGGTCTTCAAGGGGCGTGTCCTCGCCCTCCACCCATTCCTCGGCGTCTGCATCGGCGCGGCCGGCGTCGAGGCCCGCAAGCTCCCCGCGCACCGTGCGTCGAGCGAGGACGCCCAGGCCGAGGCCCACGCCCACTGCCGCGCTCACGCCGCCGACGCCAACAAAGAATCCTCGACGGGACTTGGTTTCGTCGTGGCTCATGCGCGGCGGGGTACCGCGCTCATGGCGAGGTCGTCAAGCCGCCGGCGATCGGAGGGGCGAAGCAGCGCTCGAAGATGCGCCTCACTGCGCGACGCAGTACTGCTGCATCGCGGCCCACACCTTGGCGGCGATGGCGGTGGCGCCCGGCTGCGTGGGGTGGATGTTGTCGGCCATGAACCAGTACGTCGACGGATCGGCGCTGTTGTTGTGGCCGACGAACAACGGGCGCGTGTCGACCCAGGTGCAGTCGGTCGTCGCCGTCGCGTTGCCGTGGCACGACAGGTCGCCGCTCGAAGGAACGTTTGCGCTGCCGCAGCACATCGCGGCAGCGAGCGGATACGCGTAGTCGACCCACGCGCCCGCGTACTCGTGGCCCGAGACGTTGGGGTCGAGGTCCGGGTAGAAATAGTAGACGATGTGCTGTACCCCTTTCGACGACTCGTCCTGGAGCAGCTGCTGCGCGCGCGTGAGCGTGCTCTGGATCGCCGTGTGGCACGTCGTGTCGCCGGCGACCGGCGTCGTGAGGCACTGGCTGTTGTCGATGAGGATGTCGTTCCCGCCGCCATCCATGATGACGACCTTGATATCGGTCGGATTCATCACCGACGTGTCCATCAGGGCCGAGGTGTCGAACTGATAGGGGATGTTGAGGTTGAACCCCCCGTAGTTCATCGCCGCGCCCGCGAGGTAGTAGTGGCGGAACATGCGGTTGCCGGCGTCCTGCATGATCGTCGGCCCGACGTTGGCCAGATCCATGTACGAGTCGCCGAGCATGACCACCTCCTGGTCGGTGGTTTGACCCGTCGCGCACGACGGCGACCCGTCGCTGCCCGCGCTTCCTGAGCTCCCTGAGCCGCCGCCCGAGCTCCCCGAGCCACCCTCCGAGCTTCCCCCGTCGTCTTCGGAGCTCCCGCCGTCGTCCCCCGCGCTCCCGCCGTCGTCCGCCACGTTCCCGCCGCCGTCTTCCGAACCGTCGCCGGTCGCCGCGTCGTCCGCGGGCTCCGCGCTGCCCGAGCTCGTGCCGATGCCACTGGATCCACCCCCTGACGAGCCCCCGCTTCCGCCGTTGTTTCCGCCGTCGGGTGTCGACATCTGCGACAGACCCGAGGGCGCGGGCCCCGTCGATCCGTTGTTCGAATCACTGGACCCGCTTCCGCAGCCCGCGACGAGGAGCGCGGTCACAGCTGACTGTATCCAGCGATTCGGACAATCGAACAGCGGTGGGAATCTCATGACTCGGGATTCCTCTCATTGATCACTTTTGGCCAGTGCGCCACTGCCGAACGCACACCGGACTAACCTTCCGTCCGCGCTCCATCTTTCCACCACGCTTCGTCGCCGTAGGCCGTCGCTCGGGTCCCCCAAGTCGATCCGGACCCTGCAGCGATCGTCACGCCGACCGCGCCGTCGACGATCGCCCCCGCACCTCTTCGAACATCCGCTTCACCGTCGCGCGCGGAGTACCCTGCTGGCGCTCGATCCACGCAGCGGCCTCCTCGAGGGTCGCGTAGTTGACCATCTGCACGTGCGGCGGAGGCGGGCTGACCCAGTTCATCGCCGTCATGACCCCCCGCGTGAGCGTGGAGGGCGAGACGATCGCCATGAGCACCTTGGGGCTCGTGAGCACCCTGCGCTGCTCGGCGAGGCGGCGACGCCACTGGGCCGCGGGACGCGCGGAGTCCAGTTCGACGACGAGCACGAACGCGACCGGCCTGTTCGCGAGCTTGCCGTACCGATCGAGCTTCTCGACCGCCGCGAGGATCCCCTCGTAGTCGGCGTCGGTCCGCGCACCCGGTGCCGCGAAGCCCACGAGGACGTGGGAAGCGGCGTCGTAGGTGAGGAAGAACATCCGGGCGTTCGAAGGGTACGACCAAACGCGGGCCGCGAGCAATCGGGCCAGACAGCCCGATCGCGCCGCTGCCGTGGCGTCATTCGCCCGAGTGCGCGGCGCGGTCCGCGATGGCGGCCACGCGAGGCACGCGATAGCGCTCGCCCGCGGCGGCCTTGAGCATGAGCACGACCGCCGCGGCGAGCCAGCACAGCTCCAGAACGCGCCTCACCGCGAGGAAGAACCCGGCGGCACCCGGCAGGAACGTGGCGAGAAAGAAATCGCCGAATATCAGCAACAGGCCGCTCAGTATGGCGAACACCGCCACTGACTGCGCGGCGTGATAGCGAACGAACGGGCGTCGATCGACGAGCAGGAAGATCAACCCGCTGACCCATCCCAAGAGGTACGCGAGCATGCCTGCCACATGCTCGGGGATCCGCTCGGTGAACGGCTGCGCCGGAACGTGCGGCTCGTCGGTTCGCGTCCCTGCTCGCGTCTCTGCCGGCGGGGGGGCCGGCCGCGTCTCGGTGCGCTCGACCTTCACGCTGAGGGCGCGCGCGGCCGTGGCCGAAGGGCCCGCTGCGCGTGAATCGCGCGGCTCCGCGGGCGGCGCGTCGGGATTGTTCTGGCTGGTATTGACCATGGCTCTGCTTCCTTGTCGGGGGTATGCGAAGCATCACGCGTGCCACGCGGCAGCCGGCCCACAGAGGCGACGAGACGCTGGTTCCCAAGTCTTGCCGGAGCGAATTTGTGGTCGCGCGAGGGTGTGCAGGGCTGGCCGGAACATGGACTGATTTGGAAGAAGGCGGGTTAGACTGGCTGCATGGGTCAGCCCCCGCCCCCGTGCCCGATCGACGTGCACCGCGTCGAGCGTCCTGGCGGGCGCTTCTCCGTCTACGTCGGGCGCCCTGAAGGAATGAGCGGCATCGTCGAGGAGCGGTTCTACGGTTCGCACGCGACGCCGAGGCGGGCAGACGACATCGGCGAGATCATGCGCGGCATCATCTTGCGTATCTGGAACGGTCAGGGCCGCGTGGCCTCATGGGACGAGATCGAGAACGCCTTCCGCGATGCGGTTCACATCATTGCCGAGCGGTCGACCGGGCTGTGAAGCCGGCGTGAGCGCACGCTTCGACGGGTACCGCGCTGCACTCGGGTGGGCGATCGGAAGCCCGAGCCGCGGCGAGTGTCATAGTAGAGCGGGCGGGGCGGAGCTGCCCTTAGCGCCGCGCGCGCTAGGGCGTCCACGGCGCCACGCCGATCCCAGCTAGAGCGCTCGCGCTGGCGCGACCCCGAGGGTCATGGCCTTCACGCGGCTCATCGGGTCCGGGTGGGGCGCGCACGCCATCCTGGACGCATTCGCCACGGCAAGGCTCGAGCTCGCGAACCTTGGTGGCAGGCCGAGCGTCGACTCGAGGCAGACCGCAACGCGCAGTCGCATCCTGCGGCTTGAATTGGGACTTGGCGGGACTGTTTCCACACGAGCTTTGGGCCGAAACGGCTGATGGCACAACAGTTGAATAAGCACCGAGGAGCCCGAGCGCGAATTTGCGTAGTTTGGGAAAAGGACCACGTCCATGAGCAAGCGAATTACCGGAATGCAGACGTCTCGCAACCGAACGCGAGCCGAAGCTCCCTCGTTTACCAGACGCCGGCCTCCGCTCGCGCTCGCGGCCTTGACCGCAATTGCCACCGGCGGCTGCAGCTCGGCGCCGACGTCCGGCCTCTCCTCCGAAGAGGCGCCCCTTTACGCTTGGGGCGGCTCCGTGGATGCCGCTCAGAGCAGCTCTGGAAGCTCGAGCTCTGGCGTGGGGAGCGCCGACTCCGGCAGCAATTCCGCAACCGGAAGCGGCTCCACGAGCGGTCCCAGCAGCAGGATAACTACGACGAACCCGATCGGCCTCGCCGTCACCGAGACCACGATTTACTGGGAGACCGGTGTTGGCAGCCTGATGAGCGCACCCGTCGCTGGGAGCCCCGTGTCCACGCTGTTCGCGGCACCGCCCGATGCCGGAGCCGCGATGGCCGATTCCGAGCTGAACGATCTCTTCATCAATTCGACGAGCGCCTACTTCGCGGTGAACGCCGGTACTTCGAACTACGTACAAACGGTGCTTCTCGACGGCACCGGCGCATCCACCCTCGACGTCAGCACCGACATCTCGGACGAAGTCCGGGTGATCGCCCTCGGCAGCTCGGCCCTTTACGTGGCTCGCTTCAACACCGATGAGCAAGGAGGGCAGTGTCCCGATACCGGGATCGACGGGGTGCCGCTGAGCGAAGGCCCGACAGCGACTCTCATGGAAGGAGTCTGCTTCCTCGTTCGGGCAACGGTCGACTCCTCCCAGAACCTGTACTGGACGGACCGCGGCCATCCACCGGGCACCGTGAATCCGTCGGTGATGACGCAATCCGCGTCGGCCACCGCGCCCACGACGATCGCGTCCGCCGTGAACCCCCATGGAATCGCGGCATACGGGGGGAAGCTCTACTGGAGCGACTCGGGCAACATCATGGTGCTGACGATCGGCGAGTCGACGAACGCATCGGTTCTGGCGTCGTCCGCCAGCCCGCAGGACATCGTCGTCGACTCGAGCGGCGTCTACTGGATCGATTCGGGCAGCGCCGTCATGATGGCGCCGCTCGCCGGAGGCGCAGTCACGACGATTGCGCAAGGCCAGGCCAACGTCGTGGCTCTCGCGACCAACTCCACGGGCGTCTTCTGGGTCAACGAGGGCACGCCCGCCAACAACTACGCCGACGGCGCCGTGATGAGGGTCGCGAAGTAGAAATCGCTCAGTGCGAGACGACGCCGCTGCTGCTGCCGCCGCAGACCTCGGCCGTCGGGATGCACCCGCCGCTGCAGCACTGTCCGTCGAAACCGCCGCACGCGTGCCCCAGCGTGCCGCAGTAGCAATAGCCGTCGACGCAGTTGTTGGACGAGCCGCTGCATGTGACGGTCGGGCACGTGATGGTGGCTCCGCAGTTCGTGGTCGCCGGACCGCTGCAGCGGCCGTTGCACGCGGTGCCGTCGTAGGTGCAGCCGCAGCCGTTCGCGCCGGCGCTACCGCCGCCGCAGGTGTCGGGCGGCGTGCACGTGTCGGGGCAGGTGATCGACTGGCCGCAGTTGTTCGTGGCCGGACCGCACGCGAGGCCCGCGCAGGCCGTGGTGTTGTCGGGCGTGCAGCATGTGCCGTTCGACAGGCACACGCCGGCGTTCGGGCACGTGCTCGAGCAGGTGACGGACTGGCCGCAGTTGTCGGTGGTGGTCGTGTTGCACAGGCCCGCGCAAGCCGTCGTGTCGTCGGGCGTGCAGCAGGTCGTACCGGTGCAGATGTCGCTGGACGAGCTGCAGTTGACCGTACCGCCGCTGCCGCACGGCACCATCTGGCCGCAGTTGTTCATGACAGCGCCGCAGGTCGCGCCGTTGCACGTCGTCGCGACCGGATCGGGCACGCAGCCGCAAGCGCCGTTGTTGCAGACCGCGCCGGCGTCGCAGTCGGGGCACGTGACGTTCTGGCCGCAGCTGTCCTGCACCCCCTGGCAGCGGTTCGCGCACCAGGTCGAGAGCGGCTGCGGCGTGCAGCACGTGGAGTTGCTCGTGCAGACGCCGCCGTCGCCGCAGCCTCCGCACGTCGCGCTCTGGCCGCAGTTGTCCGTCGCGGTGGTGTTGCACTTGCCCGCGCAAGCGGCGACGTCGTCGGGTGCGCAGCACGTCCCGTCCGACTGGCAGATAGCGCCGCCGGCGCACGTCGTGGTGCCGCTCTGACCGCACGCGACAACCTGGCCGCAGTTGTTCGTCGCAGCGCCGCAGTTCATGCCGGCGCACGTCGTCTCGTCCGATTCGGGGTGGCAGCCGCACGAGCTCGCGACGCAGGCCACGCCGCCCTCACACTGGCTGCAGGTCGTGGAGTTTCCACAGTTGTCGTAGACGGCGCCGCAGCGGTTGGCGCAAAAGTCGGCGAGCGGGACGCAGCCCGAGTCGTTGGCCGATGCTTCGCTCGAGGGCCCGCCATCGCTCGCTCCGCCGTCGCCGATCGCCACGTGGTCGCCGGGCGCGTCGAGAAGGGCCGCATCGGACTGCCCGGCTGGCCCGGCCTCGGCCGTCGCGTCGGGACCGCCGTTGCCTGGCCCTTCCGCGAAGTCGCCGAGGATGGTGTCGCAACCCGCGAATGGGACCAGTGTGGATGCCAAGAGGACGACCGCGAAGGCGACCTGGACTCTCACAGGGTCCATCGTCGCCCGTCCGCTCATCGTGTCAAGCATCCGTTGGGGGACCGGCGTGAAAGGCGAGACAGGGCTATGCGCCGCCGCTATGGTTGCTTGCGTTGCTTGCGTTGCTTGCGCCGGTCGGGTGCCGGCGCCTTGCGCAGCGCGAAGAACCCTGCGATGGCCACCGCGATGAGCGGCGGGAGGTTTCCGGTCATCTCGTAGAGCGTGCGGCTCTGCATCCAGCGGACCGAGGCGACGCTCGACGCGGCGCGGTCCGCCGGCAGCTCGACGGTCGTCCGTCCCGCCGGATCGATCACGGCCGTGACCCCGGTCGCTGGATGCCACTGGAAAGGAAATCGCGGCCTCGGGCCAGACGAGGAGGTCGACCTGCTCGCGGGCGAGAAGTTCCAGGCTCGCGGCTCGATAGAGAAGCGTCGGGTCACGCCGGGAGAGCACGAGTTGAGGGCCGCGCCGTACACGGCCGCCCAGTCCGTGCAGGCTCCGTCGGGCGTTGACGTGCCATGGCCCCCCGACGATCCCGAACACGCGGCCTGTAGGCCGATGACGACAAACAAAGAAAGGAGGCTGCCGCGCATGTTCTTATAGCCGCTGCAAGGTGACGAGAAATGCGCCGACGCAATTCCTCAGACAGCCGGCGCTCGACCCGCTGAACGTTCGCTCAAGGTAGACGTTCGGCACTTGTCCCGGAACCGACGGTGCAAACGGATCCGCCGCGTCAGGATTCACGACCAGATTCATTTGGACGTGGCCCATGCAGGATCCATCGCTGCCCTCGTATTCACCCGCGAAAAGAAATCGCGACGCGGTGGACTGCGTTCCGCTGAGCGTCCACGTCCAGCCCCCGGACGGCGCCAGCTCCGCGATCGCCCCTTTGCATGAAGCGTCGTCGGCCGTCACGTTCTGAGCGTCGGTGGCGACCAAAACCTGCCCCTGCGACAGATCGAATCCAAATCCACAGACGTCGGCTTCGCCCGCATCGTACGATACCCCCGTCCCTGGCACGGCATAGGTATCGACGATGGTGATCGCCACGCGATCGCCAACCTGAAGGCCAAAGCAAGGCGAGGCGCTTCCGCATGACGGCGCCGCGACGATCGCGGCGCCAACCCAAGCAGCGCCCCTCGGCCCTGCTCGCGCGCGGCCACCCGACGAACGTTCGCGCGGCATCCGCCAGTGCTACCACGACCGCGCTACTGAGGCGCCGGTCCCCGATTTCCCGCGAGAACGACACGCCCGCCAGGACCGGCGTGGTGAAGCGCAGCGGTGCCGGTCCGTTGGGAAGCGAGCCCAGAATGATCTGCGGGACTGTCAGTGCCGCGCAAGCGAGTTACCAGTGCACCCCATACGTCGCGCTCACCGTCGTCGTCGACGACGTTCCGCGGGCTCGGAGCGTCTGGATTCCCCACGTCTGCGTCATCCCCCCGCTGGGCGATTTGTTGACGAGGTCCGCGCGAAGGAGCGAGCGGTTGGCCGCGCCCCTGTCGAGAGCCTGCGGCATGGCGAAAACGCTGCCGCTCAGCGAGAGCGAGAACGAGCGCGTGATCGGGAGGTCGTACGCGACGACAGCGCCGAGGCCGGACGTGATGGGACACCCGAGGCGCGAGAACGCCAGGAGCGAGAGGCGCGGCGCGAGTTGGAAGGCCGCGCTTCCCATGAAAGGGAGCCCCGCGCCCGTGCCGGGTGCCTCGCTGTTGCCCCGCGTCTGCGCCTCCGCGTCGCAGCCGGGCACGTAACGTTGCCCGGGCAGGAAGCTCGGGGCGGTGAGGGTCAGGGCGGGCAAGACGAGCGTGGCGGGCCCCTGTGGCATCGTGGCCATCGATGCGCCCTGGTCCTTCGCGGGCGGCAAGGCGGCCGGTGTGGGAGGAGCGGCGTCGCCGGTGGCGGTCTGGCCCCGCGCTTCGTCGGCAAAGAGGAGCACTCCGGCGAGCGCGATGGCGACTGCGTGCACGCGTCCTCCCATGCACCAATATTGACGTCCGCTGCACGCCACCGTCAATGCGCGGCGCTACCCGCCCCTGGCCTCGCTAAGCCCGCGCCGAGACGATCCAGGCGCTTGACTGCATGACGACGCCCTCGGAGGTCTTGTAAGGCGCCAGGGCTTCACGCAAGGCCGCCATGACCTCGGGCTTGCGTCGCTCACCTTCTTCGCCCGCGAGGCGCATGACCTCGCCGGCCGGCCCGAGCGCCATGGCGAATTCGATGGCCTCGTCGATGTCTCGCCCGATGCGGACGGGGGCTTCGTTCCGGAGCAGCGAGATCTCCTGGAAGCCGGCGCGCGCAAGGATGTCGGTCGTCGTATCTGCGCCCGACATCGAGAAGGGCCCCGGGCCGCAGGTGGGCTCGCCGGAGTCGTGCCGCTCGGGAACGCGCTCGCGCACGACCTTTTCGGCGACGTGAACCCACGGGTTGTCCTCCCGCCGCCGCCAGACCACCATGCATAGCGCGCCTCGTGGCTTGAGCGCCGCGCGGACGTTCTTCAGCGCCGCGACGGGACTGGCGAAGAACATCGTCCCGAAGCGCGAGAAGACCGCGTCGTAGGGACCGCCGAGATCGTCCTTCTGGACGTCCGCCCGGAAGAAGCGCGCGTTGCCGATGCGTTCGGCCTCGGCGTCTCGCCGGGCAGCGTCTACGAATCGCTGGGCAACGTCGACTCCAGACGCGAGCCCGTCGGGACCGATCGCTCGCGCGATGGCCGCCGTGACGTCGCCGAAGCCACATCCGACATCCAGGACACGCGCGCCCTTGGCCGGCGAATGGTGGCCGAGAGCGGCGTCGCTGTGCCGCGTGAAGCCACCGGTGAGGATGTCGCGAAAGCGGACGAACTTGTCGAACAGCACGCCGTTCCACGCGGCGGTCGTTTCGTCGTTCGACTCGGAAGGAGCGGGCGGCGGCGGGGCCGCGGCGGGGGCCGCCTTCGCCGGCGCCCTCGCCGCGGTGAGAGCGCCAAGCTTCTCCATCGCGTCCGGGTAGTCCTCGACGGCGAAGACGTGGGCCGTCCAGACGCGCTCGTAGGCGATGGCTGAAGCGCGAAATGCCTCGCGGACGGCCTCCGAGTCGGGTGCTTCGAACTCGCACACCATACGCAGCCTATCGATGGCCAGGGTGCTCCTGCGCCACGCCCCTCTTCGCACCTCGAGGCAGGGATCGAGCCTCTTGCTGAACGCGAGGAGCTGTTCGTCGGTCATGGGTTGCTGGAATACCTGCTCGGCCATTACGCGTGCCATGGATTGCCTCCTTGGGTATCGACCCTGCCACGTTGCGCTCCTACGGGCGAGCCTCGAGGATCAGGTTGAAGGGGGTCTGCGTGGCGCGCCGGAGCTTCGAGAACCCGCCGCCCTCGACGACGACACCGCGCAGCCGCGACTCGCCCGCTTGTGCGCCGAGCGCCGGGCCGTGGTGCGCCAGCGAATGGGGGACGCAGAGCATCGTCGACGCGGAGTAAAAGACGCGTCCGACCGGGTTGTGGTTGGCCTCGGGGCTGTCGCCGGCGAAGGGCTCCACGATCATCCATGTTCCGTCCCGGGCGATCGTCTCCTTGACGTGCCGCGCTGCGCCTACGGGGTCTTCCATGTCGTGCAGGCAATCGAAGTGGGCGACCAGATCGTAGTCTTTGCCCGGGTAGTCGGTCGACCTGGCGACCTCGAAGGTCACGCGGTCGGCCACGCCGCTCTGCTTCGCCCTCTCGCGGGCAAGCGCGATCGACCTCTCGTGCGAGTCGAACCCCACGAAGCGCGACCGGGGATACGCCTTCGCCATCAGGATCGTCGACGCGCCGAGGCCGCAGCCTACGTCGGCCACCTTCGCGCCGCGCTCGAGCTTCGCCGTGACTCCTTCGAGCGCCGGCAGCCACGCGCTGACGAGATTGCCGATATAGCCGGAGCGGAAGAACCGCTCGGTCCCCTCGAAGAGGCAGGGATGCTGGTCGCCCCACGCAAGACCCTTTCCCGTCCGGAAGTTCTCGGTCGCCTTCTCTTCGCCGTGCCACATGGCCGCGGTCACATGAAAAAGGCCGGGAACGGACGCCGGGCTCGAGTCGTCGGCGAACGCGAACGCCTGCTCGGGCGTAAGAGAAAAGCGCTGGGTCGCGCCGTCGTATTCGACGTAGCCGCTGGCCGCCTGAGCGTTGAGCCACTCGCGTACGTAGCGCTCGGTCGTGCCGGTCGCGCGCGCGAGGTCCCCCGGCGTCACGGGTCCCGCCTCGGCCATCGCCTTGTAAAGTCCCAGCTTGTCGCCGACGACGACGAGGGCGGCGCTCATGGCGGCGCCCACGTCCCCGACGATCTTGCCAATGAAATCGTTCAGCTTTTTCTCATCGATGCTCATGGGACAGCTCCTCTCGGCCGGGGGCTTGTCATCCCGGCGTGGACGAGACCTTCGCCGTCCCTCGTTGGAAGGAGCGTTGGAGCGGCCGTGGGAACTATCCGCCGGGGCGTTCTTCCGGAGCTTCTCGCTCCAAACGAGCGAGCGCGCCGATCACCGCCGCACGCGCACGCCCGCTCAGCGAGAGGGGCGCCGCCATGTCCTCGGCGCACGCTGCGATCCACTCCTCGGCTTCGCGGGTGCTCCGACCGGCGGCGAACGTGGACAGAAGCGCGCGCGCCACCGCAGCCTCGCTCTTTTGACCCACGGCCTCGGACGCGCGCAGGGCTTCACGTGCGCGGCGCTGCGCATCCTCGGTGCGACCCGCACCCGCGTCATGCGCCGCCAGCGCGTTGAGCACGTAGGCGACGTGGGCTTTGCTGTCGATGGCGCGGAGCAAGCCTAGCGCGCTCTCGGCGGCCGACAGGGCCGCGTCGTCGCCCGACACGACCAGCGCAAGGGCATGCAACGCCTCCGAGAAGGGCCTTTCGCTGCCTTCCGACAGCTTGGCCACCAGCGGCTCGAGCGCCGCGCACCGCGCGATCGTCTCGTGCGGTCGGCCGTGCTCGAGCGCGAGGCGAGCGAGCCGGATGAGCGCCTGCGACTGGCACCAGGGATCCGACTCTGCAGCCGCGAGCTCCGCGGCCCGCTCGAGCAAGGGGATCGCCTCGGCATCGAGGCCCTTGAAGGCACGAACGAGCCCTTCTCCGAAGACCATCTCCAGGCGGCTGCGCCCGCCGAACTCGTGGCCGAGCGACTCGGCCTCGCATAGCAATTCCTGGGCACGCGCGACGTCGCGTTCGATGAAGGCCAGGCACCGGCCCGTGTTCGCAAGCTGGTGCTGCCGCGTGGCGACGTCCGCGGCGCGCCCCGCCGCCGCAGCTTCGAGGGACGCTGCGCTGGCCTTTGCGAAATCGCCGCGCTCGTTGTGCAAGAACGAGATGAGGTAATACGAGCGCGCCGCCTCGCCGTGCATGTCACGTTGCTCCGCGAGCTTCGCCACCCGGCGCAGCTCGTTTTCGAGCTCGTGCGACCGCTTCAACCACTGGTTCGAGTGCACCTGGACCGCGAGAAGGGCCACGCGCAGCCGGATGCTCGCTTCCGGCGGCAGGTGAGCGGCGTGCTGGATCCCGCTCGCAGCGAGCCGGCTCGCGTCGGCGAGCGCGAAGAGGCGCAAACAGCGCTCGCCCGCGACCACGTAGGCGCGTGCCGCGAGGTGGCCGTCGCCGCCGAGCGCAGCGTGGTGCGCGATGTCGCCCGCGAGCGCGCCCTCCGGATCGCTCACCTTGTCGAGCGCCCGCGCGATGTGCAGGTGCACCCATCGGCGCCTCGGCTCGCTCATCGTCCGGTAGGCCGTGCGACGGACGAGATCGTGCGCGAAGTCGTAGCCCGCGCCCCCGGGAGCGGCGCCGTTCACCCGGAGGATGCCGTGGCGCTCGAGCTCCTCGATGGCCAAAAGCAGGTCGGATCCGGACAGCGACGTGACCGCGGCGAGCGCGTCGATCGTGAAAGCGTGCCCAAGTGCCGCCGCCCACCGCACGACCTCCGTCGCCCGCGGATCGAGGCGCGCGAGCCGTCCGGCGATGAGTCCGTCGAGCGTATGCATCGAGCCGTCCGTCTCGCCGCGTGCAGCGGCTCGCGCGAGCTCGATCGAGAAGAGCGGGTTTCCTCCGCCGTCGCTGAGAATGCTCGCCGCGTCGGCGCCACCGTGGACGCTGCACACGAGCGCCTTCACCGCGTCGCCATCGAGGGGGGCCAGGTCGACGCGTGCGAGGCGCCCGTCCCTGCCGAGTGCGCGCAGCAGTCCTGCGACGGGTGGGTTGCCGTCGATTTCGGGGCCACGCGCCGCGCATGCGATGAGGACACGCGAGCCGGCCAGGCACCGAAAGAGGTAGTGCAGGAGCCCCACGGACGCCTCGTCGAACCATTGAATGTCGTCGAGCGCGACGGCGAGCGGCGCACGCGCTGAGCACTGCGACAGGACCCTTGCCACCGCATCGAAGAGCCGATTGCGATCCACCACGGCATGCGGGGCGGCTCCGAGCTCCGGCACCATCGGCGCAAGGTCCGAGCGCGACGAACCATCGATTGCGTCGCGTGGCACGCAGCGCAAGACGTCGATCCACGGCCCGTACGGCCGGACCATCTCGGCCTCGAACGCCCGGCCGAAGAGCGCGACCCCACCAAGAGCGATCACCTGATCGCAGACCTCTCCGAGCAGCCGCGTCTTTCCGATGCCGGGCTCGCCCGCGAAGAGAAGCACTTGTCGCGATTGTCCCGTTGCAGCTTCGCGAAGGGCGGCCGCGATCGTGGCCCTCTCCGCCGATCGGCCGGCGAGCGGCGCGTGCCCCTCACCGCTGTTCGCCGCGCGCGCGATCGTCTCCGGGGCAGGTCGGTGGCTCGGGGTCTCCGCAGTGTCCGCCGGCGCCTGCCCGAGCGCCCCGCGCGCGACCTCGAGCTCCTTCGAAGGCGTCCGGCCCAGCTGCGCCTCCAGAATGCGCCGGCAGGTCTGGTATTGCCGGATCGCGTCGCGCGACCGGCCGAGCTTCGCCAGCAGTTGCATGACCGCGATGTGAGCGGGCTCGGCGAGCGGATCGACCTCCACGCGCGCGCGGGCGTAGGACAATGCCTCCTCGGGGCTGCCCGCGAACCGCTCGACGAGCGTCTCCAAGATTGCGCCGCGCAGGCGCCGCGTTCGCTCCCGTTCGGCGATGCACCACTCGTGGTAGCGGTAGCACTCCGGCAAATCGAGCCCTTCGAGTAGCTCGCCACGGTAGCGCGCGGCTGCCGCTCGCAGGTCGTCGACCGACGCACCGGCGAGGGAGCCGGCGCTCTTCTCCGCATCCGTGAGATCGACGCTCGCTCCCGAGGCTTCGAAGGTCACGTGCTCGCGGTCGGCGACCAGGCGCGTCGCCGAGGCATCGTCGATGAGGGGGCGTAGTTTCGTCAGACTCCACCGCAACGCCGCCCGTGGGTCGTCCGGACCGTCCCAGAAAAGCTCGCACAATCGCTGCCGAGGCTGCGATCGCCCGCCGACGACGACGAGGTAGCCGAGCAGCGCCCGCGTCTTCTTCGAGGCGGGGAGGGAGAGAGCCTTGCCGTCGCGGACGAGCTCGAGCTCGCCGAGGACCCGGATCTCGAGGGGAACCGGCATGGTCACGGAAGGGTACGTCCTCGGCACGACGAAGCCGATACTACGAAAAGCCGCGCTGGCTTGACGGTCCATTCGCTTTCTTGCGATGGTCGGCGCCAGCATGGAGAGCCGTACGCACGGAAGCGCGCACCACGTCGCCGCGCTGGGCGGTTTGCGCGGCGTGGCTCGCCCCCGGTCGGTCGAAATTCCGGGCCTCACGCCGTTGCGTGGGCTGGCGGCGCTCCTCGTCGTCGTGTTCCACCTGATGGAGTTCGCTTGCCCGGAGTGGTGGGCTCGACCGGGTCTCGCCTTCATCCGGCACGGGTATCTCGCGGTCGACCTCTTCTTCGTTCTGAGCGGCTTCGTCATCACGCACGTCTATGCTCGCGAGTTCGCGACGGCTTTCGACGCGAGGCGCTATCGCACTTTTCTCATGGCCCGCCTTGCGCGGATTTACCCCCTCCACGTCTTCATACTCGGTCTCTGGGTGGCTCTCGAGTTCGTGCGACCGCGCCCGTTTCAAGACCCTGCGCGCAGCGTGACGGCCATTGGAACCAATCTGCTGCTCATCCAGGACTGGCACGTGAGCTCCATCCTCACGTGGAACGAGGCCGCCTGGTCGATCAGCGCAGAATGGGCCGTGTATCTGGCATTCCCGGTCATCGTGCTTTTGACGCAACTTCGTGTCGTGGCGGCGCGGGCGGCGGCAGTTCTCTCCATCTTCGCGCTGCTTTGCGCCTTGGTGCACTTTGCGCCTTGGACGCCCAACCGCCTCGGTGACATCGACATCGCGGCCGATTTTGGCGTCGTTCGATGCGCTCTGGAGTTCGGACTCGGCGTTCTCGCGTATGGTCTCTACGCGGACGGGGCTTTTCTGCGCTTCTTCGACAAGGACCTCACGATCGTCGTCGTGGCGGGGTGCGTCGTCGCGGGAATGCACTGGCGCATTCACGATCTCGTGACCGTGGCCGCATTCGTCTTGCTCGTCCTCTGTGCCGCCCAGAACCAGGGTGCCGCGACTCGCATCCTCGACACGCGTGTGCTGAGATTTCTCGGCGACATCTCCTATTCCGTCTACATGGTCCACATGTTTTTCCGCGAGGTCGCGCGAATGGCGCTGAAGCGGCTCATCGGGCGGCCGCTCTGGGAAGTGACGGGGCCCGCCGAGCGGGTGGCCGTCCTGAGCGGCTGGGTGGCCATCATCCTCGCCGCGTCGGCGCTGACCTGGCGCCTGATCGAGGTGCCCATGCGCGAGCGCCTGAAGCCGGCACGGCCAGCGTTGCGTCCATAGCCACGCCCGCGGCACGATGGCGACCGCGCACCATCGTGCCGGGGGCGGAACCCAGAATCAGCGCCCTTTGAGCGCCGGACTCCCGAGCGCCGGCGGTTGGCCGACGGCAGCTTTCGCCCCGAGCTCCTTGTAGATCGTCGTCCCCTTGGCCGATCGCTTCGCCTCGTACATGAGGTGATCCGCGCCCGCGATCATCTCGTCGACCGTCGGCGGAGGAGCCTCGTACGTCGCGACGCCGATGCTGAAGGTGACGGGCCACGGGCCGCGCGCCATCGCTTCCGTGAGCTGCACATGGATGCGCTCGAGGGCCTTCCGGGACAAAGCGC
>Ga0302325_10003633_pt1 | contig 36203 bp, 42 predicted proteins | sample Palsa_T0_2_FD_201948 | JGI IMG/M metagenome (GOLD analysis project Ga0302325, IMG submission 201948) | Peat permafrost microbial communities from Stordalen Mire near Abisko, Sweden - Palsa_T0_2 | ecosystem: Environmental > Terrestrial > Soil > Palsa > Peat permafrost | place: Sweden: Abisko...
CCTTCGTTGAAGACGAGGTAGATCGCCTCGAGCGCCGAGGGCAGCCGCGCCGACAGCTCCGAGCCGCACGGTACTTCGAAGGGGACGCGCGCCTCGCCGAGCGTTCGCTTTGCCCGCACGATGCGCTGCGCGATGGTCGGTTCGGGCACGAGGAACGCGCGCGCTATCTCGTCGGTCGTGAGCCCGCCGAGGAGGCGTAACGTGAGCGCCACGCGAGCCTCCGCCGACAGGACCGGGTGACAAGTGATGAGCACGAGCCGGAGCAGGTCGTCACCGACGTTCTCGTCGAGGACCGTCTCGAGGTCGGGGCCGGCGGGCGGAAGCCGCGAGGTCTCTTCGTCGATCGCGTCGTGCTTGCGCTCCTGCATCTGGCGCCGCCGGTGGAGATCGATCGCCCGATTCTTCGCCGTAGCCATGAGCCACGCGCCGGGGTTCTCCGGAATGCCCGTCTCCGGCCATCGCTCGAGGGCTGTGACGAGGGCCTCCTGGGCGAGATCCTCCGCGAGGCCCACGTCGCGCACCACGGCGACGAGGCCGCCGATCAGCCTGGCGGACTCGATCCGCCAGACTACCGCGACGGCCTTTCGGGTGGCCCCGCCGCCCTCACCGCCCACGCCACGCCTCGCCTGCGATCACGAGCCGCGCTGGCGCACGACCTCGGCGCGGAGCTTCTCCTCCTTGGCGCGCAGCTCCGGCGAAAGCTCCTTGCCGAAGTCCGCGGGGTCGAAGATGGGCCTCAGCGTCACCTCCACGCTACCGTCGAACGGCGCCCGCTTGAGCCACTCGACCGCTTCCTCGATCGATTTGACCTGCCAGATCCAGTAGCCGGCGATGAGCTCCTTCGTCTCGGCGAAAGGCCCGTCGAGGACCGTCCGCTGCGAGCCCGAAAAGCGCACGCGCTTGGCCTTCGACGTCGGCGTGAGGCCGTCCCCCGCCAGCATGACGCCCGCCTTCACGAGCTCCTCGTTGAACTTCATCATCCTGCCGACCAACTCGGGGCTGGGCATGGTCCCCGCTTCTGAGTTGGCATCTCCCGGTACGAACACCATTACGCGCATGGGTCTTCTCCTCTTTCCTCAGGGGCTCATGCCCGGATCGAACATGGGACGTACCTCGGACTCGCCCTCGAAGCCCGGCCAATGCTTGCGGTGCAGCTCCATGAACTCGGTGGCCACGCGCATCACCTCCGCCTTCGAGGCGCCCTGGAGGATGGCCCAACCGCCGATGACCTCCTTGCTCTCGCTGAAGGGGCCGTCGGTCACGGTGAGCTTGCCGCTGGAGACCCGGATGCGGGCGCCGTCCTTGCTGGGCAAGAGGCCGCCGGTATCGACGAGGCTGCCGTCCTTGCGGCACCTCTGCACGAACTGCCCCATCACCTCCATGAAGCCGGGCGGCGGCGGGGACTGGCGAATCGACTCGGGATGACGGACGAACGCGAGATACTTCATGACTCCTCCTTGGGTTCTATCGGGCGACGAACGAGCCCGGCCCGGATCGACATGTGACCCCTTCTTTTGTTCTGGGGCGGCGACCGGCGGAATCCTAGTCGGCGAGGGCGCGAGTCTCCAAGCCGCTCCGCGCGGGGTGAGGCTTCCGATGGGTAGGAAGAGGAAGATTGCACGCTTCCAGTCGTGCCGCGCCTCGCCGGCGGTTTGGCGGCGAGCGCCTGAGCGTCCCGGACCTTCGACCGGTGTGACTCGAGAAGGCGGCCCTTAAGAAAGCATCATGAAACGGTAGGAATCGAGCGCCCTGCGGATTGCTACCCATAGAGAGCGGGCCCAGATCGCCCGTGCTGATTCACACATCCCATAGAAGGAGAACGCAGATGAAAGTACGTACCCAGGTAAAGAGCGGCGCGCTGACCAGCAACCACAGTGCCTCGGCGCGCAAGAACGTGCGCGTCAAGAGCGCGGTCCGGGCCGGGGCCCTCACCAGCAATCACAGCCTCACGGCCCGCTGACCGGAGCCCCCGTGGACCTGCACGCCGAGGACCGCGCCAGTATTCTTGCGGACGAGGCGTGCCGGTTCCACGACCGGGCCCTCGCAGCGCGCGAGGCGGGCGACGCGCGCGCGGCGCGAAGGCATGCTCGTTCGGCGCTGTCGAAGATGCGGCGCGCCGTCGGGCCCCTGCACCCCGACGTGGCCAACGTCGGCCTCGAGCTTGCCCGGGCGGAGCGCGACCTCGGCGAGCTCGGGCGTGCAGAGAGGCTGGCGCGGAGAGCGCTGGCGATCCTCGCCGCCTTCGCGCGCTCGCACATCCCCGAGATCAGGCGCATCCGTGTGCAGGCGATGGCGACGCTGGCGTCCATTCTCGTGGCGCGCGGCATGTGGCCCGAGGCGCGCGCTCTCTACGCGCGGGGAAGCAAAGTCGCGAGCTCGCTCGGCCCGAACGACCTGGACTTCGCCGCCATCCTGAACGACCGCGCGGTCCTCTACAAGTTCGAGGGGCGCTTCGTCGATGCCGCCAGGCTCTACACGCGGGTCATGGCCATGACGCGGACCGGCAAGCGAGACGACGACACCGAAGCGACGCTCCTTCACAACCTCGCCGGCCTCGACCACGCGCGAGGCCGTTACGCGCATGCCGAGCCGATCGCCCGTCGTGGGCTCGCGCAGCGCGCGAAGGCGGTCGGTCGCGCGCACCCCAGGTTCGCGGCCGACCTGGTGGGATACGCCGCCATTCTCGTCGGCCTCGATCGCTTCCGCGCCGCGAAGCGGATCTACGTGCGCGCGATCGGCATCCTCGAGCGCGCCGTCGGGCCCACCCATGCCCACACCCAGCCGGAGATCGCGTACGCGCTGAGCAACCTCGGCGCCGCCTGCGAGGCCACGGGGGACTTCGACGGCGCGCGGACCCACTACGCGCGCGCCCTCGCGGTCGCCACGAGGACGCTCGGCCCCGTCCACGTCGACGTCGCCCTCACGCTGCACAACATGTCCGTCCTCGCCCGGCGGACCGGCGACGCGAGCGGCGCCGCGCGCTTGCACACGCGCGCGCTGCGGGTGGCCGAGCGCGCCGTCGGCTCCCGTCACCCGCGCTACGTGGAGATCGCCCGCGCCGGAGCGGAGTGACAGCCCGTGTCTTCGACCTTCGCCCAGTCCCTTCGGGCCCTCGATGCCGACCGCGGCCGCGGCACGACGCTCGGCCTCCTCGCGGCGGTGGGGCTGCTGGCGGCCTGGACCCTGTGGTTCTTTCGCGCCGGCGTGAGCGTGCACGAGGCGAGCAACGACGCGCGCATCGAGGTCGCCCAGGCCGCGCATTCGATCGACGCGCCGGTGGCCGGCCGCGTCGTCGACACCTGGATCGTCTTGGGGCGCGAGGTCCAGGCCGGTGACGTGCTCCTGGCGATCGACGCCGACGCCGAGCGCATGCGGCTGGCAGAGGAAGAGGCGCGCCTCGGCTCGGTCCAGCCCCAGCTCGAGGCCCTGGGGCGCCAGCTCACGTCGCTCACGCGCTCGCTGACCAGCGAGCGAGCGGCGACGGCGACGGCGCTGGAACAGGCGCGCGCGCACTCCGAGGACACGCGCATCGCGGCCGCGCAGGCCGACGACGAGGCGCGACGCGCCGGGCGTCTCGCGGCGCAGGGCGCCATCTCCGAAGTCGAAGGGCTGCGCGCGCGGGCGTTGGCCGATAGCGAGCGGGCCGCGGCAGGATCGGCGGCGCTGGAGAGCGGGCGCCTCGCAGCCGCCCAGGGTGCACGCGACATGGAAGCGGCATCGCGCGAGGAGGAGCTTCGCCGAGCGATGGCGTCTCTCGAAGGCCAGCGCCGCGTCGCCGTCGCCGCGGCCGACGTCCTCCGGCGGGAGATCGCGCGGCGCACGATCCGCGCCGAGATCGCTGGTCGCATCGGTCAAGACTCGATCGTGCGGCCCGGCGAGTACGTGAAGGAGGGACAGCGTCTCGGTGAGATCGTCCCACCCGGGCGTCTGCGCGCCGTGGCCGACTTCGCGCCGGAAGCGGCGCTCGGGCGGATCCGCCCGGGCCAGCCGGCGCGCCTCCGCCTCGACGGGTTTCCCTGGACCCAGTACGGCGTGGTGCCAGCCACGGTGACCGCCGTGGGCGGCGAGCTTCACGCCGGCAACGTCCGCGTCGAGCTGGAACTCGAGCCGGCTCCGGGCTCGCGCATCCCGCTGCAGCACGGGCTTCCGGGGACCGTGGAGATCGACGTCGAACGGGCGACGCCCGCGGAGATCGTCTTTCGCGCCTCCGGACGCGCCCTCGGCCGACCCGTGGCGGCGCTGCGCGCCGACGCCAAGCCGTGAGCGCCGCCCGGACGTTCTTCGCGCCGCAGGTGGTGCAGACCTCGGCGATGGACTGCGGACCCGCCGCGCTGGCCTCCGTCCTCGCGGGCTTCGGGGTCGCGGCGAGCTACGGACGGCTTCGCGAAGCGTGCCAGACGGACGTCGACGGGACGTCGGTCGACACGCTCGAGGACATCGCCTGCTCGCTCGGACTCGACGCCGAGCAGACGCTGATTCCCGTCGATCACGTCCTCCTTGCCGAGGCCGCGACGCTCCCCGCCATCGTCGTTCTCCGCCTCCCGAACGGCTTCACACACTTCGTCGTGGCCTGGCGCAAGGTCGGCCGCTTCGTAGAGGTCATGGACCCGGCAACGGGGCGGCGCTGGATCCCGGGGGCACGCTTCACGCGCGACCTCTTCGTCCACGAGATGCCCGTCCCTGCTGCGGCGTTCGCGGAGTGGGTGACCTCGGAGGAGTTCCTGGGAGCGCTGCGACGAAGGCTGGCTGACATGGGGTGCGCGCGCGAGGCGGAGGCCGTGGTCACGGCGGCGCTCGAAGAGGGCGGATGGCGTCCGATGGCCCGCCTTGACGCGGCGGTGCGCGTCACCGGGGCGATGGTGCGGGCGAAAGGCCTCTCGCCGGGGCGGCAAGCGGCGGCCGCGCTCCTCGCGCAGCACGCGCTCGCTGGGGAGCGGGACGAGGTCATCCCCGCTCGCTACTGGATCGCCACGACGGCGCCGTCCACCCGCGAGGGAGTGCAGCAGGTGCGGCTTCGCGGCGCCGTGGTCCTGCAGCTGCGTGGCAAGCGCGCCCCCGAGAGCACCGCGCTGCCACCCTCCCCGGAGCTGGCCGCGGCGCTGGCCGAGCCACCGCCTCGGCCGTTGCGCGAGCTCGCTCGCTTCGCTCTCCAGGGCTTTTCGGGGTCTCTCCTCGCCGCCGTGCTGGCGATCGCCCTCGTCGCGTCCACCGCGGGCACCATCCTCGAGGCGCTTCTACTCCGCGGCGTCATGAGCATCGGGCGCGAGCTCGGGGTCGTGCAGCAGCGGGTCGGGGGCATGCTCGTCGTGTTCGTCCTTCTCGCCATCCTCCTCGGCCTCGATGTCTTCGCCGCGCGAGGAACGCTGCGTGTGGGGCGCGCCCTCGAGCTCTCGCTGCGCATCCTCTTCCTGCGCAAGATTCCCCGCCTCGGCGATCGCTACTTCGCGACGCGGCCGATCAGCGACATGGCGCAGCGCGCGCACCTCATTCACGGGGTACGCGCGCTCCCCGAGCTCGTCGTGCAGGGCGCGCGGACCGTCCTGGAGATCGTCCTCACCGCCGTCGGCATCGCCTGGCTCGACCCGCGAGGCGCGCCGCTCGCGATCGCGACGGCTTGCCTCGTGCTCGTCGTCCCGCTCGCCCATCTGCCTACCCTCGTCGAGCGCGATCTGCGAGTTCGAACGCACGCGGGGTCGCTCGCCCGCTTCTATCTCGACGCGATCCTCGGTCTGACGCCGATCCGCACCCACGCCGCGGAGCCTGCGGTGCGGCGGGAGCACGAGTCGCTGCTGGTCGACTGGGCACGCGCTGCGCGTGACGGTGCGCGCGCTTACGTTCGTGCGGACCTCGTCCAGGCGCTGGCAGGCGCAGCGCTCTCGACGTGGCTGCTGGCGCACTACGTCGCCTCGGGGGGCGAGCCAAGCGGCGTCGTCCTGCTCGTCTACTGGGCCCTCAACTTGCCTGTGCTCGGCCAGGACTTGGTCGCGCTTACCCGCCAATACCCGCAGCACCGGAACGCCGTCCTGCGCCTGCTCGACCCGCTTGGCGCCCGCGAGGACACGGAAGCCCAGGCCGAGCTGCGCACGACCGCGCACCCGGCGGGCGTGGCGATCGCCTTCGAGGGGGTCGAGGTGATCGCCGGCGGCCACTCGATCCTCCAGGACGTCCGCCTCTCCGTCGCGCCGGGGTCGCACGTGGCCATCGTGGGCGCGTCCGGCGCCGGGAAGTCCAGCCTCCTCGGGTTGCTTCTCGGGTGGCATCGCCCGCGGTCGGGGCGCCTCCTGGTGGACGGAAGGGACGTAGGCCCCTGGGTGCGCGCGGAATGCGCGTGGGTCGACCCCGCAGTGATGCTCTGGAACCGGAGCGCGGCGGAGAACCTCGTCTATGGCGCGCCCGCGCCGTTTGGGCACCTCGTGCCGGGCGCCGTCGCCACCTCCGAGCTGCAAGAGATCCTGGAGAAGCTCCCCGAGGGTCTGCAGACGCGCCTCGGGGAAGGTGGAGCGCTCGTCTCGGGCGGCGAGGGTCAGCGCCTCCGCTTCGCGCGGGCTCTCCTGCGGCAGGACGCTCGCCTGGTGCTTCTCGACGAGCCGTTTCGCGGGCTGGACCGGGAGCGGCGCCACGCGCTCCTGGGACGCGCACGCGCTTGGTGGAGGGACGCGACCTTGCTCTGTGTGACCCACGATATCGCAGAGACGCAGCGCTTCGATCGCGTCCTCGTCGTCCACGAAGGCCGGATCGTGGAGGACGGTCCGCCGGAGATGCTCCTTGCCCGGGAAGGCTCGCGCTATCAAGCCATGCTTGCCGAGGAGGCGACGGTGCTGCGCGAGATATGGGCGGGCGGAGCCTGGCGGAGGGTCCGACTCGACGCCGGGCGGACAGTGGAGGACCTGCCCTCGCTGTCCGAGAAGCGGGCCTCCCTGTCGCGCGCAGAAGGGCGGCGCTCGTGACGGTCCGGGGCCTCTCCCGCTGCGCCGCGGCGACCGACTCGATCGCGTCGCTCGCCTGGCCGGCGACACGGCTCGGCGAGGCGGTGCGCGTGGCGGCGCGCGCGGGCGGTATCGCCCTGCGTGACCTGGACATCCCCGCCCTCCAGCCGCCGGCGGACAGCGACGACGGCTTCGCGCGCAGCGTTGCTCAGGTCGCGGTCTCGCTCGGGGTGGAGGCGGAGCCGACGTCCGCTCCGGCGGGCGACGTGGAGATGCTCCTTCGCAAGGCGGCGCCTGCCCTCGTGCGCGTTCCTCTGGACGGTCCAGCGCGAATCCTGGTGCTCGTCCCTGCCGGCGTGAGCGCGCAGGGCCGGACGCACGTGGTGGATCCGAGGGGGCACGTGCACCGCATCGCCACGGCGGAGCTCCGCGATCTCCTGTGCCGCCACCTCGAACTCCCCATCGCCGCTGAAATCACCGCGCTCGTGGAGACCTCGCGGATCCCCCGGCACCGGCGCGCCCGGGCACGACGCGCCATCCTCGCCGAACGCCTCGCCGATTCGCGCGTCGAGGGCGTCTTCATGCTGCGCCTTCCGGGCACGGCTCCACTTCTCGCCCAGCTGAAGCAAGCCTCGGTTCCAGCCCGGGCCGCCCGCGTGCTCGCCGCGCACTTCCTGGAGCAGGCGCTCTTCGTGACCTCGTTCTGGATCCTCGGCGTCACGGCGCTGGTAGGGAACCTGGACCCCGGCTGGCTGGCCGCGTGGGGACTGGTCCTGGCGAGCCAGGCGCCGCTCCACAGCTACGTGACGCGGGCGCAGGCGGTGATCGCGATCGACGTCGGGGCGCTGCTCAAGCGCCACCTGCTGGCCGGCGCGCTCCGGAAGGATGCGGACGAGGCGCGACGCGAAGGGGCCGGTCAGACCCTGGGCCTGGTCGTCGAGGCAGAGACCATCGAGGACATGGCGATCGGCGCAGGCTTCGCGGCCGCTCTGGCGGTGGCGGAGCTCGTGGTCGGCGCGGTCATTCTGGCGACCGGCGCTTCGGCGGTGCTCGAGCTCGCCCTGCTCGCGGCCTTCCTGGTCGCTGGCGCTGCCGTCGGGTTGCGGCTGTATCGTGCGCGCGCGGCATGGACCGATGAGCGGCTCGCCCTCACCCACGACACCATCGAGCGCATGGTCGGCCATCGCACTCGCCTCGCGCAGGAGCCCCAAGAAACCTGGCACGACGGCGAAGATCAGGGGCTCACGCGGCTGTTCGCTCGTGGGCGGATGATGGACCGCTTCGTTCCTGCTCTCACCCTCGGCTTGCCGCGCGCGTGGCTCCTCGCCTCCGTCGCCGCGCTCGCTCCGGCGATGATGGCCGACACTCGAACGGCCGCCGCGCTCTCGCTATCCATCGGCGGCGTGCTGGTCGTCCAGCGAGCCCTCCGCCGCGTGAGCCAGGGGATCGCGGGGCTGGCGGGCACGGCGGTGAGCTTGCGGCGCCTGCGTCCGGTCTTCGAGTCTGCGACGCGAGCCGAGCCGGTCGCGTCTTCGCTGGCCTCCTCGCTCGCCTTCGACACGCAGCGCGCGCCCGGCGGCTCCCCACGGCTCCTCCTCGACGCGCGTCATCTCGGCTTCCGTCACCGCGGGCGAGCGGCCCCGGTGCTCTCCGATGCGTCTCTTCGCGTGAGCTCGGGCGACTGGGTCCTCGTGGAAGGGCCGTCGGGCTGCGGCAAGTCCACGCTCGCGTCGCTCCTGCTCGGGCTTCGCGAGCCGGACGAAGGTCTCGTGCTCCTCGAAGGCCTCGATCGCCGGACGCTCGGTGCGGCGGCCTGGCGCAGGCGCATCGCGGGCGTTCCCCAGTTCCACGAAAACCACCTGCTCGGCGCATCCCTGGCGTTCAACCTGCTCATGGGGCGGAGGTGGCCACCGACCCCGCGGGATCTGGAGGAGGCAGAAGCCGTCTGCACGGAGCTGTCGCTCGGCGCGCTCCTGGCGCGGATGCCCTCGGGCATCCTTCAGCCCGTCGGCGAGACCGGCTGGCAGCTTTCCCACGGCGAGCGCAGCCGGGTCTTCATGGCGCGGGCGCTCCTCCAGGGCGCCGACATCGTGGTGCTCGACGAGAGCTTCGCGGCGCTCGATCCAGCCACGCTGCGCCGGGCGATGGACTGCGTGAAGGCGCGTGCAGGGACGGCGGTGGTGATCGCGCATCCATGATGGCTGCCCAGCATCGGTTAGGCCCGTGCAAAGAAATATGGCAATCAACGCGCGCGTCTCGTTGGGCTCCCCCGCCTCGGCAGCAAGCTTGAGGGCGCGGGCGAGGTCGGCCTCGTCGCCGAGGCCCCCCCTACGAGCAGCATCCGCACCCGACCGGATCGACACCCCGGTTCACCTTTTCGGTCTAGCCTGAGCGGCATGTCGATCACGCTCTACCATCACCCGTTCTCGCGCGCGGCGAACGTCGTCTGGTCCCTCGAGGAGACCGGCGTCCCGTACCAGCTCCGCTTCGTCGACATCATGAAGGGCGCGCAGAAGGCGCCCGACATCGTCGCACTCAACCCCATGGGCAAGGTGCCCATCCTGACGGACGGAGACCTCGTCGTAACCGAGGCGGCCGCGATCGGCCTTTATCTGGCGGATCGGTACTCGCTCGGTAAGCTCGCGCCGTCGCCCGACGATGCGGCACGGGCGGCGTACCTTCGCTGGTCCTTGTTCTCGCCCTCCGTGATTGAGCCGGCCGTTTCGGCCAAGACCTCGGGCGCGCAATTCAAGCCGAGCCAGGTCGGCTGGGGCACGTACGAGAGCGTGATCGCCTCGATGGAGAGCGCCATCGCGGGACGAAGCTACATCCTCGGCGATCGCTTCTCGATGGCCGACTGCATCTTCGGCGGTGCCGTCCTGTATCTGCTGCGCTTCAAACTCCTCGAGGCGACGCCCACGTTCACTGCGTACGCCGAGCGGCTTGCGGCTCGGCCGGCAGCGCAGCGCGCCGACGCCAGGAACGCGGCGATCGCCAAGGAGCACGGTCTCGGCGGCTAGCGCGGCGCCGCAACGTTTGCGACTCGTGGCCCATTGGGAAGCATTCTCAATCTGTGTCCGTTGGGACGGAGAGAACATGAACGAGACGATCAAGGCTTCCGTCCCCGCTGTCCGCGGGACCCCGAAGAGCCGAAGCCGGCGAAGCCAGTAGAGCTCGCCCTGGCGCATCCCGAGCGCTCATCGGTCCAGTCGTGCTGTCGTCGCCTCGACACCGTCCGTCCTTGCCCTATGTTTTGGCCATGGCGGTCGGTTGGGCGCAGGACGGCGCGGTGCAAGATCAGATCGACGCGACGGTCGACAGCGCTGTCAAACGCGCGCGGAGCCGGCTCGCGCAGGGGGAGAGCCTCCTCGCCTGCGAGGAATGCGGCGAGTCGATCCCGGAAGCGCGGCGCCGAGCATTACCCGGCGTCCGGAGTTGCGTCCCGTGCCAATCCGAGGCGGATCGGCTCGACGTGCACCAGAACCTCTACAACCGCCGAGGCAGCAAAGACAGCCAGTTGAAGTAGCCCTGGCTCCGTCGATGACGCGGGGATGGTCCCGCGTGTCGCTGTCCCGGCGTTGTGGGAGCTCTTGGATCGAGCCAATGCCGGGATAGGCTCGGACTAGACTTAACCATCTTGGGGATCCCGTGCCTCTACAGCCCCAGCGGACGGCCGACCGAATTGGGCCTGCGCGCCACGATTGGTGAAGCGACGCGCTGCTAGCCTTTGAGGAACGGCACGACGAGCCGGATGATCTCGTCTAGGAGCAGGTCGCTGTTCGCCTGCTCCTTGCGCTCGACGAATGCGCGGTTGAACGCGGCGCGCACGCAGGTCTCGACGATCCAGAGCGCGAGCGCCGGATCGCGCAGCTTGCTCTCGCGGAGGAACTTCGCGCGCACCTCCGCGAACAGCGGATCGTGCTCGATCGCCGCTGGCTGGAACCCGAGCCGCGCGGCGTCGACGGTGAAGACCTCGTGCAGCTCCGGCTCGACCGCGTGGGCCGCCTGCACGCACTTCGCGACCGCACGCACGTTGGCCTTGAAGCCCTTGCCTCTGTGCTCCGCCATCACCTCGGCGAGCGCCGCGCGCACCTCTTCGCCGTGCCGCTGGATCAGCGCGCCGAGGATCGCCTCCTTGTTGGGAAAGTATTGATAGAGCGACGCGATGTTCACGCCCGCCCGCTCGGCGATCAGGTTCGTCGTCATCCCCGCGTAGCCGCCCTTGCGCAAAATGTAAGCTGCAGCTTGGATAATCGCCGCGACAGTGGCCGCCGACCGCTCCTGGCGCGGCTTCTTTCGCGGGCTTAGCTTGGTGCGTGGCTTGGGCATGGGAGGCAAGCTGACCAATCCAAGCTTTAGCTTACATTTCCGTCATGGTCTACGACGTGATCATCGCAGGGGCCGGTCCGGTCGGACTCTTCCTCGCCTGCGAGCTGCGGCGAGCCCGGCTCTCGGTGCTGGTGCTCGAGCAGCTCGAGGATCCGCACTCGCCGCTCAAGCGGCTTCCGTTTGGCATGCGCGGCCTCTGGGGCCCGAGCATCGAGGCCTTCTACCGGCGCGGACTCCTCGACGAGATCGCCGCGCAGCCGCGCGCCAACGGCGGCCCCGGCCAGCCGAGCCCCTCGGGAGCGATCGCGCCCGGCGCGAAGCGCAGCGGTCCGGCCGGCCACTTCGCGGGCCTGCAGTTCGATCACGCCAACATCGATTCGTCGCGCTGGACCTACCGGCTCCCCGGACCTTCCGATCTGCAGCTCGGCGCCGAGATGGAGCACCTCGAGCAGGTCCTCGCCGCGCACGCGCTCTCGATGGGCGCCGAGCTCCAGCGCGGCCTCGGCGTCGACGGCGTCGAGCCGTCCGACGACGAAGTCACCGTGCGCTCCGGCGAGCGGCGCTTTCACGCGCGCTACCTCGTCGGCTGCGACGGCGGCCGCAGCACCGTGCGCAAGCAGGCGGGGTTCGAGCTCGTCGGCACCGATCCCGAGTTCACCGGCTACTCGGTCGAGGTGGCGCTCGAAGATGGCGCGGCGCTGCCGATGGGCCGCCACGCCACCCGCACCGGCATGTTCACGCAGTGGCAGCCCGGCGTCTTCGGCCTCGTGGACTTCGACGGCGGCGCGTTCCACCGAAGCCAGCCGATCACGCGCGAGCACGTGCAGACCGTCTTGCGGCGTGTGTCAGGGACTGACATCACCGTCAAAGCGCTCAAGCTCGCCTCGACGTGGACCGACCGCTCGATGCAGGTCGCGGACTACCGCAAGGGGCGCGTGCTGCTCGCGGGCGACGCCGCGCACATCCATTCGCCGCTCGGTGGGCAGGGCCTGAATCTCGGCCTCGGCGACGCGATGAATCTCGGCTGGAAGCTCGCGGTCACCGTGCGCGGCATAGCTCCCGCGGGCCTGCTCGACAGCTACGCCGCGGAGCGCCACCCGATCGGCGCGCGCGTCCTCGAATGGACGCGGGCCCAGGTCGCGCTGATGCGCCCGAACGCGCGCGCGCTGCAGTCGGTGGTCCGCGATCTGATCGGCACCCGCGACGGCGCGACCTACTTCGCCGAGCGAGTTTGGGGCGTGAATCTCCGCTACGACCTCGGCGGGGGGCACTTTCTCGCGGGCTGCAGCTGCCCGGACTTCGAGCTCGAGGACGGCGCGCGAGTCGGCGCGTTGCTCCGCGACGGCAGCGGCTTGCTGCTCGACTTCACCAAGTCGCTGCGATCGCTCGACGGCCGCTGGGGCGATCAGGTCCGTTACGCCGCGAGCGACGCCAAGGAGCGCCTCGGCCTGACCGCGCTGCTCGTGCGCCCCGACGGCTTCGTCGCCTGGGCGAGCGACGCGGCGCCGGATGCTGAAGAGGTCACGCGCGCCGCCGCGAGCTGGTTCGTGAGCCTGGCATCAGATGGATACGCGCGCCGGCCGTCGTAGATGAGCCACGTCGTCTTGCCTTCGCGCGCCCGCCGCATGTTGGGCAAAGTGGCACTCGTTACTGGCTCGACTTCCAACATCGGCAAAGCGGTGGCCTTGCGCCGACGCTCTACGGATCGCGACGTCGTCGATCAGACAACTTCGCCCCGCGCTTCGACAAAGTCTTGCCGCGGCGCTTGCCGGCCCCCGTCGCCGCCGTGAGCAATCGGAGCTCGGTGACCGCTTCCTGCAGGTGGTGGGCGAGGTCGCGCTTCTTGCTGTCCTCGATCCATCGCTCGAACGCGTTGTAGAAGAGCGTCGTGCCCGTCTGGGCGAGCAGCGCGGCCGTGGCCTGGGGCACGCCTCGATCGCGCAGGCTGGCGAGCAGGGCCGCGGCGAGCTTGGTGAACTTTATCAGCTCGCGCTCGCGCAGATCGGCGTGCGCGGCGATGAGCGCCTGCCGCTTGCGGGCGTGCGTACGGCGGGCCTCGAACACGGGCGACGAGGCCGCGAGCGCCTCCACGACGACCTCGAGCGGCGACATCGTCTTGGAAGCGCTCGCCACGCCGGACACGATCAGCTTCTCGAGCTCTTCGCTGCCCGAGAACAAGACCTCGCGCTTGTCCGTGAAGTAGCGGAAGAAAGTGCGCTCGGTGAGGTCGGCGCGCGCCGCGATGTCGCCGACGGTCGTGCGGTCGTAGCCCCGCTCTTCGAAGAGCTCGAGGGCCGCGGCGCGCAGTCGCTCGAGCGCGTTGGGTTCCCAGCGAGCCATGCGGGTCAGTGTAGGCGATCGGGCGAACGATGACATGGCCTGCCATGAGTCATTGCAGACTCTGACATCACATGGTAGCCGTCATGTCAGGTTCTGACATCCGGAGGTTCCCATGCGTGTATTCGTCACTGGTGCGTCGGGTTTCATCGGTTCTTCCGTCGTCCGCGAGCTGAAGGGCGCAGGGCATGCGGTCGTCGGGCTCGCGCGCTCCGAGGCGTCGGCGGCGGCGCTCGCCCTTGCGGGCGCGGAAGTGGCGCGTGGCGATCTCACGCGGCCCGAGACGCTCGCGGCCCCGGCCGCGCAGGCAGACGCGGTGATCCACCTCGCGTTCGACCACGACTTCTCCAAGTTCGCCGACAATTGCGCGAACGAGCAGCGGGCGATCGCGGTGCTGGGCGACGCGCTCGCGGGCACGCAGAAGCTGCTGATCGTGACCTCGGGCGTGGGCATGGTCAGCACCCGAGGTCGGCCGGCGACCGAGAGCGACGCGCCGCGCTCCGAGGGCGGATTCCCGCGCACGCCCGAGCGGGCCGCCGATGCCGTGGCGCAGCGCGGGGTGCGCGTCGCGATCGTGCGGCTGCCGCAGGTGCACGACACGCGGCGCGCGGGGCTCGTCTCGTTCGTGATCGAAGTCGCGCGCCAGAAGGGCTTCGTAGGGTACGTCGGCGATGGCTCGAACCACTGGTCGGCAGCGCACGTGAACGACGTGGCGCGGCTCTACCGACTCGCGCTCGCGAAAAACGCGACAGCGCGCTACCACGCCGTGGGCGAGGAAGGCGTGCAACTGCGCGCGATCGCGGACGTCCTCGGGAAGGGACTGCGAGTGCCGGTCCGCTCGATCAGGCCCGACGAGGCGCCGGGCTACTTCGGGTGGATGGCCGTGCTCGCAGGCGAAGACATCCGCTCGGCGAGCGGCCAGACGCGCGCGGCGCTGGGCTGGCAGCCGACCGGTCCGGGATTGATCGCCGACCTCGAGAAGCTCGAGTGGGTGTGAAACGATTGCCCGAGCCTGGGGGGACGGTCGAAAACCGCCGCGCGGTCGCAAGGGGCGCCGGAGTTCGAGGCGGAACGCCGTCCGAACGGACCGACGTCCCTGCTCACATGGCCGTGAACGTCGGGAGCCGTCATGGGACACCTGTTCGGCGCGATGACGCTCTCGGAGGCCAGCCGAGCAAGGACGGGGCAGAAGGCTCGCCAAAGGCCTTGCCAAGGGGCGGGCGGCAGGATGACTTACCAGACGTCGCCGAGCACGCCCGGATCCGCACGGCGACGGCCGGTCTACGGCAAGCCATGATGGTGGCCTTCGGCGCGAAGCTGGACACCCTCGCGGACTTCGGCCTGGCCCCGCGCAAGGCGCGCGTGCAGACGCCGGATCAGAAGATCGCCGCGGCTGCCAAGGCCAAGGCCACCCGCGAAGCCCGGCACACGCTCGGCAAGGTCCAGAGGTCGACGATCACCGGCGCCCATCCCGCGGGTGCGTCCGCCGGGGCTCCGGTGGACGCGGCAGCCGGATCCGAACCCGCGCCGGCGTCGAAGGCCTGAGCGTCGCCCGGTCGGGGCCCTGGGACCATGGCGTCGGGGGAGGGGGGGGGCGCGCCGCCGGTCTGCTCGGGGGAGCAATCGGTTGACATCACTGAGATGCCGGTGCGCAAGCCCTGGGGTCGACTGGCGCGCGAGCTCCTCCGCGCCCGAGGTCTCGATCCGTGGATAGGAGAGCTCATCACTTGCCCCCTCCGCCTTCATCGAACGCGAGCGACGTCGAGAGGTCATGGAACGCGTCGACTTGTTGCTGAAGGGCAGCGATCTTCCGCTTGGCCAGCTCGATCGCGTCGGCGCCGGCGATGAAGCGGAGCGGGGGCTGCTCCAGGTCAGTGATGCCGATCAGCGCCCGGGCGAGCTTGGCGGGATCGCCGCCCTGCTTGCCGTTCCTGGAGTTCCAGAACTCGACCTGCTTGGCTCTGCGCTCAGCGTAGTCCGCGACGGCGGGCTCGGCGTACGTCGTCGATTGCTCGGTGAGAAGCTCTGTGCGGAATGAGCCCGGGCTTACGACCGTGGTACGGATGCCGAACGGCAGCTACCACCTCTACTACCCGAGCCGCCGGCAACTGGCGCCTGCGTTCGTTTTGCTGGTCGACGAACTCCGGTTCAGGGGAGGCCTGATGGGTAAGCGATCGCAAGTACGCGTGGCTGAAGGCGGAGCGAAGAAAAACTGAGCACGACGTTCCTGTCACGCTCGAGCCCGTGACCTTTGTCACGACAGGTGACTACGTCGGCTCAACGGCGTAACGAAGGTGCACGAGGCCGTGTTCGAGGGTCTCGTTCGACGTGAGGCGGAGGCGCGCCTTGCCCGCCAGGCGCGGGTCCGGGACCTCGAAGACGCCCGTGATGCCGACGGCGCCGTCGACCGCCGGCGCAAGGAGGATGCTGAGCTCGTCGACCACGCCGGCCGCCATCATCGAGCCGTTCACGTTGCCTCCGCCTTCGACCAGGAGCCGATGGATGCCAAGCTCTCTTCCGAGCAGCTCGAGGAGCGGCCTCGCGTCCATTCCTTCGTCTCCGGCGACGACGTACGAGACCCCGTCCTTGGTGAGCTCCGCGAGATGACTGTCGGGTACGCTGGGGCCGAGGAGCACGACGACGTGATCGCCGCCGACGTCCGGCTTGCTGAAGTGGAGCTTGCCGGAGCGATCGAACGCAATCGCGTAGGTGTCGGCATCACGCCGCGCGAAATGGTGCGGACGCGTGACGGCAAATGGCCCCTCGGGTGGATGCGCGTCGGCCTTGCTCATCTCCGCCATCGTGACGCGCCCGACGAGCCATGCGTCGCCCGCGAGCGTCTCGTGCACCCTCTCGTAAGCAGACGACCACACCCCTCGGTCACCGTCGGGGCTCTGCGTCCAGCGGCTCGGGTGGATGCGGCCGTCGAGTAAGATCAGCATGTGACAGATGACGTGGGGCTTCGTCGGTATCGGAGCAGTCCAATGCACGCTGAGGCACGAGGATCTCGTAGCAGGCGTACTACCGCGTGACTCCCGTCGTAGCTCGTAGTTGCGGATGCGCTCCGCGGTCGTGTCGAGCTCTCGCTGGTACCAGGCGTCGACGCTCTGCCAGTACCCTGTGAGGAGCGCTGCGCGATACGAGCGCGATACGCGGTACGATGACGCCCATGAAGTCCACGGACGTCCTCATCGTCGGCGCAGGGCCCACAGGCCTGGTGTTGGCCTTGTGGTTGTCGCGCCTCGGTGTGGGCATCCGCATCATCGATCCCGTCATGGAACCAGGGACCACGTCCCGAGCGCTGGCCGTGCAAGCGCGAACCCTGGAACTCTACCGGCAAGTCGGTCTCGCGGACGACGTTCTCCAGCGTGGCCTGCGCTTCACCGGCGTCAACCTGTGGGCACGCGGCACGCGCCTGGCCGGGGCCGACCTCTCCGACATCGGCCAGGGGGTCAGCCCCTTTCCCTTCATCACCATGTTCCCGCAAGACCAGCACGAACGGCTGCTGGCCGAGCATCTCCGGCGCGCCGGCGTCGAGGTGGAGCGGGGGACTCGGCTGGAGAGCTTCGAACAGCAGGCGCACGGGGTGGTGGCCAAGCTGGTGGGGCCGGACGGGGGCGCGTCGGAGTGCTCGGCGGCCTACATCGCGGGATGCGACGGAGGGCACTCCAAGGTGCGCGAGGGGCTGGGCATCGGGTTTCCGGGCGGCACCTACGACCGCGTGTTCTACGTGGCCGACGTCGAACTGAGCGGCCCGACCAGCAACAAGGAGCTTCACATCGCCCTCGACGAAGCCGACTTCCTCGCCGTCTTCCCCATGAAGGGAGACGGCGCCGCGCGCCTGGTCGGCGCGGTGAAAGAGGAGTCGGAGGCCAAGCGCCGCAACCTCACCTGGAACGACGTGAGCCACGAGGCTGTGGACCGCATGAAGGTCAAGGTCGAGCGCCTGCACTGGTTCTCGACCTACCGCGTCCACCACCGCGTGGCCGAGCGTTTCCACAGCGGTCGCGGCTTCATCCTGGGGGACGCGGCGCACGTTCATAGCCCGGTCGGCGGGCAGGGGATGAACACCGGCATCGGCGACGCCATCAACCTGTCCTGGAAGCTGGCCGCCGTCCTTCAGCACCGCGCGGAGGCCCAGCTGCTCGAGAGCTACGAGCCGGAGCGCATCGCCTTCGCCCGCCGCCTGGTGGCCACCACCGACCGCGCCTTCACCGTGGCCAGCGGCGAGGGGGCGTACGCCCGGGCCATGCGCATTCACGCGGTGCCGCTTCTCGTGTCGCGGCTGATGGCGCGCGCGTCGGTGAGGCGCTTCTTGTTCCGCACGGTGTCCCAGACGGCCCTCACCTACCGCCAGGTCCACTTCAACGAGGGAAAGGCCGGCGGGGTGCGAGGCGGGGATCGCTTGCCGTGGGTGGCGGCGGAGAGCGCGGGCGGGGAGGACAACTTCGCGCCGCTGGCGTCGCTCGACTGGCAGGTCCACATCTATGGTGGCGCGTCGGCCGAGCTCACGGCCGCGTGCAGCCAGCGCGGGCTGGCGCTGCACGTCTTTCCGTGGACGTCGAAGGCCCGCGAGGCGGGCCTGGCGCTGGATGCGATGTACCTCGTGCGACCGGATGGCTATGTGGGGATGGCGGATCCCGCGGGCAGCGCGGACACGCTGGAGGCCTACATCGAGAAGCGGGAGCTGCGCTTCCGGTCATGACGGGGAAGCGGGACGCGGGGCGGTGGGTGCCAGAAGCGAAGGTCACCCGAGCGCGGTCGCTGCGTCTGTTGGAGCAGCGGGCGTTCCGCTGCCGGAACGTCGTTGTGACGTACGCGGCCCAGAGCTAAGAGAGTTCGTCATGAGAAAACTCGGCGTCCGCTGTTTCAGTGTTTCTCTCGATGGCTTCGGGGCAGCACCGAATCAGGATCTTGAGAACCCCCTGGGGGTCGGCGGCCTCGCGCTCCACGACTGGTTCTTCGCCACGCGCACCTTTCAGAAGGTCCACGGCGCCGAAGGCGGTTCGACGGGCGTCGACGACGACTTCGCTGCACGCGGATTTGCGGGCATCGGCGCCTGGATACTGGGACGGAATATGTTCGGGCCGATTCGTGGCCCTTGGCCGGATGAAGCGTGGAACGGGTGGTGGGGAGACAGCCCGCCGTACCACGTGCCGGTCTTTGTCCTCACGCACCACGCGCGACCGTCCGTCGCAATGAAGGGGGGCACCACGTTTCACTTCGTCACCGGAGGCATTGGCGAAGCGCTCGCGCGCGCCCGGGAAGCAGCCGAGGATCAAGACGTGCGGCTAGGCGGCGGTGTCGCCACCATCCGGCAGTACCTGGAAGCGGGGCTCGTGGACGAGATGCACCTCGCCATTGCGCCCGTCCTGCTCGGAACTGGCGAGAGCTTGCTCACGGGGATCGACTTGGTCCGGTTGGGCTATCGAGTCTCTGAACACGTCGCCACGCCGAAGGCCACGCATGTCGTGCTCGCTCTTGCCTGAATTGAAGCTCATCGTGAAAGGCGACGGCGTCTGTTCTTCGGTCACTCTCCGACGTAGACCTTTACGTCGTCGGGCGCTGGCCGCCCTTTGCCCGTCTCGAGGAGCTCCTTCAGGCTGAGGAGAAACGTCGCCCACCTCGTGCTGCAGTGGTGCATGAACTCGACGGGCTCGACCCATCCGGCGTGCTTGAAGATCACGAACGTCTGGTCCTGCCTGTAGGAAAGGTCGAACGTGACCTCGGTGTTCGTCCACTCCGGCGTTCCCTTCACGCACCTCCATTTTACGCGCTCGTTCGGCGTCACCTCGACGCGGAAGTCGTGCTTGAAGAACGTGAGCGTTCCCCCCGACGCGGCGTCGCCGCTTGCGTTCGAATCCCACCAGCCTCGGTTGCCCTCCAGCGAGGTGAGGGTCTCGTAGACCTTTTCGATTGGCGCTCCGATTCCGACTCGATGAAGAATGTCCACCATGTGAGGGCTCTCCTTGTTTCGTTCCTGGCCATCGTTGCCGATCGCCGTGGGTTGGCTAAGTCGTCGACACATACCTTGGGCGGCGTCACGAGCCGGGCTCGCGCCTAGGTGCGCGCGGGTCGTCTCACGGCGCGCACGACGGGCGCCTTGATGCCGCCGCAGAACAATAGATCCCCCTTCGCCTCGACGCCCGACACCCCGCCGGCCCGTCCGACCGGGAACGGTCCGTACTCGCGGACGATGGTCGCTTTCTGAGGCGGGGACGGGGATGGGGTGGACGACGCAGTGTTCATGGTGGAGCCTCCTTCGCGGGCGCGTCCTCGCGCACCGACGAATCCTGATCTACGGCGCGGGAGACTTCTGCGGGAGTAACAAGTCTGTCGGGATTTCGAACGGGGTCGCCCGCGCGGCGCCCCCCTCGGCCGTGGCCGGTGTTCGCGAGCTCCGAGACCGCGAGCTTCCGGGCGCGCCCACAGGCCCTTGACGACGCAGTGGTTAGTGATAGCTTACGGTTCGTGGTCACTTACCAAGCAAGCCGGCAGCTCGATGCGTTGGGCGATCCCACCCGTCGCGCCATCTTCGAGCGCATCGCCAAGGGCCCGCTAGCTGTCGTCGACATCGCCCGGACGCTTCCTGTCAGCCGGCCTGCGGTGTCCCAACACCTCAAGGTGCTAAAGGACGCCGGGCTCGTGACCGACACGTCTGAGGGCACACGCCGGGTCTACTCGATCGACCAAGCGGGTCTCGCTGCGGTCCGAGAGTACTTCGATCGCTTTTGGGACAAGGCGCTCGACGCATTTCGGCGGACCGCCGAGGCGATCCACGCAGCAGAACAAGGCAAACGCACGACCCACAAGACCTGCAACAATCAGAGGAAGTGATGAGCAGCCCGGAGACCAGCGTCCGAAAGTCCGTCGTCGTCAACACCCCGATCGCACACGCCTTCAAGGTCTTCACCGAGCGATTTGACTCGTGGTGGCCGCGCACGCATCACATCGGCAAGGTTGAGCCCTACACCGCGGTCATGGAGGCGCGCGAAGGAGGGCGTTGGTTCGAGCGAGGCGTCGATGGGTCCGAGTGTGACTGGGGCAAAGTACTGGTCTACTCGCCTCCCACCCGCGTGGCCGTATCGTGGCACCTCGACGCCAACTACGCCTACGACCCGGACCCTACAAAGGCGAGCCGCGTCGAGGTTACCTTCCACGATGAGGGCAACGGCAAGACTCGGGTTGAGCTCGTCCACTCGCAACTCGATCGGCACGGTGCCGGCTGGGAGAAGATCCGCGAGAGCGTCGGCTCGACGGGTGGATGGGGCGGCATTCTGGAAGGGTTCGCGAAATCGGCGGTGGCGTGAGGTACCTCAGCCTCTACCGAATCGCGACGTACCTGCTCGTCCTATTCTGCGTCCTCCATACGGCAGGCGGAATGCTCGCGCAGAAGAGCTTGGGGCCTGATTCGGATGCAGTCTTCTCGTCGATGAAGGCTGTGCACTTCAACTTCAACGGCGCCGACTGCACATGGTACGGCTTCTGGTTCGCGTTCGGGCTCACGGCCTCCGTGTTCCTCCTGTTCTCGGCAGCCGTGTCCTGGACTCTGGCCAGCGTGACGCGAGAGCACTGGGCGAGCGCGGCGCCGATCGCGTGGGCCTTGTTTGCGAGCCACGCTTTGGCCGCGTCCCCGATGCACCACCCCACCGGGCACGCGCTTGCTGATTACGGAGGAGAGTAGGAGCGCAACGCGCTGCCGCCCTTCGGGTAGCGGGTATCGATGAACCGGCAGAAGCGATCCTTGAACTTGAGGCGGTTCTCGGGCGCGTCGAACCACGCCCGGTGCAGAGCGCACTCGGTGGCGACCACCGGGTACCACGTCTCGCGAAGGATTGAGACGCGGTCGCAACGGTCGACGACCGTCTCGAGGAAGTTCCACACCATGAATGCGTAGGCGTCGTACTCGCTGGCCCGGGACGGATCGGTCGGCGGCGTGGGGGCGCGGAGGTAGGTGCGTTCGAGCCCGATCTTGAGCAGCTCGAAGTAGATTCTGTCGAGCTCGGCGTAGTAGCCCTCCCGGAGGGTCGTCGAGAAGCTGTACGCCGAGTAGAAGAGGGTGAGGACGATGGCGAGCGACCCGAAGGCCGTCGCGACCACCCCTGCCCGGGTCCACATGTCACTCATGTCGCCGCTCCTTTCGAGACACGTCGATGAGTTACTCCACTCCGACGGGATCGGGCAGCGGCCGCAGCATCGCCTCTATGCGAGGGTCGTCGGGCGAGACGTGGTAGACGTCGTGATACATGGTCTGCAGCCATCGCTCGAGATCGCCGCGGGCCACCGCGGTCGGCGGCGCGTCGCGGTGGATCATGAGATCCATCTCCGGCGCCGCACCGGCGCCCGGCAGGGGCATGAGGTACCGCAGGCCGGCGATCCTCACGCAGCCGAGGCGACGGTAGAAGTGCAGCCGGCGGGTGCGCAGCGTCTGGTCGGTCGACGCCTCGCGGTCCGAGTCCACCTCCAGCAAGACGGGAAGCGCGACCCCCTGCGGCGTCAAGGCCTGTTCCACGGTGCGCTCGAACAGCGCCGCCCCGACGCCGCTCCCGCGGTGGTCGGACGCCACGGCCATGTACTCGAGCAGCGCGAAGCCCCGGTCCGGCGGCACGAAAAGAATGCTGAAGCCGAGCACGCGGCCGGCGTCGCGCGCTGTCCAGACGCGGTATTCCGGCGCGACGACCATGGCGCGCAGCCAGTCTTCGGGCTTCTGCTCGCGGGGCGTGATCGACGCGGCGTAGATCGCGAAGAGCTCCTGGAACGGCGCACCTTCGGCGGACGTCAGCGGTACAAGCGTCACGGGGTAGGCCCTCACGATTTCACGAGCCGAGATAGGCGTCCAGGGAGCTCATGACTACACCGGACGTGATCGTCGTCGGCGCAGGCGTGGCGGGGCTCACGGTCGCGCGCGACCTTACCGCGGCGGGCCGGCGCGTGCTCGTGCTCGAGGCGCGCGATCGGCTGGGCGGCCGCGTGTGGACCCACCGGACGCCCGACGGCCCCATCGAGCTCGGCGCCGAGTTCGTCCACGGCGCCTTCGAGGAGATCCTCGGGGTGGCCAGGGGCGCGCATCTGGCGCTCCACGAACTCGATCGCACGGGCGAGTCCGAGCGAGCCACGAACCTGCGCCATGAAGCGTTCTCGGCCATCGACGCCTTGCTCGCGCACGCGTCAACGACCGAAGACGAGTCCTTCCAGCATCTGGTGGACCGGGTGGACCTCGACTCCAAGACCAAGCTGCGCGCCCTGATGCTGGTCGAGGGGTATCACGCCGCCGATCCGGCGAAGCTCGGCGTGCTGTCTCTGCTCGACGCGACCGCGGCCGACGAGCAGACGGGCGCGGAGCACCAGTTCCGATTCGTCCACGGGTACGGCGGTTTCGTCGACGCGCTGTTCGAGCAGCTGGTCCCGGAGCTTTGCACCATGCAGCTCGAGGCCGTCGTCACCGCCATCGCGTGGAAGCGCAAGCACGTGGTCATTCGGCTGGCGACGGGCGCGGAGCTCGCGGCGCCCCAGGTGGTGATTACCGTGCCGCTCGGCGTCCTCAAGGCGGGCGCCATCGCGTTCTCGCCGCCGCTCCCCGACAAGGAGACCGCGCTTCGCCGGCTCGAGATGGGGGCCACGGCGCGGATCAGCCTACAGCTCCGGGACGAGGCGTGGCCGGGGCAGGATGCGTTCTCGGCGGACGGGTCCCTCTTCACGGGCCAGCTGCCCTTTCCGATTTGGTGGATCAGCCATCCTGCGCCGAGGCCCGTCGTCACCGGCTGGGGCGGGCGAGGCGGGGCGCTGGCGCTCACGGCGCTCGGCGAGACCGAACGCGCGACAGTGGCCGTCCGGGAGCTCGGCGCGGCCCTCGGCCTGGAAGCGCACCGCCTGCGAGAGAGCGTCGTCGGCGCGTTCCACCACGACTGGCTGAGCGATCCCTTCTCGCGCGGCGCTTACAGCTACGCCGGCGTGAGCGGCCGCCACGCGGGCGCCGAGCTCGGGGCCCCGGTGGACTCGACGCTCTTCTTCGCCGGTGAAGCCACGCAATCCGACGGGCGGAATGCCACGGTCCACGGGGCTGTCGCCAGCGGCCAGCGTGCCGCGAAGCAGGTGCTCGCCGGGGGGTAAGGGCGAGCGTAAGCTCCCTCGCACCAATCAGTGAGGAGGCGCGGATGGCAGACCGACTAGTGCCGGCGAAGGAGCTCGCAGCGAAGAGGAAGCCACGTTTCTCGAACGAAGGCTCAGCCTACGCGAAGGCTCGCGAGGCGCTCTTGGCCGAGGAGATCGAGGTGCGTCGTCATCTCGGGCGGCTTGCTCGACAGAATCGTGAGCTCCCCGAAGGACCCGAGATGCCCGACAGCTGGAAGTTCGTCGGCATGAACGGCGGCGAGGTGGGGCTCGCCGAGATGTTCGGCCAGCATGACACGCTGGTGCTCTACCACTGGATGTATGGTCCCGAGCGCAATCGCCCTTGCCCGATGTGCACGAACCTTCTCGGACCGCTCGCCGGAAACGCCGCGGATCTGCGACAGCGGGCTGCACTCGCGGTGGTATCCCGCTCGAGGGTCGAGCGGATGGTCGCCTTTGGCGTCGAACGTGGCTGGCGCGACCTTCCGTTTTACCAAGCCGTGGGCGACGACTTCTCTGTCGCCATCGGCGGGTTCGATCCCGAGAAGCACGGGGAGATGCCGGTGCTCATGGTGCTCCAGAGGAAGGACGGCAAGGCGCGTCTGCATTGGATGGGCGAGACGACGATGGCGATGGCCGACCCTGGCGAGGATCCGCGCGGCGCGGTCGACCTCTCGCCGTTGTGGAACGTTCTCGACCTGACGCCTGCGGGCCGCGATCCGAAATGGTACCCGCGCCTTTCGTACGGCGGCCCGTAGAGAGCACGCGCCATCGAGGTCGTGACGTCGACTTCGACGGCAGTTGCCATCGAGGTAAGAGAAACGGAGAACGTCATGCTGTTCATGGTCATCGAGCACTTCAAGAACCGGGATGCGAAGGCTGTCTACACCCGCTTCAGGGACCGGGGCCGGATGATGCCGGACGGGCTCAAATACGTCGGGAGCTGGATCGAGGCGAACTTCGACCGCTGCTTCCAGGTCATGGAAGCTGACGACGAGCGGCTCCTCCACGAATGGGCGGCCCCCTGGCAGGACCTCGTTGACTTCGAGTTCGTGCCGGTCCTGACGTCGGAGGCTGCCCGGGCGCGGGCCCTGTCGGAGGCGTGAGGTTGCGATTTCACTTGTGCTGCGGGCCTTATTCGACGACGACGGTCAGCCCCGCCGCTGTCCCAGCGTGTCGACGCGACGGAGCTCGGGAAACCGCCAGGCGCACATGGCGACCACGAGGAGGGTCCCCACCCCCCCGAGGACGACGGACGGAACCGCGCCGAGCCATTGCGCGGTGACACCGGATTCGAACTCGCCGAGCTCGTTGCTCGCCCCGACGAAGACCAGATTCACCGCGCTGACCCGGCCGCGCATGGCGTCCGGCGTCGCGAGCTGAACCAGGGCGGAGCGAACGTAGACACTGACCATGTCGAACGCGCCGATGGCCACGAGCGCCAGAAGGGAGAGCGGAAAGCTGCGCGAGAGCCCGAAGACCACGGTCGCCGCACCGAAGAGTGCCACGCACGCCAGCATCTTCACGCCAGCTCGCTTCTGGAGGGGCCACAGGGCGAGCGCAATGCCCGTGGAGGCGGCGCCGACCGCCGGGGCGCTGCGCAGCACCCCCAGCGCCCAGGGCCCGAGGTGGAGAACATCGCGCGCATAGACGGGGAGCAGCGCGGTGGCGCCGCCGAGGAGGACGGCGAAGAGATCGAGCGTGATCGCGCCGAGCACGATCTGATTGGAGGCCACGTACTTCACGCCGGCGAACAGCGATGCGCGGGTGGTCGGGCCTGCGCGCGCGCGCGGCGGGAGGGAACGCATCGTGGCCACGAGCCCACACGCGCTCAGTGAGCAGCACGCCGCCATGGCGTAGACCGCGCTCGGGCCGCCGAATGCGGCGTAAGCAAAGCCGCCCAGGGTCGGCCCCACCACCACCGTCATCTGCCAGAGCGACGAGCTCCACGCGACCGCGTTGCCGAAGTGCTCGGGAGGCACCAGCGACGGCAGGATCGATTGGCTGGCGGGACCCTGGAAGGCCCGCGCCACGCCGATGCCGGCCAGCACCGCATAGATCGGACCGAGCCGCCCCTGCTCGCCGCGCGCCAGGACGAACAGCGCGGCGCTGAGCACCGTCGTCGCGGCGTAGCAGGCCGCGAGGATGCGGCGGCGCTCGACGCGATCGGCGACGTGACCGGTCACGAGCGAGAGGCACACCGCGGGGAGAAACTGCGCGAGGCCCACCCACGCGAGGTCCATCGGACGACCGGTGACGGCGTAGATCTGCCAGCCGATGGCCACATTCTGCATCTGCGTGCCGAGCACGCCGCTCAGCCGGGCGGTCTGGAAGAGTTTGAAGTTGCGGTGGCGAAACGCGGCCACCCACATGACGGGCGTGACGCCCGCGACAGGAGCGCCCTCGCCGTGCGCAGGGGAATTCATCGGCCGCGCACCATACGTCAGGCGAGTGAAATTGCGTTGGCGTTCTCTCGCGGCGGCCTCCCCGCCTTGGCGGCTCTCGTTCGCGTACCGGCCTTTGCCGTTCGAGGAACGTAGGAAACGGACTCGTCGCAAGCGAGGAGGAGGAGTAGAGGATCTCGACGCGGGAATCTAGACCGCGGCGGCAACAGAGGAGGACGGCATGATCCGCACGAGCACGGCATGTTCGAGGAGGCGCGAGCCATGAGCTACACGGAGATCAGGGTCGTGCACGAGGCGGTCGATGTGCCGGTCTCGTACGACGCCTTCACGGGTCGGCTCGAGCGCCTGCTCGGTCGATTCGATCCTGAAATGGTCGCGCGAGTCCTCGCCGAGGACCCGACCTCGGCGGTGGCACGCATCGGGGCGATGGCCGGCGACCAGGGGCTCATGCTGTTTGGAACCCAGGACCACGGGAGGCTCTTCGCTCTTCGTGGGGAGGCGCGAAAGGCGAAGCGTTACCACCTCGGCAACCCGCTCATAGCGTTCCAGATGACCCAGCATGACCTCCGCGCGGGTCTCTACGCGCCGCTCACGCTGTTCGTCTACGAGACCGGCCCCGCAGCCGTTCGTGTCGAATTCGACCGCCCATCGTCGCTGTTCGGCCAGTTCGGCAATCCGATCGTGACCGATGTCGCCGTCGGCCTCGATGCCAAGCTGAACGCCCTGATCGAGAACGCCGCGAAACCCGGCTGATCCGTCAGAGGCAACGCTCGTCCATGCGGGGGCCGGCGGGGTCGGCCTCGCCGCCATCCGGCTCGCCCGGCAACCTCGAACCTCGCGGCCTCGCAGCTCCTCGTCGCGCGGACTCCACGCGCCGCGCCATGCTGGCGCGCCTCGCGCAAGGGGACGCGACCGTGGCCGAGCTGGCCGCGCCTTTCGGCATGGCGCAGCCCACCATCTCCAAGCACCTCCGCGTGCTCGAGGAGGCCGGGCTTGTCCGCACCGCGCGCGATGCGCAGCGCAGGCCTCGAAGTCTGGTCATCGGGGGGCCGCTCGAGGAGGTCGAGGCATGGCTCGCGCCGTTCCGAGAGCAGTGGGAGCGCCGCTTCGATCGCCTGGAGTCGTTCCTCGGCGCGCGGGCGAAGGTGAATTCGAAGAAGCGGACCGACGTATCGATGGCCGCCAAGAGCACCAAGAGCACCAAGAAAGAGAAGGAGAGAAAGCCATGATTGAGGTGGCTCGGCATGATCGTCTTCTCCAGCCACGCGCCGCGCACCCCCCTGCTGGCGATCGTGGACGAAGGGACGCATCGCCCGGCTCCGAGGCCATCCCTCTTCGCCTCGCGCGAGGACCGTGGGGGGACGGTCGGTGCGAGGTGAAGTTGCACCGGGGGCGTTTGTCGCCGGGACGGATGGTGCAAGTAGTAAACGGGAAACGGTGGGCACCACCGCTCGAGAACCCGCATGAGCGGCCCGCCGTGACGTGAACGCTGACGGTACGCAACGCCATGGCCTACCGATGGAAGAGGAAATGCCTGCTGCTACCACCGACGAACGCCGCCGCAGCTTCGACCAGATGGCCCAGCTCTACGCCCGTGCGCGAGGGGCTCCACCGCCCGAGCTCCTCGACGCCGTGGCTGTCTTTGTCCCCCCTCCCGCGGACGCGCTCGAGATCGGCTGCGGGCCGGGCAACGCCTCGCTCCCGCTGCTCGAGCGCGGGTTCCGGATCCACGCAGTTGAGCTCGGCGAGAACCTGGCGGCGTTTGCGCGGGAACGGCTGGCGGCGTTTCCGTTCACCGTGGAGGTGGGCAAGTTCGAGGAGGCGCCGCTGCAGACCGCGAGCGTGGACCTCGTGGTGTGCAGCTCCGCGTTCCACTGGCTCGACCGCGAGCGCGCACTCCGCCAAGTGGTAAAGGTACTCAAGCCTGGCGGCGCGCTGGCGCTCGTCTGGGGCTCGCCCCGCCGCACCGCGGAGGACAACCGCGTGGACGAGGCGGTCCAGGCGGCGTACCGCGCCCACGCGCCCGAGATCTCGCGCCAAACCGTCGACCGTATGGGCGGCAAGGTCGACGAGATCGGGCAGGCTGTATGCGACACGCCCGAGCTCCGCGACTTCGAGACGCGGCTCTTCCCGCAGACGCACCTCTTCGACCGCCAGCGCTACCTGGATACGCTCGCGACGTTCTCGGATCACGCGACGCTGCCGGCGGCGCAGCGGGCACGGCTGTTCGAAGCGATCGGCGAGATCATCGACGGCCAATTCGGCGGGCGCGTCGAGCGGCATTCCACGGCGCGGCTGCAGCTCGCGCGGCGACGCTAGGGGAAACAAGCTCAGTCGAAAAGGATCCGGGAGGCGGGTACGTCTTATCGGTTCTTCTCGGCGCCGGCGAAGAAGTCGAGCAGCCCCTGCGGGGCGTTGTCGTCCAAGAGGAGCTTGTTGAGCCTCGCGGACTCGGCAGCGGCGTTCGCGCTCCGGGCGAACATGCTCTCCTCGTACTCGGCGAGGGCAGAATCGAGGTCGTCTCGGTGCGCGACGATGGCCTGGCCGAGCTCGGCGCCATCGTACATCGCGAGGTTGGCGCCCTCGCCGGTCGGCGTCATCAGGTGCGCGGCGTCACCGAGCAGAGTCACGCCGGGCACGCGCTCCCACCGATGTCCCGTCGGGAGCGCATGGATCGGTCGGGGGACCGGGGCCATCTCGCCGTCGGTGATCAGCGCGGTGAGCTCGGGCGCCCAGCCGTCGAACTCCGCGGCGACTCGAGCCTTCGCGGCCTTCGGGTCCGCGAAGTCGATGCCGGCGAGCCACTGCTGCGGCTTGATGAGCGCGACGTAGGTGTGTAGGACGCCGTCGGTTTCGCGGTGGGCCATGATGCCCTTGCCGGGCGCGAGAGCGAACAGGGCCCCGCCTCCCACGGCCTTTGCGCTGGCTGGATGGCGCTCGTCGGCGTCGAGCAGGTACGTCTCGACGAACGAGGTGCCGACGTACTCGGGCTTCGCGTCGGACAGCAGCGGCCGGACCCTCGACCAGGCGCCGTCCGCGCCGACCACCAGGCTCGTGGTCACGGTCGACCCGTCCGCGAACGTCACCTCGTGCTTCCCGTCGCTGAGCGGGCGGATGACCGTGACCTTGCGTCCCCACTGGACCGTGCCGTCGGGCAGCGACTCGAGCAGGATGCGCCGCAGTTCGCCGCGATGCACCTCCGGGCGACCGCCGGTGCCGTCGCCGCGCTCGTCGAGAAGGACCGTACCGTGCCGGTCCAGCACCCGCGAGGCCTCGCCACCTTCATGGACGATCCGGCGGAACTCGTCGAACAGGCCGGCCGCCTTGAGTGCGAGCTGTCCGTCGCAGTCATGGATGTCGAGCATTCCGCCCTGCGTGCGCGCAGCCGCCGACGCATCGGCCTCGAACACGGTGGCGGCGATGCCGTGGACGTGCAGAACGCGCGCGAGAGTCAGCCCGCCGAGGCCGGCGCCAATGATCGTGATGGGAGTCACCTGGCTCATAAGTCCTCCGACGAGCCTTCGGCGAGGATCTCGTAGAGCGAGCGGCGGGTGGCCACGAGAATCTTCTTGGCCTTGGCAGCCTGCGCTGCGTTGCCGGCTTGAACCACCTGCATGGCAGCGGCGCCGAGCTGGTGGAGTAGGCTCATCATCTCGACGAAGACGTCACCGGCGGCGTTGCTGAGAGCCTCCCAGGGGGCCGCGATCTCGCCGGCGTGCTCCTTGACATAGTGTTGGGATAGCTCAAAGATATATCTGGATAGTCGAAGGTCAAGACGGCATCGACCTCAAGGCGCGACGGCTCGCGCGTTGGACACCGACGCAAATCGGGTGGGTGGGCGGTAGGCGGACCAGCAGGTGTCCGAAGCCGTCGGGCCGGCGCAGCGGCTTGACGAGCCAGGGTCCAGCACGTATGTAACCGATCGGTTAACTTCCCTACTCGCTTCGCCATGACCATCCACGCCCTCAACGCCACGTTCGCCGCCCTGGCCGATCCTACCCGCCGCGCCATCCTCGCTCGCCTGACGCGGGGCGACGCCTCGGTGCAGGAGCTCGCCGAGCCCTTCGACATGAGCCTCCCAGCGATCTCGAAGCACCTCAAGGTCCTCGAGCGCGCGGGCCTCGTCTCCCGCGGCCGGGATGCCCAGCGCCGCCCCTGCCGCATCGAGGCGGCCCCGCTCCAGGAGGCGACGGAGTGGATGGGGCGCTATCGGCGCTTCTGGGAGGGGAGCTTCGACCGCCTCGACGACTACCTGCTCGAGATGAAGATGAAGACCTCGGACAAGAAGAAGGAGAAGAAGAAGAATGCCCGGAAGAGATGAGCAAGCCGGAGATACGTCCGGGCGCGAGATCGTAACTACCCGGCTGCTCGACGCCCCGCGCGAGGTGGCCTTCACTGCCTGGGCCCGGTCCGACGTGCTCGAGCGCTGGTGGGGGCCTCGGGGCTTCACCACCACGACCCACGCGTTCGCGTTCCGTGTCGGCGGCGGCTGGCGCCTCACGATGCATGGGCCGGACGGGAAGGACTACCCGAACCGCCTCGTCTACGACGAGATCGTGAAGCCGGAGCGGATCGTCTACTCCCACTATGGCGGCGTCGACGGCATCCCCGCGCAGTTCCGGTGCACGATCACCTTTGAGGTCGCGGGCGAGCGTACGCGCATCACGATGCGGCATGTCTTCGCGACCCGCGAGGCGCGTGACGCGGTCGTCGAGAAGTACGGCGCTGCCGAGGGGGCGCGGCAGACGTTGGAACGTCTCGGCGAACAAGTCGTCGCATCCAGCGCGGAGCTCGGCAACCTCGCGCTCGTGATGGTGCGCACGTTCGACGCCCCCCGCAGCCTCGTCTTCGAGGCATGGACGAAGGCCGAGCACGTGCGCCAGTGGTTCACCCCGCGGCCGCTCACCACGCCGGCGTGCGAGGTCGACTTCCGGTCCGGTGGAGCGTTCCGCATCACGATGCGCTTCCCCGAGGGCGGGGACCACCCCTTCGACGCGAGGTTCGGCGAGATCGACCCGCCGAGGATGCTCTCGTTCGACGGCAAACTGCCGGACGGCAACGTGATCAGGACCCGGGTGACGTTCGAGGATCGTGGCGAACGGACCACGGTGACGGTCGTGCAATCGTACGCCTTCAGCTCAGACGCCACGCGCGGCGCGCCGGACGGCTGGACGGCGACGCTCGACCAGCTCGGCGAGGTCGTCGCGCAGCAACGAGGGCACTCGTCCACATGAAGCAGACCTTCGGCGAGACGTCCTTCATGAAGGGCGTTCCCGAGGGCGCGTGTTCCAGGCGCTCAGCAGCGATGGCGGCGCCCTGGGATCCGCACTTCGGTGGGGCTCGGACGGTCTGATCCTGCAGCTCCGGATCGCCTACGTCTACGAGAGCGGCCTCTCGTCGCTCGACGGTGTGCTCTTGGCGGCCGACTTCTTTCCCCCGGTGGAGACCGCCTGTAGAGCTGCCGGAATGGCTCTCGTTTCTCGCCCCCACCCGCCCGCCCTTCCCCATGGCGCGATCCGCGAAGTCCTGCCCGGCATCCACCTCGTCACCGGCACCGTCCGCATGGCCATGCCGCCCCTCAGGTTCAGCCGCAACATGACGATCCTGCGCGATGGCGAACGCCTGGTCCTCGTGAACTGCGTCCGCCTCGAGGAGGCGGGCCTCGCGTCGCTCGACGCGCTCGGCACGGTCACCGACGTGATCCGGCTCGCCGGCGGTCACGGGATGGATGACCCGTTCTACCGCGAGCGGTACGGTGCGAAGGTGTGGGCCGTCGCGGGCCAGCGGTACACCGCTGGCGCCGATGACAGGGCGAGGGACGTGTACCTCGAGCCCGACGTCGCGATGGCCCCGGGCACCGAGCTGCCGGTGCCAGGCGCGCGCCTGTACACAATCCGTTCGACCCCGCCCGATGCATTGCTCGTCCTCGATCGCCAAGGCGGGACGGTGGTGGCAGGCGACTCCCTCCAGAACTGGGTCCGGCCCGACAACCACTTTAACTTGCTCGCCCGGATGCTCATGCCCCTCATGGGGTTCGTCCGCCCGTACAACATCGGTCCCGCGTGGTTGAAGGACTGCAAGCCTCCACCCGACGACCTGCGCGGCATCCTCGCCCTCGACTTCGCCAACGTCCTACCCGCTCACGGCGAAGCCGTGATCGGGGGCGCGCGCGATCACTACCGATCGGCCATCGAGCGGGTCAGCTCAGGTTGAATACCGGCCGGTATCACACGGAGTAGGGGGTCCCATGTCTTGAGCGGACGGGACCACGAGTTCGAGCCACAATGGAGGAGCGCGATGAAGCCAACCTGGGAACCCCACGAGAAGCACGGCCGGCTCACCCGGCATAGTGATCTACCCGACAGTGCCTACGCCTTTCCGAGGCAACGGAAGGAGCCGCTGACGGACGCGAGTCACGTTCGCAACGCGGTCGCACGGTTCGATCAGGTCATCGACGTTTCGGATGAGGATCGCCAGCTAGCTTTCGCCAACATCGAGGCCGCGGCGAAGTTCTACGGTGTCACGCTCAGCGAGACGTCGTGGCGCGATCTCGTGCGTCCTCCGAACAAGCGTCGCGGCTAGAGAATTTCGTGAGCGGCTGTCTCCCCAACACGTCTCCCCTCGTCATCGCGCATGTTCGAGCCGCTGTTCACGCGGCTTGCGAGCAAATATCACTTGGTCGTCAGAAGGCCTTGTGGATGACCACCGGAGCGCTGGCGCCGGCATCGCCCGGGGTCTCGACGACGTAGACCACTTCGCCGGCGTTCGGCTCGGTCGAAAGACTGACGGAGCTCTTGCCGGCGCCATAGGGGCTGACGACGCCGACGCCGACCGCATCGCCCGACGCGACGATCTGGAGCGGCGTTCCCGTGGCGACGCTGGCCTGCGCGCTCACGGCGAGCAACGACGTGGCCGTCGAGAAAGCTGGCATCTGACCCACGCCGCTTCCGCCGTCCAGCACGACGACGATGCCGCCCTGCTGGGTGAAGCTGACGAGGGTGGTCATCCAGCTCGCACCGAGCGAGGCGAGGGCCCCCGTTGGCGCGCTGGGCTGATCGTGCACGAGCAGTACCGCGTAGTTGGCAATCGTCAGCGTGTTCGGGATGTCGGCGTCGGTGCTCGTGCTGACGAACCTGAACGTGCGGCCGGTGCTCTGCGCGGCGCCGTTGAGAATGGCGCCCACCTGAGTGACCGACGCCGGCAGCGCGTATCGCTGGTAGCCGAGCACCTGGAGCGGATTGCCCTCGGCCATGAACACTGCATTCGACAGAACCCGCGCCTGCGACGTGCCCGCGGCCGTGGTGGAGTAATCGTGGCCGATGAAGACGATGCCGCCGCTGGTCGAGCCCACGCACACCGACGCGACGCAGATCTGAGAGGGGCACAGGTGGCCACAGCTGCCGCAGTTGTTCGGGTCGCTGGTCAGGTCGACGCACTGGTCGAGACAGTCGACGAGCGGCGGTGTGCAGAGGGGGGGCGAATCGATGGAAGCGTCGCTCGAACCGTCCTCGTCGGTGCTGCTGTCTTCGGCCGTGGAGCCGTCGCCGGGCGGGGTGCCATCGGCGCCGTAGCCGGAATCGCCGTAGCTCGTATCGCCGTAGCTCGTGTCGCCGTAGCTCGTGTCGATGTAGCTCGTGTCGCTGTAGCTCGTGTCGCCGTAGCTCGTGTCGCCGTAGCTCGCGTCGCCGCCGTCGTCTGCGTTCGATCCGTCGCCCAGCGAGGCATCGACAGGGCAGCACTGGTGCGGGCTGCACCTTGCGTAACCCGACGCACAATCGCCGCCGACGAGGCCCTCCTCGGTGCCGCAGCCCGCCGCGGATGCGGCCATCGCCATCGCCGCGAGCGCGAGCGCCAGATGCGTGCGCCGGATCGATCGCCTCATCACGGTCGTTCCCCTTCGGGTACCGGCAACGTCGTCGATCCCCCTCTCGCGTTTTTCACCTGGGTGATGATGAACTCCACGCGGCGATTCTGTCGCCAGTCTTTTGCCGTGTGCCCCGTCGCGCGTGGGCGGTCGTAGCCGAAACCAAGGGTCGTGAGGTGCTCCGGATCGACCCCGAACTTCACGAGTAGGTACCTCACCGCCTCGGCACGGAAGCGCGACAGTTGCAGGTTGTGCTCAGCGGTGCCGCGTTCGTCCGCGTGACCGCTGATGTCGACCTTCTGGATGTCGGGGTTGGCCACGATGAACTTCGCAAGCATCTGGAGGATGGGCCACGAGGCGCGGTGGACGTGCGGCGAGTCGGTATCGAAGAGGATGACGTCGTCGTATTCGATGCGGTCTTCGACGACACGCACCTGGTCGCCCGCGGGCGGACAGCCGTTCGTCTTCGGGTCCTCGGTGTGCGGCCCGGGCACGTCGGGGCAGGCGTCTTCGCCATCGGGCACGCCGTCATGATCGCGATCGGGCGAAGGCGGGAGCGCCTCGGGAGGTGGAGGAGGAGGCGGCAGGGGCGGGGGAGGGGGCGGCTCTTCGACGACGACCACCGGCTGCGCACGGACGGCGCCGAGGGCGATGTGGATCCCGATCGAGAGGACGTGGGCGTCCTCCGGGCGCAGCGCGTCCGACGGCTGGACGATTTGCGTGTAACCGACGTAGGGGCCGACATCCCAACGCCCCTCGCCGATGCGCCAATCGTATCCGATGTGCGCGTCGAAGCCGAAGCGGTCGAGGGAGCCGGTGCGCACGTAGCCGAGGCTCGCGTCGAGCCAGGGCCCCGCGATGACCGTGAACGGGCGCACCCGAAGGCCGCCCATGGCACTGACGGCCGTGCCGTCGCCGTGGTTGGCCAGCGAGGGATCGGCGGGAGGATTGGTGTGGGGCAGCCCGAGGCCCCCCGCTTCCAGCTGCACGCCGAACGCGCGACCGAGCGGGAGCTCCACGGCGAGGTCTCCCTGGACGCCGACGCCGTACTCATGCGCCTGCGGATCTCCGAGCGGGATCGCGCCGCCCGCCTCGAGGTGCCACCGCACCGGATCAGCCTTCGCGCCGCGCGCGGGCAAGTTGGCCGCGGCGAATGCGCCGGCAGCCAGGAGCACCCGGATGCGCATCGTCGGCATTCTATGGAACGGGACGGGGGATCCCAAATTAACGTGTGATGCGCTGCCTCCGGCCTTCACCGGCCTGAACGGGACCACGGCCGCGGAGCAGGCCACCGATCCGCAGGACATCCCGTGCTACGTTGAGCACGGCTTGCTGCGACCATCGGAGCACCCATCGTGACTGCACTCGCCCCCGCCGTGAAGTTCACGCGCTACCAGATCGCCGTCGTCGCGATCCTGACCTTCCTCCAGTTCACCGTCGTCCTCGATTTCATGATCCTCTCGCCTCTCGGCGCGACGCTCATGCGCGACCTCGCCGTCGTCCCCGCGCAGTTCGGGCTCGTCGTGTCGGCCTACGCTTTCAGTGCGGCGATCTCGGGCCTGCTCGCGGCCGGCTTCGCCGACCGGTTCGACCGTAAGAGGCTCCTCCTCTTTTTCTACACGGGCTTCGTCGTCGGCACGCTGCTCTGCGGCTTTGCCCCGTCGTACGGGTTCCTGCTGGGCGCGCGCACGGTCACCGGTCTCTTCGGTGGGGTCATCGGGTCGATCAGCCTGGCGATCGTCGCCGACCTTTTTCCTCTCGAAGCGCGCGGGCGCGTCATGGGGTTCGTGATGACCGCTTTTGCCGCGAGCCAGGTCCTGGGCATCCCGCTCGGGCTGTACATGTCCAATGCGTGGGGCTGGCACGCGCCGTTCCTCATGATCGCCGCGGTCAGTGCCGTGGTCGGCGTCGTGATCTTCATGACACTGCGCCCCGTCGACGCCCACCTCCACAAGCGGGTGGACCGCCGCCCGCTGCATCACCTGATCTCTACGGTCCTCAAGCCGCGCCACCAATGGGGCTTCGCGGCCACGATGCTCTTGGCCCTCGGCGGCTACATGCTCATGCCGTTCGGCAGCGCGTTCACCGTGCACAACCTGGGCATCCCGCTGGAGAAGCTGCCCATGATCTACATGGTGAGCGGTGTCGCCGCGCTGTTTGCCGGTCCCCTCATGGGTCGCTTGAGCGACGCCGTGGGCAAGTACCGGACGTTCGCCGCCGGATCGCTCGCCG
>Ga0302325_10003635_pt1 | contig 36195 bp, 40 predicted proteins | sample Palsa_T0_2_FD_201948 | JGI IMG/M metagenome (GOLD analysis project Ga0302325, IMG submission 201948) | Peat permafrost microbial communities from Stordalen Mire near Abisko, Sweden - Palsa_T0_2 | ecosystem: Environmental > Terrestrial > Soil > Palsa > Peat permafrost | place: Sweden: Abisko...
GCGACGGACACAAACGCCTTCAACTTCCTAGGACCTCCGCGATGCGGGCGTTCGCCAGGCCCTCGTCCTCGGCCAGGGCACCGACATAGGTGGTCACCAAAGTCTCGACACTGTGTCCAAGCCGGCGCGCGACCTCGCCGAGGGGGGCGCCCGCTTTGAGCCAAGTAGTGGCGGCAGCGTGGCGGCAGTCGTACACCCGAAGCGGCGCCTGGCCGGTCTCGCGCAAGGCCCGGTGCCATGCCCGAGACCAGTTGGACCGGGCCGGAAGGCGGCCCGTGCGAGTTCGGAACAGGAAGTCGTCGGAGCCGAGGCTGTGCTCGTTGACCCACCTCGTCAGCATGCTGACGAGCACCGGGGGGATGGGCACGGACCGAGGACCGGTCTTCGGGTCGCCGGGCTCGTCGAAAGAAATGTCCGCCTCCACTACCTCCAAGCGCCCCCAACCGGCGTCCGGGAGCGTCAGCGCACGTGGCCGGAGCATCACGACCTCGGAGGGACGGAGGCCGGCGTAATACACCACCGCCGTCATGACCTGGTACTTGCGGCTAGCCGGCTGGTGGCTCGCTATCGCCTCGATCGCCTCGGCCATCGTGTGGGGTTCCGGCAGACGACGTAGGTCCAGGCGCCGGGCGCGAGCGGCCTTGCGATGGGAGCGGCCCTTCGGTCTCGGCGGCCACGGGTCAGCAGGCAAGATCTCCAGGTCGACCGCCCTCCGGATGCAGGCATGCGCTACCTTTCGGTACCTCGAGGCCGTCGAGGCGGCCAGCGGTTGACCGTCCGCAGTGAGAAGCAACTGCCTCTCGGCGGTCGCAAGCACCTGCCGGTTCAGTTGGCCCATATTGAGAGACCAACGTCCCAGCCAGCGCTCGAACTGGTTGTCGGGCTCGACCTCCTCGGTTGGGGGCAAGGTGGAATAGAGGTAGCTCCTCAAGCCTGCCGGGACGGCAGTGGCCGCCGGGGCAACTAGTAGGGGGACGAAGCGGGCTATGGCCTCTAAAGCTGACGTCCTGGTTCGGGGGGCCCACTCCGGCCACTCCTCGATGAGCCAACGCCGGGCCCAAACATACACAGGGACGTCGTCGGGGCTGGGCTGCCAAGACAGCGGCTCTCCCAGCAGTTCATCGAAAGGCTCGCCTACAGTTTTGGCGTGGGTCAACAACGACCGGAACCGCTCCCCTTCACCCTTGGTGCGAAATGAACGGCTGTGCTGCTTGCCGGCGACAGACCAGCGGACGATCCAGGGACGCTTGGTCCGCTCAGAGACGCTTCGGTTCTGGATGCCGAATATCTGCACCTCTTGTAGCGGGCGTGCCATCGGCCACGACCTCCTCGTCTGCCCCCTCGTTTGGGAGGAGATTGGGAGAGACTACCGCAAGACTGTGACAATAGGCCCCTGACAAGGACTTATATTGGGAACGATTATAGGCCTCCGGAGCCGGTTGCGCCGGTCCGAATCCGGCCGGGGGCACCCGCCCCGCCCTGATCAGCACAAATGAGCTGTTCAGGGCTAGGTGCTCGCGGACGCTAACACTGGGTCATGGGCGGCTGGGTGCTCAGGCGGGCGCCGTCGTCGCCTCTCCCTGCTGGTCTGGGAGTTCCCGGGCCGGAGCCGAGGGGGAGGCCGCCGGGCCGGTGTGGTCGTGGACGATGACCTGGTCCCGCCCGTGGTGCTAGGCGGCCCTAAAGGTGAACGGTGCCCAATGCCGATGACGACCAGGTGGAAGCCGACCAAAGGAGTCCCTTCCCGGCTGAACTGGCTTCCCCCGAGCTGATCCCTCCAGCCCCCGGGGCTACATCGCCCACTGGCATCGACCACACCCGCTCGGCCGTCTTCGTCGTGTTTGGCTGGCTCGGCGCGCTGCTGGTCGGCTACATCGCTTGGCTGGTCGCCCGCCCCCACTTCTCGTACTCGCTGCTCTGGAACGGTTGGATGCCGGACGGCTTCGAGCTCGTTGTCTCAGGTCTTTGCATCGCGCGGGGCCTCGTCCGGCAATCGGGGAGAGCCGTCGCCCTCGCGCTCGGGTTCGGCTTGCTGTCGTGGAGCCTCGGTGACACCACCTGGACGGTCCAGTCGGTGATCGGTACCTCAAGCGCTACGAGGTACTTGGGCGCCCTTTTCTACATGGGCTTCTACCCGCTTGCATACGTCGCCATCGTGGCCTTCATGCGGGGCCGGCTTCGGGGCATCAGCGCTCCGAGCTTCCTCGACGGCGCCGTCGCCGCCCTAGGGGCTGCCGCAGTGTGCGCAGCGTTCGCTTTCCAAGGCAGCGAGTACGCAGTTAGTAACGACGCCTTGACCAAGGCGACCAATCTTGCTTACCCGCTAGGCGACCTAGTGCTCTTCGGGTTGGTTGCTGGCGCCGCCACATTGCTCTCCGGCCGTGGCACCGTGCCCTGGCTCGTGTTGGCCGGCGCGTGCGTTTTGAACTGCATCGGGGACACGGTGAACCTGTTCCAGTCCTCAGAAGGCCATTTCCGCGTCGACGCCATCTCCCATATGCTCGCGTGGCCGTTGGCCGGTCTCTTGATGGCGACCGCAGTGTGGCTGCGCCCCCCGGCCGTCGACCTGTTCGCTCGGCAAAAGCCCCCCAGTTTCTGGCTGCCCGGCATCTCAGCAGCCTCCGGGCTGGCCGTGCTCGTCGCCGCCGCCACAGGGGGGGATCTCAGCCCGATAGCGATTGCCATCGCCATTGCGTCATTGGTGGCCGCAGGCGTCAGGCTGGTGTGGTCCGCACAGGCGTTGCGTGCCCTTACCGAGCACCGGCAGCACCAATCGGTTACCGATGAGCTGACCGGTCTCGGCAACCGCCGGTACCTATACGACCTCTTCGGTGCGTTTTTCCTCGATCAGTCCGACGCCACGGCCGCCCGGCGCACCCTCACGTTTATGTTCCTGGATCTCGATCGCTTCAAGGAGATCAACGATTCCTTCGGCCACCTGGCCGGGGACGACCTGCTCAAGCAGCTCGGTCCCCGTCTCACGGGCTCGCTCGGGCCTAACGACGTCCTCGTCCGCTACGGCGGCGACGAGTTCGGTGTGGTGCTGATGGACGCGAGCGCCGAACGAGCCGCGTCGGTGGCCCAGGAACTCAAGTCGAGCCTGGGAAAACCGTTCCAGCTGAACGGGGTTAGCGTTACCGTCGGTGCCAGCATCGGCATAGCCACGGCTCCCGCCGATACAAACGATCCCGGCAGCCTCCTGGACTGCGCCGACGTCGCCATGTACCGCTCAAAGATAGGGCGTTGCCCCTTTGCCTTCTACGACCAACGCCTCGACGCCGAGAACAAGTGGCGCTTAGGGAACGAGCTCGGCCTCGCCATCGAACAACACCAGTTCGTCTTGTACTACCAGACCCAGCTCGACCTGCGGTCGGGACAGATCGCGGCGGTGGAGGCACTTGTCCGCTGGCAGCACCCAAGGCTCGGGTTGCTCGGGCCAGCGAAGTTCCTGCCTCTGGCGGAACAAGCCGAGCTGATGCCGGCGCTCACCGCTTTGCTCCTCGATGACGCGTTGGCCCAAGGTTCTAAGTGGGCGCAAGCTCGGCCGAGCCTCACGGTCTCGGTAAATATCTCGGCCACGAACCTGCTCGACCATGGGTTCACGGACCTCGTGCAGAGCCTCCTCAGCCGGCACCGCTTCCCCCCGAGCAGGCTCACCCTGGAAATCACCGAGACAAGCGTCATCGAAAATTTTGAGCAAGCAAAGCTGGTCATAGAGGAGCTGGCCAGCGTCGGTGTAATCGTCTCGGTCGACGACTACGGAGCAGGATTTACGGCTCTTTCCTACCTCAGCAGCTTGGCGGTGCGCGAGCTGAAGCTTGATATGGGGCTGATCACAAACCTCGCTTCTGCGGCTCGGGAACGGGACCGTGAGCTCGTCCGCTCGACGATCGAGCTCGGTCACGCGCTCGGCCTTCGCGTCGTGGCGGAGGGGATCGAGGACGAAGCGACCCTCGACCTATTGCGCCAGCTTCAATGTGACCTCGCCCAGGGCTACTTCATCAGCCGACCGGTGCTGGCCGACAAAGTGTTCCCTGCCCTAGATGGTCAGGAGTTGGCTCCGTCTCTAACACCAACCGCGTCGGCTTCCACAAGCGGCCAAACAGCGGGCGGGGAGTCTCAAGGCGCCGAGCCAAGCGTCGACGGGGCCAGCGAGCCATCGATAACCGATTCAGCAACGTCGACGAGGCGTAAGTTGTGGTTGCGCGCGTAGGCACGCAGGGCAGTAAACGCGAGCTCAATGTTGAGCCCTGACCGCTCGGCGACCATCCCCTTGGCTTGCTCGATCACGACGCGGCTGTTGAGCGCATGCTGAAGCTGCTGGTTGAGGACCTGGGCTTCGACCGAGGCCCGGTTCTGGAGGATGCCGATGGTGGCCACGTCGGCCAGAGCCTGGGCGCCCTCGATGTCGGCTGTTGACATCTCGCCCGCCTCGACATGGAACAAGTTGAGGGCGCCGATGACGGTGCCCCGCAGCCGCATCGGCAAAGCCTGAACTGAACGGAACCCGGCGGCTAGCGTTTCAGCGGCGAAACGGGGCCAGCGGCTGGTAGGCGTGGCGAGATCCGATTGCATGACCGGTTTGCCACTGCGGTAACAGTCCAGGCAGGGCCCTTCTGCCGCCTGCAGCTCGAATAGTTCCAACACCCGCATGGTTTCGCTGGAAGAGGCCATCACTTTAAGCTCCCCGTCGGGGCCGGCCAACATGAGCCCGGCTGCCCCGACCTCAAGGACCTCCACGCAGCCGTCAGCCAGCCTTGTCAGCAGCTCCACCACGTCAAAATCGGCCACCAGCGTGTCCGCCAGTTCCACCAGCGTCCTGGCCAGCATCGCTTCCCTGGGCACCGAGCCTCCGATCCACTTAGGTTATTGACCATCTCGGCCCTCTCTGGCCCCGAGAGCACCCCCCAAATTATAGGCTACGGCGGTCGCCGCTGGCCGAGGCGTGCACTTCTTCGCGGGCGGCGCGGTACTCATGGAAGTATGAGCCGTATGCACGCGGTCGAACTGGTCTTCGCCATCGGATGGGCGGCGTTCTGGATCTATTGGCTCGTGGCAGCCTTCTCCATGAAAAGGGGCCACGTCTCTTGGTCTCGCGAAATACGTATCAGGGCGGTGGTCGTTGTCTGCGCGCTCCTCTTGATCCGCGTGGGGGCCTTCCAACACGCCGGCCTCAACTCGGCTCCATGGCGTGCTGGCCTCGGGCTCTTCCTCTTCGCGCTCGGGCTGTGCTTCGCAATCTGGGCCCGCGTACACATCGGGCGTAACTGGGGAACCCCGATGTCGAAAAAGGACGAACCGGAGTTGGTGACCAGCGGCCCCTACCGCCTTGTCCGCCACCCTATCTACTCTGGCATCTTGGTCGCAGGTGCCGGCACCGCGGTGGCGCTGAGCTGGATGTGGCTTGTCGCCACGGCCCTGGCCGGGATCTACTTCGTCTACAGCGCGACCGTCGAGGAGCGCTACTTGACCGAGCAGTTCCCCGATTCGTACCCGATGTATAGGCGCTCCACCAAAATGCTCGTTCCCCTCATCTTCTGAGCGGCTCCCAAGTTGGTGTTACTGGCCACTGGCCGCCGCCCGGCAACGGTACTGTGCGCCCTACGGTGAGGGCACCTCGCTGTCGTCGAGCACGGCAGCGTAGGACCCGCTACCCATCAAGGCTCCGGCTTGGACGTGGCGGTCGCCGATGAGCAGCTCCTCAAGAGCTCCGGTGTCGGTGTCGAAGGTCACGTCGTCGAGTTTGCCGAGTTCGGTGCCTCCTTCGCTGAGGGCTCGCTTGCCGACGAGTTCGAGTTTCCCTTCGGTGGCAGCCTGCTCTCGCTCATCTGCTGGCGGCCGAAGAGCGCCCTCATCGACGACCATGACCGCGTCCGGCCCGAAGCCGCTCAACTGCTCCCAGTCGACCAGCTTCGCCTTCTTGCCCCGGCCGATGACAACGGCGGCGATCCGCCGCTGCTGGGCATCCACGAGCAGATGGCTCACCGAGCCCAGCTCCTTTGCGCTGGACCGGCTCAAGACCTTGCGGCCAGCCGAACGCTTGAACGACTCCGTCACGACAACCCCAATCGGGCCCGGAACTCGTCGACCGAGGCACCGAGGCCGACGAGGTCGTCTTTAACGAACTCCTCGGTGATGTTCGGGACCACTAACGCAGCCCCGGAGACGGCAAGCTGCGCCGGCAGCGGAATGTAGCCGCGCCCGCCGCCGGTTTTTTCGATCTGATAGCCAACGACCTCGCCGCTGCTCCCGACCAGCAGCACCAGGTCCGTGACCTTACCCAGGCTCGATCCACCTTCTGTCAGGACATCGTCTCCGATCACATTGCGCTCGACGGCGGGATGGGCTACATCGTCGGGTGCGTCTCCAGGGGCGATGAGGCTGGAGGCGTCGAGCACCATCACGGCGTGCTGTCCGACCGCATGGATGGCCTCGGCCGGGAGGACGTCGCGACTGCGACCGGCCAGAAAGCCTCGTTTGTTCAGGGTCACGCCGACCAGGCGACCCGCTTCGGGGCTGAAGATCACGTCGCGCACCTCTGCCACGTCTTCCCCACCTCGAACTGTTACTACCGGAAGCCCGCGGATCTGGGATGCAGTCATGAGCAGCCTCATTCCTTCTCCTTAACTGCAATCACGCGCCCACCTCGCCGCCGCCGCCTAATGACCACGAACGCCACAGATGCCACCACGACCACGATGACTAGCAGGACCACCCAGCCGATCACACCCATAGCCAAGATCCTAACCCTTCCTCAAGATCCTGGACGAGGTTTGCGCTGGTTGAACGATTGTTTGCCCCCATCCCCGTCCGATCGGCTCGGCTGATCCGGATATCTCGTGTCATCGGACAACCGGGAGCACTGTGTGGAGCAAGGAGCATTGGGGAACAGTTGACAGTGTGCGGAAGCCGTGAGAACCGTACAGGCCCTCCTGACGAGGTTACCCGTAACGGTTTCGAGCAGCCCGGGATGCCCTCTAAGGAATGATGGGTCAGGGTAGATGAGCCGACCGTCGGCAATGGCTACTCGGGCCAAACGAACACGAAGTCTCCCTAACGTAAAGGAGTAGTAAATGGCCGAAATTTCCCGCCGTCGTTTTCTGCGTCACGCATCATTAGGTGCTGCCGCCGTAGGCACAGTGGCCGCCATCGGGCCATCCATTTTCAGCACCGCGACAGCTTCGGGAGCGTCCGCTGCCACAGTTGGCACGGCGGCCCTCACCAACGACCGCACCTTGACTGCAGAACGAGGGCGCCAGCCCGAGCTCATGGCTCACGTCGTTGACCAGTCGTCCGGCACGATCTCTTTATACTCCGGCACCAGGATGGTCACGTTCCAGGACCGCGCCGTCACCGACGCCCTGTTGAAGGCCCTCCAGTGAGGTCGCCGACCGTCGCGTCTCCACATCCCAATCAAGCAGAGGAGAACTGATCGATGTCATCGCATAGGGAAGCACCTGGGACCTCGAAAGACCCGGTGGTCGACAGCACCGACCTTTATGCCTTCGTGAGCCCGGACAAGCCAAGCACCGTAACCATCCTTGCTAACTACGTCCCATTGCAGGACCCGGCAGGTGGCCCCAATTTTTTTGAGTTCGGGGACGACGTCATCTACAAGATCCACATCGACAACAACGGCGACGGCCTCGCGGACTGGACGTACACGTTCAACTTCCATACCGAGACGGTTGACCCGAACACGTTCCTGTACAACACCAGCACCATCACGGCTCCGGGGCCCGGAAGCTCAACGTACGCCAATTTCAACCGGCCCCAGCTTTACTACGTCACCCTGGTTGACGGCGAGGGGCACGAAAAGATCCTGGGTGGCAACCTCCCATGTCCGCCGTGCAACATCGGGCCGCGTTCTACGCCGAACTACCCATCCCTGTCGGCCGCTGCCCATCGCACCCTACCGTCGGGTGAGCTTGTGTTCGCGGGGCAACGCGCCGAAGGCTTTTTTGTCGACCTAGGCTCGATTTTTGACCTGGGCGGCCTACGGCCCCTCAACAGCCACCACCTTATCCCGCTGGCAACGGCAAGCGGGGTCAACTCGTTGGCGTCCAAAAACGTGCACACGATCGCCATCCAAGTGCCGATCAGCAAGCTCACGTCAAGCAAAACAATGCCCAGCAGCGTAACTGACTCCGCGGCCGTTCTCGGGATCTGGACGACCGCCAATCGCCAGACCGTCAGGAGGATCGCCGGGAAGGGTGTTGTGGCCGATAGTGGCCCGTACGTCCAGGTTTCCCGGCTTGGCAACCCGTTGGTCAACGAGGTCGTGGTACCGGTCAGTTTGAAGGACTACTTCAACAGCGAGCCGCCCGTGAAAGACAGTCAGTTTGCTGCCGCGGTGCTCGAGCCAGAGCTGGCCACGCTAATCCCCAAGCTGTACCCCGGAGCGTTCCCCAACCTCGCTGCCTATCAGGCCGCCGGCATGAAGCGTACTGATATCGAAGCTATTTTCGTGACAGGCATACCGGCCAGCATCCTGCCGAGTGCACCAACCAATGTGGGTGGCAAGGCAATTGCCGAAGTGCTGCGGCTAAACGTTGCGGTGCCTCCCACGACAGTTGGTAGCAACGGCTATAGCGCCCTGGGCGTAATCGGGGGAGACGTAGGAGGCTTTCCCAATGGGCGCAGGCCTCAAGACGACGTGGTCACCATCGCGCTGCGCGCTTTAGCCGGGGCGACCATCCCATTGGTCGACAAGACCTATACGGTCGATGCGGTCGTTAGTGCCGTAGGCGACGGAGCGGTGTCGGAGCCCAGCTGCTATCAGGCGACCTTCCCCTACCTGGCCGATCCGCACGATGGCTACGACAACCCGTCCACGACCCCCACGGCGAACCCCGACTCCGCGTAAGCAAAGCCGAGATGACGTCTCAACAACTGCCGGTAAGGACGGGGCTTGGAGCCGGAGGAGAAGAGCCCTTCGAAGACTCCGGGCCCCGCTCGGGGCCGCCTGATGCCCTTGTCTTGGACATAGGCGACGATGTGGGAGCCCTGATCATCTACGCCGATGAGGCCTGCCTGGGGTCAGAAATAGACCTGACCCCCGTCGGGTCTCCTCAGAGCCACCAAATTCACACGATGATCCGGCGCCGCCGAGCGACTAGCAGGGATGTTATTGCAGGGCTCTTCCCGGAACTGCGGGAGGGTAAGTACACGGTGTGGGGCCTATCGGGCAGCGGGCCGATTGGTGAAGTCTCCATTGTGGGAGGCCAGATCTTTGAGTTCCACGGCGGAGACTGTGGGGCCGATGGGACTATAAGCGAAGTTGTTGCCGGTTCACGCCATCACCACAACTCACATACGCACAGGCACCTGTAGGGCGGTCTTGTTACGATCGACCGGTGACGAGGCGTGGGCGGGTGGTCGTCGCGCTCCTGGGCGCTTCAGCTCGAGGTAACCGCCTCGACCTCGACCTCGACTTTCCAGCGCCGGTCGAGCAGCCCGGCAACGATAACCATCGTTGCGGCAGGCTTTGTGGCAGCAAAGCGCTCCGCGTGAGCGCTCCCGACAGCCTCGGCGTCGGCGGCTGACGTGATGAACATCCGGGTCCGGACGACATCGGCAAAGCCCGCGCCCAGCTCCGAAAGGGCGGCCCCGGCGATCTCGAAACAACGCCGCGCCTGGAGCTTCGCGTCGTCCGGGCAGCTGCCGTCGGGCCAGATAGGCGCAGTGCCTGACACGACGATGCGATCTCCAACCCGGACTGCGCGGCTGAAGCCGATTGTCTCTTCAAACGGCGAACCCGAGGACACGAGCTTGCGATGGGCCATCTCAGAAGTATCGTGGCGCTCGACCCCCGACGACAAGGTAATTCCGAGGAGGTGGGCAGCGAGGGCCATGGCCAGCGAACACGGACGTGCCGAGGCTGCTCTTTCGGTGTTGCGCGGCGTTTCGGTGGCCCAGGTCGCCGAAGAACGAGGAGTAGACGCGGAGGTCGTGCTGCAGTGGGTGGACCTGTTCTGCGAGGGCGGCGAGGCCCGCCTGAGCGAGAGGGCACCGCTCGGCCCAGTCGAGCGGGATAGGTTCCTAACGCTGGTAGCGCACGAGTTCCGTACCCCGCTTGCGATCATCTCGGGCTGGCTGGACACGATGCTCGCCTCAGGCCCGCAGCCCGAGATCCGGGAGGAAGCACTCGCCTCGATACGCCGCCAGGTGTCTCATTTGGAGCGGGTCGCCAGGGACGCCCTAGATGCCGGGGCGGTGGCGAGAGGCCAGCTGCGCCTGATCGTCGCGCCCGTGAAGTTGCGCGACCTGGTCGAGGGCGTCCTGTCCTCGATGCGCGACAGCCGGTTGTCCCTCGTGCCAGGTGAAGAGGTCGTTGTGGTGGCGGACGGGTCGCGTCTCGAACAGGTCGTGGGCGGAGTGCTCGAACACGCACGCCGGTTGGCTGAGGACGGCCACGTCTCCATAGAGATCGGTGCGCAGGAGGGAGACTGGGCCGTGATGACCGCGTCGGTGGACGGCAGCGAGCTCGACATCGGCGACGCAGCAGCATTGCTCGAGCCGTACGCCCGCTCTGACACGTCCTTTGGAACAGGGCTTGGTCTTTACCTTTGCCGTGCCCTGCTCGTTGCTCACGGCGGAGAGATAGGGCTTCGGGCCGAAGGCAAGAACACGACGTTCTGGTTCCGGCTCCCGAAGTCAGGGCCCGAACTCAACAGGCTCGTACAGCGCAGCTGACCGCGGCCGGAGAGCCGCTACAGCGAGCCAGCCGCTACAGCGAGCGGCCGCTACAGCGAGCGAGCCGTCCCGGCGTCCGGCCCACCGGCGAGCGCCCAAGCGCGCTGGACAGCGGCGTCGAGCATCTCCTCGGTGAGCCGGCCGGTAAAGGTGTTCTGCTGGCTCGGGTGGTAGGAGCACACTATGGAGATACCCCTGCCCGCTGGCGCTTCGACACCGTGGCCGAAAGCAGGCCTCTTGGCTACGCCGAGCACGCGGCAACATGCCTCGTACGCGAACCCGCCCAGGGCCAGCACCGCTCGCACTGGCAGTAACGCGAGCTCCCGTTGGAGGTAGGGCTGGCAGTTGTCACGTTCCTGCGGCGTCGGCCGGTTGCCGGGCGGCGCGCACCTTACCGCTGCTGTCACCCAGGTACCCACCGCTTGCAGCCCGTCGGCGGCAGAAACGCTCTCGGGCTGGGTCGCAAGCCCTGCGCGCCACAGCGCCGCCCAGAGCCAATCGCCAGAGCGGTCCCCTGTGAAAATCCTTCCGGTTCGGTTGCCGCCATGTGCGGCCGGAGCAAGCCCGACCACGACGAGGCGGGCGGCTGGGTCGCCGAAACCGGGCACGGGACGGCCCCAATAAACCTCTGACGAATAGGACGCGCGACGTTCCGCTGCCACTGTCTCGCGCCACTCGACCAGGCGCGGGCACCTCCGGCAAGCGACAACCTCTTGGCAGAGAACGTCCAGTGGGGGCACCCGCCGACCTTACTGTGGCTGATCGCTGCCCCCTACTTGGCCCGATTACTGCGCCCCGCTTGCCAGCGCGAATAGCTCGGCCGGTGCCCCTTGCTGCCCCCAAGAGCTAGCTTGAACGGTAGTGCCTCGTCGCAAACCCCAGCCCCCCACCATGCTTCTCATGGTCCGCCATGGCCTGACCCCGACGACGGGACGGGAGATGCCGGAGCCAGGTCCGGGCCCGGGCCTGTCCGAAGACGGTAGGAAGCAGGCCGAGGAGGCGGGCCAGCACATTTCCAGCTGGCGAGGCTCCCTCCCTCCGATAGGCGCGCTCTACTGTTCGCCGCTGACCCGAACGAGGGAGACCGCCGGCATCTTGGGCAAAGTGCTCGACCTAACCCCGGTCGAGAGGTTGGATCTCGTGGACTGCAACGCCGGCGACTGGGCCGGCACCCCCCTTAAGGACCTCGTCAAGAAACCTGAATGGCCCACGGTGATGCACTACCCGAGCGGCTTCCGCTTCCCGGGCGGAGAGGCGATCCGGGATATGCAGGCCCGCTTGGTCGCTGCCATGCACGAGCTGGTGAAGTCCTACCCCGGGCAAACGGTCCTGGCCGTTTCCCACGCCGACCCCATCAAGTCCGTGCTGGCAGACGCGCTGGGCGTCCACCTGGACCTGTTCCAACGGATAGTCGTTTCACCAGGGTCGGTCAGCGCGATAAGTTACGGCGACCCGTCCCCAAGCGTGGTGCTGGTCAATTGGACGGGGACGGGCAGCGAGGCTCCCAAGCTGGTTGCGCAGGACGCGAAAACGGAGGGCCGGCGCTGAACCCGTCATTCGACCTGCCTAGCCCGACGCGAGTGACCGTAGGAGCGATAGGCGCGCCCGGCAAGCGAATTTTTTACTTCCAAGCCCGCCAGGAGAACCAGGTCGTCTCCCTGAAGCTGGAAAAGGACCAGGTACTTTTCCTTGCAGGTGGGCTGAGCGAAGTGCTCGCTGACCTTGCTACCCCGGCGTCGGTCCCGACCGAGAGCGAACTCGAGCTCGAGGAGCCCGTTGAGGCGGAATGGGCAGTGGGCTCGATGCAGCTCGCCTACGACCCTGTAACCGACCGGGTGATGATCACAGCAAGGGAGGTCGGCTCACTCGACCAAGAGGCAGGGCCGGACGAGCTCTCTGATGGGGGCGAGCCCGGTGAGCCCGCTGGCGCGGTAGCACGTGTAGCTCTCACCCGTGAACAGGCGGCCGGGGTAATAGCGCACGGAAAGGTGCTGCTGCGTGGGGGGCGTCCTCCCTGCCCGCTGTGCGGCTACCCCCTAGGTGAGGACCATTCGTGCCCCAAGACAAACGGGCACCGCTCGCCGGCGCTGTGAGCGGGCAGCAAGCCCCCCAAGAGAGCACACCTCTCGAGAGCGGCCCTGGTAACGGGTTTCAGGCCGGGAGGCCCGTCACCGAGGAGGCCGGCCGTATCCTCTCGGTCCTCTCCAGTGGCGAGATCGAGCTGAAAGGGCGGATCCCGTGGAGCTCGAACGCTACCTTTCTGGTCTCAGTCTGCACAGCTCCACCGATTGGGGGAGCTGCCGGGCCCCGAGACGATCTCCTGGCGATCTACAAGCCGAGCAGCGGGGAGCGACCCCTCTGGGACTTCGCGCGAGGCCTGTGGAGGCGCGAAGTGGCTGCCTACGAGCTGTGCTCGTTCATGGGTTGGGACATTGTGCCGCCCACGACGGCGCGCCCCGACGGGCCGCTCGGGCCCGGGTCCCTCCAGTTCTGCATTGACGCGACCCCAGACGAGCACTTCTTCACTCTTGTCGACGACCCTCAGCACCACCGTGCGCTGCGCCGCATCGCCGCCTTCGACCTGGTCGCCAACAATGCGGACCGCAAAAGTGGCCACTGTTTGCTCGACCAGGACGGCCATATTTGGGCCATAGACCACGGCCTCTGTTTCCATACCGATCCAAAGCTTCGAACCGTCATTTGGGATTTCGCTGGGGAGAAATTGGACCAAGACCTGGTCGCGCCCCTGGAACTGCTGGCGAGTGACGAGGTGCCAGGCACCCTGGAGGGCCTCCTCAGCGAGGCGGAAATAGCAGCCATATCGGTCCGGGCGAAGGCTGCCCTGGCGCACCGGAGGTACCCCAAGCCGCGGGGTGACTTCCCCTACCCGTGGCCCCTTATATGACCCGGACCGCCATGACCCGGACCGCACCGTCGAAGGCGTCCCTGGGGCGCACTGGCTCGGACACTTGCCCGGCGCGGGCACTAACGTGTCATGCGACCCCGTAAGGCGTACCGCCGGGCGGCGGCAGCATGGAGGCATTACCCGTGCGAGCGCGAGAGGAGCCACTCGGAGTGGGCAGGGACGACGAGGTGCGGTTGGCGGTCCCAGCGAGGCCGGAGTTTGTGGGGTTGGCCAGGGTCACAGCCGCGGGTCTCGCGAGCCGGCTGGGGTTCACGTTCGACCAAGTCGAAGATCTGCGATTGGCGATTGACGAGATGTGTTTCGGGCTAACCGGGAGCAAGGGTAAGGACGGCATCCTCGAACTGCGTTTCCTGCTGAGCCCTGAAGGCTTGACCGTTCAAGGAGAGGGCAACTTCTCCCCACCTGGCCCCGTCCATCTTTCCGAGCTCTCAAAGGTCATCCTCGATGCCTTGGTGGACGAGCACTCGATAAGCGACGGAGCGGACGGTCCCCGTTTCCGGTTGATGAAAAAACGAGACCTGAAAAAGATCGGCGTCGGTGAACTGTCCTTAGGGGAAGTCAGTGAGCCTTGAGCCGAACCGGCGCGAGGAGCTACGCGAGCAGTTCGTAGCCTACGCTCACCAACGCGCGGCACCGCTGCGCGACGAACTCGTCGCCGCGCATTTGGGATTGGCGGAATACCTTGCCCGCCGTTTTGCCAACCGGGGGGAACCGCTTGAGGACCTTGTGCAAGTCGCCTCCTTGGGCCTCATAAAGGCCGTCGACCGCTTCGACCCCGAACGCGGTGTCGAGTTCTCGACCTACGCGACCCACACGATCGTGGGAGAGCTGAAGCGCCATTTCCGGGACAAGGGCTGGGCTATAAGAGCGCCAAGGCGCATGCAGGAGCTTTACCTTCAGCTTGGCAAGGTAGTGGGGACTTTGAGCCAAGAGCTCGGCCACTCCCCGACCATTGCCGAGCTGGCGGCCGAAGTGGAGGTCTCCGAGGAAGAGGTGCTGGAAGCGCTTGAAGCCGGGCAGGCCTACCGTTCTGCGTCTCTCGACGCTCCCGTCGGCAATGAGGAAGGTGAAACCCTTGGCGCCCACCTCGGCGAGGAGGACGTGTCCTTGGCTGACGTAGAAAGCCGGGCCACCCTTTCTCCCCTGCTCGCGCAGCTGCCACAGCGCGAGCGCCTAATCCTGCATTTGCGGTTTTTCGAGGGGCTCACACAATCAGAGATCGCCACGCGGCTCAACATTTCCCAAATGCACGTCTCGCGGCTTCTCGCCCGTAGCGTCTCCGAGCTGCGCAATGCCGCTGAGGCGCCCGCTCGCTGATGCGGCTGCTCCTCATCGTCAATACCTCGGCCTCGTCGGTCACCGCCCGGGCGCGCGTGGTTATCCACAAGGCATTGTCGGCCGATCACGATGTGGTCCTGAAAGAGACCAACCGGCGCGGCCATGCCGCACGCCTGGCCCAGGGTGCCGCTGCCGACGGCATGGACGCAGTCGTGGTCCTCGGCGGTGACGGGACGCTCAACGAGGCAGCCAACGGGCTCGCGGGGTCGCCGACCGCCCTGGCTGTCCTGCCTGGCGGGTCCACCAACGTGTTCGCCCGGACTCTCGGCATGGCTAACGACCCCATCGAGGCGACAAGCCAACTCCTTTCTGCCCTAAACGCCCGTTCGGTGGACAGGGTCGGCTTGGGCCAGCTCAATTCGCGATATTTCTTGTTCCACGCCGGCATTGGCTTCGACGCCGCCGTTGTGGCCCGGGTGGAGAAGCTCGCTCCCCTCAAACGCTACGCGGGCCCAGCGTTGTTCGTAATGGCGACGCTGTTGACATGGGCAACGGGTTATGACCGGCGCCGTCCGGCGTTCTCGGTACAAGCTCACGAAGCCGGGACCGACGATGGCTACTTCGCTATCTGCCTAAACACGGACCCCTATACATATTTTGGCAACCGGCCAATGCACCTCGCGCCTGGTACGTCCCTGGAGTCGGCTCTCAGCTTGGTCACCTTCCAAAGGTTGACACTAGGGAGCCTGTTGCCGGTGCTGGGTTCTGCCTTTGGCGAAGGCGGCAAAGCTGCTCATTCTAAGCATGTGTCGTTAATAAAGGGGCTCCACTGGGCGACCATCAAGGGCTATCGCCCTGTCCCTTACCAAGTGGACGGCGACTATGTGGGGGAGTCCGACCATATCGAGCTGCGTTGGGAGGCTGGGGCATTGTCGTTGGTCCTGCCGACACGGGCTGCTGGGGGCGCGTGACATTAAAATGCCCAAATCGGCCCTTGCGCGACGAACTATCGGGGCTATACTGCCTTCACGCACGCCTTCTACCCGTTGTTGTGCGTGGACTAGTACGTGAACAATTTCACAAGCGAGACGCGGCCCACCTCGCGGGGCCCTGACTGGGCGGCCCCCGGTTGCTGCGTAGAACTTAACGCCAGGAGGAAAACTGAGTGGCCCTAACTTGGACTCGGAGCATCGAGTGGGATGTCGAGGACTGGCGAGACCGGGCCGCATGCCGGGACACTGACCCGGACCTGTTTTTCCCCGTCGGCAGCACAGGCCCGGCGGTCGAGCAGATAGTCAGTGCCAAAAGCGTGTGCACCTCCTGCGACTCTCGGACCAGTTGCCTGGAGTTCGCTCTGGCCACCAACCAGGAGTCAGGCATCTGGGGTGGGACCACCGAAGAGGAGCGGCGCAAGCTGCGCAAGGTCTGGCTAGCCCGGCAGCGCAGGGCCGGCTGAACTTAGATCCTAGCCAGGTCGCTGGTTTCGGCACGGCTGATTGGCACGACTAGTTCAACCACCGTCCCACCGGAGTTGTACATCCGGATCTTGCCACCCAGCTGGCTCTTGACCAATCCGCGAACTATCGAAAGACCGAGGCTCGTGGTCTTGTCGATCGAGAAGTCCGCGGGCAGGCCGCTGCCGTTGTCCCTCACCAGGACGGAGAGCTCGTCACCCTGACGGTCGAACAAGACATGCACCTCCGGCTGCGACTCTTGCGCGTCGGCAACGAAAGCATGTTCTACGGCGTTTTGCAACAGCTCGTTCAGCGCGACCGCCAAGGGTGTGGCCACCTGTGCCCCCATTTCTCCCGCCTCGCCCGACCAGGTCACCTTCACGGGAGGGGTGGTGCTCGAAAGGTCCTCCGCCATCCTCACGAGAGGAGGAAGGATGTCGTTGAAGTCCACCTCGTCGGCCGTGTCTCTCGAAAGGATCTCGTGGACTACGGCGATGCTGCGGACCCGCCGCTCGGCTTCCTCGAGGGCATGTCGGGCAACCCCTTTTGGCACCCGTCTCGCCTGCAAGCGCAGTAACGAGGAGATCGTTTGGAGGTTGTTCTTCACCCTGTGGTGGACCTCGCGGATCGCGACGTCTTTCCCCATTAGAAGGCGGTCCCGCCGGCGGAGATCGGTGACGTCGCGCACGAGCACCAGCGCGCCGGTTGCCTTCCCCTGGTCCAGCAGAGGGATACAGCGTATGAAAACCGCGACGTCTCCCAGCTCGAGCTCTTCGGCTGCAGGCACCAAACCGCTAAAGGCGGCCGGCACCGGGGAGTGCTCGAGGCCCAGCTCGGCGAGGCTGGCGCCAAGGATGCCGCGGTAGGTACCGAGGCGGTGAAGCGCGTTGACCGCGTTGGGCGATGCGAACTCGACACGGGCCGCGGCGTCCAGGGTCATCACCCCGTCACCCACACGAGGTGCCTCGCTCGACAGCAGCTCGTCCACCGGGAACGGGAAGGTACCTGCAGCGACCATCCTCGCTAAGCGGTCGAAGACGGCCACGTAAACTCGCTCGAGCTCGCCTGCGCGCCGCCCGACGATGACGGGGGCCTCTCGCGTGAGCACCGCGACGACTTCGCCTCCGAAGCGGACCGGTATGCACACCACTCTGGCCTGTTCGCTGCGTGCCGCAACCGGCACCTCCCCTTCCACGACGGTCTTCAGCTCCCATGCCCGCGCCAGCAGCGGCCGCTCGCTGTCAGTTACCTCGCACCCCAGGAGGTCCTCGAGGTGCAGGGTTTGGCCGGTAGTCGGCCTTACCTGCCCGACAACAACAAAACCGCCCCCTTCGCCGGCAACCGTGGGGTCTGCCATGGCTGCACTGGCCCCCGGCGGGCGTACCGCGGGTACGAACAGCAACAGGTCAGAAAAGGACAGGTCGGAGAGGATCCCCCACGTGCCAACCAGCCGTTGCAGGTGCTCGACCACAGGGCCGGCCACGTTGGCCCGGTCCCGGACAAGCTCCGCCAGTGTCGCCACCGCTCACCTCCGATCTTCGTTCTGTCACTTACTACTGTGGCTCGGCCTGTTTCTACCAAGACTTATCCCATGACCATATATGGCGGCCCAGTTCGAGCACGCCACCCAGGTCGTGGACATCTTCTTCGAGTTCGGGCACACTGGCCACAACGCTCGGCAGGCGGGACAGCTCGGACCGCTGGCTCGCCTCCCTTTTGGCCACCACACCGATGTTGTTGAAATTCGTGCCGACCTCCGCCAGCACCCGCTCGACCAGTGCAGGGTCGGCGCCCGCCATGGGCCCTGTAGCCGTGCAGAGGGCATTGGCCAGGTCGCCTGCCCCGGTGGAGAGCCTGCCCGCTCGCTCTGCCAAGCCTGGCTCCAACAGGTAAGCAGGGAGCACCCTGTTCAGCACCAAGCCTCCAAGGTGGAGCCCTTTTTCTGGCAGCAGGCCCATAAAAGCCTCCGCCTCGCGGACTGGGACTGTTTCAAGAGTGCTCACAACGATAAAAGTCGTACGCCTGTCTGCCAGCAGACGCTCCACCTCTTTGGCTCGTGCGACGAAACCTTCAGACAGTGTCTGGAAAAGTATGAAGAACTCAGCGATGTCCTGGAGGAACTGTGAACCGAGGATCCTATCTGCGACATAGTAAAAAGGCTTCGAAGCGATGTCGGCGAAGCGCATCCGGTAGGGCACCGTCAACAGGCGCAGCAACCTCGAACTGAAGAACTCCGCCATGCGCTGCGGTGCGAGCAGGAAATCGATTGCGTTGCGGGTCGGGGGCGTATCGACCACGATCAGGTCATAGCTGCCCTCTGAGTGCAGTTCATAGAGGCGCTCAACCGCTATGTAATCGTGGCTCTGCACAAAACGTCCTGAGATATTCTGGTAGATCGGGTTGTCCAGTATGCGCTGAGCCGTCGCGCCGTCCGGGGCATGACGTGCCACCAGAGCGTCCCAGCTCTTCTTGGTGTCGAGAAGCTCCGCCCAAAGCTCGCCGCGCGGCACAGTGCCGGCGCTGGTAAAGGCTTTGGCCGGCACGCGCTCGACGCCGCCCGCCGCCTGGCTCAGTCCGAGCGCTTGCCCGAGGCGCCGAGCAGGGTCCACCGTGACGACGAGCACTTTACCACCCTGATGGCATGCCGCCATGGCGGCGGCCGCCGCAGCGACGGTGGTCTTGCCTACGCCACCTGGCCCGCACACAACGACTATTTCCTTGGCCGCAAGCAGCGCCTCGACAGTGCCCGGCGCCTCGTTGGGAGCCATCAGTTTTCCAGCTCGGCTGCAAGTGCTGCCGCCACTTGGCGAGTAGAACGGAGCCCGTAGGACCGTAGGAAAAGGTAGGGCACATACAGAAGGTCCACCCGGTCCCGCGCTCCGATCGCTTCTCGCAGACGCTCCAAATGAGCAGCCCGCGAACGGCGCATCTTCACCATCAAGCGGGCCGCTTCGAGCAGTGGTTCAGCGCGGCCGCCGATGGCCTCGGCCAGCAGCTCACGGGAGCCGGGGGCGCAGACCGCCTCGAAAGCTTGCTCCTCCCTCGTCCCGAAAAGCTCCGGCAACACCCGGTTCACCACGACTCCCGCCAAGCCCACCGTGGTCTCGGTCTTCAGGCGGCCGACGAACTCGATCGTCTCTGTCACCGGCATCTCCTCGGGAGTGGCAACGACAAGCACCCCGGTCGTCGCGCGGTTGGAGAGGATCTCGAGCATCCAGCCGGTCTGCTGACGCACAGGGCCAACCTGGACCAAACGGTTGATCGCCTGAGGAGCGGCCAGTTGGCCGATCATGTGACCGCTGGCAACGGCGTCCACGATCACCAGGTCGTAGTGGCGTTCGCGGACTTCCCAGCACAATTTCCCGATGGTCACGATCTCGCGAGCGCCAGGGGCCGCCTGGGCAACGAAATCGAACATCCGCGCCACGGGGCCGATGCGGAAAGCCCTCGGCAGCCTCAGTTGGAGCAACAGGTACTGCCGAAGCGATGCCTCGGTGTCCATGGACATCGCCCAAAGCCTCGGGGCGACCTCCCGCTCTTCGAAGCTTGTCGGACCGGTCTCGAAGCTGGACGCCAGGTCGCCTTTGGCGTCCAGCTCACATACCAGCGTCCGCTTGCCCTTGCTCGCCGCCAGAAGCCCGAGCCCGGCGGTGATCGTCGTCTTGCCAACGCCGCCCTTGCCGGTGACAAAGAGAAGCTTGTGGTCGAGCAGCTCAGCCACTCAGCTCGGCACGCCGATCAGATGGCCACCTCAGACGGCCGCCCCGAAACCCACGCGGCGCGTCTCGGCGCCACTGTCCAGCTCTACGTAAGCCAGTTTGGCGGCGGGGATCCCGACGCGCCGCCCCCGTTTGTCGGTGAGCCAGAGCATCCCGGTAGCCTTGGAGACGGCCGCATCGATCTTGGCAACCAGTTCGTCTGCGCTGGTGTTGTCCGCCAGTTCGACCTCGATCTCCCTGGGCGCCTGCGTAACGCCGATCCGGACGTCCACGATGCTCTTCTCCTATCTCGACAGCTGAGTGCGGATCATGTTACCCACCAGAACAGTCCCTTCCCCTCGCTAGCGTGTAACTGTGCGGGCCGACGACGAACTGACGGACCGTGCCCGTCGATGGGCAAGCACAATGGGCGGGCACCGGTCCGATGTAGCGGGGATGCGTCAAGCACACGCCGGGACGGCATTTGAGGTCGGCACGGTGCAGATCCTCGACCGGGAAGCTCGCGAGGCAGCAGAAAACGACTCAATGGCGCCCGGGGCGACTCGTTCACTGGGGTCGGGGAACCGCCCGCGGCAAGAGAGCCCGGACCCGTGGCGGACATGCTTCGAGCGCGACCGCGACCGGATCCTGCACGAGGCAACGGCCTTTCGGCGCTTGGCGGGCAAGACTCAAGTCTTCATTTTCCCTGACGACCACCAGCGGACCCGCCTCACGCACGCCCTCGAGGTAGCTCAGGTTGCCCGGGCCATCGCCAGCGCGCTGCGCCTCAATGTGGCCCTGGCTGAAGCTGTCGCGTTGGGCCACGATTGCGGCCACGGCCCATTCGGGCATGCAAGCGAGGACGCTCTCGACCCGCTTGTCCCGGGTGGGTTCGACCATGCCCCTTGGGGAGCTGACATAACCCTGGCAGGGCTCAACCTCACCTACGAGGTCAGTGACGGCATCCGCAACCACAGCTGGTCCCGGCCCGCCCCGGCCACTCCCGAAGGGGAAGTGTGTGCCCTGGCCGACAGGATGGCGTACGCAACCCACGATGCGGAAGACGCCGGCCGGGCCGGCATCGTCGACCTCGGCGACCTGCCGAGCACCGTCGTGGAGCGAGCGGGGTCAACGAGGTCCCGCCAGCTCAACGCCTTCATCACAGACGTTGTCGTCACGAGCCAGCGCAGCTCGGCGATCGGGCTCAGCACCGACATGGCAGAAGCGCTCGCCTCGCTCCGCTCATGGGACTACGAGCGCATCTATCTTCGTCCCGAATCGGTCGGCCAGTCGCGGGCCGTCCACCGCATGCTCAGTGCGCTAGTCGAGCACTACGCGACACATCCTTCCGACCTGCCCGGCAACAAGGCACTTGGGAGTGACGACGACCTTGCCCGAGCGGCCGTCACCTATGTGGCCGGCATGACCGACCGCTTCGCCTGCACCCAGGCCGAACGTCTCCTCAGCTGGCCACGCTCCGAGATGCCCGACGGCTTCGACGTGCCCACTTCCCGTTAGACCTTTTTCGGTAGCGACCGGCCGTTGGCGGGGGTCGCCCGTCTGTTGGCGAATTCGCTGTCCAACGAATTCGCCAATCAGGACGCACGACCCGCCCCGTAGTTACCAAAACGCGCCGCAGGCGACTGCAGCCCTCTGGGCTATTGACGTCGAGCCTGGAGGCTCTTCGTAAATGGCGTGATGGCCTGGAGAAAAAAGCCTTGCAAGGATTAAGATCAGGTCGTACACTCTTTCTCATGACACGCCGACTGAACGACAAGCAGCTCCGAGGGTTTACCTCGTCGAGTATGCCGTCGCGGCCGTGCTCAGGCACGCGTCTGCATGCCGATATAGCCCCGCTCCGGGTCAATCAAGAACCCGGTAAAGGCTACCCAGTCACTGCCTGGTAGACCCCAAACCCGCAGTTCGGGATAGGTCTAAGCGAACCGGTGGAGTGAGGCTGAGGTAGCCGGAGGGCCTCCAAAACCCTCGTCGACAGAGTTCGATTCTCTGCACTCCTGCGCAACAAACAGTAATACATCTACCAGTAATACATCTACGCGTCACCCGGTAGGGCGCTTCCACGCGGGAGTTAGCCATTCGGCCAAGACGCGCCTGAACATTGACAATCGAATAGATCGCATCAAGTAATTCGGGAGGCGCCATCCTCCCGTTATGGGTCGGCGCGACCACTGGTGAGGTCAACTCGCTGTAAACGAGCCGCTTATGCTTTGGGGGTTCAAATCCCTCCCGGCCCACTTACTTTTTTGCGTCTCACGCCTAACGGGTAGGGCACCTGACCCTTAATCAGGACGACACCGAGTTCGAGCCTCGGGGGACGCACGAAGCTGCATTAGCTCAATGGAAGAGCACCCGCCCGTCGAGCGGAAGGCCGTGGGATCTGTACCCACATGCAGCGCCATGCGGGTACAGCTCGACGGACGAGCAGCAGGCTTCGAACCTGTGGGCTGGGAGTTCGAATCTCTCTACCCGCGCCATCTCGCTGTGGTGAAACGGACATCACACGACTCTGCGAAGGTCGGGCTCCAGGTTCAATTCCTGGCAGCGAGGCTCGTGCCGATGATGCTCGTCTGGTAGAGCACCGCCATGGTAAGGCGGACAAAAACGGGTTCGACTCCCGTCCTCGGCTCTCATGTCTCCCGGCTGGCTGACCTGCCCGCCGGTCAGCCGTCGTGGACGCATCCCGGCGTGGTCGGGCGCTTCTCGGTGCCGGCGAGTGGACGTTTGGGCTGGAGGCACGCCGAGACAGGGCGACCGCACCGAGATAACGGGCTTGTGAGTTCAACTCTCACCGCTTCCGCTTGCCATTTCGGGACGTAGCTCAACGGTAGAGCACTTACGTAGCTGGGCCGCCTCGTTCTCACTCTTGGCGTCGTTCGAGCCGGTGTGAAGTTGCTGGCTTTCTTCGCCTTGGAGCTGATCAGACAGCCAGCAGCGAACGGTTCTCGGCTCTCTTCGATGCACGGCGGTTTACTGGACGGGCAGTCGGTGCCGACGAGGTTCCTCCTAAATACCGACGACTTTCCTAAGTACCTGGCCAAGGAGTTCGACGCGACCTTCGATGTGGCCGTTGGCGGGGGCGTTGACGGTGAAGCCGTCCACCCCGTCGATCATCCGGCTGGAGAAAATCTCTCCCACTTCGTCGGGGTCGCCGAGGACCATCTGGGAGCGGACCTGGTCAGCTTCGTCCTCGCTCAGCGAGGACAGGTCGATCCCCCTGGCGGCCAGGTAGGCCTCGCCCTCGGCGAGAGCCTGCGCGTGGGTCGGGGCTACGCAGCAGCTGGCCAGAAGGCTCACGACCACTTCGGAGCGGTCCCGTCCGACTGAGTCGCAGTGCCCGGCCAATGCGTCGAGCTTGCGGGCCACCTCGCCCGGCTGGCAGATGAGGTTCGACTCGTCGGCGTAAAGAGCCACCAGCCGGAGGGTCTTTTTCTCCCCGCCACCGCCGATCATGATCGGGATCTTCGAAAGCGGAGCGGGCGAGTTGATGGCATCGTTGACCTGGTACCAGCGGCCGTCGAGGCTTGGACGGCTGCCCGCGAGCATCCCTCGAATTATCTGTAGAGACTCCTCCAGTTTGGAAAAACGGTCACTGAACGTCCCGAACTCGAAGCCCAGACTGTCGTGCTCGAGCTGGAACCAGCCGGCCCCGATGCCGAGCTGCGCCCGGCCACCCGAAACGTGGTCGAGAGTTGTCACTTCCTTGACCAGCAACGCGGGGTTGCGGTAGGTGTTGCCCGTGACCAGAGCGGAAAGCCGAACTCGCTCGGTGTGCTGGGCCAACGCTGACAGGAGGGTGTAGCACTCGAGCATTTCATGCTCTGGGGGCCCGAGCCCTGCTAGCTGGTAGAAGTGGTCCATGACAAGCACGGTGTCGAAGCCCGAGGCCTCTGCCGATCGGGCTTGCCGCACGACCATGGGGAACAGGTCCGCTGGGCTGGCGCCCGGATAGGTGAAGTTCGGGATCTGGTAACCGAGACGAGTCATACCTTCACGCTACGTCCCGCGGGCCGGAAGTCGGTCGTTGGGACGGCGGCACGCAATTAGCTGGCCCGTGGCGAGAGGTCGGCGCGATTATCTGTAGGTGCCTCAAGACCATTTCGGAGAGGACGTCGCCGCACTTTACGATGAGAGTTCCGGGGAGATGTTCGCCCCCGGGGTGCTCCGTGCGACAGTTGATGCGGCACGGGCCGCAGATGGTTGCATTCCTCGTGATGTGGGATATACGTTGGATCATGACGTCACGGCAGAAGTACCGCGTTCGGCCAACCCCCCCGCGGCGGCTGACTTCTGTCGCTCTCGGCGTCTCGGCTTCCATGGCAGCCGTACTCGCTGCTTCAACGGGTGCTGTCGCCGGCGCCGGAGTAAAGCCGCTGACGGCGGCCACACCAGCGGTCAGCGTCAGCCAGGGTAACAGCGCCAACGGCGTCCAGGTCCCCGACACCGTACTGGAGCAGGTCGGTCTTGCCGCCGGAGTATCCGGCCCCTATGTCCTCAAAGACAAACCTGCCCTCACCGAGAGAGGCAAGCCAGTGGTCATGTACATCGGGGCGGACTTCTGTCCCTACTGTGCGACGGCACGCTGGACGCTGGAAATCGCGCTCGCCAAGTTCGGGACACTGGCCGATGGACCGGCCGTCTCCTCTTCGCCCTCCGATGTCTACCCGAACACCGCCAGCTTGGGCCTCCACGGCTCGCACTACACCAGCAGCTATTTCTCGTGGGAGGCAGCGGACGGCGTCGGTAGCGGCTTTCCTAGCCGGGCGAACATGACCCAACAGGAGCTCTCTACCTACAAGACGTACGACCAAGCCCCATATACGTCTTACGCCGGTTCCATACCCTTCATTGACATCGACAACCGCTACCTCGTCTTAGGTTCAAACGCTTCTATCGGCCCGCTGCAGGGACTCTCGGCAGCGGAGATAACCAAAGACCTGAGGGAGCCCTCCAGTCGGGTAGCACGGGCGATGGACGGGGCAGCCGACTACGCGATCGCCGCCCTCTGCTCCATAGCCGGTAACAGCTCTGCCGCCATTTGTTCCTCTCATTTCGTGGCCCGGGCGGAGTCAACCTGGGCCCGGGTGATAACAACGACTACGACGACCACTACCACGGCGACCACCACAACGGTCCCGACCACAACGGTCCCCACCACAACGTCGACGACGGTACCCGGCTCGACCACGACGTCTACGTCGACTACGGTCCCGAGCACCACCACGTCCTCAACGACTACGACGACGGCCTGACCGGCCGCCTCACGGGCGCCCTCCAAGCCGCGCCCCTGTTAGTTAGGGGCCGTCTGACTGGTAGTCCAAGGGAGGGTAAGGATGTCGTTGTCGATGGAACTCCCCCCCAACGGGGGTTATCCAGAGCCCGCACGGCTCGCTGAGGACCTGGTCCGGGAACTCGAGGTCCGCCTCGACCAAGAACAAGCTAAGGGGCGCTTGCCGACTCTCATAGTCGGGGTCGTCCGGGACGGCGCTCTCCTTTTGGCGGGGTAGCCGGGGGTCCGCCGGGATAGCCGGAGGAGGCCTGCCGACAACGGGCACGCAGTACCGGATCGGTTCGATCACAAAAACGTTCACAGCTGTCAGCGTGTTGCGGCTCCGAGATGAGGGGGCTCTCGAATTGAACGACGCCCTTGGCAAGCACCTACCCGAGCTCGCTGAACTCCCGGTCACGGTTGGTCAGCTCCTCTGCCACACTGCCGGCCTCCGCGCCGAGGCGCCGGGGCCCTGGTGGGAGCGTGCGCATGGGATCCAATTCACCGAGCTTGCACGCTCGTCGCTCCGGCGGGAGCACCTACTGTGGCGCCCGGGGCGGCGGTTCCACTACTCCAGCCTCGGCTACGCCGTTCTCGGGGAGCTCATCGCCCGCCGCCGCTCTGTCCCATTTGGCGAGGTGGTCCGGGACGAACTGCTTGGACCTCTTGGCATGCGGCGCACAAGCCTGCGCCCGCAGGCCCCGTTCGCCGAGGGCCTTGCCGTCCACCCCCATGTCGATCTCGTAATGAACGAGCCCGAGCACGACGCCTTGGCCATGGCGCCAGGTGGCCAGCTTTGGTCGACCATAGAGGACCTCGGCCGATGGTCCGGCGTGCTCGCGGGGCGGCGTCCCGAGGTACTCAGCGCGAGCTCGGCCGCCGAGATGGCTGAGCCGGCCGCACTGATGGACATCCCGGGTAAGGCATGGACAGGCGCGTACGGCCTCGGCGTGCAGATCTGGAACGAAGGCGGGGTACTCAGGTACGGCCACTCGGGCGGCATGCTCGGGTACTGGGCGATGTTGCTTGTGGACCAGGCAACCAAGGACGTCGTGGTGGCCCTGGCGAACTCGACTTACAAGGGTTTCCGGCTTGCTTTTTTCGATGAACTGCTGTCACTCGTGGTCTCCCAGCAGCCACACGACAACCCACCGTTCCAGCCGAGCCCCGCGGGCTTTCACGAGCAGGCTCTGGAGCTCCTCGGCACCTGGTACTGGGGACCAGTGGAGTACCGCCTGAACCTTCGCGCAGATGGCCGGCTCGAGTTGCGGGGTGTCCCTGAGGGTCGGGACTGCACTTTCCTACCCGGCGAAGACGGGTGCTATGTCGGCGAGTCCGGTTATTTCGAAGGCGAACGTCTCAGGCCCCGCCGACGGAGCGACGGGTCGCTGGCTCAATTAGACATTGCGTCTCTTGTCTTCACGAGAACGCCCTACGACGCGAAAGCGGATATCCCTGGCGGCGTCGACGAAGGGGGCTGGCATGCGGGATAAAGCAGACGGGCTCTGAACGGGACTTAGCATGCCGTCATGAAGATCCTTGTAATCGGCGGGACCCAGTTCGTCGGGCGCCACATCGTGAGTACCCTGCTGGCCGACGGGGACGACGTGACATTGTTCCACCGCGGATTGACCAACCCAGGGCTGTTCCCCGACGCGGGACATCGCCTAGGTGACCGTAACAGCGACCTCAGTGCCCTCGCCACGGGGAACTGGGACGCAACGATCGATACCTCTGCCTACGTTCCCCGTCAGGTCCGCAGCCTTGCCGAGGCCCTCGGGGGACGGGGAGGCCGTTACGTGCACGTCTCTTCGGTTTCGGCCTACGCTGAGCCGCTCGTCCCTGGCTTCGACGAAGACGCCCCGCTGGCAGTCCTGGACGACCCGGCCACCGAAGTGGTCAATGCCGAGACTTATGGAGGCCTAAAGGCCCTGTGCGAGCGGGCCTCGCACGAATGGTTCGGTCGGACTGGTGCCGGGGCCATACCGTCGCAAGGCGCGAGGTCGGAGGTGCCAGGGGTCCCGGTGAGCATCGTGCGCCCGACATACGTCGCCGGACCGTACGACCATACGAGACGTTTCACGTGGTGGGTCGAGCGGGTAGCCCGGGGCGGCCCGGTGCTCGCCCCCGGGCCAAAGGAGAACCCCTTCCAGGTCATCGACGCCCGCGACCTGGCCAGCTTCGTCGCCCTGTTGGCGCACGGTCAGGCCGCAGGGACATTCCACGTCGTCTCCCCCGCGCCGCCGTTCTCCTTCGAGGACTTCCTCACTACGGTGCTCGACGAGGTAGCGCCACCCGGGACTGAGCTGGTTTGGGTGGCACCTGAAGTCCTGGCCAAAGCGGACGTGACCGCCACCGAGCTGCCACTGTGGGAGGGGGTGGGCGGGGGTAGCAACCTCGCGGCAAGCCCGGCACGGGCCAGTGAAGCCGGGCTTCGGGTACGACAGCTGGCCCAGACGGTCCGAGAGGTCCACGAGCACGAGCTGACCGGACCAGCCGCCGCCAGGTCACCGGTCGGGCTGGCTCCCGCACGGGAGCGGGAGCTAATCGCGCTTTCAGATTGAGCGAGGAGCCCGACGCCCGCATCGCTCCGCCGAGCGGCGAAGCGTTTACCCCCGTAAGCCTGTCAGGGCGATCCCTTCGACGAAGAACCGTTGGGCGAAGATGAAGGCCAACAAGACCGGGAGAGCGAAGACAAAGGCCGCAGCCATAAGGTAATTGAAGGCGGTGAAGTGGAGGCTCTGGTATTGCTGTAACCCTAGGGAGAGGGTGAACAGCGATCCTTTGTTGAGAAATATGAGTGGGGCCAAGAAGTCGGTCCAGCTCGACAGGAACGAAAACAGGGTGACTGTTATGAGGCCCCCCCTGGCGACGGGTATGACGACGCGAAGCAGGATCGACCAGTCCCCGGCGCCGTCAATCCGGGCGGCGTCGATGAGCTCCCCAGGCAACGACCGAAAGAACTGTCGCAGTAGGAAAATAGCGAGGCTCGCTGAGAAGGCCGACGAAATGTATTGACCGAAGAACGGCGGCACGATGAGTGGCAGCAAAGTCCCGAGAAAATGCAGGTCCCGGTACATTACGTAGAGCGGTACCATGAGTACCTGGAAAGGCAGCATTATGCCTGCGAGCACTAAGAAAAATACGAGGTCGCGTCCCCGCCAGCGCAGTATGGAAAAGGCGTAGGCCGCGGGCACGCACGAGAACAAGATGCCGCATATGGTGGCCGCCGACACGATCACGCTGTTCCGGAAGTAAAGCCAGAACGGTATGTAATCGAAGGCCTTCCGGTAGTTGTCGAACTTAGGGTGCGAGGGGACAAGCTGCGGCGGGTACACGAAGATGGCCGAATTGGACTTCAAGGAACTAGCCACCATCCAGGCCAGCGGCAGGAGGACGACAAGGGAGATGCATATGAGGACCACGTGCCTAGCGCCATCAGTCAGCCTGCGGCGCCGCTTCGTCGTGCCGGCCATGGTCTGGAACAGGTTCATGCGCGCTGCTCGCCCCGGTAGAAGATGAACCGTCGCTGTAGCCGGAACAAAGTCACCGTGATGATCATCGTGACAGCGAACAGGATCCACGCCATGGCTGAGGCATAGCCCATTTTCAAGAACTGGAAAGCGTTCTGATAAATGTAGATGGAGTAAAACAGGGTTGAGTTGACGGGCTCACCCAAGTCCTGAGCCGTGGCCACGAACGCTTCGGTGAAAAATTGAAGATAGAAGATCATCCAGACGATGAGGCTGTAGAACAGGACAGGGCCGAGGAGAGGGAAGGTAATGTACCGGAAGTGCTGCAGGGGCTTGGCCCCGTCAAGCGAGGCGGCCTCGTACAGTTCTCCCGGGATCTCCTTCAAGCCCGCCAGCATCAGCACCATGATTTGGCCCACAGCTTCCCAGACGAGGAGCATCAATAGGCTGGGCTTGGCTAACGAAGGGCTGGCCAGCCAGCCCTGAGGCTTGATGTGGACGACCCCGAGGGCGGCGTTCAGGAGCCCGTAGTCCGGGTTGAAGATCCAGATCCATATCACGGCCACGGCAACCGACGGCACAACGGCAGGGACGAAGATGGCGCCCCGGTACAGGGCCGATCCCCTGATCGGGCGCCTCAACAGCAAGGCGCAGCCGAGGCCGAGGACGATCCCCGCAGGGACGCCAATGACCACCATGAAACTCGTGTTTATTACGGAGGTCCGGAACAGCGGGTCGTGAACCAGCTGCACGTAGTTTGACGCTCCCACCCACTGGGGCGGTTGCAACATGTCGTAGTTGGTGAAGCTCCAGTACAACGACAAGAAGAGAGGGATGATGGTCAGGGCAATGAACCCGATCAGCCATGGCAGGAGGAAGGGCAGAGGCCCCCGCCACGGACGCCATCGCCAGCGGGGACGTCCCGCCTCGCTGGCGTGGCTGATGGGTTGCTGCACCGGCATCTACCTTGGTGCTAGGAGCTGGCCGAGCTCTCCATGGTGGTCTGCAATGAGCCCATCGCCTTGGCCGCAGTTGTGGTGCCAAGCAGGGCCGATTGCTGAGCCTGGCACAAGCGCACGCCGTACTCTGTGGAGTAAGGCAGCGGAGGCCAAACATGGGCGTTCGCGGAACTGGCCTCGTTGATGAACACCCGGAAGCGGGAGTCGTTGGCCAGTGGGAAACTGGGCACTTTCTTGAGCTGCGGCAGGTTGGCTACCAGCTGTGCGAATGTAGCTGTTACCTCAGGGCTGGTCGTCTCCCATTTTATGAACGCGAATGCGGCTGATGGGTCGGACGCGCCCCGGGGAATGACCTGGGGGTTGGTATCTATGAACGTCGTGCCCCGGAGCGAGCTCATGCCCGCAGGCGCAGGGAAAGGAGCAACACCGATCTCGGAAGCCAAGCTGGGCCGGTTGGCCTCTATGTACTGCAATGCCCACGGCCCATCGTAGACCATGGCCAATTTGCCTGATTCGAACGGGTCATTGGCTGTTAGGTATGCTCCCGCGCTGCTCTCGAAGTTGGCCATGTTGCTGGCCCCGTATTTCTTGTAGAAACTCGCCTCATAGTTGAGAGCGGCGATGTTCTGCGGTGCATCAGCCGTGATGGAATGGGTCTTGTCGTTGTACCACTGGCCACCGAAGTCCCAGCCCATGTCCTCGAGTGTGCACACCTGCCCGTTGGACTGGCCGGGGTAGTCAGGGAGGAACCCGAGCTGAGTTATACGCCCGTTGGCCTCTTGTTTGGTGAGCTTGAACGCGTCGGACTGCAATTGTTGAGTCGTGGTGGGCGGGTCGTTGGGGTTGAGGCCGGCTTGTTTGAAAAGGGTCTTGTTGTAGAGCAGACCGACGTCGAAGTCCATGAACGGCAAGCCGTAGAGCTGTCCACTGACGGTCAATGCATCCAGGGCTGCGGGCACGTAAACACCGGTGTTCAGGTGAGACGAGGATATGTACGGGGCCATCGGGAGGAGCGCCCCGCGGCTCGCCCATTCCCCTACTTCAAGGGACGTACCCAGGTCGACGATGTCGGGCGGCGTCCCGCCGCTGATCGCAGTGAGGATCTTGGCGGAGTTCGTCACGGGCGTCTCAGTTATGCGCACGCCGGGGTTGAGGGCCTCGTACTCCTTTATGACCTTGTCCAGCGCGGCCTCCTCATGGCCGCCGCCCCATTGCTGCCACATCGTGAGGTTGACCACCTTGGCGCCAGCCGAGGCCGCTGCGGCAGCGCTTGTGAGGCTGCCCAGGATTACCGCGCCGCTAACCAATGAACGGGTTACCAGTCGGATTGACATGCCCATCCCTCCTTCGGCCGTCCTAGCTCACGGCCACCAAAGCGGGTGAAAGTGTGCGAACGAAGATTCAAGGTGGTAGATCGAACTGTCTGGGTGATCGTATCAAGCGGCATACACCGAAAGCAAGCCGAAGGAGGCACCCTCAAACCGAGGTTCGCACTGGGCGTTTGGGCATGTCTCGCTTCTGGCGAGCCTTCTCGTCTCTCTAGCCACTTCTCGCATCACCCTGGAACACGCCCATCGACGTTGTTATACTGCTCATGAAAGTTGGTCGAACCGATAGACCGGGTCAACCCCGTAGGGAGTGGGGCGGACGCGATGCGCCCAAACGAGCGCCAAGAACGGATACTCCAAAGGGTTTCGGAGAACGGGAGGGTGGAGGTCGACGCCCTGTCGGTTGAGCTTGGCGTCTCCGCAATGACCATGAGGCGAGATCTGGCGCTGCTCGAGGCCGACGGAGCCCTGCGCCGGGTGTACGGCGGGGCAACCCGGATCAGCAGCGGCAGTTACGAACCCCCTTTTGCCGTTCGGGCCAAGCTCCAGCAACCCGCCAAGCGACAGATCGCCAGAATGGTGGCTTCGCTGGTCGACGATTGCCAAGCCGTCATCCTGGATGCGGGGACTACCGGCGTGGCTATAGCCGAGCAGTTGTCCCATAGGCAGATCACGGTGTGTACGCCATCGCTGCGAGTAGCGGCGGCATTGGTGTCGTCCTCCTCTGTCAGGCTCATGGTCACCGGCGGCATGGTCAGGCCCGGCGAGCAATCGCTGGTGGGACCGGAGACAGCTCGGATGCTCGAGGACTACCATTTCGACCTCTACATCATGACCGTGAGCGCAGCCCATGCCGACCACGGCTTCACCGAGTGGCACCCCGACGACGCCGCCGTAAAGCGGACGGCGCTCGCGGCGTCCTCCCGCTGCATAGTCGCCTGCGATGCCAACAAGATCGGGCGCACCGCCTTTGCTCGCATCTGCGCGCTCAACGTGGCCGACCTGCTCGTGACAGACGCGGCCGTCACGGAGGAGCAGCGCTCAGCACTGGAGGCCCACGGCCTTGAAGTTCGCATTGCCGGCCTGGGTGCGACCGGCACCCCGGCCGCTACGAGCCATAACGGTAGTGATAACGCCCAGAGCAACCATGGGGACTGGAGCCATGCCGACGACTAGTGCCTTCGAACGTGATATCGCCCAGGAGCCGGCCGCTTTACGAGCCTTGGCTTCTAACCCCCTTCCTGCGGCGCTGGCCGGCCTCGACCTCGACAGTTACGAGCGCGTCATCCTGACCGGAATGGGCGCCTCTTTGGTGGCCACCCACCCCACATGGTCGAGCATGGTGGCCGAAGGCCGCCCGGCTTGGTGGGTCAGCACGGCGCAGCTCCTCGCCATGCCGGAGCTAGTGACGCCTGGCTCGTTGTTGTGGGTGACCTCGCAGTCGGGGGAAAGCGGCGAGGTCGTTGCGCTCGTCGCGGGCCAGGGCGGCACCAGACGGCCGGCGACGCTCCTGGCCACGACCAACGAGCCCCAGAGCACCCTCGCACAGTCGGCTGATGTCGTAGTGGGGCTCCACTTCGGCGAGGAAGCCGCCGTTAGCACCAAGAGCTACATATCGACATTGGCCGCTCACGACAGGGCTCTCAATGCGCTCCGGCACGAGGACGACGCGCGTGCCGTCGAGCGCATCGGCGCCGTCGCCGACGAGCTGGAACGTTTTGTCCCGGACGTGGCCCCAATCGTCTATTCCGGGCTGGTCACCCCCGGCTCTCGTTTTGCATTTGTGGCCACGCCCCCCGATTTGGCCACGGCCCAAATAGCGGCGCTCCTCCTCAACGAAGTGGCTAAATTCCCGGCAGAGGCTTTCCTTACGGGCGAGTTCCGCCACGGCCCGATCGAGCTGGCCGGACCAGGTTTGGTGTGCCTCCTGTTTGGCTCGGGGGGCGAGAACGCTTCGCTGGACGTGTTGGGGACCGAACTGGTGCGTAGCGGTGCTCTCGTCATGGCGGTCGACGCCGGAGACCGTCCGCTCAGCTCCCAATGGCCCGTGAAGACCGGGAGCTCGAGCCAATTGGGTCGCCTCGCGTGCGGGGCCAAACTCGTCCAGCTACTCAGCGCCGAGGTCGCTCGTGGGCTCGGGGTCGAGCCGGGGCGTTTCCTCTTCGGTCAAAAAGTCACCGTCGCCATTTGACGAAAGGCCCTAAGTTCCCTGGGAGCTGACTCGTCCAAGTACCGACGCGCCCATCGCACCCCCGTACGGACCGAGCGCCGACTCGACCACTTCCAACCCATTGGAAAAGCCTGGCCGGCGGCGGATCTCTTTGTCCAAGCCAAGGGCAAAATATGGCAGGAAACGGCTGACGCTGCCGGCCAAGATCGCCACGTCCGGGCTATAGGCGACGTTGAGCAGCTCAAGGCCCCGTCCCACGGCGTGGCCATAATCGGCGAGCACCGCTCCCAGCCCAGAATGCCCGGCTTGTAGAAGGTCGTAGGCAACACTGAGGTCGGGCGTGCCCGTAGCCTCCGAGGCACGCACTTCCAGGCTTGCCCGATTGGCCAGCATTTCCCAGCACCCGATCAGTCCGCAGTAGCAATTTGGCCCGCCCGGCTGCACTGGGAGGTGACCGCACTCGGGGTGCTGACCATGCCGGTCCCGGAAGGGGCGCCCATGGTCCAAAAAGGCGACCCCGATGCCCGTCCCGAGGGTCACGAGCAGCAACCGCTCACACCCGCGCCCTGCTCCGAAATGATGCTCGCCCAGGGCCCAGGCGACAGCGTCGTTGTCGATAACCACGGGGGCCCCGAGCTCCGCGGCCAGCATGCCTCCCAAGTCGAAACCTGAAAACCAAGGAAGCGTGTCCGGATTGGAGATGGTCCCGCTTGGCAACGACATTGGCCCGCTCGCACCGATCCCAACGCCCTCCGGCCGGTACCCCTCGGGCAACAGGTCGTTCACAACCGCCGCCACCCTGGAGACGCGTTCGGCGGGCGTGCCCGCCCCCAGTTCACCCGTCGGTACCTCGGCCTCAGCGACGACATTGCCATCGACGACTACAGCGAGCCGGGTACCGGTCCCGCCCATGTCAATGCCCACCTGAGCTGAGTGGTCATACCTCATTGGCGATGACCCAGCGACGGCAACGAGAGATCAGACAGATAGTACGGGCGACCTCACCAATGGCCACGGTGCACAACTTGGTCGAAGGGCCGGCGGTCTAAGTGGCGCAAAGGTGCCAGCGGCCGGTCTGCCGGATAACCAAGTGCAAGGAGGTAGGCGCAATAGTGGTCACCGGGGACGCCGAGGATGGCTCGGGCCTTGTCTTGGTCCCCGATCGATGCGTGGCCGCTGCCGATGCCCAGGTCGGCTGCTGCAATAGCCATGGCCATGACAGCTTGGCCAATGTCGAACTGGTCAACCTCACCGGCTCCCTTGTCCGCGGTCACGGGGGCCACGATCGCCACCGTAGCGGCCGAGGTTGCGATGTGGCCGGCGTATTTCCATACCTGCGACAGCGCCTCGAGCTGTGCTCGTTCGGTGCAGACCACGAAGTCGCGGTGCTGGTCGTTCATAGCTGATGGTGCCGCCCAGCCGGCCTGCAGCACTCGCTCCAGGTCGGGCTGCGGAATGGGGCGGTCGGCGAAGGCCCGCACATTGCGACGGGCCATGATGGCATCCCAGGTTTCCATGGACCGAACGCTAGCGCTGTGGGACCCGTCGGGCTGCCCCGGAACCTTCAGTCGAGGCCGATGACCGTCCACTCCGGCAGCGGCTTGTCGGGCGTGATGGCAAGCAGGACGCGACCTTCGCCTGAGAGGTCCTTAAGGAACTCCTCGTCGCCGGGGATGCTGACGCCATGCTTTTCGCGGAGTGCCCTGAACCGCGGGAGCTCGGCTCGAAGATCTTCCAGGATCTCGACGGTACCGGGCACGAGGACCGATCGAAAACCTGTCGAATCATCGACCAATAGCTGGGCCCGAGGGTCGCGGCGAAAAATCGAGTACTTTACTCTCGTCCTGGTGGTCGAGACGTAGAAGCGTTGCCCGTCCCAGAAAAACCAATTAGGGCTGAGATGTGGGCGACCGTCCTTGCGCACACCACCGACGACGACATTGCGACGCTCCGCCAGGAATGCCTCGATCTTCTCAATAGACGCCATGCGATTACCCTATCAGGCACGATCAGGCGGGCGAACGGCCCGGGAACCCGTTGCCAGCTCTGCTGAGCATACGGGGCGGCTACAACCAAGCCCTCACTTAGAGACCTCGGCCGGCTTGTCGACCTCTTCGAGCCACGCGGGTGCGTGGCGCTTGGCCCATGCACGGCTGATCCTACCGGTGAAAATAGAGCGCAACGCAGGGGGATGCGTGAGGGCCATGAAGATATGGCCGACAACTACTACGAAAAAGCCCAACGCGACTATGTCGTGGATGAAGGTGGCGCCCGTTCGCCAGGAAAGTGCGAAGTAATAGGGCCAATGCATTACCGCGCCCGTCATGAGCATAACGATCATCGTGCCGCCGACAATTGCCGCGTTTAGCTTCTGGCCGGCATTGAACTTCCCTATTGCCAGCTTGTCAGTGGGCTCCCAGTGAACGCTCCGCCTCATCCATTCTTTGTCGTCCGAGCTCCAGCGGTTTAGCCGCTTCAGGTCGGCGCGCAGGCCCTTGCCCCAAGAGCCGGCGAGGCTGATGATGAGAGGCAGAGGCAGTGCCAGGCCCGCATCGACATGGATGCGCACGACCAGCACCCTTCGACCGACAAAGCCGACGAGCGCCGGGATGTAGAGCGCTGCACCGGTGAAGATCAGGATGATAAAGCCGGTCGCCGTCAACCAGTGGGCGACACGTTCTACCCAGTCGAAGCGGAGCAGCTCGCTGCTGCTGCGCGCCTTGCTAGGAGACCGGCGCGTCGTCGCGGCCATTGCTCCGCCCGATCCAGGCGTTCAGGTCGTACCCGTACTGCTCCCAGTAGCCGCTGCCTTCGACATCCGTGACCGAGATCTTGCTGAGCCATTTTATGGACTTGTAGCCGTACATCTCGGGGATATAAAGCCGGACCGGGCCACCGTGCGGGCGTGTAACAGGGGCGCCAAGCAT
>Ga0302325_10003636_pt1 | contig 36193 bp, 32 predicted proteins | sample Palsa_T0_2_FD_201948 | JGI IMG/M metagenome (GOLD analysis project Ga0302325, IMG submission 201948) | Peat permafrost microbial communities from Stordalen Mire near Abisko, Sweden - Palsa_T0_2 | ecosystem: Environmental > Terrestrial > Soil > Palsa > Peat permafrost | place: Sweden: Abisko...
AAGGCCGGTCTTAATGGAGAGTCGAAAGGGCGTGACGCCGCGTGCAGCATGCCCTTTTGCCGCTCCACTCCCCATTAGAAATTACTCCCCATAACGCACGAGTTGTAGGCGTTACGTTCGTGGCCGCATCGATCACATCGTTCTAAGTGACCGCCGAGTGCCGCAGTGCGACATAGTTCGATCGAGCGCAGCACCCGCCTCTGCCTCTGGGACAGAGAAGCAGCATGCGCTTGGCGAAACTCGTCGCCATGGGGCGCGCACGATATCGGCGACTTCCAGTGCTGGCCGCCTGCAGAGGCGGCTAGGATTGTGGATGAACGATGGGCAGCGGGAGCAGATCCAAGGGACTGGTGGTGGCGCAAACTGCGGTCGTGGCCAGACGGAGATAGCGGGCCGTGGTAGATAGACTGCGATGGCCCAGCAGAAGTTGGATCTTGCGCAGGTCGGTTCCGGCGTCGAGTAAGTGCACCGCGTAGGCGTGACGAAGCGAGTGCGGGCTTATCTGCTTCTTCAAGCCAGCGCGCTCGCTGGCTCGAGCGATGGCATCCCGGACGGCCTCTCGTCTCAGGGGTTGGTTGGGAAACTGTCCGGGGAACAACCAGGGCTGCGGTCGTTGCTTCCGCCAGTAAGTGCGCAGCACTTCCAGCAGCTTGGGGGAGAGTGGGACGTAGCGGTCTCTATGACCCTTGCCTTGTTCGATCCGTATCATCATGCGCTGGCTGTCGAGGTCGGGAACTCGCAGATGAAGGGCCTCGCTCACGCGCAACCCGGTGCCGTACAGGGTGCTGAAGATCACCTGGTGAGAAAAGGACGGAGCGGCTTGCAGAAGCCGCATGACCTCTTCCGGGCTAAGGATCACGGGCAACCGGTATTCTTGCTTGGGGAACGGGATCATTTCGATGATCCGATCCTGTTTCAAAGTGACGTGGTAGAGAAACCGAAGGGCGCTGACCGCCACTGTCCGGCTGCTGATCCCTACCTTCCTCTCCTTGGCCAAGTAGATCTGGTAGCTGCGGATCTCTTCCAAGCCTAAGCGGTCGGGTGATTTGCCAAAATGCTGAGCAAAGTAGCTAACTTGTTTCAGGTAACAAGCGATGGTATTCGGTGCAAAGTTGCGCACCGTCATGTCGTCGATCATCCGCTGGCGCAATGGGGAAGTCTTGCGGGCGGCCAGGATGGGGTTGTCAACCGATGTTGTGTTGCTCATGGGGAGCAACAATACCGAACATCTCTCCGCCCCACCTACAGGTACTGGATCTGGCCTAAGAAGACGGTCGTGGCAACCGAACTCCCGCGAAGCGGGTTAGTACAATGTGACTTATCGGGGCATGGTGGCTCTTGGGTGATATATGGCTGAAATCACCGTGGCGCCACAATATTCCACGAATTAGCGCCTGTTAGGACGGCTGACCCTAGAAACGTCGTGCCCTGCGCACCGGTGAGGAACCAGACTTGGCTCTCTCCAGTCACCGGATCCTGCCAAACGACATCGGGATGTCCGTCGAGATTGAAATCGGCCACTGCCACAATGTGCCAGGAGTCTGCGCCCGAAAGCTCGGCAGCGCCGATGACCACGTTACCCTGGCTTCCCCCCAAGTACCAAACTTGCGTCTCACCGGTCACCGGGTCCTGCCAAAGTAAGTCCGGTTGCCCATCGCCGTTGAAGTCGCTGGCGCCGACTATATTCCAGGCATTGGCGAGGGTCAGATCCGCAGCTCCCGTAAGTGTTGCGCCCTGCGGTCCGCCCAGATACCAAATCTGAGCGTGCCCACTAACCGGATCTTGCCACACCAGATCCGGCTGACCGTCCAGATTGAAGTCCGCTGCTGCTACGATGCGCCAGGAATTCGCAGCAGTAAGCAGCGCGGATCCCAACAGGGTAGTGCCTTGCGAACCCCCCATGAACCAAATCTGGCTTTGACCCGTTGTTGGGTCCTGCCAGACCAGGTCCGGATGTCCGTCCAGGTTGAAGTCGGCGACGGCTACGATGTGCCACGGGTTGGCCCCCGTGATTGATCCTGTCCCGAGAATCGTAGTGCCTTGCGCTCCGCCCAAAAAGTCTACTTGACTTGCGCCGGAGGCTGAATCCTGCAACACAATGTCGGAATGTCCTGTGCCGTCAAAGTCGACGGTGCCACTGCTCCCTTGTGTTACGAGAATGGCCTGACCGGCGATTGCTATGATCGCGGATCGCTCAGGCCCGACCAAGTTCGGGGCGATCGTTAATTGTACTGTTCCGCTGCCAGTGACCGATGCTGCAGACGATACCAGGATCCAGAAAATATCCGATGTCGCAGCCCAGGTACATCCCGCGCCTGTTGTAACACTTAAATTCAGAGATCCTCCAACAACCGGTTGAATACCAGGCGTCGTCACCGTATAACTGCAAAAAGATTGAGGAGTAAGTTTCCAGACCGCATGGTTAACGTCGTCGCCTACATAGACGTTTCCGGAAGGATCCGCAGCCACACTCAACGCCCTCTGCACTGCTGCCGGCTGTGGAAAAGAGATCTTGCCGGCCGGGGAGAGTTCTGCCAGAGGGCCTCCCAATTCAGTAATGAACAAATTGCCCGCTGGGTCGTACGCCAACGTCTGTGGGAGGCTTAACGAGCCCGAAGTCACAGGTAGCGTATTGATGATACCTTGTGAAACTGTCCGGATCGCGTTGCCGTCCGCAAAGACCATATCGCCCTTCTGGTCAAGAACCAGCCCTTTCGGACCGTCCAATTGCCCTTGCGTGGCCGGACCCCCATTGCCTTGGGTGGTTCCGCCACCCGCGACTGTCGTTATTATTCCACCGCTAACGGCCCGGACGCGGGCATTGTACTCGTCAGAGATATATACATGTGAACTATCAGCTGCGAGCCCGGCAACCAGAGTCAGCTGTGCGCTGGTAGCTGGACCGTTATCACCGCCGAAACCGTAGCCTCCGCCGCCGGCGAATGGACCATTTTGAGTGACACCCCAAACCACACCGCTGTCCCCGATGTAGATATTGCCTAAGGGGTCCACAGTGATGGCGTTGGGGTAGACAATCGGAAGACTCGGAGCAACTGTGTTAATGGTGCCGTCGGGAGTGATCACCCGTACCTTTTGGTACTGTTGATCGGCGAAATAAAAGTTGCCCGTGGGCGAGTCGTAGTACAGGGCAGTCGGAATTCCGACGGCGGACACGATGGCAGGTGCGCCGTCCTGGTACAAGCTGGTCCCCCCAGCGAAAAGCGTGGCGTTGTAACCCGAAACGGTTCCGGCTGGTCCTGCGGCTTGAGTTATGGTAATCAACTGATCTGCTATCAGTATTTGGCCGGAACGTTGAATGGTGCCTGGATTCGCGGCGACGATGTAAGGCAAGGAGCCATTTCCCTGCCCGGATGCCGCTGGTACTTGAATCCAGGGCACGAGACTGTATCCTGACCAAGTGCATGAATTTTGGTTGACGGAGATGCTGATCGCACCGGTCGCACCAGAATTGGCTGGGTTCGGCTGGGTGGCCGAAGCAGAGGCAGTGCATGTTCCAGCTCCCGTTTGGGTGACAGTAAAGGTCTCGTTCGCAATCGTCACTGTACCTGTCCGGGAAGAATAACTGAATGGCGTGCCGGACAAAGTGATGGCGTTGCTGCCGATTTCGTATTCATAGTTTAATTAGCGAACGACAGCCAAGGACTATTGGATACAGCCTGCCAGGTGCACGAGTAAGGAAGAGTCACATTGACGGTTTGCGGGTCACCCGCGCCGTCCACTGTGAGCGGCAGGGGGCTGACTACGGGTTGGTAACAAACCGAACCCGGTTGGGTAATCGCAACTGTTTTCTCCGAAACAACAATGTCGACGGTAAGCTCGGACGTTGAGGGGTTGGGTGGAAGCGTGCCATTCACCTGGATGTTGGACCCGGTGCTAATCCCCGCGGTCTGGCCACTCATGACAACCGCCTCAATCGATTCCGGCGCCACGCCCCAGGGGCAACCGGCGGGAATCGTGAAGTCGAAACTGAAGGGGCCACCGTTAGCGGGCATGGATGCTGGCGTCGGGCCCAGGCTGGTGTTGCAGGAGGTAGGCGAAGCGATATCTATCTTGACCAGTAAACCGGCCTGTTCGCCTATGCTCGGTTCGAGCGCAGATTGGGGGGAAGTTTGATAAGCCCCTGTCGTGGTTGGGAAATCTTCAATGGGGGTATATCCTGTTAAGTAAACGCCGCCGCTACCATCGATTGCTATCGAGGTGGTTATCTCATCATCGGGTGCCGCAGCGCCGAATTGTCCCGCGTAGGAGATCGCGTTCCCTGATGGAGCAACCTGAAAGAAGCTGAAATTGCCGATAGCACCGGTGTCAAACCCTCCCGGAGTGATCAGCGCTTGGGGTATTTGAGTGGCTGAAATATATGCCGCTCCGGATTGATCCACCGCGATGGAGGGGGACTGTTGTCGCAGGGGATTTATACCCATCCCGATCGTAACCGAGTACAGGACCGACGAAAGACTCGAGTTCAATTTGGTTACGAAGAGCGGCGATCCATGGCCTACGGAGTACGTGGATGGGAAATTCGTGGAGTTGCTTGACCCAGCTACATAGACGCTGCCGCTGGTGTCTCGCGCGATTCCCGTCACAACGTTTGAAAGGTTCGTGTCGGATGCCGAACCGCCGAGCAGAGTGGAACTGACAATCGCTGTGCCGGTTGGATTGATTTCGGTCACGAACGCATCGGTCACGCCAGAGCCAACCGGAAACGAGGTAGAGTACGCCCCAGGCGTGGTCGGAAAATCAGAAGATTCCGTCGAGCCTGCCACATAAGCGTTTCCCGAACCGTCGATGGCGATGCCGTTGGCCTGATCGTAGGTACTTCCCCCCAGGTACGTGGCGTAGATCACCTGGCCGGAGGGACTCAATTTCGCGACAACAGCATTCGCGGTTCCAGACAGCTTAGCTTTCAGAGCGCCCGTTGTTACAGGAAAGTTGCTCGAGTAACTGAAGCCTGCCACGTACGCCGCACCGCTTGAGTCGATCGCGATTGCTTGCGCCTGCTCGCCTTGGTTACCTGCCAACAGTGTCGCGTATGTCATCTGACCGCTCGCGTTGAGCTTGGTTACGAACAAATGCTCACCGGACGCGGTCGTGGTATTCGAATAGTCAGTTCCTGCCGTTCCTGCTACATATACGTCTCCCGCGCCGTCGGCAGCGATGGCCAGCCCCCCGCCGCCTGCAATGATCGTCGAGTAAAGGAGCTCAGTGCCGCTAGGATTGAATTTCGTAACAAAGAGTCCAGATTTCCCCGTGTTTGTGCCGGAGGTCACCGGGAAGTTGGTTGTATAAGTGCTGCCAGTGACATAAACTCCGGTAGTGTCCACGGCGACGCCGGCGATACTGTCCATTCCGCCACTGCTCAGGTAGGTGGAAAAGCTGATGATCGGATCGATGGTGAGCTGCCGAGTATGGTCGTATCGTCCGAGGGCTAATGCAACGTCGCCGGTCCGAGAAATCCGATAACGGCATTCGATGCGCTTGCGTTCTCCACCTGTATCCTGCCACGCGTCTGGCTTCCTTAATCGGAGCTCGTTGTCGTTGGCGACCAGGCGGAGATCGCCATTTTCTTCAAGCCCGAGATCTCGTATCCCGCTAAATCCTAGCCGCAACAACTCTGGGCGGGCGCCCGGGCGGACCTCAAAATCGTACTCCAGCTCGCTCGCGCTGCTGTGAAAGACGATGTCGACGCCGGGCCTGATATTGTGGCCGCGAACCCGCCCGTAATGTTTCAATCCCGTGAGTACTCGGCGGCCGAGATAGTAATTGCTAACTCCAACAGCCGCATCCTCGGTCTGAAAAGCGCTCACCGATCCGTCGCGAACCTGCATGGAAATGGAAGTATTCCCATGGGGAAACACCAATCCATTCTGGGTAATGAACGCCTTGAGCCCGCCACGGAACGCCACAAATCTTGCAGCTTCGTCCGCTTGGCCTTCATTCCGCTCAAAGTAAACAGGGATTTGACCCATGGAATGGCTGGAATCGGAATTCGGGCGCTGGGCCAGCCTCTGCGCCACCACGTTCGTTGTAATCACAAACAGCAAGACAAATCCTGCCAGTTTCACGACCGAGATGCGCTGATTGCAGAAACCAACTTTAAGAGCGCCTTGCCGCAGACCGCCTATCCACTGGCTACTCGGGTTGGTAATCGTAAGGTTCAATCGCTTTAACCAATTAACCAAAAAGGATATTAAATGGGGTGATTATAGCATTGTGTTTATAGAAAGGGCAGTTCCAGTACTGCCACCTGTCGCGGCCACATGAGAGGTTTCTATAAGAGCCAAGTAGAACGTTCCGATCCAAACAACCGAAGTTGGAAGTGGAACGAAGCGAGATGAGCCAACGGGAACGGGATTGGCTGCATTGGTTCCCACCTCATCATGCTCGTGATGCCGCCCCTGGCGGTTGCCCTCGCTTTAGCTCGGATTCTAAGGACTACCCGGGTCTCACCTGCCCAAGAGGATGGCCATGATCGGGCCGCCCGTCTATCAGTCGCTGAGCCGCGCCGATTGAGGTGACGCCAGGCAGCCGGAGATCCGTTAAATGGCCGCTTACGAGCGAACCGCTCGCGCGTGGGTCGGATCGGGATGGCAGCTGGCATCCACCAAGCGTAGGACGGTAATGACCCTTATCGGAGCCTGGTTCGGCCCTTGGCTGATATATGGCTCCAAATCACCGTGGCGCCACAATATTCCAAGAATTTGCGCCCGTCAAGGAGGCAGAGTCTAGGTATGTCGTGCCCTGCGCTCCGGTGAGGAACCAGACTTGGCTCTCTCCAGTCACCGGATCCTGCCACACCACATCGGGATGTCCGTCGAGATTGAAATCGGCGACCGCAACAATGTGCCAGGAGTTTGCACCTGCCAGTTCTGCCGCGCTTGTCACCACGTTGCCTTGCGGTCCGCCCATGTACCAGATTTCCGTTGCCCCGCTCTCGGGGTCCTGCCACACCAAATCCGGCACACCATCACCATTGAAATCGCTAGCGCCTGCAATACGCCACGAATTACTGGCAGTCACATTCGCCGCGCCAAGCAGCGTGGAACCCTGCGGTCCGCCCAGAAACCAAATCTGCGCGAGCCCGCTTACCGGATCTTGCCACAACACATCGGGATGACCGTCCCTATTGAAGTCCGCAACCGATACCACTCGCCATGGATTACCCGATACGATGTCCGAGATGCCGATAAGCTCGTTGCCCATAGCGCCTCCGAGATACCAAACCAGGACGGCTCCGCTCACAGGGTCCTGCAATACGACATCGGAAGTACCGTTCTCATCGAAATCCCCTATCCCCACAATTTGCAATGAAGTGGCCCCGCTCAGATCTGCGGATTGGAGATACGAGACCCCCATCGGGCCGCCAAGATACCAAATCTGTGCCGATCCGACTCCAGGTTCCTGCCAAATCACATCAGGATGCCCCGCGTGGTCGAAATCTCCGACGACGGCGCCTTGGAAGTTAACCGTCTCGCTGCTGTTCAAGTTGTCAAAGGTGATGCTCGACGGGTACGGATAGAAGTAATAACCCGGCATTGAAATCGTGACGGTGTAATTACCGCCCTGCACCACCCCGAAACTGTAGTCGCCGGACGGACCCGTGACCACGGTCCCGGTTTGCGATCCGCTGAGGGTGACGGTAGCTCCTTGCAAGGCGTTGCCATAAAGGGTCGCCTGCCCCGCGATTGTGTACGTGGCAGGAAGTGTGGTGAAGCTCATCACGTTGCCCACAGCCAGACCGCCGACGTCCAGTGTGCACGCGACGAAATAGTACGTCGTACCGCTGCTCAGATTTACTGGAGGGGCGCTGGTGAAGGGTTCGGTGCTGGGGAGCGGGAATGTCGTCGGGGGGTAGTTGGTGGCTGGGGTTTCTAGGGGGGTGGTGCAAGTTAGGGCGTTCATGTCGGTGCTCATCTGGAACCAGTTCAACGCGAGCCAACCGCTCGTGTTCACTACTCCGTTCAGCTCGGCATTGTTGATGGTTACTGACGACGCGGGGAGCGTGGTCACCGATGGGGGCGTGAGGGAGGAATCTGGAACGCTCTCCACAAACTGGATTGATCCACCTAGGGCGGTGCCCTCGACAATGCAGGCCGGGTTAGCACCCGCGGCCAGCGTAAAGTTGGTAAACTCGGCCGTAAATCCCCACGGTTCGCACAAGATGGGGCCAGCTGTCGTACTAGAGACGTATGTTAAGACCCCAAGAGTTGCCGCGTTGTTAAATATGGCCACGGTGCCGTTACCCTCTCCGAAGATGTTGAACTCGACGGTATTCCAGTTTTGTGACAGATGCAGCGTGCTATCCCACGATGTGGCGGTGCTTTCGCCCGGCGAGAACAGAACGACCTCGTCTTCACCGTTAGGGAACGCCTCGTCACCGCTACCGACAACGCCTTCCAGAATCAGGTCGGTCAAGTTCGTGACCGTATAGAGCTTGTAAGGAGTCATTGGACTGTTTATGTAGCAGCCTGCCGCCTCACCTGGTCCGCCTGGAACATAGGTCCACGACGAGGGGCACGACTCCGTCCCGAATAGCCAGTACTGGATGAATATCCCGGAAATGGTGTTGTTCGCATTGGCAGGGTTGTTAGCGAAAACGAACTGTTCCCATCCCGTACACCCTGAGCAATATTGACTGGCCGAGAACCCGCTGTTCGAGTTGAGCTGGAGCGAGTACGCGAGATTTCCGAACCCGGAGTCGGACTCCGTCACGACGCCAGACATGGTGAACATTCCCTGCGCTCGTTGGATTTGGCCGGATGGCACGTAGGCCGAGAAGTCCGTGCCGGCGCCCACATCATTCGGACTGGTCCCCCGCGCCTGTCTGCGAGGAGGTTGCGTGATCCCCGCCAGGTGATTTGGCCCTCCCCTCCGCGGTGGCCCGCCTGGAGCCGGTGCGGTCACGCACTGGACTTCCTTCCAGTCCGTACTCGGATACGATGCATGAAAACACCCATGCTTCGGCAGAGGAGTCCGCGACATGGATTCCCGCCATTTCTGCTCGTCCAAGGATTGCCTTACCGAGAGCCGTGGCGTCATCTGACCCCAGCAAGTAGTGGAACTTGCTACCACCATGAAGCTCGCAGCCATGAAGATTCGCAAACTTGTCCTGTAGTTCCAGCGGATCCAGCCCGTCTTCTGTGGCGTCTTTTGGCCCCTTCGGCCCAGCAAGTCCGGTTGGGAAGTCAACGCTATGCCCCTCGGAAGCCTGGCACATCCAATGGTGAAAAGTAAACTGTACTTTAGTCCATCCTGGGAAACTGATCTTCTCTTTCTGTTCGTAGGTCCAGCAGTAAGGGGAGTTCTGTGATTGAACATCTCACTTCCTAAAGCGAGAGCCGCAGAAAAAAAGCGCACCGATACGACGATAGTTTCAGATCAGCATCTCGCATCCCCCAGCTCCAGCAATCGTACACGCCCCACCTATTGATGGAGTGGGAGGCACACCGGAGCAAGGGTTCGCGTTGAGGCGGATCGGAAGCCACGGAATAGACGCCGCGGCCGTTAACCAAGTCAGCCCAGCTTGTACGAAAAACGGACAAACACGACCCTTGGTCTTGATTCCCGCCTACCTGCCAGAGCCGCAACTGGGGTCGCTGGTGAAGCAGCTCGCGAGTTCCGCCGCGATCGGCGGCATCGTGATCGTGGATGACGGCAGCGGACTCCCGTCGCGCGGTGCGTTTACGGCGTTTACAAATTCAGAACACGTGTATGTTTTGACTCATGCCGTAAATCTGGGCAAGGGAGCTGCTCTCAAGACCGGGCTCAACTTTGTGGCCTGTGCCTTCCCAAATTCTGCGGGCATTGTCACCGCCGATGCGGACGGTCAGCACTCTCCGGAGGACATTCTCCGAGTGGCGGCCGCACTTTGCGAGCACCCTGACAGCCTTGTATTAGGGACGCGTTCCTTCAATAGAACGGCGCCTTATCGGAGCCGCTTCGGCAACCGGATGACCCGGGTGATCATGCGCGCGGTAACGGGGCAGAATCTTCAAGACACGCAGACCGGCCTGCGCGGTATTCCCATGGACTTTGTGCCGGAGTTGTTGCGGCTGCGCTCCACTGCATACGACTTCGAGCTGGACATGCTGCTCGCCTGCCAAAAAACGGCACGCGAGATGTATGAAGTTCCGATCTCGACGATCTATATCGACGGCAATCGGTCCTCGCACTTCGATCCACTGCGCGACTCGATGCGGATCTACTTCGTATTTGTCCGCTTCGCGGCGGCTTCGCTGCTCACGGCGGCCATCGACAACGGAGTATTTATTCTCAGCATGCACTTTTGGCCGCATATCGCGGCATGCCAGGCAGTCAGCCGTTTGGTTGCAGGCTGGTTTCAGTTTACGGTCGGCAAGCGCAGCGTATTTCGTTCGAACGTTCGCGTCGCGCCGGCGCTGGCCAAGTACTGGACTCTCGTCGTCCTCTCGGGAACGCTGAGTTTTGTTCTGATCCGGTTTTTCCTGCGGTACACCTCCACTGGAGTGGTCAGCGCGAAGTTAGTCGCCGAGACCATGCTCTTCCTCGTAAACTTCGTCGCGCAGCGCGATGTGGTGTTTGCTCCCAACCGCGAGCGTCGCGCCTAAACGCAGGCGCAGTCAGTATTCCTGCATCACGCCCCAGCATGCGAAGGCGCTGTTCAGTACACGATCCTCAAGGACTGACTGTAACCGAAACGAGCCGGCAGGGTTGGCGCCAGTTTTCCCCCGTCCCGCTCTTAATTTCAGATCCCAGCACCTTCCTGAGCCTCGTTCGGCCATCCGTTCCGTGAAGTCGTTTACGCGTCAATGAAGTCAGTTCCATCCATCGCCGAGCACACGCAACCATGTGACTTGCTGCCCGATGTGCAACATTATCGTAGATTCCCAGAACGCCATATCTTGGGAGCGTGGCGGACCCGCTGTCAGAGATGCCGACATTACGTCAGCTTGAAAGGTAGACCGTCAATGTCAACGGAGCCGGTCGCGCAGCAGGCAAAAACGCGGAGGGCTGAAAATCGCTACTTGCCTGCTGCATCGTCGGTCGTGAGAAACGCCTTCGCGTGATCTACTTCGGGACGCGTGGTGTGGAGCCCGTTGTCTGTCACTTTGAGCAGCGCTGTGTAGTACTGGCGGGCTTTCGTCTTGTCGCCTGCGGCTTCGCCGGCCATGCCGGCGTTGTAGAGGCCATTGAAGCGGCTGGGGCTGAGCTGTAGGTCACGTTCGTATTCGACGAGGGCGTCCTTCGGGCGTTTCAAATCGAACAGCATGTCGCCCAGCATTTCGCGCACGGGGATGTCGACTTCTCCCTGTCCAACTTTGTCCTGAAGATCGGCAGTTTCGTGCATAAGGCCGAGGGCCTTTTCGCGATCACCCTGGGCGTATGCGGCCCATGCGCTAACGGTGCCGGTTTCGATCTGCGGCGCGGTGCCTTCTGCGAGATACGCGCGCGGGCCCTTTTTCACTTGTTCCATAAGGGTTTCGTACTTCGCGAGGTCTGTCTTCGCGGCGGCTCCGTCCTTCAGGTGTCCGTCTGCGATGGCGTGCGCCCAGTAGGTCATGATCTGAACGTCAGCTGGGGCGCCGGCGACTGGCGGCATGGCGGCGACCGTCTTCCAGTCGCGGCGTTCAAGCGCGTAGATGACCGGGAACTCAGTGCTGTAGGCGGGCACCATTGTTTCCATGCCGTCCTCGATCATGCCGGGCATGGCTGCCATGTGTTTCAGCAGCGCAGCGTCGTTGTCGAGGAGAGCCTTGGCCGGAGCATCCTGTCCACTCTGCAGGTAGGCGTACAGCAGGAAGTCATCCGGATGGAGCTGGTCGAAGCCTCCGCCACGGTTGCCTTCGGCTGCCTTCTGTGCGGCCGCGACGGCAGCGAGGTTGGCCTTAATATCCTCGGACCACATGCCGAGGCGGGCAAAGATGTGGCCGCCCATGTGGGCAGCGTGCGCGCCGGATGGTGCGATAATGCCGTAGCGTTCGGCAGCGTGAAGCCCCTGCTGTGCCATGGATGGGTTATCGCACGCGTGGATGATGTAATGCGCGATGCCGGGGTGATCCGGGTACTTTCCGAAGAGCGGCGTCAGCAGGGCGAGTGCCTTGTGCTCTTGGTTGAGGCTGGTGTCGTCGGGGGCGACGTCGGCGAGGAGCGAGAGCGCGTAGAAAGCGGCGGCGTCCATATCGTCGGGATAGTGCTCGTAGAGAGCGCGCATGGCGGCGGAGTACAGATCAACGCGCTGCTGGTACTTCAGTGGGCCGGGCTTATAAAAGACCATGAGGGCCGAAATGTATTCCTTTTCGCGCTCGGTCTTCGCGTCGATCGCCTTCTGGAGTTCGGACCAGCCGTGGGTCATCACAGCTTCGCCGGGGTGGTTCCAGATCTGGTGGTAAAAGCTCATCGCGATTCCCCAGTGGGCTATGGCGCAAGCTGGATCAGCCTTCAAGATCTGTTCGAATTGGCGCTGGGATTCCTCGTACCAGAAGTCGTGCACCAGGGCGATGCCGCGGTTGATTGCAACCTGCTGCGATGCGACGCAGGAGACGGGGAAAGAGACGGTGCCGAGGCGCTCCGGCGTTTGAGCCAGGGCCGGAAGAACGGACGCAAATGTGACCAGCAGGGCGGACCAGAATCTCATAGTCACCGAGTATAGCGGGAACGGAACCATGTCCATCCAACCTGGATTGGCCCGGGAGCGCAGCTGTGCCTGGAAAACGCATTTTCCGGAAGTTGGAGGCCGGTGAGCTTAGCGATACGGGCCATATGTCTTTCTGCCTGATGTCCACCAATATCGGCTGCCAGGAAGGCGCCGAAGCAGCGAAACTCAGGGTTTGGGAACGCGCCGTAACCAGTATTGGCGTTCGATAATGATAACAGGGTTATGTGGATCGCTCCGGCGGACCTAGTGCTCGGCGACTTTCGGCGAGCCACCCACCTTCAACGATTTGAGCACAGCAGCACCTGCTTAGGAGTCGGGCGCCCGTGGCCGTGTACTGAGTTATAGATCGCAAATAGCCTCGCTCACGAGATCGCGGCTGTTGTGCGTGTATGTTCGCCGCACTCGGACAATACCTCGTACCTGACGGAACCGCACTTAACGGACGATTCCTGGCCAAGTGCGCTTCCTGAAGGTAGCGGCATCAAAATGATCGGCACCAATGTTGTAATAGTCACAACTCTTATGAGCTTATGAATTCTTCTTCCAGACCCATCCGCGTTGCGCTAATCGGCTATGGATTTTCTGGCAAGACGTTCCACGCCCCGCTGATCGCGGCAGTGGCCGGTTTCGAATTACGCGCAATTGCGTCACGCGACGCCGCAAAGGTTCACGCCGACCTGCCAGATATCACCGTCGATCCCGATCCGTTAGCCATCGCGACCTCCGATGAAATTGATCTGGTCGTAATCGCTACGCCAAACCAAAGCCACGCTCCGATCGCCCTGGCGGCGCTGGCCGCGGGTAAGCATGTCATCGTCGATAAGCCGTTTGCGCTGAATTTGACCGAGGCACGCGAACTCATCGCGTTGTCGGAACACCAAAAGGTTCTCTTGTCGGTGTTCCACAACAGGCGTTGGGATAGCGATTTCCTGACAGTCCGCCGTGCAATAGGCGATCGCCTTGTTGGCACTGTTACGCACTTCGAGTCGCACATTGACCGCTTCCGCCCGCAGGTTCGAGATCGTTGGCGCGAACGGAGTGGCCCAGGTAGCGGGTTGTGGTTCGACCTTGGCCCTCATCTGGTCGATCAGGCGCTCCAATTATTTGGTTTGCCAGACCGAGTGCAAGGAAATTTAGCGCAACAACGGACAGGTGCATTGTCCGACGATTGGGCGCATGTGGTGCTCGATTATCATGAGCGACGTGTGATCCTCCATGCGGCGTCCCTGATTGCTGGCGGAACCCATCGTTTCACTATTCATGGAGACGAGGGCAGCCTTGTCAAGGGCAAGGCCGACCGGCAAGAACGGCAACTACTGGACGGTACGCGACCTGGTGACGCGGGCTGGGGCGAGGACGCGGACGCTCTTCTTGTGTACGATCGCAGCGGCGCGTCGCGGAGCGTACCGGCCATCGCCGGGGATCAACGGCTATATTACAAGGGCGTCCTCGACGCATTGAGCGGTAATGCTCGAAATCCTGTGACCCCCATCCAGGCTCTTGCGGTGATGGCGGTCATCCAGGCCGCTGTAGAGTCGGCTCATGCGCGGACCTCAGTCGAAGTTGCCATGACCCCTGAGGAGCGTGCGGAATGGGCCTGAAGGAGCCCTTGCGGACATCGTCCACCAAGAAATGAGCAGTGAATTTCCGAACGGTACGACGAGGGGGACATCCGCGACTAGGCCGTTCTCGTCAAGTTGACGCCGGCCAGCCTGACTTCCCGGTTGCGCGTTGTCCTTCCTCGGTCGGCTCAATGCTTCCTGGATCCGGGCGATTCGCAATTCCTAACCAAGCACCAGCGTAGTTTCCGTTCTCTCATTTCTTGCTGACGTGGAAAGCAAAGACGCACGCCTTCTGATATTCGTGAATTGGCCGTCATGAGGCGCTCGGTCTGCCAGGGACGTCGGATAGAACCGCTGACAGTCTCGGCTCAAGTGCCCTTAGGTTTGAGTAACGATCGCGCCGCGACTTTCCCCGGGCTCCTTCGCCTACAAATTGCGCCTCGACGTGAGCGAAAATATATGAATCGGTTTTGCACTTCGGTTGTGCATGTCCGGTGGTGCCGTTGCTTCCGCCATGGATCTCATCAAAACGCAATTGAGCGAGTCAGTGTTTGCCGGAGGCGGTGAGATGGGCGCAAGGATGCGGGCGCTCGACTGGTCTACAACGGCTCTCGGTCCGTTGGAGCAATGGCCGCAATCGCTGCGCACCTGCGTCCGCGTCATGCTGGGCTCCGGGTATCCAATGCTTGTTTGTTGGGGGCCAGCTTACACGATGCTGTACAACGACCCCTATCGACCACTGATCGGGACGAAACACCCGGCAGCGTTAGGCTGCCCCATACGCGAGGTGCTTCCAGAGACCTGGGATTCCTCGGACCACGGTTCGACAGAGTTATGGCAGACGGACAGGAGGCGAGTCATCTCACCGGGCAGATGTTCACGGTCTACCGTAACAACTACCTCGAAGAGTGTTATTTCTCCTTTTCGTACAGCCCGATTCGGGACGACGATGGCGCCGTGGGCGGTGTCTTCACCACGGTTCTTGATATGACGGAGCGGGTGATTGAGGATCGGCGCAGGCAGGTGCTCCGTGATTTGGCGTCGCGAACGGCCGAAGCACGACATGAAGAGGACGTCTGGAGGGTCAGCGCGGAAACCTTCGCCCAACATCGATCGACCGTCCCGTTCGCATTTCTATATGAGTATTTGCCGGTCGTGCATCAGGCTCGCCTGGTGAGCGTCAGCGCGGAAACCGACGACGATTTGCATCCGACAGTCATCGACTGCGACAGGGAGAGCATCTGGCAACTCCACGCTGCATTGTCGGAAGACTGCCTCGTTGTGGGATTGGGTGAGCGCACATCAAGTTCCGGGAACGGGGCGCTGTCGATCCCCGGCTGGCCCTTGCCTGCGCGAGAAGCCGCGGTTCTGCCAATCCGCCTACGCGAACATAGCGAGGCGGCGGCGTTCGTCGTGCTGGCAATACATCCGGGGCGCGCGTTCGACGACAACTATCGCGAGTTCGTGCGGCGGATCGCCGAACAAATCGCCATCGGGTTGGCTGCGGAGCGGGAAGAGCGGCTGCGGATGGAAGCTGAACTCGAACGCCAGAGGCTGAACGCGAGCCAGGAATTACTGGTCGAGACGACCCGCCTTTATCGCGAACTCCAGGAGCGCGAAGCCGAGATTCGGGCGCTCAAGGATCGACTCCAACGCGAAAACCTGGCGTTGCGCGACGAAGTGGATCGCGCATCCATGTTCGAGGAAATTGTTGGTTCCTCGAACACGCTGCAGACGGTTCTTTCCCGTGTTGCCAAGGTAGCTCCCACCGACTCCACCGTGTTGATCTCTGGCGAGACGGGTACTGGCAAGGAGCTGATCGCCCGCGCCGTCCACAAGCGATCGCAGAGATCCGGCCGCGCCTTCGTCAGTGTGAACTGCGCGGCATTGGCGCCGGGACTGATCTCCTCGGAATTGTTCGGTCATGAGAAGGGATCCTTCACCGGAGCAATGCAGCGGCGGGTAGGACGCTTTGAATTGGCGGATGGCGGCACCATCTTCCTGGATGAAGTCGGTGACATTCCGCCCGACACGCAGGTCGCACTCTTGAGGGTCCTGCAGGAGCGTCAATTCGAGCGAGTCGGGGGGACGCTGCCGATCCACGTCGACGTTCGCGTGATTGCTGCCACGCATCGGGACCTGAGAACCGCCATAGCGGACGGAAGGTTCCGCGAAGACCTCTACTATCGCCTCAACGTATTCCCCATCCAAACGCCACCGCTTCGAGAACGCAAAGATGACATATTGATGTTGGTCGAGTACTTCGTCCAGCGCTACGCCAAGAAGGCTGGAAAAAGCATCCGCAACATCGACAAGAGGACCTTGGAGCGTTTACAGGCGTACAACTGGCCGGGCAATATTCGCGAATTGCAGAATGTTATCGAACGGTCGGTGATCCTGAGTTCAGGTGACGTCTTTGCCGTGGACGATGCAGGGCTCTCCATCGAATCGTCTCCGGTGACCTCGCGCGTTGCAAAGCCGGCGAAGGAAAGCGAGGTGCGGACGGAGCGAGAGATTATCGAGGCCGCGCTGGCCGCAAGCCGAGGTCGTGTCTCCGGACCGTCCGGAGCTGCCGCCAGGCTTCAGATTCCGCCCTCGACGCTGGAACACAAGATTCGGGCCCTGAAGATTAGCAAGAGCCGATTCAAGTTTGGCTGAAAACTCGCCAGAGTCACCACCTTCGCCGTATTCGCCATTTTCGCAACAGCGTAAATCAATCTATCTATTGTTGTTTCAATGACTTGCAGTTGGTTTCCCGATTGCACTTAGAGAAGCGTACCCCGAGAGATGGGGAAATAAACTTCAAAGGAGCAAGACACCATGACCCAAGCTACTGCAACTCAACGAACCGCCGAGCAGGCTGCTGACAACACCGCCATTCGCCCATTCCGCGTGAATGTTCCGGAAAGCGAACTAACCGAATTGCGCAGGCGCATCAACGCGACAAAGTTTCCTGAACGAGAAACCGTCGAGGATGCGACGCAAGGCGTGCAGCTCGCAACCATGCAGGCGCTGGCTCGCTATTGGGCGACGGAGTATGACTGGCGCAAGATCGAGGCAAAAATGAACGCCCTGCCGCAGTTCCTGACCGAGATCGATGGACTGGACATTCATTTCATTCACGTCCGCTCGAAACACGAAAATGCGTTGCCTCTGATCGTCACCCACGGATGGCCCGGCTCGATCACCGAACAGATGAAGATCATCGATCCGCTGACCAATCCCACCGCACACGGCGGGAAGGCTTCTGATGCGTTCGATGTCGTGATTCCCTCGATGCCCGGCTACGGTTTCTCTGGCAAGCCGACCACGACCGGTTGGGACCCCGCCCACATCGCGCGCGCCTGGACCATATTGATGAAGCGCCTGGATACACGAAATTCGTGGCGCAAGGTGGCGATTGGGGCGCGATCGTCACCGAACTAATGGGCGTGCAGGCGCCACCGGAATTGCTGGGCCTTCACACCAACATGCCTAACGTCATTCCACTCGACATCGACGGGCTGGCCTTTTCCGGTAAGCCGGCGCCGGCGAATCTCTCGGCCGACGAGAAGCTCGCTTACGAGCGGCTGAGCTTCGTCTACGCGAAGGGCATCGGCTATGGCTTCCAGATGGGGTTGCGACCGCAGACCCTGTATGGAATCGCGGATTCGCCAGTCGGTCTGGCGGCTTATTTCCTTGATCACGACGCACGTAGCTACGAGCTGATCGCACGTGTTTTCGCCGGAGGGACGGAAGGCCTCACGCGAGACGATGTGCTCGACAACATCACGCTCACCTGGTTGACGAATACGGTACTCTCCGGGGATCGACTCTATTGGGAGAACAAAGGGGCGTCATTCTTCGCCGTCAAAGGCGTGGTGGTCCCGACCGCCGTGAGCGTCTTTCCGGACGAACTCTATCCTGCTCCGCGGAGCTGGGCGGAGCGGGCGTATCCCAAACTGATCCACTACAACAAGGTGGAGAAGGGCGGCCACTTCGCGGCCTGGGAACAGCCGAAGCTCTTCTCGGAAGAGGTTCGTGCTGGCTTCAGAGGCCTCCGCTAGTTGGAAACGAAAGGCAACGCACAAGGAGATACCATGACTTTCGAGACGCTCGCTATACGAAAGGAGGGGGCCGCGCTGTTTGTGGAAATCGCGGCCCCACCCATGAATCTTTTCGGGCCGGAACTGGCCCGCGATCTGGCCTCTCTCATTCATCAAGCTGAGGCCGACGACTCCGTCCGTGTGCTCGTATTCAAGAGCGCCGACCCGGACTATTTCATCTCCCATGTCGATTTGACACGGGTCAAAGAGCTAAGGGAGGAGGCCGCGAAGCTGGACGAAAAGTCGGTCGGCCTCCTATTTCACCACCTGAGCGCAAGCCGCCTCGTGACGATCGCTCAAATCGAGGGCCGCGTACGAGGCATCGGCAGCGAGTTTGTGCTCTCATGCGATATGCGCTTCGCCGCGCGCGAGTCGGCTGTGTTCGGTCAGTTCGAGCCGTCCTTCGGCGTGATCCCCGGCACGGGTGGGGTCCAACACCTCACTCGCCTCATGGGACGCGCGCGGGCGCTTGAGGTCATGTTGGGTGCCGAGGATTACAATGCCGACTTTGCTGAGCGCTACGGCTGGATCAATCGAGCTTTGCCTGCCAGGAAACTTAGCGCGTTCGTCAGACTGCTGGCTCTTCGAATCGCCAGCTTCCCGGCTGCGGGCCACGTCGCAATCAAAGATCGGGTCAATGCGATCGCTCTCGCGCCGGCCGAGGAGCTCCGCCGTGACTCCGAGGTTTTCGGAGCCGGATTGCGCAACCCCGAGGCGCAAGACCTGATCCAAGCGGCTTTCAAACGCGGATTGCAAACCCGAGACGCCGAAATGGACTTGGCCAGGCTGCTGGGCGGCTCCGCGCCGAGCTAAAACAAGTGACAACGATTCCGATCTAAATAATTCAAAGGAGATGGAAAATGGAAGACAACACCTTGGTTCAGTCAAGTTTCTCAGCAACGATCAACGTTCCGAAAGTTGAGATTGACCGGAGGCAACATGCCACAACTCACGTATGAGAAGGAGATCACGGGGCTTATCGTGATCGATCCGTATAACGACTTCATTTCCGAGGGCGGCAAAATATGGGATCGAATAAAGGGCATCGCTGAGCGTAACCGGTGTGCTCCTCATATGAGGCAGATTCTTGACGCGGCGCGAAAAGCCGGTATCCGGGTTTTCTATGCGATGCATCGGCGATATCGTCCGGGCGACTACGAGACCTGGAAGTATATTGCGCCGATTCAGAAGGCAGCTTGGTCGCGGAAGTCGTTCGAATACGGTTCATGGGGCGGCGAGATCCGCGCCGGTTTTGAACCTCGCACGGGCGATGTCGTGGCTGCGGAGCATTGGTGTTCCAGCGGTTTCGCCAACACGGATCTGGATTTGCAGCTCAAGAAACACGGCATTCACAAACTCATCGTCATGGGGCTGATCGCGCACACCTGTGTGGAGGCCACCGTTCGCTATGCCGCCGAGCTCGGCTATGAGGTCTACGTGGTGAAAGACGCGACTGCAAGCTACTCCGATGAACACATGCACGCCGCGCTCGAAGTCAACATCCCAAACTACGCCAGTGCCCTTGTGACGACGAGTGAAATCATTGGTGTCATCGATTCCGGCGGCGTGGAAGTCGTTGCCGGATCCTGATCTGAGAGGTCGAAATGCGAAGGGAGCACGGACGTGCGCCACTTTGACGGGTTGTCGGCTACGGGTTGAAGTGCCACTAGCGCTCCTGCAAAGACGTGTTAAGAACAATTGTAGGTCCACTTGTGTGACGGCGACTTGCCGGGGGTGATCCTTCCGGGGGCCCGTGGATTCTCCGAGTGTCCGACTTATACGGAGCGCGGACGACGCTTTCCCCAACGCCGTATCCGTCCAAGCTGTCGTGGCTCGTCGTTATCGCACTCTCAAACAAAATGGTAAGGAAATGGTGTTTACGGGACAGCGGGCTATCGGCTGGGGAGCGATGGCGCTAGCCCGAACCATGGGAGCACGCTGCTTTCGAAGCGGATCAGGGCGCTGATGCGGTCGCCGGTGAGGGCAATGACATAAAGGCCGACACCGTGACGCGTGCCGTCGGAGGCGCGCAGGTACACTCCGAACGCGGGCTGACCGTTGGCGCGCGTCCGCACGAGGTCGAACCTCGTACCCGTGTCGAAGAGGCTGGCGCAGAAGCGGGCCACGACGTCTCGGCCCTCGTATTCGAAGGGCACCGGTGGCATCGAGATGAAGACATCGCCCGTCAGAAGGGCCACTAGCCCGTCGAGATCGGCGGACTCCCACGCGCTGACGAATTTCGCCACCATCGCATTCTCGGAGGCCGACCCAGCGGCGGGAGGCGGTTCGCGATCCGCGGCCGGCCCCTGGCGCTCGATGCTCGCCCGCGCCCGCTTGAGCGCGCTGTTGACCGATTGGACGGTTGAATCCAGCATGTCGGCCACCTCGTCCGCGTGGAATCCGAGCACGTCGCGCAAAATGAGGACGGCGAGCTGGCGAGGCGGCAAGACCTGAAGGGCGGTCACGAAGGCCAGGGAGATGGATTCGGTCTGCTGGTAGCGGGCCTCCGGGCCAAGCGGCACATCGATAGCACCCTCGAAAAGGGAGTCGGGAAAAGGCTCCAGCCATACAACCTCGCCGAGCCGGGTAGGCTCCGGTGGTACAACTCCGGGAAAGTCCCACTCCTTGGCGGGTCGTCGGCTGCCCGAGCGGCGCGCATTAAGGCACCGGTTGGTGGCGATCCGATAGAGCCAGGTGCGGAGCGAGGCGCGTTCCTCGAACTCATCAAGGCCTCTCCAGGCGGCCAGCAGCGTCTCTTGTAGGGCGTCCTCGGCATCCTGGAGGGAACCTAACATGCGGTAGCAGTGTATCTGTAGCTCTCGGCGGTGCGGCTCGGTAAGCTCTCGGAATGCACCTCCGTCCCCGGCCCGCGCCTTTGAGATCAGGTCATCTATCCCTGGGATCGCCATCGCGTCACTTTCTTAGGGCACCTTGTGAACGAGCGCCCAGTTTCTAGAGGCCCTGGTGTCTATATCAATAGCAAACGGGCCCGAGGATGGGAACTGAGCAGTTGGTAAACGCCCCAGTTCCAGAGACCCGGTGTCCACACTAGCACACCCCAAAAGGAGACCACACGATGCGATTCTTTCTAAAGATCTCAATTCCAGTCGAGGCTGGCAACGCCGCGGCAAAGAAGGACAGGTTCAAATCGATCCAACTGATACTCGAAGAGCAGAAGCCTGAAGCGGCCTACTTCCTACAAGATGGCGGAAAGCGGACCGCTATCCTGATCGTAAACATGGAGGATGCTTCGCAACTCGCCGAAATCGTCGAGCCATGGTTTCTGGCGCTCAACGCGAGCGTTGAATGTAAACCAGTCATGGTCACCGGCGATCTCCAGAAGGCGTTCCCAGCCCTCGAGCGTGCTGTGAAAACCTTCAGCTGATGCCTTCGTCCGCTTGGCAGCCCACACTTCGGTCTGTCCGGAGCGCCCCGTATTGCACAAACGTGCCAAGGCAAGGCGCGCTGTTCAGCGCTTCCTGCTCGTGCCTTTCACAAAGGACCCCTTTCGGGACAGCAGTCCCGTTCGAGGAAGTGTGGGACCGCGCTCCGGTCGGATCACGCGCCGGCCTTGTCATTCCATCTTGTACATTGGTCCGGCCGAGAATGCGAGCCGCATGCAGAGGCACTGACGGATTCCTCCCGTAAAACGCCGTCCACAGAGACCAGATGAGCGAGAAGTCGCTAGCCTGATGTATCTGCAAACATCGGAACGATGTGGGGTCATTGTCGGTAGCTTCCCATACGCCGTTTAGGGAGCACAAACGGATAAGCCCGCAATTCACGAGCTCTCAAGCTCGATATCACTCCCGATTGGAATGCGGATCGCGCTGCTTACAACTTTCGCACAGCGTTGTTGGCCGGATCGATGGCCCACACGTTCGCGCCGTCGCAGGCTTTTACGCCGAGAGGTAGAGGGACGCCGGAGATCACCGCTCCGTCGCTAAGCCGGAGCTTCTCCACGCCCTGCATCCCGTCCACCCAGATGGCCCTGCCATCAAAGAGAATGTCGATTGGGTTGAAGTTAGACAAGGGGAAAGTTCCGACCACGACGTCGTCGCTGGCGCGCACCTTGACCACCTTGCCAGTATTATCCGCCAACCACATGTTGACGCCGTCGAAGGCGAGTCCCCCGGGGACCGGTAAAATTACTCCCGGTGAGAAACTCGCCACGAGCGCGCCGTCGCTCGGGCGGATCTTGTCAACGGTGCCATTTCCCGTCACCCAGATGTCGGTGCCGTCAAACGCAATGCCCTCCGGCGGGAAACTCACCGGAATGGTACTGAGCACGACGCCGTTCGCGGGGCTTACCTTTGCCACGGAGCCTTGAGGAAATCCGAACAGCACTACCCATATGCTTACGCCGTCAAAAGCCATCTGCTGCGGGGATGGACCGACATCAAAGGCTCCCAGTTGATGTCCGTCGCTGGCACGCAATTTAACTAGGCCGGAGCCATTGTTCACCCACATGTTGGCCCCATCGAATGTAATCCAGCTGGGTGTACCCCCAACTTCGTAGGTTCCCAGTGCCAAACCATCTCCCGCGCGCAGCTTGGTCACATTACCGCTTTGGGAGTTCGCGATCCACATGTCGGTGCCGTCGAAGGCTGCCCCCGTCGGCTGCTGGCCCACACTAAACTCTGCCGCTGTTTGGTTAATTGGATACCACCGGAGTAATGCAACGGACTCCGGTGTGGCCAGCTGTCCCCACACGGCTGGGGACATTGCAGCGACCGCGACAAGAACTAACAACAATCTCGATTTTTTCATGGAACCCTCCTATTATTTTTTACTGATTCGAAGATCTTCGCGGGCGACAAGCTCTCAAGGACAGCGTCCCAGGTCTTGCAACATTTTGTCGACCATAAACGTGCGCGCCGAAGAGGGGCCAGACTTCTGACCCTTGAGCTTGTAGCGCTCGCCAGGCGCTAAAGACGGCCCGGTTTCGATCAAGGAAAAAGCTGTCGATTCGGTAGTAAGAATCTTCCTTCCGCCGGATTCGGCGACACAGCCCGTGGTGATCCTCCGATTGTGCAAAATCAGATAGGTCACGCCAACTCCGACACCCGCCCCAGCTATCGCTATGCCTGCTATTATTCCGACCGCCTGGCCGCGCGAGATGTATTGGCCTTGCAGGTTCTTGGTCGAAACGAGACCGAAGAACAAGACGATCAGAAACGCGGCTTGTATTCGCATTCGTCTGAATCCTCCCCTACGCCGTATATAAGCGTTATTCTTTCCTGATAAACACAAGCACCAGGGGAGAAATTAACGTTGGGCGAAGCTCACCACGCGATCACTTCTGAGGCACAGCGGGATCGAGTGCGAATACCACACCGGTCAGGCTGTTCCCGCCGCTGGAGGCTGTTCCATAGAGGTTGCCCGCCGAATCACGGATCAGCGCAGCCACTGGGTTCGCCCCATCCGTCCCGCCCGTGAAACTGTGTAGCAAGGTCTCCTGCCCGATCGGGTTCAATTCGTACACCTCGCCCGCGTTCGCCGCGCCGCCGTTGACGGTAGTCCCGTACAGGCTACCCGCGGAATCGATGATCACACCGCTCTCTGGATTCGCTCCGTTCGCGCCCGAGAAAATGTACAGCACGGTCTCGTGTTTAGTGGCCAGATTCACCTTGTACACGACGCCGGCATTGGACGGACCACCAAAATAAGTGGTGCCGTAAAGATTGCCGCTCGCGTCACCTGTCAAACCGGCGTACGGGTTCGCTCCATCCGGTCCTGAGATGAAACTGTGCAGCACGGTCTCCAGGCCATTCGCATGAAGCTCATAGACCACGCCGTCGCCCGACGCGCCGCCATAGACGGTTGTCCCATAAAGATTGCCAGCCATGTCGCGGATTACTCCAGCCTGAGGACCCGACCCGTCCGGCCCACCCGTGAAGAAGTAGAGGACAGTCTCGTCGCCTGCCGGATCCACCTTGTACACCACGCCCGCGTTCGCTTGGCCCCCGGCGGATGCAGTCCCGTAAAGGTTGCCCTCCGAGTCACGGATCACGCCGGCATAGGGGTACGCCCCGTCCGCCCCTCCTGTAAAGGCGTGCAGCACGGTCTCGTTGCCCGCCGCATTCACCCGGTACACAACGCCATAACCGATGCCGCCGTACACGGTAGTCCCGTAGAGGTTGCCTGCCGAGTCGGGAATCACCCCGGCAGTTGGGTTCTTCCCGTCCGCCCCTCCTGTAAACCTGTAAAGTACGGTTTCGTGGCCCATCGCATCCACCTGGTACACCACGCCCGCGCTTGCTGGACCGCCCGAGTAAGTGGTCCCAAAGAGGTTGCCTTTGCCATCGCCGGTCACGCCGGAATGGGGGTTCGCCCCGTCCGATCCTCCTGGAAACGTATAGAGCACGCTCTCCTGGCCGGCCGGATCCAATTCGAACACCACCCCCGCTGAAGCTGGGCCGCCGCCATTCGATGTGGCGCCGTAGAGGTTGCCTTCCGCGTCGCGGATAAGACCGGGGTCGGCATAGCCGTTCGCCCCGTCCGCGCCTCCCGTGAAAGTGTGCAGCACGCTCTGTTGGCCGGAGGCATTCAGCTTGAAAACAACACCGCAACCGAAAGGGCAATCGCCTGTGCCGCCTACAAGAGTAGTGCCATAAAGGTTGCCTTCCGCGTCGCGGATAACGCCAACCTGCGGTTCGCCACCGTCCGCCCCTCCCGTGAAGTTGTACAGGACTGTCTCATTGCCCTTCGCGTCCAGCTTGTACACCACGCCGTTGTTAGAGGTGCCACCATAGAAGGTAGTCCCATAGAGGTTGCCTTCGCCATCGCCGATCAAGCCGCCATAAGGTTCCACACCGTCCTCGCCACTGAAGCTGTGCAGCACGGTCTCATTTCCCATGGGATCCAAGCGGAACACCACGCCGCCGAATCCCACGCCGCTATTGACAGCAGTCCCGTAAAGGTTGCCTTTCGCGTCCAGGATCAGGCCGGCGTTGGGATGACCTCCGTCCGCCGCTCCGGTAAAGCTGTGCAACACGGTTTCATGGCCGGTGGCATCCACCTTGTACACGACTCCAAGATTTGCCGCGCCGCCGTAGGTCGTAGTCCCGTAGAAGTTCCCGGCTGAGTCACGGATCACTCCCGAGTAAGGGTATCCACCATCTGCTCCTCCTGTGAAGCTATACAGCACGGTCTCCTGGCCCATGGCATTCAATCGGAACACCACGCCTGCATTTGAGGCGCCGCCTGAGTTGGTGGTCCCGTAGAGATTGCCGGCCCCATCGCCGATGACACTTGCTTCGGGAACCGCTCCGTCCGCCCCTCCCGTGAAGCTATAGAGGATGGTCTCTTGGCCCTCCGTATTCACCTTGAACACCACGCCACGGTTCGCGCTGCCGCCAAAGCCAGTGGTGCCGTAAAGGTTGCCCGCTTGATCGCGAATCACACCAGCGAAAGGGTTCGTCCCTCTGGGCGGCGCCGCGAAATTGTGCACGACGATCTCACTGGCCGCCAGCGGCGCGTGCGCGACCGCTATGATCGACAGTGCGCATGACAGCCGGTTGAGATGTTGCCATAGGTTCGTCATAAGAATTCCTTGTGCCCTCCAAACGCGGGTTCTAGCAACAGACGGGTTTCCATTATCTCGCTGGCGCTGGTGGCCGTGGGTGCTGCATTTGCGCGATGTTCGGTTCACCCTCGTGCCCGAATAACTCCGGATGGATGTAATGACCCTGGTCCTGCTGCGATTTGTCCACTTCCACCGGGATGCGATGCGCATTGGCCCAGGCGTCCTGGCGGATGCCGGTGACTTGCCAGGAAACTTTGACTCCCGGCCTTGCTGGTCTTGACGGTGAAGCTGCCGTTGGTCATTTCCGACGCGACGATGGCTTGCGCGAATTGGCCGATCACCGTGAGCTGATAACGAAAATCCGTATTGAGAGCCTCGAACCACGCGGGCATGCTGACGATGGCCGCGCCGCTACCGTCCGTGACCACGTTGCCATTGTAGATGTTCAGCATGTCGGGCGATTCGACGAAGGAGTGGCACAGATACTTATTGGCGGGGTCGAGTGGATGATCGATCTTAAAGGAGCCGCCCGATTTGCTGACGTTTCCCTCCACATCCACGTCGCCATTGAACGTACCGGCTATTCCGGTGCCCTGGCGTTGGGCGTAAATTCCTAGGCCTCCGGCTAGCTGGCCTGCTCCACCGTAGGCCTGGAAGCCGTCGCCACCAACGACGCCGGAACCGCCCGTCGCCATGACGCCATATCCTCCGAAGCCCCCCTCGCCATAGGTGTCGCCTCCAATAGTCATGATCCCGCTGCCGCCCCTGTCGTTTGGGCCAAAGCCTGCTCCCCCGTACGCATATACGCCAGATCCACCAAGGCCTGGGGTGGACGAGTTACCACTCGAGGGCCCGCCGTAGCCGCTAAGCCCGGCGCCGCCCGGGCCGCTGGTGCTCCACTCCCCGCCATAGCCGGCGATAGCGGATCCTCCCGGGCTGGTGTTGGAGAGGTTGAGAAGAAATACATTGTTGGCTGCCACGCTGCCGCTAAATGGCAATGTAAGGGTTCCCGCAGGGCCTTGCGGACCGGCTGCACCTGTCGCGCCTGTCGCTCCGGTGGGACCTGTCGCGCCCTGGTTACCTTGTGGCCCTTGTGGACCGGCAGGGCCAGTTGCGCCTGCGGGCCCTTGTAAACCAGTGAGTCCGATTGGACCCTGCGGACCGCTTGCTCCCACCGCGACAAAGGCCGATCCGGAATGAGGAATGCTGTTGGTAATACTCACCAGATACGTGGCCGCCGGCAATGTGGATGGCACTTCTAACGCGATTGCCGTGTTCGTAAACGAATACACGGTGCGGGAAGTTCCGCCCACCGTGACCGTGGGCGCGACGCCGGTTGGGCTGAAATTCGAGCCCACCAGAGAGATGTAGCTTTTGGCCAAGTTGACTGTGGCGTCTTCAATCACTGGCTTTTGCGCCTGGCTGATGAGCGGCGCGCAGAGAATGAGCAACAAACTGGAGATTTGTCCGGCCGAATTAGAGTTCCACAGCTGCATAAGAGTCCTCCGTCACACCGTATAGAAGCGATATAATTGCCTGACAAACACAACCACCAGGGGGAAATTTTGGAGGCGACTGGACCCGAGTCCGTGACTGAACTACTCCTCCGGTGGAGGGCCGGGGACAAAGATTGCTTGGACAAATTAGTCCCGCTGGTCGAAACGGAATTGCGGCGCATCGCACACCACTACATGCGCATGGAGCGGTCCGGCCACACCCTGCAAACCACCGCTCTGGTCAACGAAGTTTACCTCAAGCTGGTGAACCAGGCACGGGTAGACTGGCAGAACCGGGCGCAGTTCCTGGGAGTGGCCGCCCGGCTGATGCGCCACGTGCTGGTGGATCACGCGCGCGAGTTGTGCCGGGAGAAACGCGGAGGCGGCGCGCACCTTCTCCCGCTCGACGAAGGCCTGGCGATTTCGCCCGCTAAATCAGCCGAACTAGTGGCGCTGGACGACGCGCTCAACGAACTGGCCAGGTTCGATCCACGCAAAGCGCAGGTGGTTGAACTGCGCTACTTCGGCGGCTTGAGCGTGGAAGAGGCGGCGGAGGCGCTGGGCGTGCATCCGAACACAGTGATTAACGACTGGAGCCTGGCGAAGGCCTGGCTGAAGCACGAACTGAGCCCTCGGGACGCCAATGCTCGGGGTCCCAATGGAGCCTGAGCGCTGGAAGAAGATTGAGGCACTGTATCAGGCCGCGATGGCGCAGCCAGCGGAGAAGCGCGCCGACATCCTGCAGCAAGCCTGCTCCGGCGACCCTGAGCTTCGGGCCGAAGTTGAGTCGCTGCTGGAGGCCGCAGGCAGCGCGAGTTCGTTCCTGGAAGGTTCGCCGCTCTCAGGTGCACCCCAACGCGACTCTGACACCTCTGGTCCCACCGCAGCCGGCCCGGGACCTATCCATGCGATGTTCTCCGATGAAATTGCCGGGACGGTAATCGGCCGCTATCACTTGCTACAGAAAATCGGAGAAGGCGGCATGGGTGAGGTGTGGCTGGCCGAACAGAAGGAGCCTGTCCGCCGCCGCGTTGCGCTGAAGCTGGTCAAGGCCGGGATGAACAGCCGCGAGGTGATCGCGCGCTTCGAGTCCGAGCGCCAGGCATTGGCTCTGATGGACCACCCGGCCATTGCTAAAGTGTTCGACGCCGGCTCTACGCCCGAAGGCGCGCCTTACTTCGTCATGGAGTACGTCGCTGGCGTTCCGATCACGAACTACTGCGACAATCATCGGCTCAGTACCCGCGAACGGCTGGACCTTTTCGTGCGCGTCTGTGAAGGAGTGCAGCACGCGCATCAGAAGGCTATCATCCACCGCGATCTGAAGCCATCCAACATCCTGGTCATTAATGTGGACGGCCGGGCGGCGCCGAAGATTATCGATTTCGGAGTCGCCAAAGCACTGACCCAGAAGCTGACTGCGGATACCATGTTTACGCGCGTGGGAGCGCTCTTGGGTACTCCGCAATACATGAGCCCGGAGCAGGCCGATTCGTCGGGTGAGGATATCGACACCCGCACCGATGTCTTCTCGCTGGGAATCATTCTTTACGAATTGCTGGCAGGTGCGCCTCCGCTCGATATGCGCCGAATCGCATTCGACGAATTTCTGAGAAAGTTGCGTGAGGAGGAACCTGCCAAGCCGAGCACCAAGATCCGCACGCAAGACGCGGCGACGTCAACGGCCTTGGCTGAGAAGCGCCAAACCGAGCCGCTGGCGCTGGCCAAGGAGATTCGCGGCGACCTGGATTCGATCACGCTGAAGGCTCTGGAGAAAGACCGGTCGCGCCGCTACGGCTCGCCGTCCGATCTGGCCGCGGATATTGGGCGGCACCTGAACAACGAAGCGGTGCTCGCAGTGCCCCCTTCGGCTGCCTACCGCGCTCGCAAGTTCGCGCGCCGCTACCGCGTGGCTCTGGCTACTGCCGGCGCCTTCCTTCTGGTGCTAGTCGCGGCATCCGGAATCAGCGTTTGGCAGAGCATACGGGCGACGAAGCAGCGTGACCGCGCGGACGCGGCAGCCGCGTCGGCCCAGGCGGTGAACGACTTCCTGCAAAACGACCTGCTGGCCCAAGCCAGCGCGAACAACCAATCCGGGACGGGCGCTAAGCCCGATCCGGACCTGAAGGTTAGAACGGCGCTGGACCGGGCCGCGGCGCGCGTTGCTGGAAAGTTCGATCGGCAACCGGAGGTGGAAGCCGCGATTCGAGACACCATCGGGCAGACCTACATCGACCTGGGGCTATATCCGGAAGCACGGAAGCAAATCGAGCGGGCACTGGATTTGCACCGCCAAGTGCACGGGGCGGAAGATCCAAGGACACTCAACACCATGAGGCGCCTGGGACGGCTGGCCGTTATACAAGGCAAGTATGCCGACGCTGAAGCCCTGTTCGGCCAGGCCATGGCAATCCAACGGCGCGTGCTGGGGCAGCAACATCGCGACACTCTGGCTTCCATGAACGGTCTAGCCGACGTCTACAGCTTGCAGATTAAGTATGCGCAAGCGGAGGCGCTCTACCAGCAGATCCTGGAGATCCGGCGCCGGGTGCTGGGGTCTGGGGATCCCGAGACGCTGACTTCGTTGCTTGGTCTAGCCAATCTCTACTACGTGCAGGGCAAGTACGCGCAGGCTGAGCCGCTCTTCAGCCAGACCCTGGAGATCCGTCGCCGTGTCCTGGGGCCCGAGCATCCCGGCACGCTGATTTCCATGAGCAGTCTGGCCAATGTCTACTACGCGCAGGGCAAGCAAGCACAGGCTGAAGCGCTCTACAGCCAAAGCCTGGAGATCGAGCGCCGCGTGCTAGGCCCCGAGCATCCCAGCACGCTGGCCGCCATGAACAATCTCGCCAATGTCTTCGACGCGCAGGGTAAGGAAGCGCAGGCTGAAACGCTCTACAGCCAGGCCCTGGAGATTGAGCGCCGTGTGCTGGGCCCTGAGCATCTGGAGACGCTAGGTGCTATGGCCAATCTGGCCAACGTTTACAATGCGCAGGGTAAGCAAGCGCAGGCTGAAGCGCTCTTCAAACAGACCCTGGAGATCCAGCGCCGCGTGCTGGGTCCCGAGCATCCCGACACTCTGGATAGCCTTTCGGAGATCGCATCCATGTACCAACGAGAGGGCAAATACGCCTTGGCCGAGACATATGCCGCGCAATCCCTGGCGGGTCGACGGCATGCTTTACCGCAACACCCGGACACGATGTCGGCGGCGTCCGACTTGGCCCTGATTTACGTTTCGGAGGGAAAATTCACCGCCGGCGAATCCCTGGCGCGCGAGGTGATGGAGACCGATGGTAAGATGCGGCCGGATAACTGGCAGCGATTCCGCGCCGAGAGCTTGATGGGTGCAAGCTTGGCCGGGCAAAAGAAATACCCCGAAGCGGAACCATGGCTGCTGGAAGGGTATCAGGGGATGGTGGCACGCGGAAACCAAATGGAAGTGGGGGACTCCTATTACCTGGGCCGCGCCCGCCAATGGCTGGCCGAACTCTATGAGGCGTGGGGCAAGCCAGAGAAAGCTGCTGAGTGGAAGAAAAAGTGAGATCAGACGACCTAGGTGAGAGCCCTGTATCAGTTAGTCAGCCCCAGGCCATATCTCCTGAGAAGTCTGGCCAGCTGTTGAGCGTCGTCCGTTAGCACCTGCTCTCGAACGACGGCCAACCTACTTTTCGCGCGGTCCAAGACCCAACTCCGGATTCGCTTTTTTCAGAGCTCTCCGGCACTGGCGCCTTTGAGCAAATCTCTAATCATTGGCCCGAGCGTCATAAACTCAGCGTAAACGGAAGGCTTGCGAAAATATCCATTAAAGCCCAAAGCCTTTACGGCCTCGCGATCACCCGCGGAGTCTGAAGAAGTCACCACTAACACGAGAGTGTTCTTGCAAGCAGAACTGTTGCGCATGTGGCGCAGTACTTCGATGCCGTTCTTTTTGGGGAGATTCAAGTCGAGCAGAACGAGGTCCGGGCAAGGCACCTCCTGACCCGTCTCCGCCTTGTCGATAAATTCCACCGCTTGGTGTCCGTCGTAAACAACGGTGACCGCCGCGTTAACCTGTGCGAACGAGATAGCTTGCCGGATCAAATACAAGTCAGCCTTGCTGTCCTCTACGACAAGAATCTGGGGTTGCTTCCGCGAAGTCGAGTCAGACGGGGAGCGTGAACTTGAAGGTTGAACCTTTTCCGGGCTCGGATTCGACCCAGATGGGGCCATGATATCGCTCCACGATTCGCTGGCATATCGCCAGTCCAATGCCTGTGCCGGAATATTCATCTCCTGTGTGGAGTCTTTTAAACAAACCAAAGATGCGCTCCTTGTACTCTGCCTCGATGCCGATGCCGTTATCACTGACAGAGAATAGCCAGCTTTCGCCATCACGTCGCGCCGTTACGTTGATCACCGGTGGAATTTTGGGTCGACGATATTTTATGGCGTTGCCCACCAGATTTTGGAAAAGTTGCTGAAGTTGTGTCGCATGGACGCGCAATGAAGGCAACGGATTCGAAGTGACCTTTGCACCGCTAGCCTTTATCGCGCCGTCGAGGTTTGCGAGCGCCCCCTTCAGCGCTGTGCTTGCATCCTCGCACGTTTCGGGCCGATCGAACTGGCCCGCTTGAGTATAGGCGAGAAGGTCCCTCACGAGCATCTCCATTCGCGCAGCCCCTGAACTCAGCGTTCATTTTCAGGCAGACGTGCGCCAGCAAAATCATCTGCAACATCTACTACGTCGGCACAAGGACCCTCAGCTCGTTTCTCATCGTTACGGTGCAGGGCAACATCCTCATCGACAGCACCTACGAGCGCAACGTGCGCACCATCGAGAAATCAGTTGAACAACTCGGCTTCCAGTTCTCCGACATCAGAATCCTCCTCGGCAACCACGCCCACGGCGATCACATGGAAGGCGACGCGCTCGTGAAGGAACTCACCGGCGCGCAAGTCGTTTCGATGGCTGAGGATGTGCCCGCCCTTAAAGCTATGAAACCCGGTGGCAAGGAGCACCCTGTAGACCGCACCATCCACGACGGAGACACGGTCACGCTCGGTGGCGCAACACTCACCGCGCATCTCACCGCTGGCCACACGCGCGGAGCTACCACCTGGACGATGCCCGTGATCGAAGCCGGCAAGACTTACCAGGTCGTGTTCTACTCCAGCTTGCGTTCGCCGACCGTGCTGACGCCCCCCGTGATCGATGAATTCAAGCACTCGTTCGCAGTCGTCCACACGCTCCCCTGTGACGTTCCGCTCGGCGACCACCCATCCGCATACGGCATGGTGGAGAAGTACGCCAAAATCAAACCCGGCACGCTGAATCCCTTCGTCGACCCCTCCGGTTGCCGCCTCGAAGCCGACATGGAAGAAGCGATGTTCAAAGCGATTCTGGCCGAGCAACAAAAAGCGGAACAGCAGCACTGAAAATTGTGAAAGAAATGTTTCACGGTTTCTCGGCGGCACTTCTACCGAAATAATCCAATTGCTTGCTGGACTGGAGGTCCGTTCGAGCCCAATGTCCGACTGGCGCGTAGCCACCACTCTGAGGAGTCTCTCGGCAATGATATGCCGGAGGCGTTGCGATAGTCGTGCTCGATGATAGGATCGATGTCGGTGATGAACAAATAGCGCTTCGCGGACGGTGCCGCGCACAATCGCTGAACTGACTAGGAGAGTCACAAAGCAGATGCCTAACAAAAAGCCGGGTTCTGTTAGCCGCAGAAATTTCTTCAAGCAGGGCGCAGCCGTTGGCGCCGGTGCAACCATCCTAGCCGGACAAGCCGCCGCACAAGGCCGAGGCGGCCAGATTCATTTTGACCAGGTCGTCGATGTGGTCGTCGTCGGGGCAGGAGCCTCGGGCTTGCCGGCCGCGATCATGGCGCGCGAGCAGGGCGCGTCGGTGATCGTGATCGATTCCAACCACGATATCGGCGGGCACGCCATGCTAAGCGGCGGAAGAATCCCTCTCGGTGGCGGCACTAGGCTGCAAAAAAAGTACGGCATCACCGATTCCTCCGACCAAGTCTACCTGGATCACACCAACCATAGAAACAAGGAATATCGCTTCGGCGACCGTGAACTCATCCGCGTCTGGGCTGACGAGAACGCCGCCACTTTCGACTTTCTGCTCGATAACGGTGTGATCTTCGACGAAAGGCCGCCCACTATCGAGAATGGCGGCACCGTTCCAAGGCTCTTTGTCACCAAGCCCTATTCGGACAATCTCAATGAAACCATCAACGGAAGTCCCGGCTCAGGTCTCGTCCGCCACCTCGAAGCCAGCGCCCGTGCGAAAGGCGTGACTTTCCTCCTGCGCCACAAGATGACCAACATCAATCGCGAGAGCCATACCTCGGGAAGAGTGCAAGGAATTACCGCGAGCTTCGACGGCAAGGAAGTCAATATCCAAGCGCGCCGTGGCGTCATCATCGCCACTGGCGGACATTCCGGTAACGTGGAGTTCCGTAGAATATTCGACCCGCGCCTCACTGAGGAATACCAGGTCGCCGGCGAACCTTGGACCAAGCAGAACGCCGAAGGAGAGATGTCGGCAATGGCCATCGGCGCATCACTATGGGCCACCTCAAACACCGCTAACGAGATTGGCCGCACGGTCACAAAGACAAGACATATCGGGTGCAAGTACGGCTATCAGAATTTGCGGTGGAACCCGAAAAGCCCTATGTTCGACCGCGCCGGCGCGTCGGGCCTGACCGTGAAGGATTTTCAAGACCTGATCATGGTGAACCAGATCGGTCAGCGTTTCTGGGACGAGATGGACAACACCTACGATTTTCTCAACGCCTGCCTGGGCACCAACGGGAATTTGGGAAAAGGCGATAAAGTCGATGGCGGCGGGCCCATCTGGGCCATCTTCGATGCGGACGCTGCCCAGCGGGAGGAATGGGACGCGAAGCCGCCCAACGTCGATCACAACGGCTATTTCTTTGAAGCGGACACCCTCACCCAGTTGGCCGACAAAATCTCCAATCCATACCAGTTCCAACCTGTTCCGTCCCGCGCCCTGGAAGAAGCCGTGGCTCGGTACAACTCGTTTGTCGATGCGGGCAAGGACGCCGACTTCGGCAAGCCTGCCCCAAAACACAAAATCCAGAAGCCTCCGTTTTACGCCGCCTGGTCCACGCCCATCCTTCACGACTGCCTGGCGGGCCTCAGGATCAACCGCAAGTGCCAGGTCATCGACTTGAAGGGCCAAGTCATACCCGGACTCTATTGCTGCGGAGAATCGGCTGGTGGATTTGCCCTGCACGGCCTGCCGAGAGTCACGGTCTTCGGACGCATCGCCGGCCGGGAGGCAGCGCTCGCCAAAGCCTGAGGCGCCTGGCGCGCAGGGCTCCGAAAATAGGCTGCCGACATGACCCATAACAAGTGGCGGCCTCGCTCTTGGCGGTGGCGAATGGGTCGGCGAGGCCTCATTGCATGCACTCGCGCGCCCCTAACGGTTTCGGAGCTGGCGACCGATCTGCCTTCCATCGTGGATTTGTTCACGGGTGCGTGACAACTTGCTGGAGCCACCGAACCATGGGCGCTTTGTAATCGGTGAGTCGGAGAGATTGCCATGCCCGCATGCCATGCCCCCCCGCCTTGGACCCGATAAAGCTCGCAGTCTACACCTGCCGTGCGTAACTTGTCGCAAAATCTTTCCGATTGAGCAAAAGGCACGACACTATCGTCGGTGCCGTGAATCAGTAGAAAAGGCGGCGACGTTGCGCTCACATGGTTGACCGGCGAGAACTCCGTTAGTCCCGCAATCAATAGATCGTCGAACAAGGTTCCCTTCACCGCTTCCCGGACGCTCTCGGGAATTAGGTCGGAGGTGCGCGCCAAGTTTGCTAAATCGCTCGGCGTTTAAAATGCGACGACGCCTTGTGCGGCTCCTCCGGGATCGGGTCGAAGAGCGGCCATGGATGCGAGCTGCCCTCCCGCAGACTCGCCGATCAGCACGATTTTGCCCAAATTCACACGGTACTCAGACGCGTGTTCCTTCACGAACGCGACCGCCCGGCGAATGTCATTCTCGGCGGTTCCGAGTTGCAACGCTGCTCCGATCGGATTACGCACGACATCGCCCGCGAGCCGGTAGCTGATGGAGAACCACGCAAACCCGGCATCGGACAACGGCTGAAAGAGTGGTTGAACGCTGTTGGTTCTGTCCCCGGCGACCCAAGCGCCGCCATGAACCAGGATCATTGCCGCGAAAGGACCCGTGCCATCGGGAATATGGGCATCGAGCCGAAGACTATACTTCCCCGCACGCCCATATTCAATGTCTTTTAAATTTTCCCCATGGACTGCCGTGAAGAAAAGAAAGAGAATACAAGCGCTTACCCCTAGATGGTCTTTAATCCGGTTACGGAAGCGCGATGAGTTTCGATGTTAAGATCGAGCAGCCGCCTCGCATCTTCCTCGGAATCAGCGACGCTCGTTTACTTACCGACCATGACTTGGCGAGAGTATCACCAATCTACGGCGCACAGCGTCGAATCCTTGAGGCGATCGCCGCACGTCCTGGACTGGGTGAACATGCCCGACCCCTTCCGTCACTATGAGGGCGTGCCGGTGCTCGACCTGCCGGCAGATCCACCCAGCCCGGAAACACCGGCGCTCGATGTGCTTCAAGGGTTCTGTGGCACCACACCTGCCCACGATGGTCCGACATTCCTTTCGCAATTGCTGTTCTATTGCGCGTCGATTAGCGCGTCCAAGCTGGTTCCATCCACCGGACACAGTTACGCTTTGCGCGTGAATCCCTCCTCCGGGAATCTGCACCCGACTGAGTTCCACTTCGTTACTCGGGGCCTAAAGGAGTGGCCCGATGGGCTGTATCACTATCGTCCCTCGTCACACATGTCTGA
>Ga0302325_10003637_pt1 | contig 36190 bp, 34 predicted proteins | sample Palsa_T0_2_FD_201948 | JGI IMG/M metagenome (GOLD analysis project Ga0302325, IMG submission 201948) | Peat permafrost microbial communities from Stordalen Mire near Abisko, Sweden - Palsa_T0_2 | ecosystem: Environmental > Terrestrial > Soil > Palsa > Peat permafrost | place: Sweden: Abisko...
CATGTTTTCGGCTCGGGTCGCGGCCGCAAGGCCGCACATCCTTACAACGTTTGCCGGCCGTGGGCAGTTGCGCGGAATGAGGTTCGGCTGGATATGTGAAACCGATGGATGCATTGCGACCCACCATCTACGCCCTCTCCTCTGGCCGGCCGCCGGCGGCGATTGCGGTGGTGCGGCTGTGCGGACCGCGCACCAGCGTGGCGCTGGAGAAGCTCATCGGCCGCGTGCCAAAGCCGCGGCACGCGACGCTGGCGCGTGTGCGTGATCCCGCAACCGGCGAAGTCATCGACGAGGCGCTCGCGCTTTGGTTTCCCGGTCCGCACAGCGAGACCGGCGACGACATGGCGGAGCTGCAGCTGCACGGCAGTCACGCCGTTGTCGCCGCTGTGTTCGACGCCCTGGCGGCGATTGAAGGTTGCCGTCCGGCAGAGGCCGGCGAATTCACCCGCCGCGCCTTCGACAACGGCCGGCTCGATCTCACCGCCATCGAGGGGTTGGCGGATCTGATTGCGGCCGAAACGCCCGCGCAACGCCGTCAGGCGTTTCGGCAACTCAAGGGGCTGATTGGCGACCGCGCCGAGGGGTGGCGCGAGCACATCATCACCGCGCTCGCCCTCGTCGAGGCGCGGATTGACTTCTCCGATGAGGCCGACGTTCCGGAAGACCTTCTCGGCCCCGCGCTGCGTGCCGCGAAAGAGTTGCGCGACGAGATTGCGAGCGCGATCGCGAAGTCGGGGCGAGGGGAGCGCCTGCGCGACGGATTCGTCGTCGCTATCGCCGGGCTGCCGAATGCCGGCAAGTCGACCTTGCTCAACCGGCTGGCGCAGCGTGACGCGGCGATTGTCTCGGCCCATCCCGGCACCACGCGTGACGCCATTGAAGTGCACCTTAATCTCGAAGGCTATCCGGTGACGCTGATTGATACCGCCGGGATTCGCGACAGCGGCGATCCGGTAGAGCAGGAGGGTATTCGTCGCGCGCGCGAGCGCGTGGCAATGGCCGACCTCGTCCTCTGGCTCACTGATGCATCGGCCGACCGCGCCGCGGCGGGTGGGGCGGCGGCCGAGAACCTCTCAGCGGCCGAGGTCTGGGCCTTACGTAACAAAGCCGATTTGTTACGCGGGGCGACTCACGCAAGGAGTGAACCGCAATCCACAAATAAGTCGGGGAGGGCGTTCTCCATCTCGGCTCTTACCGGCGCCGGAACGGAGCTGCTGTTGGAGGCGCTGACGGAAAACGTCCGGCAATTCTTCTCGACCACCGAAGCGCCGATGGTGACGCGGGCGCGCCATCGCCGCGCGCTGGAGGAGACGATTGCAGCGCTTGATCGCGCCCTGGCGCAGGGATCGGCCGGAAGCGAGGAGCTGATCGCGGAGGATTTGAGATCAGCGGCCACCGTGCTTGGCAGGCTGAGGGGGAGGGTCGACGTGGAAGATATTCTCGACGTGATCTTCCGCGAGTTCTGTATTGGTAAGTGATCGGCTGCCGGCAACGTTTCGTTAACGTTAACTATCGAACAACGAACGGGACGCATGCCCGGCTGACGCGGCTGTTTCACGTGAAACACGGGACTTGCGGCTTTGACCGCAGATTCGGCGACGGATAGAACGGGCCGATTTAGCGGGATTTCGATGAACACTGGGTTCGATGTCATTGTCGTTGGCGGCGGGCACGCCGGCTGCGAAGCCGCGGCGGCCGCAGCGCGCATAGGCGCGCGCACCGCGCTCATCACGCAGCGCTTTGCCAGCGTCGGCGCGATGTCCTGCAATCCGTCGATCGGCGGCCTCGGCAAGGGCCATCTGGTGCGCGAAATCGATGCCCTAGACGGCCTTATGGGCCGCGTCGCCGACGTCGCCGGCATTCAGTTTCGCTTGCTCAACCGCCGCAAAGGGCCGGCCGTGCGCGGTCCGCGTGCCCAAGCCGACCGGAAGCTTTACGCGGCCGCCATGCAACGCGCGATCTCGCACACGCCGAATCTAACGGTCGTCGAAGGAGAGGTGGACGACATCTCGGTTTGCGACGGCTGCGCTACCGGCGTTGTGCTCGGCGATGGCCGGGCCTTCGCGGCGGCGTCGATTGTGCTGACGACTGGGACGTTTTTGCGGGGGCTCATTCATATTGGCGATCGACAGATCCCGGCAGGACGCGTCGGCGAAGCGCCGGCGCTAGGCCTCTCGGGCACGCTTGAGCGCGCGGGTTTCGCGCTCGGCCGGCTGAAAACCGGCACGCCGCCGCGGCTCGACGGGACGACCATCGACTGGGCGGCCTTGGAGATCCAGCCGGGGGACGATCCGCCGGAGCCGTTTTCGACCCTCACCGAGCGGATCACTAATCCGCAAATCCAGTGCGCGATCACTCGCACCAGCGCGGCGACGCACGCCATCATCCGCGACAACGTTCACCGCTCGCCGATGTATTCCGGTCAAATCAAGAGCCGCGGCCCGCGCTATTGCCCGTCGATCGAAGACAAGATCATGCGCTTCGGCGACCGCGACGGGCACCAGATCTTTCTCGAGCCGGAGGGCCTCGACGACACGACCGTCTATCCCAATGGCATTTCGACCTCGCTGCCGGAGGAGGTTCAGGCCGCCGTGGTTGGGTCGATTCCAGGTCTTGAGCGCGCGCGCGTGGTCCGGCCAGGCTATGCCATCGAATACGACCACGTCGATCCGCACGAGCTCATGCCGTCGCTGGAGACGCGGCGATTGCCGGGGCTGTTCCTGGCCGGGCAGATCAACGGCACGACTGGGTACGAGGAGGCGGCGGCACAGGGCCTTTTGGCCGGTATCAATGCAGCCAAGCGCGCGGGCGGGGCAGGGCCGGCCATCTTCGATCGGGCGGAAGCCTATCTCGGCGTCATGGTGGATGACTTGGTGACGCGCGGCGTGACCGAGCCCTATCGCATGTTTACCTCTCGGGCCGAATATCGGCTGACGCTTCGGGCGGATAATGCCGATCAGCGTCTGACCGAGAAGGGCATCGCAATCGGGTGTGTCGGTTCGAACCGCGCCAGTGCCTACCGCAGCAAGCTCGCGTCGCTCAAGGCGGCCCGCGAAATGGCCGAATCGCATACGCTGACGCCCAGCGAAGCCGCCCGGCATGGACTGACGCTGCGCCAGGACGGCCAGCGCCGCTCCGCGTTCGAGTTGCTGGCGTATCCCCAGATCGGCGTCGCCAATTTGAAAAAGGTTTGGCCGTGTTTTGGCGAAATCGAGGCGAACATCGCCGAGCAAGTCGAGATCGACGCCAAATACGCGGTCTATCTCCGACGCCAGGCCACCGATGTCGAATCCTATCGACGCGACGAAGGCCTCGTCCTGCCCAACGGGATTGCTTACGACGCCATTCCGGGGCTTTCGAACGAAGTCCGGGCCAAGCTCCACGCTCATAAGCCGCGGACCATTGGCCACGCCGGCCGCATCGACGGCATGACGCCGGCGGCGCTTACGCTCCTCGTCGCCTACTTGCGCCGCCAGGAGCGCCAGGAGCGCCAAGAGCGCAAGTCCACTCGCGGCGTGGCATGAGCGCTCGGCGTGCCGGAAATGGCCCGCAAGCCTCCCCAGGCGGTGGGCGCCGACCTTCACCAAACGCCGACCAGGAGTTTGCGGCCGATCGCGCGCATGCACTAACGCTCATTCCTGTTTCACGTGAAACAGTGGACCGCTTGGATCGCTATGTCGCTGTGCTCCTTCGCTGGCAGCAGCGGATTAATCTCGTCGCGCCGTCCACGGAGCCAAATATCTGGACCCGCCACGTCGCGGACTCCCTCCAGTTGCTCGCGCTCGCGCCAAAGGCCCGCATTTGGGCTGACCTCGGCTCCGGCGCCGGATTTCCTGGTGTGGCAATTGCCTGCGCGCTGGCGGATGTGTCGGACGCCCGGGTTTACCTGGTGGAAACCAACACCAAAAAAATAGCGTTTCTACGCGAGGCAGTTCGCGCCACCGGCGCACCGGCTATAGTGCATGCCGGAAAGATTGAGGACTTTGCCGCCCGTTCTCCCGAGTCGATTGAAGTGGTCGTTGCCCGGGCGCTCGCCCCACTCCCGAAGCTCCTCGGCCTGGCCGCCCCGTTGTTGAAAAACGGTGCTGTGGGTCTGTTTCCCAAGGGTCAAGATGCGGCACTCGAATTGACCGAGGCATCCAAATATTGGAAGGTTAAAACCAGTCTGGCGGCGAGCCGGACCGATCCAAAGTCGCATATTGTTGTCGTGCGTGAGCTTGAGCCGAAGCCTCAGATTGCTCCGGGCGGATGAATATCTAAGTCATTGGTGAAACTGTGGAATCAGTCCTGATGGGGGATCAGCCCGGGCCGGAGCTGGAGGCTTTAGGTCCGCCAGCGGCCGACAGCGAAGTGTTGCCCGAGGGCGAACTTCACGCACAGCCGGCGAGGCACACACGCATCCTGGCAGTGGCTAACCAAAAGGGCGGCGTCGGAAAAACCACAACCGCCATCAATCTCGGCACGGCACTGGCCGCCATCGGCGAGCACGTTCTGATCGTCGACCTCGATCCTCAAGGCAACGCCTCGACCGGCCTCGGCATCGATCAGCGCAGCCGCCGTCTTTCCACCTACGATGTACTGACCGGTCGCGCCGCCCTGCACGACTCCATCCTGACGACCATCGTGCCGCGACTTTATCTCGCGCCATCGACGCTCGATCTCACCGGGCTCGAATTGGAAATCGGCCAGACGCGGGATCGCGCTTTGCGCTTGCGCAACGCGCTTTCGCCGCTCACCACGCCCGGCCTTGGCGAACCGGCTTACAGCTACGTGCTGATCGATTGCCCGCCGTCGCTCAATTTGCTCACCGTCAACGCCATGGCGGCGGCGCATGCGATCCTGGTGCCGCTGCAATGTGAGTTCTTCGCGCTCGAGGGTTTGTCGCAACTTCTCAAGACCGTCGATTCCGTGCGCGACCAACTCAATCCCGAACTCACTATCCACGGCATCGTGCTGACCATGTATGACTCGCGCAACACGCTTTCCGCCCAGGTGGTCGCCGACGTCCGCGAATTCATGGGCGCAAAAGTTTACGACACCATCATTCCTCGCAACGTGCGGGTGTCGGAGGCGCCGTCCTACGGCAAGCCGGTGCTGATGTACGATCTCAGATGCAGCGGCAGCGAAGCGTATATGCGGCTCGCCACCGAGGTCATTCAGCGCGAGCGAGAATTGTACGCCTGACTTCGTTCGCTTGGCGCGAGCGCGCCAGCGGATCAAACAAAGACGCGGACGATAACCGGCGCATGGAGTGGCAATGAGCGATGGCTCGGAGAATTCGGCGATGGCGGAGGAGGGAGCTCGTAGACGACTAGGACGCGGCCTCGCCGCTTTGATCGGCGACGTCGCCGAAGAGCCGTCGGCGGAGCGTCCGCGCGGCGGGCGCCGCTTGCCGACCGGTTCGTTGCGGCCGAATCCAAACAATCCGCGGCGGACATTTTCTGAAACCGAACTCGATGAGCTGGCCGCGTCGCTGCGCGAGCGCGGCATCATTCAGCCGATTGTGGTGCGGCAACCGCGTGGCGCCGCCGGCGATTACGAAATCATCGCCGGCGAGCGGCGCTGGCGCGCGGCGCAGCGCGCCGGCCTGCACGAAGTGCCGGTGGTCGTCATCGAAGCGACCGATGCCGAAGCGTTGCAACTTGCCATCATCGAGAATGTGCAGCGCGCCGATCTCAATCCGCTCGAGGAAGCGCAAGGCTATCGCGCACTGATCGACGAATTCAGCAACAGCCAGGAAGACATCGCTAAAATCGTCGGCAAGAGCCGAAGCTACGTCGCCAACACGCTGCGGCTTCTCAAGCTCTCCGACAATGTGAAGGCCTACATTCACAGCGGCAAGCTCACCGCCGGCCATGCGCGCATGCTGATCGGCGAACCGAATGCCGACGCGCTTGCGGAAGAAATCATCGCCCGCGAACTCAACGTGCGCGAGGTCGAAGCGATGGCGCGGGAGCGGGCGGAGAAAAACGGCGGAAAAAAAGGAAAGGGCAGGGCGCGTACGGCGGCCGCCAAAGACGCCGACGTCCTTGCTTTCGAAAAACGCGTCTCCGATGCAACCGGCTTGGTCGTGAGCATCGACCATCGCACTGACCGCGGCACGCTGACGATCCGCTACAACGATCTCGAACAGCTCGACGATTTGGTGCAGCGGCTAGTTCGGGGGCACTGAGGCCTCGGACCGGCTTTGCCTTGCCCGATCAACGCGCTCGATCAAGTCGTTGATAATGGGGCTTGTTGAAAACGGCACGAGACGCACAGGGGCGACGAATGCGATCTGATCGCTGAAGGTGGTTGGTTGCCGTACCGACAAAGTGACGCGCGGCGGATTTATAACCGTCGAATAACTGACATTCTTGATGTCGCGGAGCGCGACGTGCTCCTCTTCGCCGCGGTTTCTGATTAACAACGTCTCGCCTTCATCCCAAACCTCGTCGACCAGATCGAAAACCAGCTTCTTCATAATGAAGTAGCCGAAGCCCATCATGATCAAGGGAACGACGAGGAATGGAAACGGCGGGGGGCCGTCTCGCACTCCGCCAAAAAACAGCGGAATAGCGATGAATAGAATCAGAAATCCGAACCAGAAAATCGGGAAGATGCGCTTGTAGAAAAACGTCATCCTCGATGAGATTCGGCGCATAGCGGTTTGTGCGCGTTACTCCGCCGCAGTCTGTCCGGCGCTGCCGGCGCCAAACCGCCGCTCGATATAATCGATGACGAGTTTTTCGAAGTCCCGAGCAACGGTCGGACCGCGCAGCGTGATCGCCTTCTTGCCGTCGATGAACACCGGAGCGGCCGGCGCCTCGCCGGTGCCCGGTAGCGAGATGCCGATATCGGCGTGTTTGCTCTCGCCCGGCCCGTTGACGATGCATCCCATCACCGCAACGTTGAGCCCTTCGACGCCGGGATAACGCGTCTTCCATTCCGGCATCGAGTCGCGAATGAAATTTTGGATATTGGCCGCAAGCTCCTGGAATGTCGTCGAAGTGGTGCGCCCGCAGCCGGGGCAGGCGGCGACAAGCGGCACGAAGGTGCGCAGGCCGACGGTCTGCAACAATTCCTGCGCGACTTTAACTTCCAGCGTGCGGTCGCCGTTCGGCTCGGGTGTAAGCGAGATGCGGATGGTGTCGCCGATGCCTTGTTGCAGCAACACGCCCAGTGCGGCGGAGGAGGCGACAATTCCCTTCGAGCCCATGCCGGCCTCGGTCAGGCCGAGATGCAGCGCATAGTCGGAACGCCGCGCCAGTTCGCCGTAGACCGCGATTAAATCTTGCACCGCGGACACCTTGCCGGAAATAATGATCTTGGAGCGGGGCAGGCCGATTTCCTCGGCGCGCGCCGCCGACAGCAATGCGGATTGCACCATGGCTTCGCGGGTGACGTCGCGCGCATCCACCGGGCGGTTCGAGCGCGAATTTTCGTCCATCAGATGAGTGAGCAGCTCTTGGTCGAGCGAGCCCCAATTGGCGCCGATACGTACCGCTTTGTTGTGGCGGATCGCGGTCTCGATAATGGCGCCGAATTGCCGGTCCTTCTTTTCCTTGAAGCCGACATTGCCGGGATTGATGCGATATTTGTCGAGCGCTTCGGCACACGCTGGATGGTCAGCCAGAAGCTTGTGGCCGATGTAATGAAAGTCGCCGATGATCGGTACGTCGACATTCATTTTCAGCAGCCGGTCCTTGATGTGCGGTACTGCGGCTGCCGCCTGGTCGCGATCGACGGTGATGCGAACGAGTTCGGAGCCGGTGCGGGCCAGCGCCGCCACCTGCTTTGCCGTCCCCTCGACATCGGCGGTGTCGGTATTGGTCATCGACTGCACCACCACGGGTGCGCCGCCGCCGACGACGACGTTGCCGACCTTCACAGCGACCGTTTTGCGCCGCTCGGCTGGGCCGGAAAACTCGATCATGAACCGTTCCTGCTACCCGTTATTGGCCCCGCACCGGGGCGGTGAACTCGCATGGATATAGCCTTATCGGGGCCGGTTTACGAGCACCAGTCCACCGGCGACCAGCGCGACGGCTAAGGCAAAGGGGGGCGTCAGAGGCTCGCCGAGGACGAGAGCACCGGCGGCGACGCCGAACAGGGGGGTCAGAAAGGTAAATGCCGACAAACGCGTCGCCGAGTAGCGCACCACAAGGGCAAACCAGACCACGTAGGTCACGCTCACCACCCAGATGGTCTGGTAAGCGAATGCCCCAAGGGCAACCCCGGACGGCACCCCCTCGATGCGCTCGCCGAACGCCAGCGAAGCGGCGCCGAGAAGCGGCGCCGAGACGACAAGCTGGTACAGCATGGTTTTTTCCGCGCTGACGTTTTTGAGCGCGCTCGCTTTGATGACCAGTGTGGTGGCCGCCCACGCCAATGCGGCGCCGACCATCATCACATCGCCGAGCATCTGATGCGGATCGGTGGCAGGCGTCGGCAAACCGAATGCAATGACAATGCCTAGGAACGACAGCGCCAGCCCGAACCATTGCGAGGGATGAAAATGATCGCCGGGAATGAACCAGCGCGATCCGATCACCACAAAAAACGGCGCCAGATAAATGAAGAGCACGGCGCGTGTCGCCGTGGTCCACAACAGGCCCGGATAAATCAGCAGGAACTCGAGCGCGAACAACAGGCCGGCGGCAATTCCCGCCCAGAGCGTGCCGTCGCGCTCGAATAGCTTGAGCCCGCGCCAACGCACCCAAGCGGCGACCAGCACGGCGGCTACGACCGAGCGCGCCGCCGATTGAAGGAATGGCGGGATGTCGTGGATGGCTAATTTGATCGCGACCTGATTGAAGCCCCAGCACAGCGACAGCCCGACCACTGTCGCGATCGCGAGCGCGTCAAGCGGGCGGGAATGGGCGGGGGGATGGACCAACGTCGCGACTTTAAAATGCCGCGGGTCTTTTAATGCTGGCGGCAATGCGAGCAAATACCGGTGATTTCGATCACCGGACTTTTCGGGGTAAATCCGGCCGCGCGACAGGACGCTTTGAGCGAGTCGGTTGCGGCACCGCCCGGCGCCTCTCCTACCGCGCCGCACTGTTCGCAAATCAAAAACACGATCGGATCGTTGCCGGCATGGCTGTGCACGCAGGCGACGAATGAGTTGCGGCTTTCAATGCGATGGACCAAGCCGTTCTCGCGCCAAAAATCGAGCGCGCGATAGACCGAGATCGGCGCCGGACGGCGTTTGGAGCCGAGCCGATCCATGATTTCGTAAGCACCGAGCGGCTTATGGCTCGCCAGCAAAGCTTCGAGCACTTGGCGGCGCATTTGTGTCAGCCGTTGACCGCGCGCCGCACACAGCCGTTCGGCGTGGGCTAGCGCTGAGCTCGTGCAGCTGCCGTGATCGTGATCGGGCGCCGGAAATACGGTTTGTGCTTTTGAGGTCATTCCATGCTGGGGGCTTGGACCGCGCTCTAGATAATGATTCGGGACTGTCGGGAAACGTGAGGAGCTCTTAATTTTGATGTTGCGCCGCAGCAAGAACCGTCCCACATTCGCGCGATTTCGGCCAAAAGTCACGCTACAAAGCCGCTACCATGATGCGGCCCGGCGCGGCGCTTCCTTAATTTGAGGGTCATCATGCTGAAAGGAAAGACCGCACTGGTCACCGGCTCAACGTCAGGCATTGGCCTGGGCTATGCACGGGCGCTTGCCGGGCAAGGCGCCAACCTCACTCTGAATGGCTTCGGCGACAGGAACGCGATCGAGCAGCTGCGCGTCGGTATCGAGAAGGAGTTCGGCGTACGGGCGTTCTATTCGCCGGCCGACATGAGCAAGCCCGAGGAAATCGCCGACATGGTCCAGGCCACCGAAAAGACCTTTGGCTCGCTCGATATTCTCATCAACAACGCCGGCGTTCAGTATGTCGCTCCGATCGAAGAATTCCCGATCGAGAAATGGAACCAGATTATCGCCATCAATCTTTCGTCGGCCTTCCACACTATCCGCGCCGCCGTGCCGGGCATGAAGTCGCGCAAATGGGGCCGTATCATTAACACCGCGTCGGCGCACTCGCTGGTCGCCTCGCCGTTCAAGGTCGCTTACGTGTCCGCGAAGCACGGCCTCGCCGGCCTCACCAAGACGGTCGCGCTCGAAGTTGCGACCTTCGGCATCACCGTCAATTGCATCAGTCCCGGCTATGTGTGGACGCCGCTTGTCGAGGCGCAAATTCCCGACACCATGAAGGCGCGCGGCATGACCGAAGAGCAGGTCAAGCGCGACGTGCTGTTAGCGGCGCAACCGACCAAGGAGTTCGTCACCATCGACGAGGTCGCTTCGCTGGCCGTCTATTTGTGTTCCGATGCAGCCAAAGCGATCACGGGCGCCAATCTTTCCATCGACGGCGGCTGGACCGCGGCCTGACGTTCGGCTCGACTTGAGATCATTCAGCGCCGGCCTGGTTCAAACACCGCCATGAAAAATCCGCTCGCCGCGCTGATGCCGGGACGCGCAGCGAATAGCCCGCCGCCGCTCATCACCAAGCGCATCAATCTGGCGCTGCAGGGCGGGGGTGCGCACGGCGCCTTCACGTGGGGCGTGCTCGAGCATTTGCTGAGTGACGGCCGCCTTCAATTCGAAGGCATTTCCGGCACGTCGGCCGGCGCGGTCAACGCGGTCATGCTCGCCGACGGCCTGATCCGCGGCGGCCCCGCGGAAGCGCAGAAACGGCTCGCCGATTTTTGGCGTGCGGTGAGCAACAACGGTAACCTCCCGGCCATGCAGCGCGCCGTGGTCGAGCGGATGCTGTCCTTCATTCCGCTCGAAGGCACGCCGATGCAGGCGTGGCTTGAGACCTGGGCTCGCTACTTCTCGCCGTACGATTTCAATCCGCTCAACATCAATCCCCTCAAGGATCTGTTCGAACGCTTCGTGGATTTCGAAGCATTGCGCGCAGCAAGCGACCCGCAAATCTTTATTTCGGCCACCAATGTGCAGACCGGACGGGTGCGTATCTTCTCCCGCGAGAAAATCACCGCCGAAGCTCTGATGGCGTCGGCCTGTCTGCCGCTGTTGTTCCGGGCGGTCGAGATCGACGGCGTTCCCTATTGGGATGGCGGCTATCTCGCCAACCCGGTGATCTTTCCGTTTTACGGCACCACCAAAACCGAGGACGTCCTGGTGGTGCAAATCAATCCGCTGGTGCGCCAGGCGACGCCGACATCGGCCAACGAGATTATGAATCGCATCAACGAGATTACATTCAACTCGTCGCTCCTGTCGGAATACCGGGCGATCGAATTCGTCGCTCGCTTGATCGATCAAGACCGGCTGCCGCGCGGCGTCGGCCAGGGCCAGTATCGCCGGATCAACGTGCATCGCATTGTACTCGACGACCACGGCACGGTGTTCGACGCGGCCAGCAAAGTCTCAACGGATTACGCTCTGTTCGAGGCGCTACACGTGGCCGGCAAGCGCGCGGCGCGGCGCTTTCTCGACGACCACTTCGAAGATATCGGCGTGAAAGGGACCGTCGACCTCGCGGCGGAAGCGCGCGCGGAATGGGCGTGATGGAATTTCGGCAATGGGTGATGTGACGACACTGGTGTCCGCTGAAGTCGGTGCCGCCCGGCTCGATGTCTGCGTGGCCGACATCACGACACTTGATCTCGATGCCATCGTCAACGCCGCTAATCGCACCTTGCTTGGCGGGGGTGGCGTTGACGGCGCCATCCACCGCGCCGCCGGACCTGAACTGCTCGCCGAATGCCGCGCGCTCGGCAGTTGCGAAACCGGCAGCGCCAAGATCACCCGCGGCTATCGGCTGAAAGCCAGGCACGTGATCCACGCAGTGGGGCCGGTATGGAGTGGAGGCCGCAAAGGTGAGGATGAGCTCCTCGCCTCCTGTTATCGGACCGCGCTTGAACTTGCGGCTGCGAGTAGTCTCGGCGCGCTGGCATTCCCGGCGATCTCAACCGGCCTCTATCGCTTTCCGCCGGATCGCGCAGCCCGCATCGCCGTCGGTACCGTTTCGTCGGAACTGGCCGCCGCCCCGCGCGGCATCACTCGCGTGGTTTTTTGCTGTTTTTCGCCGGAAGCCGCGGGACACCATATCGACGCCCTGACCAGCCTTGGCGTTGCTTAGCCAAGCCCGAGGCCTGAGTCCCTTGCAACCCTGCCCTGTGGTCCGCGCGCTGGATAAAATATAAGCTAGCTTATATTAAGCGGGCTCGAAAACAGGTGTCGGTCAAATGCCCCCGGTTTCGCGACGGCGAGAATTCGCCTTTATGCTCAATGACGTGGCGCGGCTGCTTCGGACCTATGCGGATCATCGCGCCGCGCAATACGGCATGACTCGGGCCCAATGGGCTGTCCTCGTGCGCCTCGACCTCTCTGAAGGGCTCAACCAGTCGGAGCTTGCCGAGATGCTCGACTTGCAACCGATCACGCTGACCCGGCTGCTCGACAAGCTGTGCGACAGCGGCCTCATCGAGCGGCGTCCCGACCCTGGGGACCGCCGGGCGAAGCGCCTGTTCCTTACCCCCGCGGCGCGCCCGCTTCTGAAACAACTCGCCGTTCTCGGCGAGGAAACCATGAACAGCGCCACGGAAGGCCTGTCCCAGGACGATATTGAACGCATGGTGTCGGAACTCGCGACCGTCAAAGACAACCTCCGCCGGCTAATCCACCAGCGGAACGCCAATGCGGCAGTGGGAGCGCGCCACTATGGCTGAACCCGTTCGCAAGACTGTCTCCCCCGTCCGCGATGAGATTGCGGAAGCGCCGCGGACGGCGCCGGTTGCACCGGTCGCTCCCGTGGAGAAGCGCGGTAAGGATCGCGGCAAAGCCGCCGATAAGGGGCGCGGGCTCAAGCGGCGCAGGGTGCGCTGGGTCTTGTTTGCGCTGTTGCCGATTGCGTTGATCGCCGGCGCGTATTGGTACGTCACCGGCGGCCGCGTCATGTCCACGGACGACGCCTACGTCAATGCGCAAAAGGTGGGTGTGGCGACCGACGTCTCCGGCATTGTCCAGGACGTTGCGGTGCACGACAACGAGCACGTTTCCGCGGGCCAAATGCTCTATCGGCTCGACCCGCGTCAGTTCCAGATCGCACTCGACAACGCCAAAGCCAACTTGGCGCAAGTCGGGCAAATGCTCGACTCAATGAAGGAAGATTATAAGCGCATGGTGAGCGACGTCTCCGCTCAACAGGCTCAGGTCGATCTCGATCGGACAAATTTCGATCGCGCGCAAATGCTCTTGCGCAGCGGCACTGCCACGCAAGCGACATTCGATCAGGCGAACTACACGCTGCAGAATGACACCGGCAAGCTGAAGGCCTTTCAGGAGCAAACCAAGGTGCAGCTGGCACGGCTCGGCGGCAACGTCGACACGCCGACGCCTGAGCTTCCGCAATATTTGCAGGCGCGGGCGCAAGTCGCGGAAGCTCAGCGGCAACTCGATCATACCGTTGTGACCGCGCCGTTCAGCGGCATCGTTACCGACGTGCCGGCGATCGCACCTGGTAAATATCTTGCCGCTTCGACGACCGCTTTCTTTCTGGTCGACACCGATCATGTGTGGGTCGACGCCACTCCTAAAGAGACCGAGCTGACTTACGTGCGCCCCGGGCAAACGGCGGCCGTGACTGTCGACACTTACCCCGACGTCGAATGGCGTGGCGTTGTCGAAAGCGTGAGCCCGGCGTCGGCGCAGGAATTCGCGCTGCTGCCGGCGCAGAACACCAGCGGCAACTGGGTGAAGGTCGTGCAACGCGTGCCGATGCGCGTCCGGATCGATACCAGCGATCCGAATTTGCCGCCACTGCGCGCCGGCATGAGCGTCATAGTCGACGTCGATACCGGTCACGCCCGCGGCGTTCCTCACTTCCTCGCAGCATTGTTCGGGCGGCGGCAAAGCGTGCAGTGATGGGCGGCGATCTCGTAGCCGAAGGCAGCAATCGCGGAGCGCTGACCGCCTGCGTCATCCTCGCGACGCTCATGCAGGCGCTCGATACCACAATCGCCAATGTAGCGCTGCCTTACATGCAAGGCAGCGTATCCGCGAGCCAAGACCAGATCGCCTGGGTGCTGACGTCTTACATCGTCGCCGCCGCCATCATGACGCCGCCGACCGGCTTTCTCGCCAGCCGGTTCGGACTGAAGCGCCTTTTCATGGTCGCCATCATCGGGTTCACCGTGGCGTCGATGCTTTGCGGCATGGCGCAGTCCTTGAATCAGATCGTGCTGTTTCGGGTGATGCAAGGCGCTTTCGGCGCGTCGCTCGTGCCGCTGTCGCAGACCGTTCTGCTCGGCAGTTATCCGCGGGAGCGCCAAGGCTTCGCCATGGCGCTGTTCGGCATCGGTGTCATGATTGGCCCAGTCCTTGGGCCGGTGCTCGGCGGCTGGCTGACCGAGAATTACAGTTGGCGGTGGGTGTTCTATATCAATCTGCCGATCGGCATTATCGATCTCATCGGCATCATGATCTTCCTGCCAGACTCGCCGGCGAATTCCAAAGATCGGCTCGATTGGTTCGGGTTCGGTACGCTGAGCCTGGCGCTTGGCGCGCTGCAAATCATGCTCGACCGCGGCGAGCAGCTCGACTGGTTCGGTTCCGGCGAGATCATGATTGAGGCGATCGTCGCCGCCTCGGCGTTCTATTTGTTCATCGTGCATACCTTCACCGCCAAGAAGCCATTCGTGCGGCCCGCCCTGTTCCGCGACCGCAACTTTGCCGCCGGCGTGTTGTTCATCTCGGTGGTCGGCCTCACCTACTACGCGTCAATGGCGCTGCAGCCGCCTTATCTGCAGGAGTTGATGGACTATCCCGTCGTTACCGCCGGCTTGGTCATGGGCCCGCGCGGAGTGGGCACCATGGCGTCCATGCTGTTCGTCGGCCGCCTGGTCGGGCGGGTCGATACGCGTTATTTGCTCATCGTCGGATTATCGCTCACCGCCTGGTCGTTTTATCAAATGACCGGATGGACGCCGGACGTCTCGCAGGGAACGATCATCAGCATCACCATGGTCCAGGGCTTTGGTCTCGGCTTCCTGTTCGTCCCGCTGAGCGCGGCCACCCTGTCGACACTGCCGACGTCGGAGCGCGCCGAAGGCGCGGGCCTGTTCAGCTTGTCGCGCAACATCGGCTCGAGCGTCGGCATTTCGGTGGTGAACAGCATGTTGGTGCAGAATACCCAGGCCAATCACGCGGCCATCGCGCCGAGCGTCAACGCCGTGAATCGCGGCTTCGAAAATCCGCTCATCGCGCATGCCTGGAATCCGCTCACCGCCGCCGGGCGCGCGGCGCTCGACGCGGTGGTGACGCGGCAAGCGCAGATCATCGCCTATATCGACGATTACAAGATGCTGATGATCGCGACGCTGGTGGTGATGCCGCTGCTGATCGTCTTCAAGCGGCCGTCGCGTTCCGCGCCGGCGCCCGTGATCGTTCACGACTAGCTCTGATCGCTAATCCGGATGTGCGAACGGCGAGCCGATGAGGCTCGCCGCTCCATTTCAGTGCAATACGGCGAAGATTACTCGCCGGCGGCGGCTTCTCTAGGCTCGGTACCCTCGGCCTTCTGCTTGGCTTCGAGGTCCTCGCCGGTCTGCTGATCGACGGCTTTCATCGACAGTCTGACTTTGCCGCGGTCGTCGAAGCCTAAGAGCTTGACCTTGACCTTGTCGCCTTCATTGACGACATCGGAGGTCTTCTGCACCCGGCGCGGCGCGAGCTGGCTGATGTGCACCAGGCCGTCCTTGGCGCCGAAGAAGTTCACGAAGGCGCCGAAGTCCATGACCTTGACGACGGTGCCTTCGTAGATGTGACCGACTTCCGGGTCGGAAGCGATTGACTTGATCCAATTGAGCGCCGCGGTGATCGACTCCGCGTTGGCGGAGGCGACTTTCACGGTGCCGTCGTCGGAGATGTCGATCTTGGCGCCGGTCTTTTCCACGATCTCGCGGATCACCTTGCCGCCCGAGCCGATCACTTCGCGGATCTTGTCGACCGGTATCTTCAAGGTCTCGATACGCGGAGCATGCTCGCCGAGCTCGGCCCGTGCGGTGTTGATGGCCTTCGCCATCTCGCCAAGGATATGCAGGCGGCCGTCCTTGGCCTGAGCCAACGCCACCTTCATGATCTCTTCGGTGATGCCGGCGATCTTGATGTCCATCTGCAGCGAGGTGACGCCGCCTTCGGTGCCGGCCACCTTGAAGTCCATGTCGCCGAGATGATCTTCATCGCCGAGAATGTCGGAAAGCACGGCGAAGCGCTTATCTTCGAGAATAAGCCCCATTGCGATCCCGGCGGTCGGCCGCTTCAGCGGCACGCCGGCATCCATCAGCGCGAGGGAGGATCCGCACACCGTCGCCATCGAGGACGAGCCGTTCGACTCGGTAATCTCCGAAACGAGACGGATGGTGTAGGGGAACTCTTCTCGCGACGGCAGCATCGGATGAATCGCGCGCCAGGCGAGTTTGCCGTGGCCGATCTCTCGCCGGCCTGGCGCACCGATGCGGCCGGTTTCGCCGACCGAGTAGGGCGGGAAATTGTAGTGCAGCAGGAAGGTTTCTTTGTAGGTTCCCTGCAGCGCGTCGATAAACTGCTCATCCTCGCCAGTGCCGAGTGTGGCGACAACCAGCGCCTGAGTCTCGCCGCGGGTAAACAAGGCCGAGCCGTGAGTGCGCGGCAGCACGCCGACCTCGCACACGATCGGCCGCACGGTTTTCACGTCGCGGCCGTCGATGCGCGTGCCGTTGTCGAGAATGTTCCAGCGCACGATCTTGCCTTCGAGCTCCTTGAACACGCCGGCGACCTGGAGCTTCGGATATTTCTCGGCGCCTTCCGGCGCGAAATGCCCGATCACCCGGTCCTTGACCGCGTCAATCGCTTTGTGACGTTCCATCTTGTCGGCGATCGCGTAAGCGGCGCGCAGGTCCTTTTCGACCAAGCCGCGCATCTCGGTTTCCAGCGCCGCGTTGTCCGCAACGGTAAGTTCGCGCGGCTCCTTCGCCGCCTTTTCCGCAAGCCGGATGATGGCTTCGATCACCGGCTGGAAATGCCGGTGCCCGAACATCACCGCGCCGAGCATTACTTCTTCGCCGAGTTCCTTCGCTTCCGACTCGACCATCAGCACCGCGTCCTGGGTGCCGGCGACGACGAGGTCGAGCTGGCTTTCCGGCATCTCGTCCAGCGCCGGATTGAGCACGTATTCGTTGTTGATGAAGCCAACGCGGGCGGCGCCGATCGGGCCCATGAAGGGAGCGCCGGAAAGGGTAAGTGCGGCGGACGACGCGACCATGGCGACGATATCCGGATCGTTCTCCTGGTCGTGCGACAGCACGGTGACTGTCACTTGCGTATCGCAGCGCCAGCCGTCGGCGAATAGCGGACGGATCGGGCGGTCGATCAGGCGCGACGTCAGCGTATCCTTTTCAGTCGGACCGCGTTCGCGCTTGAAATAGCCGCCGGGAATGCGGCCGGCCGCGTAATATTTTTCGGTGTAGTTGACGGTCAGCGGAAGGAAATCGATGCCTTCTTTTGGCTGCTTCGCCGCTACCACGGCGGCGAGCACGGTGGTCTCGCCGTAAGTGGCCATGACCGCGCCGTCAGCTTGGCGCGCGACCTTTCCGGTCTCTAGCGTGAGCTTGCGGCCACCCCAGTCAAGTTGAACACGATGAATATTGAACATTTCGATTGTCTCTCATGGTTTTCGCGGCGGCGCGAAAGCCATGAGCAAGACGGCGAGAGGCTATCGTTCGCAACGAGGTTGCGAATCCAAAAAGCATCCGGCGATCCTGCCATGGCCATCGGGCCTGTCCCGCGACATTGACGGGCCTGTGCCCGTCTCAAATCGGCAGAACTGTATTCTGCCGGGCAAATGGCGGAAGCGTCTTTGCGCTTTCGCCGACACGCGCGCGGAAAAGCCCGCGCGCAAACTAAAATCAGCGGCGAATACCAAGCCGCTCGATCAACTCTTTGTAACGTCCTTCATTGGTGCGCCGAAGGTAGTCGAGTATCTGACGGCGCTGCGACACAAGCTTCAACAGCCCGCGCCGCGAGTGATTGTCCTTGACGTGCGTTTTGAAGTGCTCGGTGAGGTTGGTGATCCGCTCCGACAACAGCGCAACCTGGACTTCGGGTGAACCGGTGTCGCCGGACTTTACGGAATACGACTTAATAACCTCCGCCTTGCGTGCGGTCGTAATCGACATCGTCTACTAAACCTTTCGTTACCTACGGGCGCGACCTGTCACGCCGGCTAGATTAAAAACGCGCTTGGGAACGATTTCTCCGCGCTCGACCTCGGCAATGGCCACGAGCCGACCGCCCGAAGCGACTTGTACCAGGCCGTTGACGACGGTGGCGTCGCGCCCTCGCATGAGAACGGCTTGACCCCTTTGGAGCCTCGCCGCATCTGCCGGGCTAACGGCCAGCGCCGGGATGTCGTCCAGCGCGGTCTCGACCGGCAGTAGCAAGTCGGCAAGGTTTCCCTCGCCAGCGGCCGCTCTATGGCACAAAGATTCAAGCTGTTCCAGCGAAATCATGGCAGCTTCGCCAAAGGGGCCGACGCGGTCGCGGCGAAGCGCGCAAACATGCCCAAGCGTGCTTAACGACCGCCCAAGATCCCGGGCAATCGCGCGAACATACGTTCCCTTGCCGCATTCGGCGGTGAGGATCGCATGGTCGCGGTCCGGCATCTCCACCAGGACGAGGCGATAGATCGTGACCGTGCGCGGCGCGATGTTGACCACTTCGCCTTCGCGGGCGAGATCGTAGGCGCGCGCGCCGTCGATCTTCACCGCGGAGAAGCGCGGCGGTATTTGCTCGATCATGCCGGTAAAGCTCGGCAAAGCGGCGGCGATGGCCGCCGCGTCCGGCCGGCGTTCGCTCGTTGCCACAACGCGGCCTTCGGCATCGTCGGTGTCGCGCTCCTCGCCCCAGCGGATGGTGAACACATAGGTCTTGCGGCCATCGACGACGAAAGGCACCGTTTTCGTCGCTTCGCCGAGCGCGATTGGCAACAGGCCCGAGGCGAGCGGGTCGAGTGTGCCGGCGTGGCCGGCGCGTTTGGCGGCGAACAGGCGCTTGGCGACCGCGACCGCATGGGTGGAAGTCATGCCGATCGGCTTATCGAGCACGATCCAGCCATGGACGTCGCGCTTTTGCCGCTTCTTCTGCGGGATAGCCGACTGTTGGTGAACTTGCTCGGAATGTTCCGTTCCCCCTTGAGGGCGAGGGTCGGGGAGGGGAGTCAATTGCTCGGCGCGAAAAGGATACCCCCCTCCCGCCGAGCTGCGCTCGGCGACCTCGCCCTCAACGAGCGAGATGTCGTCGTCAGCGATGCGCGGTGGGTCACCAATCATCAGTCGTCTTTCCCGCCGTCGAGGTCGCGCCGGACCTCCGGCGTTTGCAAGAGTTTGGCGATCCGCTCTGCCTCGCCGAATCTCTCGTCGACGCGAAAACGAATGTCCGGCGCAAATTTCAGATTGACGCGCCGAGAAATCTCGCCGCGTACGTAACGTTTGTTGCGATCGAGCGCTTCGATCACCGGCTGTACGTCGCGGCCGCCGAGCGGCATGACATAAATCGTCGCCAGCCGCAGATCGGGGCTCATGCGCACTTCGGGAATGGTGATCATGTGCGCTTCGATCACCGGGTCATGAATATCGCCGCGCGACAGCATGTCTGCGAGCTCATGGCGGATCATCTCTCCAACCCGCAACTGACGTTGCGATCCGCCTTCCGGTTGTTGGTGATGCCGAGGCATGATCAATTCTTCATTCTTGGGTTGTCGTCGTCCGCGAATGCGGACGATCCAGTAACCCCAGTTGCTCGGTGATTACTGGATGCCCTGTCTGCGCGGGGCATGACACGTCAGCCAGCGAACGTGAGTATTGGACTCACAGCGTCCGCTGCACGGTCTCCACGCGGTAGCATTCGATCACGTCGCCGACTTTCATATCCTGGTAATTTTCGAATGCCATGCCGCATTCCTGTCCGGCGACGACCTCGCGCGCATCGTCCTTGAAGCGCTTGAGTTGCGACAGCTTGCCCTGATGGACGACGACGCTATCGCGAATGAGGCGCACGTTGGCGCCGCGCTCGACCACGCCGTCGGTCACCCGGCAACCGGCGACATTGCCGACCTTCGAGACTTTGAAGACTTCGATGATCGTGGCATTGCCGAGCATCGTCTCGCGCAGCGTCGGCGCCAATAGCCCCGACATCGCTTTCTTCACGTCGTCGACGAGATCATAGATGATGTTGTAGTAGCGGATTTCGATTCCCGCCTGCTCAGCCGCTTCGCGCGCTTCTTTGTGGGCGCGAACGTTAAAGCCGATGACTGCGGCATTCGATGCTTGCGCGAGCGTCACGTCGGATTCGGTGATGCCGCCGGCGCCGGAAAAGATTACGCGGGCGGCGACTTCCTCGGTCGAAAGTTTTTCCAACGCGCCGACGATTGCTTCGATGGAGCCCTGCACGTCGCCTTTTATGATCAGCGGGAATTCCTTGCGGCCGGCGGCCTTGAGCTGACTCATCATCTGCTCGAGCGAGCCGCGCATTCCGGTCTGCCGGGCCGCCATGATTTCGCGCTTCTGTCGCGAGCGGTAATCGGCGATCTCACGGGCGCGCGCTTCGGTCTCTACCGCGGCCAGCCGGTCGCTCGCCTCGGGCGTGCCGTTGAAGCCGAGCACCTCCACCGGCATCGACGGGCCCGCGGCCACGACCGAATGTCCGGTATCCGAAACGAGTGCGCGCACGCGGCCCCACTCCGAGCCGGCGACGACGACATCGCCAGGCTTTAGCGTGCCGCGCTGAACCAGGACCGTGGCCACGGGACCGCGGCCGCGGTCAAGCCGCGCCTCGATCACCGTGCCTTCGGCAGCCCGGTTCGGGTTGGACTTCAGTTCGAGCACTTCGGCCTGGAGTGCGATGATATCGAGAAGCCTATCGAGGTTGCGCTTTTCCTTCGCCGAAACTTCCACTTCGAGGGTGTCACCGCCCAGCGATTCGACCTGGATCTCGTGCTGCAGCAACTCGGTGCGCACGCGCTCGGGTTTGGCGTCCGCCTTGTCGATCTTGTTGATCGCGACAATGATCGGAACCTTGGCGGCCTTGGCGTGATGAATAGCCTCGACCGTTTGCGGCATCACGCCGTCGTCGGCAGCGACGACGAGAATGACGATGTCGGTAATCTTGGCGCCGCGCGCCCGCATCGCGGTGAAAGCGGCGTGACCCGGCGTATCGATGAAGGTGATGCGGCCTCCGGAAGGCGACGTCACCTGATAGGCGCCGATGTGCTGGGTGATGCCGCCGGCTTCAGCCGCCGCCACGTCGGTTGAACGGATGGCGTCAAGCAGCGACGTCTTGCCGTGGTCGACGTGGCCCATAATGGTGACGACCGGCGCGCGCGGCAGGAGATTTTCCGGAGCATCCGGGGTATCGAACATGCCCTCTTCGACGTCGGACTCCGCGACGCGGCGCACGGTGTGGCCGAGTTCCTCGGCGATGAGCTGGGCGGTGTCGGCGTCGATCGTATCGGTGATCTTCGCCATGTGACCCTGCTGCATGAGGATGCGGATCACATCGACGCCGCGTTCGGCCATGCGGTTGGCCAGTTCCTGGATGGTGATCGTCTCAGGGATAGTCACCTCGCGGGCGATTTTTTCCTTGGGCTCGTCGCGATGACCGGTCATGCGCTGGACGCGCCGGCGGAACGAGGCGACCGAGCGCTCGCGGATGTCGTCGGCCGAAAGCGCCGTCACGACAGTCAAGCGGCCGCGGCGCTTTTCGCCGACGCGCGGTGCTTTCGGGGCTGGCGCTGGCCGAGCCAGCAAGCCGCGGCGCGCGCTACGCGGCGCCTCTTCTTCTTCGGCTTCAAGGGCCGGACGGGCGGTGCCCGGCTTTACCAGTGTGTCCGCGCCGAAGCGCCGCTTGGCAACTTCGTCGGCTTTGCGCTTGGTTTCTTCGTCGTGCTTGCGCCGCTCTTCTTCGTCGCGCTTGCGTGTTTCGGCGGCAACGCGGTCGGCGCGTTCGGATTCCTCGCGGGTTAGGCGAATTCGCGCCTCTTCTTCGGCGGTCTTGCGCTCTTCTGCCTCGCGCAGCCGGGCGTCGGCGAGCGCGTGCGCACGGGCGCTGCGTTCCTCTTCAGTAAGAGTGCGTAAGACGACGCCTGACGGTCTGGCTGGAGCGGCCGCCGGCGCTAAAGGCGGACTACTCGGAGCGGCGGGCGCGGGCTTTGCCGCGGCGCCGACGCGCTTTGCTGTCGCAGCACCACGGTCGGCAGCCGGGACTGTCTCGGCCTTGACTTCGCCGGGGCCGGAGACGCGGCGTTTGACCTTCTCCACCACTACGGCCTTGCTGCGGCCATGGCTGAAGCTCTGGCGCACAACGCCCTGCTCGACGCCGCCACGCTTTAAGGTCAGCGTCTTGGTCGAACTGACGCTCAGCTTCTCGCCACTATTCTTCGTCTCGGTCATACACGCCCGTTTCCGTACACACCGACATCTTCGGCCGGTTGAATTCGCGCCGCCCTTTGGCCCTGATTGTGCTGATCGCCGGTCCGAAACCGTTCAAGGCGCTGACAGCGCGCCAAAAAGGTCTCGCTCGCTGGGCCGGCGAGCACGGCTGCATGTACCACATTTGGGCGGTGTAATGCCAAATCCAATTGGGCCGAGGTAAAGAATGTAATGATCGGCAGCAGCCGATCCGGCTGTCGGCGGCGCCCAGCCGCCTCAAGCTTCCTTTTACCGTCCGCGGCCGCCTCGGCGGCATGCAACAGAGCCGCAACCTCGCCCTTTTCCAGGGCCGTCTCGGCCTTGGTAAACCCCGCGAGCACCATTCCGGCTTTGCCGGCAATCGCCAAGGCGTCGAGTGCCGCGCGCTCAAGCGATATTTCGGTCCGCAAGACGAGATCTGCGGGCAGGCGCACGTCGCGCTTGAATCCGCGCGAGAAAACTTTGCGTTTGATCGCGTCCTCGAGCGCGAGACGCGTGGCGGTGACCCAAATGCCGCGGCCGGGAAGTTTGTTTTTGACGTCGGGGACCGCCTCTCCGATCGGTCCGACGACGAACCGGATGAGATCGGCAATCGGCCGCACCGTATGAGTGGCGGCGCACAGCCGGCTGAGCTGCCGCCGATTCAATCCGCGATCGAGTTCGCTAGCCGGTGCGTTATCACCGATCTGCCCGATCATGGCGCAATCGCTCCCTCACGCCTGCACTTCCGGCATTTCCGCCTCTTCGGCTGCCGGCGGCGGAGCGAGATCGGCTTCACTGACCCAACCCGCTTTCAGGCGCGCTTGCATGACGAGTGCTTCGGCTTCCTCCCGTGACAGCTCAAAGCCGTCGAGAATGCCGGGCTCGCGCACGTTCTCGCCGTCCTTGCGTTCGGTCCAGCCTACCAGATCGTCGGTCGCGCATCCGGCCAGATCTTCCACGGTTTTGACGCCGTTTTCACCGAGGCGAACCATCATTGCGGTATTGATGCCCGGTATCTCCCTGAGCGCATCTTCAACGCCGAGTTCCTGGCGTTTGGCGTCGAGTTCGGCTTCGATCTTCGCCAAATATTCGCGCGCCCGAGTTTGCAGCTCGGACGCCGTGTCCTCGTCGAACCCTTCGATGCCCGCGACTTCCTTGGCGTCAACGAGTGCAAGCTCCTCGACCGAGGCGAATCCCTCCGATGCCAGCAATTGGCCGATCACCTCGTCGACATTGAGCGAGTCGATGAACATGCGGGTGCGGTTCTCGAATTCGGCATGCCGACGCTCGGATTCCTCCTGCTCGGTGAGGATGTCGATGTCCCAGCCGGTAAGCTGCGACGCGAGCCGTACGTTTTGCCCGCGGCGGCCGATGGCAAGCGAAAGCTGCTGATCCGGCACCACCACTTCGATGCGTTCGCGCTCCTCGTCGAGCACGACTTTAGCGACTTCGGCCGGCGCCAGCGCGTTGACGACGAAGGTGGCGATGTCGATCGACCACGGAATGATGTCGATTTTTTCGCCCTGCAACTCGTTCACCACGGCTTGCACGCGAGAGCCACGCATGCCGACGCAAGCGCCGACCGGATCGACCGAGGAATCCCGCGACTGGACGGCAATTTTGGCGCGCGAACCTGGATCACGAGCAACCGCTTTGACCTCAACAATGCTGTCGTAGATTTCCGGCACTTCCTGAGCGAACAATTTCGACATGAATTGTGGGTGCGTGCGCGACAGGAAAATCTGCGGCCCGCGCTGTTCGCGGCGCACGTCGTAAATGTAGGCGCGAATGCGGTCGCCGTTGCGGAAAACCTCCCGCGGCAGCATTTCGTCGCGCCGCACAATCGCCTCGCCACGGCCGAGATCGACCACCACGTTGCCGTACTCGACGCGCTTGACGATGCCGTTGACGATGTCGCCGATGCGGTCCTTGTATTCGTCGTATTGCCGGTCGCGCTCCGCTTCGCGCACTTTCTGCACGATCACCTGCTTGGCCGATTGCGCGGCGATCCGCCCGTATTCGAGCGGCGGCAGCGGATCCGCGATGGTGTCGCCGATCTGTGCGGCGGGATGCCGCCGGCGCGCGTCATCGAGGCTGATCTGAAACGCGGGATTTTCGACCGCGTCCAGCACCAGCATGTGCCGCGACAGATGCAGCTCGCCACTTTTCGGATCGATTTCGGCGCGCACTTCGGTTTCGCTACCGTAACGCGATCGCGCCGCCTTGGCGATCGCGTCCTCCATGGCGCCGAGCACGATTTTGCGGTCAATCGCCTTTTCCCGGGCAACCGCATCCGCGATCTGCAATAGTTCGAGCTTATTGGCGCTTACCGTCGCCATAGTCAGTCTCCGTTGTGTGATTGACGCGCCGGTTCGATCTCGGCGCCGCGTTCTTCCGTTGCTCTGCGATCCGCGCGTCCCTGTTGGACTTAGCGCGATCAGACTTGGTCCGATTAGACTTGGCGCGATCCGACTTGGCACGATCAGACTTGGCACGATCAGACTTGGCACGATCAGACTTGGCGCGTTCTTCAGCGTCGTCTGCTTTGTCGCCGTGCTTGCTCCGCCGCAACGATTCTGAAATGAGCGCGTCGGTGAGCAGAAGCCTTGCTTCGCTCATGTCTTCGATCCGCAGCAAAACTTCCTGGTTCTCGGCGTCGGCGCCATCGTCGCGGCGAAGCCGCGCGAAGTCGCCATCGGTCCCGAGAAGCTCGCCGCGAAAGCGCTTGCGGCCGTCAAGCGGCGCAAGCATCTCGACATGCGCCAGATGACCCGCATAGCGCTGGAAATCGGAACGGCGCACCAGCGGCCGGTCGATTCCGGGAGACGAGATTTCCAACCGATACGCCCCGTCGATCGGGTCGGCCACGTCGAGTACCGGCGACAGCGCGCGTGAGGCCGCCTCGCAATCCTCAATGGCCAGGGTTCCGTCCGGGCGCTCGGCCATGATCTGAACCGTGCAACCGGCCGAACCTGAAATGCGTACGCGCACCAGCCGATAGCCTAGGTCGGCAAGCACCGGCTCGGCGAGAACAGCGACACGGGCCGCTCGGCCGGGCTCGGCAATAAGCCGTGGCTCATCAGCAAAGCCTGTCAGACTCTCGTCCATCTGGTCCGCTACGATCCGTTGTGCACTCATAAACCCGGCGCGGAATTTCCCGACGCTCAGGTAATAAAAAAGAGCGGGTCCCGGAGGGCCCACTCTCAAAACCGTTCAGATGACCGAACGCTATGAGGTATCCATTAGGAGATGTCCATAATGGATGCGCGAAATATAGCGGTTTCTTGGGCGGTTGCAAGGGGGCGCGGCCGCCGCCCGGTGGTCCGGTTCTAACATTCGTCAAATCCGCTCCACTCGCGGTCCGGATCTAACGCCGCCGAAAGATCAAAAAACACGGCGCGCGTTCTTGCCGCGCCGCCTTGGTGTGGTAGCGCGTCCCGCTAAACTCCGGCCACGGCCGCCGCCAATCATCGGCGCATCGAGCCGTCCATTCGAAATCCGGCGAGCGCAGAAAACGCTGCAGCGTCCATGCAGCGTAATCGGCGATATCGGTGACAAAGCGGACTTCGCCGCCGCACCGCAACAGGCGAGCGAATTGCGCGATGGTCGCGTCCTGAACAAACCGGCGCTTCCAGTGGCGGCGCTTTGGCCAAGGGTCGGGATGAATGAGCTCGATGCGGGCGAGCGATCCATAGGGAAGCCATTTCATCAACCCGTCGGCCTCGTCGAAATGCAGGCGGATATTTTGCAGAGCGGCGTCGTCGATGGCGGCCAACGCTTTGGCCATGCCGTTGACGAACGGTTCGACGCCGATGAAGCCGTGTGCCGGCCGCGCTGCGGCTTGAGCGACCAGATTCTCGCCGCCGCCGAAGCCGATCTCGAGCTGAACTTCCGAAACCGGTGAGGGAAAGAGCTCAGCCAGGTCCACCGGGGCGGGCTGCGCGATGTCGAGCGCGAGGCGCGGCAGCAACGTCGTCAGCAGGTCCGCCTGCCGGTTGCGAAGCTTGTGGCCTTTGCGGCGTCCGAAGAAAGTGCGCGCCTGATGAAGGTCAGTATTCATCGCCGCCGCGTCAAAGCTTAATCGTGCGGACGCCTTTAGTGAGATTGGTCCGTCGTCGGGTTCGGTCCGTCGTCGTGTCGCTCTTGGTCTGGCTGGTCATGCTGGTCTTGCTGATGAAGTTGTTGCTCGCGCAATTCCTGTTGGTGCTTCTTCGCCATGTGGCGCCCGACAAGGCAACCGGTTGCCGCTCCGATCAAGCCATGATGATGGGCGTAATGTCCGGCGATGCCGCCAACGATCGCGCCCTTGATGCAGCCCTTGGCGTCTGCCGGAATTGATGTGAGCGCGAGCGCCGGTACCAATAACGCGCTGGCAAAAATCGCTTTCATGTTGCGACGACCTCTCTCATGCAGGTTCAGGCAGGCCGGCCCGACGCCGGCGCTGCGCTTCATCGCCTGCAAGTAGTGACGCGCTCGATCATAAGCCAGGGCGCCGAGGTCGGGGCTTTAAGTTTGCCGCCGCCGGGCCCGGCCGGGCTTAGCGAAAGCTACGCTTGAGCGCATCGGCAAGGTCGGTTCGCTCCCACGAGAAACCGCCATCCTTCTCGGGCGCGCGGCCGAAATGGCCGTACGCCGCCGTGCGCCGATAGATCGGCCGGTTCAGCTTAAGCGCCCGGCGAATGCTGGTCGGACGCAGGGGAAAGAGTTCGGGCAGAAGCTTTTGCAGCTTTGCCTCGTCGACTTTGCCGGTACCGTGGGTGTCGACATAGACCGACATCGGATCCGCCACTCCGATCGCGTAGGCGATTTGGATGGTGCAGTTCTCGGCGAGGCCGGCGGCGACGATGTTTTTGGCCAGGTATCGCGCGGCATAAGCGGCCGAGCGGTCCACTTTGGTCGGGTCCTTGCCGGAAAAAGCGCCGCCACCGTGCGGCGCATAGCCGCCATAGGTATCGACGATGATCTTGCGGCCGGTGAGGCCGCAATCGCCATCCGGGCCGCCGACGACGAAATTACCGGTCGGGTTGACCAGGAAATCGCTGGATTTCTTCGGCATCCACCCTTCCGGCAGCGCCGATTCCACTGCGTCCGCGATCATGTCCTTGACGATCCCGGGTGTGTATTTCTTTCCGTTGCGGCTCTGCGCGTTGTGCTGCGTCGACACCACGACTTTGGTGGCGCCGACCGGGTGGCCCTCGACGTATTTGACGGTCACTTGGCTTTTGGCGTCGGGCTGCAGATCAAACAGCGCGCCGGAGCGGCGCTTTTCAGACAGCACCTTGAGGATCTTGTGGGCGAAGTAGATCGGCGCCGGCATGAACGAGCCCTTCTCGTAGACCTCGCTCTCGTTACAGGCATAGCCGAACATCATGCCTTGATCGCCCGCGCCCTCCTCCTCGCCGCTTTTCTTCGTTTTGGCGTCGACGCCCATGGCGATATCCGGCGACTGGCCGTGCAGAAGAACCTCGACGTCGGCGCCGTAATAGGAAAATCCGTCCTGGTCGTAACCGATATCCTTGACCACCTGCCGGGCGGTCTCGGCGATCAGCTCGCGGTTCACCACTGCTTTGTCGCCGTGTTTCTGAAACAGCGGCGCTTGGCCGCGGCCTTCGCCGGCAATGACGATCTTGTTGGTCGTGCACAAAGTCTCGCAGCCGAGCCGGGTATTCACCTTGCTCTCGTCGGCGATGCCAAGCTTGAGATCATTCTCGAGAAAGGCGTCCAGGATGGCGTCGGAAATCTGGTCGCAAACCTTGTCCGGATGTCCTTCCGATACCGATTCGCTGGTGAACAGATAGTTGGAACGTTGCACTGCGTGGCACTCCCCTCATCTCTTGCGCGTTTGTTTGATCGCGGCTCGTGTCCCGATTCCGAAGTTCGCATGACCAGGCGGCAACCCCAAGTGCGAACTTCGGAATCAAAGGGACACGAGCAACCTAGTTAACCTCGTGTGGCTTTGGTTCAGAAGTCCGCATGACAAAGTGCCGGAAAAAATGATGCGGACTTCTGAACCGCCACACGAGATGCTGTCCCAGCAAGGTTGTTGCAGCGTACCTTCGCGCGGTCAAGATGTGGGCGAAACGTGGGCGGAACGAGGGGCAAACCGCCGCGGAAAGAACCGCTTAGCGCTTGTCCACTGCGATCTGCTCGACGAGATCGACGATGCGGCGGCGCAGCTTGGAGTCGCTGATGCGCATGAACGCTTTGGTCAGCGCCAAGCCGTCCGAGGTGGCGAGGAAATCCGAAACATAGGCCGGTGAAGGCGCTTCGCCTAAGCCGTCGCCCCGCGAACCGCCGACGTTCGGTGCGCCTTCAAAGAAGAAAGCCACCGGCACCTGAAGGATGTGCGAAATTTGCTGCAAGCGGCTGGCGCCGATCCGGTTGGTGCCCTTTTCATATTTCTGCACTTGTTGAAAAGTGAGACCGAGGCTGTTGCCGAGCTTCTCCTGACTCATCGAAAGCATCATGCGGCGCATGCGCACGCGACTGCCGACGTGCTTGTCAACGGGATTAGGCGCCTTTTTAGCAATCATCGGAAAATAGTCTCCTGTCGCCCAGTCTAATGTTAATCCGCCACATTTAACGTAATTATTTTAAATATCAAACGTTTGGTAAAGATCGCTTTGTCAGCACTGCAATTGTCGGCGAGTAGTTCCTCCAGGCCCGCTCGAAATAGTTGCAACAGAATGTTGCTCATCTAGCGGTCGTTACCACAATGCCGGGTATATGTCCGCAGCATCAACTTGTCTCAGAGTGACCTTTATCTTTTCTCAGAATGAACTTTCGCTGTGCGCCAAATCTAGACTTTTAGAAGGTCGCGAGAGCGGCGATAAAAAACCAAAACAAGCGCGACAAATAGCATGATCGCCGGGGGGACGTCGCCAACGCGCGCGTAAATCGGCGGCTCGACCGGCTTAGGCAGCGGCGCATCGATCACGCCTTCACTGCCGAGCGCGAGCGAGTTAACGATTCTGCCAAGCGGATCGACGACGGCGGAAATGCCGGTATTGGCCGCGCGCACCAACGGCAATCCTTCTTCGATGGCCCGCACCCGCGCCTGATGGAAGTGCTGATATGGTCCGGTGGAAATCCCGAACCAGCCATCATTGGTTACGTTAACGATCCAGCCCGGCCGCGGCCCCTTGGGCAAAACATCGTCCGGAAAAATGACCTCATAGCAGATCAGCGGTAATGCCATGGGCGCGCCGGGAATGGCAATGAGCCGGCGGCGGTCTCCGGCGAGAAAGCCGCCGCGTTGTTTGGTCAGTTGTTGCAGCCCCAAGCTCTCAAGGAAGTTCTGGAACGGCAGATATTCGCCGAACGGAACGAGATGGACCTTGTCGTACGAGGATGCGATCGTTCCGTCGGAATCGATGACGTAAATGGAATTGTAGGCCGCGGGATCGGTGGGGTTGACCGGCTCCGCCAGCCGCACCGCGCCGGTGATCAAAACGGTGCCGCCGTGCAAAAGCTGTGCGATTTCCGCGAGCGCATCGGGCTCGCGCGCCAGAAAAAACGGAAACGCCGATTCCGGCCAGATCAGATGCGTTGCATCGTGCACGCCCTGCGACTGAGCGCTGGTGATGCGATCCGACAGAGCGATGTAGCGGTCGACGACTTGCTGTTTCGCCGCATAATTGAACCTGACGTCCTGCGGAAGGTTAGGCTGCATGATGCGCAAATGCACGCCATCGACGGTCTGTGTCGGCGTAAGCGCAAGCCGCACGGCGCCGAACCCCGCCAATGCGACGAGGACCACAAGCGCCAGCGCGAACGGAAGCCACTGCCGGCGCGTTTCGCCGCGTTCGTCGGCGAATGTGGCGGGGCTTGCGAATATGGCGATGGCAACGAAGGTCAGACCCCAGATGCCGATCAAGCCGGCGCTTTGCGCCAACGCTAGGGGCGCGGTCAGCGCATAACCGTAGGCATTCCACGGAAAGCCCGTCAGCACGTGGCCGCGCAACCATTCCGCGGCGGTGAGCGCGACCGCCAAGGCGAGAATACGGACGGCGCCGCGCGTCCATAGCAATCGGGCGAGCGCGACGCCGAAAGCGGTAAACAGCGCGAGCCCCGCCGGCAGTCCGACAACCGCGATCGGCAGCAGCCAGCCAAAAGTCGGTGCATCGACCAGAAAGGCGTAGCCCACCCAGTAAAGCCCGGCGAGAAAATAGCCGAAACCAAACCACCATCCGATGATCGCGGCGCCAGTTATTCCCGCGGCCGGACGGACCTGGACGCTGTCGATCAGCCAGACCAGAACCGGGAAGGTCACGAACAGAACCGGCCACGCAAAAAACGGCGCCATAGCCAATGCCGACGCCGCGCCGGCGGCGAAAGCGATCAGCCAGCGCCGCCACCCCGAAGACAATATGATTGCGTCAATAAGCGCCGCAGGCGTCACGGCTGCCGCTGAGAGTTTGTATTTGCCCGGTTGCCGTCGTCGGCCGGCGGTGCGGTGCGTGCTGTGGCCGGACGCGGCAGCGCCGCCACCTCGCGCGCCTTGCCGGCACGATTATTTTTGCTGCGGTAGATTTTGACGCGTTTGACCCGGCGAGGATCGGCGTCGAGGACTTCGGTTTCGAACGGCGCCGGCCCAGGCACCAATTCGCCGCGCACCGGAACATGCCCGGCGCGCATCACCAAATAGCCGCCCAGCGTGTCGACCTCCTGCGCCGCGTCGCCGACGTCGAACTCCTCGCCGATCACGGCTCGCACATCGTCGAGACTGGCGCGGCCGATGGCCAAGAACGAGCCGTCACCTTGCGGCGTGACTGCCGCCGTTTCCGCCTCGTCGTGTTCGTCGGCAATGTCGCCGACAATGAGCTCGACCAGGTCCTCGATTGAAACCAGCCCGTCGCTGCCGCCGTATTCGTCGATGATGAGAGCAAGGTGAATTCGCGTCGCTTGCATCTTGGCGAGGAGATCGAGGGCGGGCATCGAGGGCGGCGCGTAAAGAAGCTCACGCACGATCTTGGTTGCCACCAGCGGCATGGACAGATCGATTTTCGCAAGATCAAGATCGGCGGCGGGGAGCGGCTCTTGTTCGCCGCTCGGCTCGATTTTGGCCCGCGCGGCCATGAAGGCAAGAAGATCGCGGATATGAACCATGCCGGTCGGATCGTCGAGCGTGTCATTATAGACCACAAGCCGCGAATGACCGGCGCCGGCAAATACCATCACCAATTCGCCGATGGTGATGTCCTGTTGCACCGCGACGATATCGGCGCGCTGCACCATCACGCTCTCGATCCGGCACTCGCGCAGGCCGAGAATATTCCTCAGCATGGCGGCCTCGGCCGGCGAGAAACCGGATTCGGCACGTTCGGTGGTGAGCACGAGTTCCAGATCGGCGCGGGTCGCTGCGGCTTTCCAGCCAAATAGAATGCGCATGATGCGCGACAGCCAGCCCTCATGCTGATCGCCCGGCTGGGGCACGATCATCGGAAGGCCCCGGCGCTCGGCCTCGTTCTGATCACCGCGTGTTGGCGACTGACTCATGGTGTACGCTCAGGCATTGCGGCCCCGCCGATAAGGATCGGGGATAGCAAGCCGGTGCAGAATCTCACGTTCGAGGCGTTCCATTGCCGCGGCGTCTCTTTCGCGTTCGTGATCGTAACCCAACAAATGCAGAAAGCCGTGCACGGCCAGATGCGCCAAATGGTGCGCGAACGGTTTGCCTTCCTGGCGCGCTTCGGCCGCGACAGTTTCATAGGCGAGCACAAGATCGCCGATGAGCGCTGTCTCGCCCCCGACGGACCTATTCGGGAATGACAACACATTCGTAGCCGCATCAACGCCGCGCCACACCCGATTGAGCAAACGCATTGCCGCGTTATCGGTCAGTACGATAGCAAGCTCCGCGGCCGGTGTTGAGAGCGTCGCGGCAGCCGTCGCGATCGCCCGCCGCATGACCAATCCAGCGTCTTTATTGCTTCTCCAGCGTTTGGATTTGACGATCACTTCGATTTTCAATGCCGGTAATGCGCGCCGCGCCAACGGCTTCTTCAAGCGCCTGCGCTTAAGGCCGCCCGCGTTTTGCCGCCGCCTTGTCGTAGGCCTCGACAATGCGCGCGACGAGTTCGTGGCGGATAACGTCGGCGGCCGTGAAGTTGACATGGGCAATCCCTTCGACGCCTTCCAGCAGCTTTACCGCTTCGGCAAGGCCTGAAGTCTGACCGGGCGGCAAATCGACCTGACTGGGGTCTCCGGTCACCACCATGCGGCTGTTTTCGCCGAGCCGGGTCAGCAACATTTTCATCTGCATTGCGGTGGTGTTCTGCGCCTCGTCGAGAATGACGGCTGCGTTTGACAGCGTGCGGCCGCGCATGAAGGCCAGTGGCGCGATCTCAATTTCAGTGCTTTGCAGCGCGCGTTCGACGATGCGGGAATCCATCAGGTCGTAGAGCGCGTCGTAGATCGGCCGCAAGTAAGGATCGACCTTCTCGCGCATGTCGCCTGGCAGGAAGCCAAGCCGCTCGCCGGCTTCGACCGCGGGGCGCGAAAGCACAATGCGGTCGACCTCTTTGCGCTCGAACAGTTGCACAGCCTGGGCGACGGCGAGCCAGGTCTTCCCGGTTCCGGCAGGTCCGGTGGCGAAAACCAGCGCATGGCGCTTAAGCGCACGCACATAGGCGTCCTGCGCCGGTGTGCGGGCGCGCACCCGGCGTTTGCGCAGGTTGATTTCTTCGAAATTCTCCCGCGCGGCGGCGGGATCGAAGTCGAACAATGAGCCCTGCGCCAGCGCCAGCCGTACGGCGCCGTCGACGTCGCCCTGCGCGATTTCATCGCCGCCCTTGAGCCGCTCGTAGAGCGCCTCGAGCACCCTGCGGGCTTGCTCGGCCGGCCGGCGCGGGCCTTCCAGCGTAATGTGATTGCCGCGCGAGGTGGCGACGACGCCAAGCCGCCGTTCGATCAAGGCCAGGTTCTGTCCATATTGCCCGAACAGTACGGAAGCGAGGCGGTTATCATCGAAGGTCATGGAGATCTGCGCATTGTCCGGCGCCGCGATTAATGACTCTTCGATTCCCGGTGTGCGCATTCAGGCTCCCAAGCTGGCCATAACAGGATCTATGGCCGGCTCCCGTATCAGCGTTCCGAACAAACTGTTGCGGCCGAGGTCAGTGATTGTGACCGGCGCGATCTCGCCGATCAGCGAAGCGGGCGCATCAGTTTGCACCGCCTGCAAATAGGGCGAGCGTCCGACAATTTGACCATTGTGACGGCCTTGCCGTTCGAACAGGACGGAAAGCGTCTGGCCAACGCAGCGGCGATTGAACTTCGTCTGATTGCGATCGATCGCATCTTGCAGACGGTACAGACGCTCCGACTTTGTCGTCTCGTCCAACTGATCAGTCATTTCGGCGCCGCGCGTGCCCGGACGCGGCGAGTATTTGAAGGAAAAGGCGCCTGAATAGCCGATCTCGTCGACCAGGCTGAGTGTCGCGGCGAAATCGTCCTCGGTCTCGCCAGGAAACCCGACGATGAAATCGGAGGTCAAGGCCATGGCGGGCTGCGCCCGCAACAGCTTCGCAACGATGCCGACATAGTCCGCGCGGGTGTGCCGACGATGCATGGCGGCGAGGATCTTATCGGAGCCTGACTGCACCGGCAGATGCAGTTGCGGCATCAGCCGCGGCAGGTCGCGATGCGCCGCAATCAAAGCATCGTCCATGTCGCCGGGATGGCTCGTCGTGTAACGCAGCCGCTCGACGCCTGAAAGCTGCGCAAGGCGTTCGAGCAGTTGCGCTAGCGGCCACGATCGGCCGTCGGGCCCGACGCCGTGATAGGCGTTGACGTTTTGTCCGATCAGCGTGACTTCGCGCACGCCTGCGGCCGTGAGCCGCTCAACCTCGGCCACGATCTTGCCGACCGGCCGCGACACTTCCGCTCCGCGGGTGAACGGCACGACGCAGAATGTGCAGAACTTGTCGCAGCCCTCCTGCACCGTGACGAATGCGGTAACGCCGCGGGCGCGCGTTGCAGCGGTGCTTGGGGCGGCAAGGTGTTCGAACTTGGCGTCCGGCGGAAACTCGGTATCGACCGCGTGGCCGTCGCGCTCGGCGCGCGCAATCAGATCAGGCAAGCGATGATAGCTTTGCGGTCCGACCACGATGTTGATCGCCGGTGCGCGGCGGATCATCTCTTCGCCTTCCGCTTGGGCAACGCAGCCGGCAACCCCGATGAGAACTTTTCGGCCGCCGGCGGCCGCGTCCTCTTTCAGGCGGCGCATGCGTCCGAGTTCGGAGTAGACTTTCTCGGCCGCTTTTTCGCGGATGTGGCAAGTGTTGAGGATGACGAGATCAGCCTCGTCGGCGGTGGCGGTCTCGGCATAACCCAGCGGCGCCAGGGTGTCCGCCATACGCTGTGAATCGTAGACGTTCATCTGGCAGCCGAACGACTTCACGTAGAGTTTGCGCGAACCTCTCATTCCGACCGGTCTGAACCTTTCTCGTTCTCTGTATATCGCTTTTGTGCCGGTGCGTCAGCCGAGGTCGCGGCGCAGCACGAGTGCTGTTACGCCGCTGTCATAATAGCCCTGACGCCGCCCGACCTCGCGGAAGCCCGCGCGACGGTAAAGACGGCACGCCGGAGCGTTGGTTTCACCCACTTCGAGAAATACCGTGCGGGCGCCCACACCCGCCAGCCAACGAAGATGCGTGTCGAGCAAAGGCCGCGCATAGCCGCGTCCGCGATGGGCCGGCGCAATCGCGACCGACAAGATTTCCGCTTCGCCCGCGACGAGCGAAGACAGAATGAATCCGGCGCAGGTGCGGCCAAAGCTTGCGCGATGCGCGACAACGTTGCGATCGGCCAGAAGCCGCTGAAATTCCTGTTCGCTCCAGCCGCGCCGGAACGAGTCGGCGTGCACGGCGGCGAAGGCGGCGGCATCCGCCTGCCGCGCTTCGGCGACTGCCGGAGCGGAGCGCGTCAGCAGGCGATTCATGAAACCCATCATCGGCGCGGAAGCTGAGCGGCATATTGGGGCTGTGCGTCGGGCGCCCGCAGATATTGTGGCACCGGCGGCGAAGCGCCGTCGGCGGAAAGTGCGCCGAGGCGGGCAATCCATGCAATGTCAGGCGCGGCGCGCAACTCGACGGAGACCGGAGCGGCATCGTTTTCCGACAGCGCTGCGGCAATGGTCTGCGCGGCGGAACCGACAAGCCGCGCAGGCGCTGCCGCCGCCGCCTCGACCGCTTCGCGCAACGGTGCCAATCGCGGTTCGCCCTGCCGCCGGCCACCCGGAGCAAAGACCTGAAAATAGACATGATTATGCCGCGCATCGATGGCGGCAATGATGGGAAAACGCCCCTCGGCTTGGTGCGGAGCCGCGTAGGCTGAAAGTGTGGTGATGCCGACCGCCGGTTTCTCGGCGGCAAGCGCAATGCCGCGCGCCGCCGCTACGCCGACCCGCAATCCGGTGAAACTTCCGGGTCCGGTGGTCACGGCGACCCGGTCAATGCCGCTGAAAGCGGTGACGGCGTCCGCCATCACCCGCTCGACCAGTGGCATCAGCGCCTCGGCGTGGCCGCGCGTCATCTGCAAGCTCTGGCTGGCCAAAATGCGATTCGCATCGCTGTCGAAGACTGCCACGGAGCAGGCCGCCAAGGCGGTGTCGATCGCGAGTACGCGCACGAGCGACTAGGCGGCGAAGATGCGGCTCACACCGGCCGCACTTCGACAACGTCCGGGATGAAGTGGCGCAGCAAATTCTGAATGCCGTGCCGGAGCGTCGCCGTGGAAGAAGGACAGCCCGAACA
>Ga0302325_10003638_pt1 | contig 36186 bp, 29 predicted proteins | sample Palsa_T0_2_FD_201948 | JGI IMG/M metagenome (GOLD analysis project Ga0302325, IMG submission 201948) | Peat permafrost microbial communities from Stordalen Mire near Abisko, Sweden - Palsa_T0_2 | ecosystem: Environmental > Terrestrial > Soil > Palsa > Peat permafrost | place: Sweden: Abisko...
TTGGGCTCGAACGGCGGTGAGGCCGAAGCCGGTGTAGGCACAGGATGCGATTCTTCCAGAGTGAGCGCGCTCGAAGAAGGAGCGGATTTTCTCTCGCTGGCAGCCTGCGCTTTGATTGCGCGCATGGTCTTGAGCAACGTCTCTTCGCGCTTTTCGGCGGGCGCTTCGCGGTAGGCCTGCAGCAGTTTTCCCACGTGCCGCACCAGGTCCGGATCAGACAGCAGTTTCGTCCAGTCCGTTCCCATGAGTTCTGACTTCGCAACGCTCATACGGTCGAGGCCACTTTCCTGAAATTTGCCTTAAATGCCCGGTTCCATGCTGACGCGAAAGTCACATCTGTTCAAGATGACGGAAGTTACCTCTGGTTGTCCGGCGCACCTAGTCAAAATCGGCGCGCTCCAGCCCCTGGATCAGTCGCTTAAGCGAGCCAGCTTGTTCGCGGGTAAGCGAAAAAAACTCGAAACCGTAGTGATATCCCCGGCGATGACGGAGGATTCCGCGCACGTCCCACGCGGCGGGCAAACCGGGGAGCGTAAAGTTCAAGGACACAACCTCGCCGGACGCAAGTTCGGCCGCGAGCAGCACCCCGATGCCGGCCTCGGACAGGTCTTTGCAATGCGCTTGCAGGCTCTCGTAGCGATCCGCAGCCAGCAGCGTCACCAGCACCGGGAAACTGGAGCGGTAGCGCGGGTTCCGTCGGAGACGACGGCCTGGTGCGTTGGTAAAGGCTCTCCCCGGCTTGGCGGACATGCTTTTCGCTTTCTGAATACAGTGATTGGGTGCTGACTAGGGCTGGAATGTTAGTTGTACGATCTCCACGGTTTCGCTTTGTGCGACCTCAAACTTCCACTTCGAAACAGCATCAGCAGCGGCCTGGACCAGCACTGGATTTCCGCCGATCGCGCGCGTGGATTTGACGAAGCCATCGGCCTTGACTCCGACTTCCAGCTTCACCGACCCCTGGAGATGCATCCGCCTGGCCAGTTCCGGATAAGCCGGCTCGACTTTGGTGATCACCCTGCGATCGGGATGCGGCTGAGCGGAAACCCGCTGCGCCGGAACCAGCGCCAACCCGGCTATGGCTATCACGGCCAGAAATGTAGTCACTCCTCGGTGCTTCAAAACCTACCCTCCGTAATTCAGTTACCGAATTTCAGATTAGAGACAGTTTATGGGGGTGCCGGGATGGGAATAAAGTGCCGAAAGTGCTTGGCAGAACGTGTATGGCACGATGGTGGGAAAACTTGACAGACCACCCTGGCGAAAACTTAGCGAACAACCCGGGCAGCCGTCTGGGCGAACAAACTTACCGAACAAACTTACCGAACAAACTTAGTGAACCATATAATCCGAGTCTTGCCTCATCCCGCTGATTTCGATGGCGAGGGGAGTGCCTGATGCAAATGGTTTTGCATCGCAGGATGGGCGAATGGAATCAAAGTTTGATTATTAAGGCACACCACGACAGAGAAGGCGTCCAGGGTCCGGTCTCGAGCGGGACGCTCCCACGGCTAAAGATGCTGCATTCGAAAAGTTTAAGAGGAATTTTCTTCGTCATAACCATGTCGCTGGTGGCTGCCCCTGCGCTTTTTTCGCAGGCGGCTTCAGGAGCGCCTACGCCGAATGTTTCGGTGCCCGGCTCTCAGCAGCCTTTCCTGGGCAGCGAACCTGAGGGCAAGGCCAGCGGCACCGTCCTGCAAATTGATCTTCGGGATGCCATTGACCGCGGCTTGCGCAACAATCTGGGCCTGTTGCTGGCCGGCGATCAGACCATGCAAGCGAACGGCGAAAGATGGAAAGAACTCAGCAATCTTTTGCCGAATTTCTCGGCCGGTATTCACGAAGATGTTCAAACCACGAGCCTCACGGCGCTGGGATTCAAGGGCAATCTGTTTCCGTTTCCGCTGCCGCGTGTGCTTGGGCCGTTCAACTATTTCGATGCACGGGCCAACTTCAGCCAGTCGCTGTTCAACTACAAAGATCTCGAAAAAGAGCGGGCGGCCGCCGAGAGCCTGAAGGCGTCACGGTTCAGCTACAAAGATGCCCGAGAGTTCGTGGTTCTGGCGGTGGGAAACGCCTATTTGCTGTCGATTGCTTCGGCAGCTCGCGTCGAAACCGCGCAGGCGCAGGTGAAGAATGCGCAGGCCCTTTACGACAAGGCGGACGACCAGCGGAAGGCAGGGTTGAGTCCGGCGATCGACAAGCTCCGCGCTCAGGTTGAATTGCAAAGCCGCCAGCAACAATTGATCGCGGCCAGCAATGACCTGGCCAAGCAGAAGCTGAGTCTGGCTCGCGTAATTGGATTGCCCCCGGGGCAGGAATTTGTGCTGACCGAAAGCGCTCCTTACCAGGAGCTGACGCCGTTGCCGCTCGATACTTATCTGCAGCATGCCTACGCTTCGCGTCCGGATTATCAGGCGGCGCTCGCGCAAGTCCGCGCCGCGGAATTGTCGCGGCGCTCCGCGACTGCCGGGCATTATCCTTCACTGGATATGAATGCGAACATCGGAGATATCGGCGTGACCCCGGCGCATTCCAACGGAACCTGGCAAGTGCAGGGAGGGATTACGATCCCCATTTTTGCCGGAGGAAAAACTCACAGCGATGTTCTGGAAGCGGAAGCGCAGTTGAAGCAGGCTCGTTCTCAGCTTGGCGATCTGGGCGGCCGCATCGATTATGAAGTGCGCACCGCACTGCTTGATTTGCACGCCGCTGCCGAACAGGTGGAAGTGGCTCGCAGTTCGGTGGACCTAGCCGAGCAGACTCTCGCCCAATCCCAGGATCGTTTCACGGCCGGAGTGGCTGACAATCTGGAGGTGGTGCAGGCGCAGGAATCCGTTGCCAACGCGCATGAGAATTATATTCAGAGCCTTTACGGTCACAATCTGGCCAAGATTGAGTTGGCGCGGGCGATTGGCGATGCGGAAGAGGGCGTCAAACGATATTTGAAAGGCAATCAATAGCTTATGGAACAGACCACTCAAAGTCCTCCGGCAACGGAAAAAAGCGCGAGCGCTGATCCGGCGAGCGGGACCCAGACGACGCCTTTGCCGTCGACCGAAAAAGATTTTCGAAGATGGCCACATGCGAGAGACGGTGCCGGCTTTCGTGTCGGCGTGGGCGTTGCCGTGGTGGTTCTGCTGGTGGCGGCATTCTTCGTCTACCGTCACGTGAGCAGCTATGAAAACACGGATGACGCGCAGGTGGACGGGCACTTGAATTCCATCAGCGCGCGCATTTCCGGTCACGTGATCAAACTCAACGTGCAGGATAACCAATATGTGGAAGCCGGCACGGTGCTGGTGGAAATCGATCCCGCGGATTATCAGGTAGCCTACGACCGCGCGAAAGCGGATTTTGAAGATGCCCAGGCTGCGGCGATCGCTGCCGGTGTCAATGTGCCTATTACCTCGGTGAACACTACGAGTCAGGTCTCCGTCACCGGCGCCGACGTGGAAAATGCGCGTGCCGGAATCCAGGCCGCGAAACAGCAATTCGAAGCTGCGAAGGCGCAGTTGCAGGAAGCCGAAGCCAACAACGTAAAGGCGCAGAACGACCTGCAGCGCTACAAGCAGTTGGTCGACAAGGAGGAAATTTCGCAGCAGCAATATGACCAGGCAACCGCTGCCGCAAAAGCCAGCGCTGCCGCCGTGGAAGGCGCACGGGCGACGGCCGAGGCCGCGCAGCAGCAGGTTACCGAAGCTCAGGGAAAGCTGGTGCAGGCAGAAGCCAGTGCGCGCTATGCCCAGACTGCGCCCCAGCAGGTGCAGATTGTGAAAGCCAAGGCCACCTCCGCGTTAGCAGAAGCCCAGCGCAAGAAAGCCGACCTCGATCAGGCGGCGTTGAACCTGCAATATACAAAGATCGTCGCCCCCGTGAGTGGAGGCGTGAGCAGCCGCACCGTCGAAGTTGGACAAAATGTGGCCCCGGGCCAGGAACTGATGAAGCTCATCCCGCTCGACGATGTCTGGATCACAGCGAACTTCAAAGAAACCCAGCTCCGCAACATGAGAGTCGGCCAGGCAGTCTCCATTGAGGTTGATGCTAATGGAAGAACTTATAATGGCAAAGTCGATAGTATCGCCGACGCCAGCGGCTCTCGCTTCAGTCTTCTGCCTCCCGAGAATGCCACCGGAAACTACGTTAAAGTCGTACAACGCATCCCGGTGAAGATCGTTCTGGATCCCGGAGAAAACAAAGACCATCTGCTGCGACCGGGCATGTCGGTTACTCCCAAGGTGTGGATTCGGAGATGAGCGCGGCGTCGGCAACGCTTAACCAGGCCCAGGCCGACGCCTGGCGTCCGGCGGTGAATCCCTGGATTATCGCTCTCGCCGTCACGCTGGCAACGTTCATGGAAGTGCTCGACACTTCCATCGCCAACGTGGCCCTGCCCCACATCGCAGGCAGTCTTTCAGCCGGTCAGGATGAGAGCACCTGGGTTCTCACTTCCTACCTGGTATCGAACGCCATCGTGCTGCCGCTGAGCGGATGGCTTTCGTCGATCATCGGCCGCAAGAATTTCTACATGAGCTGTGTGGCGCTGTTCACCGTGAGTTCGTTCCTGTGCGGTCTGGCGCCGAATTTGACCGTGCTCATCATTTGCCGCGTGCTGCAGGGGGTTGGCGGCGGCGGCCTGCAACCCAGCGAGCAAGCCATTCTGGCCGACACATTTCCGCCCGCCAAGCGAGGCATGGCTTTCGCCGTTTACGGCATCGCGGTGGTCACAGCTCCCGCGATCGGCCCCACGCTCGGCGGCTGGATTACCGATAACTTCACCTGGCGCTGGATTTTTTTCATCAACATTCCCGTGGGCATTCTTTCCCTGCTGCTGACCTCACGGCTCATCCAGGATCCGCCGTATTTCAAGCGCCGCAAACTCAAGGAGACGCGGATTGACTACATCGGCCTCGGTCTGGTGGCTCTGGGCCTGGGCACTCTGCAGGTGATCCTGGACAAGGGGCAGCGCGACGACTGGTTTGAATCTCACTTCATCGTGATTCTCTCCGTGATCAGCGCGGCTTCCCTGATCTTCGTAATTTTCTGGGAATGGAGAACGAAAGATCCCATCATTGATCTGCATTTGTTCCGCGATCGCACGTTCGCCGTCTCCAACCTGCTGATGTTCATGCTGGGATTTGCGCTGCTGGGCAGCACCCTTCTGCTCCCACTGTTCATGCAAACCTTGCTGGGGTATTCCGCGGAACAATCGGGTCTGGCCTTGATGCCGGGCGGATTCTGCATCATGCTGCTATTGCCGCTGGTGGGATTCTTGCTTTCGCGCTACAGTCCGCGCTGGCTGCTCGTGTTCGGGCTCACCGTGTTATCGCTCTCGCTGTTCCACATGACCGGCTTTGATTTGCAGCTGGACTTCCGGACGGCAGCCCTAGCCCGCATATTTCAAGCGGTGGGGATGGCGTTTCTGTTTGTTCCGATCAATACCGCGGCCTACGCTTTTCTTCCGCGCGACAAGAACAACGCGGCTTCCGGCCTCATGAACCTGGCGCGTAACATTGGCGGGAGTGTCGGAATTTCCGTGGTCACTACCATGCTCGACCGGCGCGCCCAGGTGCACCAGAATTATCTTGTCAGTCATTTGAGCGCCAGCAATCCTGCGCTGCAGGCGCGGCTGAAGGCTCTGGGCACGCTGATGCAGTCGCACGGCGGAGGCCCGCCCGGCTCTTCTGCCGCACCCTTTGCATTCATTCAGGCGATGGTGCAGCGTCAGGCGGCGATGCTGTCCTATGTCGACTGCTTCGCGCTGCTTGGGGTCTGCATCCTGGCGATGATCCCCGCAGTGTTCCTGATGAAAAACGCCAAGCCCGGCGGGGGAATGGCGGTACACTAAAGCTGAAGTATGTTTCGCCTGATTACCATCGAGCGCGAGTACGGCTGCGGCGCCCCCGTCATTGCGGAAAAACTGGCCCGGCATCTGGGCTGGAAGCTGTGGGACCAGCTGCTCACCGAAGAGATTGCCCGCGAAGCTCACGTTTCCGCGTCGGCGGTAAAGCGCTGTGACGAAAAAGTGGACGGTCGCCTCTATCGTCTGGCCAAGTCTTTCTGGCGTGGAAGTTACGACCGCGGCGCGCCTGCCGGCACCCAGACCTTCGATGCCGACTGCATGATGGAAATGGTGCAGGACATTCTGAACCGGGTTACTGCGGAGGGGAACGCCGTGGTGGTGGGGCGAGGCGCGCCTTACCTGTTACGCGAACGCCCCGATGCCTTTCACGTTTTTCTTTATGCGCCCCGCGCCGAGAAGATCCGCCGCCTGCGCGAGGAGAACCATACCCTCGACGAAGCCGAGGATCTCGTTGATACCATCGACCGCGAGCGCGTAGCCTACGTGAAGCACTACTTCAATGCCGACTGGCCGACGCGCTCTCTCTACCATGTCATGCTGAACACTGCCGTGGGCAACGAGCCCGTGATCTCGACGATTCTCGCCACCATGCATCTGGTCGAAGGCCGTCCGAAAGCCACGGATTACGAGCCTACGCGACTTCCCGCGACGCGTTAATTCCTAAAATATTGTCATTCTGAGCGAAGCGAAGAATCCCTATCGCCACCACTGTGCTCGCAGGGTGTTTCCACCACAAACGCGCCCGACTGTCACGATCAAGGCTGCGTGGCCGCAGTTCCTGGCCGCCCCATCCGCGGCGCCGGACAACAGTCCTCGGCGCAAACATCCGCCCGCGGCCCGAGCGTTCCCACGGATCGTCTCTCCGACCCCGGATTCACCCGCTCCAGAATCAGCTCGCGAATCATCGCCACAAATTTCGGATGCACTCCCACCGTCTTCGCCCGCGTCATCGGTAAAGCGAGAGAATCGCAAAGCTGGCGCGCCTCCAGGTCCAGATCGTAGAGGACTTCCATGTGGTCGGAGATGAAACCGATCGGTGCGAGGACGACCGCGCTTGCCAGATTTTGTGTTTTCACCGTGCGCAGGTAATCCAGAATATCGGGCTCGAGCCACGGCTGCCCCGGAGCTCCGCTGCGGCTCTGGTAAACCAGAGCATCGCTGCGGACGCCCAGCTTCTGCGAAACCAGCTGCCGCACTTCTTCCAGCTGCCGTACATAATCACTGGTCGCGGCCATGGAAACAGGAATGCTGTGTGCAGTGTAGATGACCTGAACATTCTGCTGTGCACCCGGTTGCAGACCGCACGGCAGCGCCGCGAGCGCTTCGCCGACTCGCTCGGCCGTCGCTTCGATGAATTCGGGATGGTTGAAGAACACCCGCAGCTTATCGACTTCGGGCGCGCCCTCGCCAACTTCCCGCTGCGCCTGGGCGATGTTCTCGCGGTACTGGCGGCATCCGGAGTAAGAACTGTAAGCGGAGGTTACGAAACCGAGCGCTCGCCGGATGCCGTCATTCTTCATTTGCAGCAAAGTCTCCGGCAGCAGCGGATGCCAGTTGCGGTTTCCCCAGTACACCGGCAGCTTCGGACCGTGCTGCGCCAATTCAGATTCCAGCGCCGCAATGAGTTCCCGCGTCTGCTGGTTGATGGGACTCTTGCCGCCGAAGTGGTAGTAATGTTCCGCGACCGTCAGCAGGCGCTCGCGCGGCACATTGCGCCCACGCAGCACGGCTTCGAGGAAGGGAATGACATCGTCCGGCGATTCCGGTCCGCCGAAAGAAACAACGAGGATGGCATCGTAATTCATGGGTTTGGCGGAAAAATGGCTTGTGGATATCTTACGAAAAAAAGTTCGCGGATGGGTTTTGGAAACGAGATTCAGGCGAGGTTCGTTTCGAGTCAGAACCGATGAATAGCGCGCCGACAGGGACTGAAAAGCCTCGCGGAAGTCTGGGCGCGCAGCGATGCAATTCCACGGGCCAATCACTCACATGTCGCACGGACGCCCTCGTCAACCATCGCGGAGACCGCGAACCATCCGCCATGCTTAGCGGAATCGCGGAGAGAAGTCGGTCAGGGCCATGAAGGTGGAATCAACTTTCTCCACGAGTTTGCCGTTCGCTTCGGACTTGTCGCGCACACTCTTCCACTCCGGGTCGTCCTGGAAGGATTTCCAGTTAGCGGTGGCCGCTTCGCGGCTCGGATGCCGAAGAATGTAAATAAGCGTGTTGCTCTTCTCCGGTTCATCGAGAGGAGTCCAGTAAGCGACGCTTCGCATTCCGTGGCGGTCAAAGATCTTTATGGTGTGTTCGCGGAAGCGCGACAGCAGGTCGCCCAGTTTTCCGGGAGCTGCATGATAGACGCGGAGCTCGAAGACATCTGTCGTGGCGCCCGTGGGATTGGCGTCGTTGTTCTGAGAACCGGCCCAAAGCGACGCCGGAAACAATGTTGGAAGCAATGTTGCCGCGGGAAGCGCCTGGAGTAATGTTCGTCTTTTCACGGCAGGCATTCTAGCAGAACGTGAGTCGACGGGTGCGCTACTTTCTCGCACTAGCGCATCGTCGAAAAACCTGGGCGCGGGGAGCAAACCCTGGAGTGCCACGTCAACCGTGGCGCATCAATTACGCTCAAAACCCGGGAGAGCCGTATCAGAAATTCCGGTTGGGTGGCTGTTAAGGAAGGAATCTGGTGCGCCCGGAGAGATTCGAACTCCCGGCCTGTTGCTCCGGAGGCAACCGCTCTATCCAGCTGAGCTACGGGCGCACACCACATGGGTAGTTTACACGGGCGGGTCGAGGGGGTTCAATGTTGCAAGATCCGTAGTAGTGTCTGCCTTTGAATTTCTTCGCGTCCTTTGCGGCTTTTCTTCGCGCACTTATCGGTTAAAGTCTTTTGATTCGCACAAGAACAACGCCCTTTAACCGAAGAGCTGGCAAAACAGAACCGCAAAGTACGCGAAGAGATTCAACTTGAGCCACTACCGGATCCGTTTGACTCGGGGAGAATAGGCGCGTTTCATCCACGCCGTCCGTACTTGGAACGCCGCGTCTGTTCGTTCAGAAATTCCCAGGCTGGAGTCTTAATAACGCCCGCGTCCGCCGCCACCACCACCGCCGCGGCCGCCGCGGTCGCCACCGCGATCTCCGCCGCGGTCGCGTCCACCGCCTCCGGCGCGCTCGGTCTTGGGACGAGCTTCGTTCACGTTCAGCGTCCGCCCACCGATCTGCGAGCCGTTGAGCGCGGCGATGGCCTTTTCTCCGTCTTCGTTGCTGGCCATCTCCACGAACCCAAACCCGCGCGAGCGTCCCGTATCGCGGTCGGTCATGATGCTTACCCGGTCGACTTGCCCGTGTGGCTCGAACAGCTGCCGCAGCTCGTCTTCGGTGGTGCTGAAGCTGAGATTTCCGACAAAAATATTCTTCACGCGTCTGCCTCTGCATTGAGCTGTCGAAGTGCAAGCTCAGTTCGGCGGACTGGCAGGTCGGGAGGGCCTTCCTGAAAATCGAGACCGGAGCTGGCGAACAGTCAAGTGCGGCCAGAAGTATAGCAGGTTTCCCCCGCCGCGCCTGTCAAATCAAGACTGTCAAATCAAGACTGTCAAATCAAGACTGTCAAATCAAGACTGTCAAATCAAGACTGTCAAATCAAGGGACTCGGAAAACGGGACGGACGGTTACATGTCGGACGGAATCTTGATCTGTTGCGCCTCCACGACGATCGATCCGTCATGCAGCGCCAGTTCGTCGAGAGATTCGCAGAATATCTCCGCGCCTTTCACGCTGGCCAGGTAGCGATAATGCAGGTGCCGGCTTCTCCAGAATGAAGTCACCGAACTCCGCACAACCAAAGGTTCGGCCTCCAAAGCTAGCGCAAGTAGAAATTGATCCGGTTCCAGCTCGATGACGCCGTAGGCCATGTTTGCGACAATGCGTCTTTTCCTGGCCGCTGCTGCCGCTGCTCCTGCTCCTGCTGCCATATGCACCGCCTTCTCCGCAGATTTTAGGGGCTTGTAAGTCCTGTCCGCAGCTTCATTTACATATACGCACAGAATTGTCTGTACAAATCCGTCAGCACAAAACGTTCCTGAAGGAACACTTCAGCATTTGTAACGGTTTGCGACGATGAGAAGGAGCAGCTCGAGATTGCCATTTCGGTTCAGCATTCGTCGACCTTCCAGAACCCGTCGCGTTGATAGCCCATCTGCAGCAGCCGGTTCTTGGGATCGTGACGCTTGCCGCAGGTGGGGCAGGGCAGGTAGCGGCCCCAGGCCGTGCCCTGGCGGTCGTAGTTTTCGGCGACGGCAAAAGTCGTGCCGCAGCTGCACGGGACCAGAAACATCTTGAGGGCAGGCTTGTCTTTCTGATCGAGCGGGTCGCGCTGGACTTTGCGACGGACTTTGCGGGGCGACTTGGTTTGCCGCCGCGGCTTCACGATTCTTCCACCGCCGCCAGACTGCGCTTGCGTTTGTTGGCCTGCAGGAATTTTTTCCGCAGGCGCAAGGACTTCGGCGTTACTTCCACGAACTCGTCGTCGGCGATGAATTCGATGGCCTGCTCCAGATTCAGCGACCGGAAGGGAACCAGGCGGATGGCTTCGTCGGCCGTGGAGGCGCGCATGTTGGTGAGCTTCTTTTCGCGCACGGCATTCACGTCGAGGTCGTTGTCTTTCGCGTTCTCGCCGACGATCATGCCTTCATAAAGCTCCACGCCCGGGCCCACGAAAAGCTCTCCACGTTCCTGCAGGCCCCAGAGTGCATACGCGGTGGAAAGGCCGGCGCGGTCTGCAATCAGCGCGCCGGTGAGCCTGTGCGGAATTTCACCCTGCCATTCGGTATAGCCATCGAACAAGGCATTCATAACGATCGTGCCGCGAGTGTCGGTGAGCAGCTGGCTGCGCAGGCCGATCAGACCCCGGCTGGGCACGCGGAATTCGATGCGCACGCGGCCGTAGCCGTGATTGTGCATGTTGGCTACTTCGCCTTTGCGTGAGCCCAGTTGTTCCATGACGACGCCGACAAATTCTTCCGGGACGTCGATGGTCAGGTGCTCGACCGGCTCCATCAGTTTGCCGTCGATGCGCTTGGTCACGATTTCGGGCTTGCCCACCATGAGTTCGTAGCCTTCGCGGCGCATCATCTCAATCAGGATGGAAAGCTGCAGCTCGCCGCGGCCCAGCACTTTGAAAGAATCGGTGGTGCCGGTGTCTTCCACGCGGAGCGATACGTTGGTGAGCAACTCTTTCGCCAGCCGTTCTTTCAGGTTGCGGGAAGTAACGTAGGTGCCTTCTTTCCCTGCGAAGGGCGAGTTGTTGACGGTGAACAGGATGGCGATGGTGGGCTCGTCGATTGCAATGTGTGGAAGCGGCGCGGGGTTCTCGACATCTGTGATCGTTTCGCCGATCGTGATTCCCTCGACACCGGCGACGGCGATGATGTCGCCCAACTCCGTTTCCGTAATGTCGGTGCGCTTCAGGCCGGAGAACGAAAACAGTTTTGTGATCTTCGTTTTGTGGAATGTGCCGTCGAGCCGGGCGATGGCCACCTCTTCGCCGGTGTGCATCTTGCCGTTGAAGACGCGGGCGATGGCCAGGCGCCCCAGATAGTCGCTGTAGTCGAGGTTCGCCACCAGAATTTGCAGCGGGCCTGAGGGATCGCCTTTGGGCAGAGGGATCGTCTTCACGATGGCGTCGAACAGCGGACGCAGATCCTCGCCTCCGCCTTTGATGTCGGTCGAAGCCGTGCCTATCTTGGCGTTGGTGTAGAGCACGGGGAAATCCAACTGATCTTCTTTGGCGTCGAGATCGATGAACAGGTCGTAGATTTCGTTGAGCACTTCCTGGGGACGTGCGTCGGCGCGGTCGATCTTATTAATAACGACGATCGGCGGAAGCTTGGCTTCGAGCGCCTTGCCCAGCACGTAGCGGGTTTGCGGCAGCGGACCTTCGCTTGCATCTACCAGAAGCATGACGCCGTCGACCATCTTTAAGGCGCGTTCGACTTCGCCTCCGAAATCGCTGTGGCCGGGCGTGTCGACGATGTTGATTTTCACGTCGTGATAGAAGATGGCCGTGTTCTTGGCGAGGATGGTAATTCCGCGCTCGCGCTCCAGTTCGTTCGAGTCCATCACCCGATCGACGTGGTGCTCGTTGGAACGAAAAGTGCCGCTCTGTTGCAGCATGGCGTCGACCAGCGTGGTCTTCCCATGGTCGACGTGGGCGATGATGGCGATATTGCGAATGCCTGAACTCAAAAAAGATCCCTTCCTGGTTTTCTTGTCTACTACCACTTTACTATGAGGGGGTGAAATTCCGAAGAAGTCTGATTCAGGGCGGCGGACGGGGCGCGATGTCTCTGGGGATGAACGGATCGCTTCAGAGATGTGAAAGCCACAAACCGCAGGCGCTAGGATTTCTGCCGATTCACTACTCGATCCCGATATGCGCGCCATCGGCTGAAACTGTCAATCGCTTCAGGCCCGGCAACAAATAAGCCGCCGGCCTGAGGATCGAGCGCTCGAAGCTTCAGAGCTTGCAGGATTGCCTCTACCGCGCCAAACGCTCCGGCCCCGCCGCGAATGTGAATGGCGAATCCGCTACAGTGTTCGTTCGCGCCCATATTCATTTCGATGGACCAGTCGTCACCCTGGATGCGGCCCCATGACGGATCAGAGAAATCGGCGTCCGGAACGGCCACTTTGATTTTCTCGATGATCAGAGAGCGTTCGCCGATCGATGCGGGCTTGAAGTCCGATGGAATGTCTTCAAGCGTCTTGGCCTCAGGCGGAAGGTCTTGAACAAAAATGTCATAGCTCATGTTGGGCACTCAGCCGAGCAGTGCTGTTTGTTTCGGCATGGCGGCGCCTGCGAGCCGCGCTTCCGCTTCTTTTACGGCGCGCTGCGCCGCGAGGATTCCCTCGCTGGCGGTGGATTCCGGACCCTGGGAGTCGGTGTTGGCGAAGAATACGCGGTCGAGGGGTTGGCGCACCAGGGGCTGAACCTGCGTGAAGAGGCCGGGCGTTGACATATAAAGAGGATGCCCGCGGCGGTAGATGTGCACCTCGAGGGGATTGACATCGAGGCCGGGCATCAGCTTCTGGAAATCGCGCAGCACGTTGGCGGCGATTTTGCGCGCGCTGGTTTCGGTGAGCAGGTAGCCGCGGTCTTCTTCTTTCATCGGCGTGTAACAGCTCAGGATGTTGTATTTCTGCTTGTAGCCGGCTTGCTTGCGGATGACCCAGTCGGCCACCACGATGTCGGTGAAGGTGTTGCCCGGACACCAGGTGTCGTAGCCGTGGTTGAACACAGGTTTGTCGAAGATGAGATTCACGACGGGATACGGGATGTAGCGAATCTGGTGCATGGCGTCGGATTGTTTCTCGGGCAGGCCCTCGAGCACGCGACGGGTGATGAACTTGGGCGTTGCCATAATCACAGCTTTGGCTGAGACGGTTTTCAACTCACCGGCGAGCATATACGTGACCTGGACTTCATCTTTTCCCGGGACCACGGCCACGATGGTTGCTCCGGTCCGCATACGGTCGGAGAACTTTGGGAGAAGCAGGTCGGCCAGCTTTTTGGTCATGGCTCCGATACCGCCGGGCCATGTGTAGCGGGTGTCGGCGCGGCTCTCTGCCGCCATCTCCTGCAGTTCGCCGATGGCTACTGCGGCTGCGCTCTCTTCGCTCGTGGCTCCCCAATTGGACGGGCCGTAGGCGTCCCACCACTGGCGAATCTCCACGGGATACGATTTCGTGAAGTCGGTGAAGGGAACGTTGGCAAGCTCCTGGCCGCGTTTTTCGAGGTCAATCGCCATCATTTCTTTCTTGAATTTCTTGAAACCTTCGCGCACCAGCGGGGGGTAGGGCAGCTTGTTGAGTCCGTCACCCCAGGTGTCCGGGATCAATTCGCCGTGGATGATGGTGGCGTCGGGACTGTCGATGGGGAGCAGGTGCATGCCGATTTCTTTGGCGAAGGTGTAGGAGTATTCGTCTTTGGAAATGAACGCCGAGCCGGTGGCGTATGTGCTGCCCTGGTATTCCATGCCGTAAGCGTTGCCGCCCCAGTGCGGCTCTTTTTCGAGCAGGAGAAAATCGTGGTGCTGCAGGCGATAGGCAGCCGTGAGCCCGCTGATGCCGCCGCCCACGATCACAACGTCATGATTGGCTGATGCGGGGGGACGCGAGAACACTTTGCCGTCGCGAACCTGATGACAGATTCGGTTGTCTTCTCCATCGACGGTGGGCGCGGAGGTCTGAGAGTCTGCCGCTTGAGCCAGCAGTGACATGTCCACGGGACATCCGGCGGTGACCGCGCCGGCCACCACGAACTTAATGAAATCCCTGCGGTTAGCATTCACGCTATGTGCATTATTGCTATTGTCGCTCGTGTTATTGACGTCATTATTATTTGCACTCAAGCTATGCCTCCTTCGGCGGCGGCGGCGATTTCGGTTCCTGCTGCGTCGCTGTCTCCGCCTTCGCCCCGGACGCGGAGGCGGTACCAGAACACGATGGCGACCAGCGAAAACACAAAGATGATGGTGGAGACGGCGTTGATTTCGGGTGTGATGCCGCGCCGCAGCCGTCCCCAGATTTCAAGCGGGAGCGTGTTGTCGCGGCCGATGAGGAAGAAGCTGACTGCGATTTCGTCCATGGAGAGCGTGAAGATCAACAAGGCCGCTCCGATAATCGGCAGCTTCAAGTTGGGCACCGTGATGCGCCAGAACGTTTGCCAATAATTCGCTCCGAGATCGAGAGATGCTTCTTCTTGCGCGCGGTCGAGCTTTTGCAATCCTGCAAAAACTTCGGTGGTGGCCACGGAGATCAAAGCCGTGCCGTGGCCGAGAATAATTGTAAGGAGACTCAGTTTCGTGCCGGCCACGTTGAACAGCATGAGCAGCGAGAGGCCGGTGATGATTCCGGGAAGAATCAGCGGCAACAGAACGAGGCGGCGGAATAAAACTTTTCCGGGAAACTGTGCGCGATCGAGGGCCAGCGCCGCTGGCACGCCGAAGGTCAGCGAGATGAGCATTGCGGCGAAGGCGACTTGCAGGCTGTTGAATACGGAATCCCAGATGGGAGCGTCCTGAAATAAGGTGCGATACCAATCGAGAGTGAGGTGACGCGGCGGGAATCCGCCTACGCCTTCGCCGTTGAATGAATAAAGGATCAGGACCACGATGGGGAGATAGAGGAATGCGAAAACAACCGTGGCATGGGCCAACAGCCAGCGCGAACGCGGAATCGTGGACGATGCTCCGCTCACGAGAAGCTCCATTTCTTTTCCAGCCGCTCGGAGAGAAACAGCAAGCTCACCACAAGCGCCAGCATGCATAGCGAAATCGCCGCGCCCAGCGGCCAGTTATAAGCGGCGCCGAACAGGCTGACTACGATGTTCGAGATCATGATGCCGCTGGGGCCGCCGAGCAGGAGGGGCGCAAGGAAATCTCCCAGGCTGAGAACGAAGGCGAAGGTTGCTCCGGCTACCACGCCGGGAATCGAGAGCGGAAAGATTACTTTCCAGAAAGTTTGCGCCGGGGTTGCGCCCAGGTCATGCGAAGCTTCGACGAGATTGCGGGGTATGTGTTCGAGAGCGGCGTAGATGGGGAGAAACGCGAAGGGTGTGTAGATGTGGGTGAGCGTGAGCACGACCGCGAACGGGCTGTAGAGCAGGAACTCGAGCGGATGTTTCGTGACGTGAACATATTGCAGCAGCGTATTGAGCACGCCGTCGGAGCCGAGAATTGTTTTCCAGGCGTAGGCGCGCACCAGGTAGCTGACCCACAGCGGGATGATTACGAGTTGATAAAAAAGATCTTTGCGTTTGGCGGCGTAGAAAGAAAGGAAATAGGCGAGTGGGTATCCCAAGAGGAGCGAGAAAATTGTGACGCGTGCGGCGATCCACATGGAGCGCAGCAGAGTCTGCCAGTAGACGTTGACGCGGAAGAGCGTCCGGTAGTTCGCGAGGTCCCAGGAGTGAATGATGGTTTGCGCCGGCGAAACTGACCAGAAGCTGTAGCAGAACATCAGGAGATAGGGAATTAGCAGGAACACCGTTACCCAGAGGAGAGGAGGCACGGTGACGATCGTTTTGTAAGCGCGGGAGAACATTAGCTTCTTTAGTCGCTTTAGTTCCTTCCGGGAGATTTCCGCACGGGCACGGCGCTGGCCGGGGAGAATTCCAAATCAACTTCGTCGGGGATTCCGGCGTTGCTGGGCGTTCGCACCGTGAGCACGAGTCCGCCGGGACACTGCACGCGGATCAATTCGGTTGCGCCGTGAAATGCCTGCTGCAGGACGCGGCCGCGAATCCGGAGGTGGCCGGGGGTTGTGGGCTCGGCGGCCGACATGACGTGAATGCTTTCCGGGCGTAATGAAAATAAAGCGGGGCCGTCGGGAAGCTGCGCAGGCCACGAGAGGGAATCGCATTGGACGACCCCTTGCCGGACTTCGCCATGCAGCAGATTCGTGTGTCCGATGAATTGCGCGACATAGGCGGTTGCGGGCTGGATGTAGATTTCGCGGGGAGTTGCGACTTGTTCGAGTTCGCCGGAGCGCAGCAGGGCGATGCGGTCGGACATGACCATCGCTTCTTCCTGGTCGTGGGTGACGAATACGAAAGCGATTCCTACTTCGCGCTGCAGGGACTTTAGTTCTACCTGCATCTGGCGGCGCAGGTTGGCGTCCAGCGCGGAAAGCGGCTCGTCGAGCAACAGCAGGCGCGGCCGGTTCACCAGCGCGCGGGCCAGAGCTACGCGCTGCTGCTGGCCTCCGCTGATTTTCGAGGGCTTCGATTTTGCGTGCTGCGTCATTCTAACTTTTTCCAGCGCTTCGGCGACGCGTGACGCGACTTCGGCTTCGGGGCGCTTGGCCACGCGAAGGCCGTAGGCGACATTTTGCTCGACCGTGAGATGGGGAAACAGCGCATAGTGCTGGAAGACAGTGTTCACGCGGCGGCGGTAAGGTGGTTGGCGGTCGAGGCGCTCATCGCCCATCCAGACTTCGCCGGAGCTGGCGCTTTCGAATCCGGCGACAATGCGCAGCAGAGTGGTTTTGCCGGAGCCGCTTTCTCCGAGAATGGTGAGGAACTCGCCCTCGGCAATATCGAGGGAAATTTCTCGCAGCACGATGTTCTTGCCAAAACTCTTGGCTACATTGCGAATGCTGAGCAACGTGGCTTTCCCTTTGGTGTCGGCAGGCGTGACTGCGGCCTCGGAAGCGGAGATAGTAGCCATGATGTCCTAACGGTTTCGCAGCGCCTTTGTCGTCCCGGTTTATTTCTCGGGGTTGCCCTTCACTTCACTGTGCCGCTTTCACTTCGTTCCAAATTTCGGTGTACTTGGCGCGGCGTGGCACATTCTGCCAAAAATAGAGGCGCTTCTGGTAATTGTCCACGTCGTCGAGATGCAGCGTTTTTACTTCGTCCGCGGTCATGAACTGCGCGGCTTGCGGATTCGCCGGCGTGTACCGGGTCACGTCAGTAACTTTCTTTTGTGTCTGGGCCTCGATCATGTACTCAAGAAATTGGTAGGCGAGTTCTTTGTTTTCGCTTCCGGCGGTGATCATCAGGTGATCGATCCAGCCGGTCGTATTTTCTTTTGGAATGGTTTCGCCCACGGGGAAGTTGATCTTCTTTAATTCGACGGTGTTCAGCGGCCATCCCATGGAGGCGACGATTTCATGATTTTGAAAAAGATTGGTAAGGTCGCCGCCGGTCGCCCACATTTTGCGGATGTTGGGTTTTAACTCCAGCAGTTTTTTCTTCACCGCTTCGAGTTGTTCATCGCTCAGGTTATAAAGCTGCGACGGATCGGGCTTGTCGTAACCGAGAACCTGCGCGGCCATGTAGACCGTCGACAAATCGTCCCAGACAGAAATCCTGCCTTTATATTTTGGATCCCACAAAACGTTCCAGCTGTCGGGAGGGTTCGGAAAAACGGTGGTGTCGTAGATGAGCGGGTCGGGTCCCCACATGAAGGGCACGCCATACACCTGGCCGGCCACACGTACCAGAGGAAGGTTGGTGAGCTGCGGGGAAAGCTGGCTGTAGGAAGGAATTTTGGAAAGATCGAGGGGAGCGGCGAGATTTCCTGTAGCGATGGAAGTGGCGACGTCGCTCGACGGAGAAATCACGTCATAGTTGCCGGCGCTGCCACCGCGCAGTTTCGCCATGAGTTCGTCGCTTGATCCCATGTACGAAGCGGTGACTTTGCAGTGATGCTGTTCTTCGAAACTTTTCACGAAACTGGGATCGGCGTAGCCCTCCCACACCAGCAGATTCAGAGTCGGCGTTTTTTTCGCGCACGATCCTGAAATAAGAATCACGGCAAGCAACGGCAATAGCGCGGTCAGATTACGCAATTTCATGTTTTTCCAACTCGCGCGTCGTGAATTCACACTTTGCCAATTCATCTCGCCTCCCATCCATCCCCCGTCAAATCAGTCCCATCAAAACGTGGGGGGAGTGTTTACCCACAGGACCCACGTTTCAACGCGGCCCAGATTTTTCCAGCGATGCGGGGTCGCGCTCTCGAAATAAAAACTGTCGCCGCGTTTCAGCCGGTATTCGTCTTCGTTCACGGTGATGGCGAGTTCTCCGCGCAGCACGTACAGAAATTCTTCGCCCTCGTGGGTGTAGGAGTCGCCGCTGCCGGAACCCGCTGACACACGGAACAGATGCGGTTCCATCACGGTGTTGCCCCAGGCCAGCAGTTCCATGCGGACGCCCGGCCCGGCGTCCAGAACTTTGCGCTGCTCGGGACGCACTTGCAAGCTGCGGGCTTCGCGGGCGTCAAAAAAATTCAGAATGCTGGTTTTGTAGAAGCGCGCCAGCTTGCGCAGTGTGCCCACCGAGCCGCTCATCTGCGAACGCTCGAGAGCGCTCAGGAAGCCAACGGAAATGCCCACCGCACGCGCCACCTGGGCCAGAGACAGGCGCCGCTTCGCGCGTAACTGCCGCAGATGCGTTCCAATGGCCCCGGCATTGCCATCGGCCGCGGGGCGCACGCGTCCTTCGCGCTTCAGCAACTGCAGAATCGCCGCGGCGTTCAATCCCCGCACCTTGCGCAGGAATCGCGCTCGCTTCAACAATCGCACATCTTCGGGCGTATAGAGCCGGTACTTGCTTTCGGTGCGGCGCGGACGCGTGAGCCCCAGACTTTCCCACGACCGGATTACCGACGGCGATACTCCCACCTGGCGCGCGACGTCTCCGATCTTCAAATACGGCTCAGGATTGCGAGAGTTCATGACCCGCGGTCGTTTCATATTCCTGCGACCCAATTCCCTGGGACGCAATCGTGCCTGCGATAAGAATTTTCTATGGGAAGGACGCGTTTTTTTATTCTTGACAGCCCGCGTCCTGCTTCTCTAACCTTGCGGGATTATAGCAAGGTTGTGGCAAGACACAAGCAGTCGCTGTCGTCATTATCAAGAAAAAATCCCCGAAGAATGCTGGAGGTTCCATGCTGTCACTGCGAGCCCGCTGGACCGCCGTTTGCCTAGTCGTCACGACCTGTTTATGTGTCCCCTCCGTGCTTTCTGCCCAGGGCACGGGCGGCCGCATTCTGGGCCGGATCGCCGACCCCACGGGGGCTGTGCTGGCGCACGTCAAGGTTTTGGCGACCAATGAAGCGACCGGCGTGGGCCGCACGGCTGAGACCAACGACAGCGGAGACTACGCGTTTCCTGAAGTGCCGGTGGGCGTCTATACGCTCAGCTTCGAATTGACAGGCTTCAAGAAAGATCTTCGCCACGGCGTGAGCCTCGATCTAAACCAGGTCATCACGCTGAATATGGTGATGCAGATCGGCCAGGCGCAGGAAGTGGTCGATGTTACTTCGGAAGCGCCGCTCGTCGATACGACGAGCACGCAACTGGGCGCGGTGATGGATTCGCAACAGGTCTCGAATTTGCCACTCAACTCGCGCGATACGTATCAACTGCTGCAACTGCAGCCGGGCGTGATGTCCACCACCGGCTCCAGCAATTCGCTTATCTATGGAAGCGACAGTCCCGGCGCGGTTTCGGTGAACGGCGGCCGGGGGCGCGCCAACAACTTCAGCGTCAACGGCGGCGATGCTAACGATCTTTTCGTGAACCTTCCGACGGTTCAACCCTCGCCCGACAGCATTCAGGAATTCCGCGTTCTCACTAATACTTTCGACGCGGAATATGGACGCAACTCGGGCTCGGTCGTCAATGTGGTCACAAAGTCAGGGACAAATCAGTGGCACGGAAGTACCTACGAATTCTTCCGCAACAAAGTGCTCAATGCCAATGATTACTGCCTTACCGCCGCGGAAGGTCTGCCTTGTCAAAAGCCCCAGTTCAATCAGAACCAGTTCGGCGGAACTTTTGGTGGACCGATCAAGAAGGATCGAACATTTTTCTTTGCTTCGTATGAAGGTCGACGGATCCGCCAGGGCATCCTTTCTCCCGCCGTCACCGTGCCCAGTTCTCAGGAAACGCCATCTCCCACCAACACTGTGAACGGGCAGATTATTGCGGACTTCTCTGACGTGAACCCGACCGGTCCGACGGGCTCACCATTCACTGGGGCGTTGACCAACTCCTCGATTCTGACAAGCCGTCCAGGCTGCCAGGCGGCCAATACAGCCATCGGCGGGGGAACCATTGCAGACGGTGCAGCATATGCGACCATCTTCCCCAATAGCCAGATTCCGCTCGCCTGCATGGACCCCACCGCGGTCGATCTGCTGCAGTTTGTGCCCAGCGCGCCCAACGGCGGTAATTTGATCACGACCGTTCCGACCCAACCCACGCGAGGCGACCAGGTCACCGTCAAGGTTGACCATAGGATCAATGACAAGCAGAACCTTAGCATTTATTACTATTTCAACGACGAGCGCACCGTGCAGCCCTTCGCCAACTTCGAACTGACCGGCGCCGATGTCCCGGGCTTCGGAAGCATCATCGCCGAGCGCTTCCAGCAGTGGAACATTTCCCACAACTGGACGATCAGCAACAGCACGGTGAACGAGTTCCGTTTCAACTACAACCGCGAGGGCCAACAGACATTCCAGCATCCGGAGAGAACAAGCCTGGTTCAGAACTCGTGCCCGCCCGCTCCGGCGTGGCTGACCAGCGTCACGGGCGCGCCGCCCTGCTTTCTGGGAGACACACCGGCTGATACCGGGCCGAATGCTCCGGGAATTCACCCCTTCCTTGGCGCCGGACGGGAGGGACTTCCGTCTATCTCGGTTGCGGGAGGATTCTCCCTCGGCAACGATGCGGAAGGAGAGCTTCCGCAAACCGGGAATTCTTTCCAGTGGGCAGATAACGTGACCAAGGTTGCGGGCACCCATTCGCTCAAGTTCGGTGTGGACTTTCGTCGTCAGCAGTTTAATCAGTTTCTTTATTACAACGTGAACGGAACCTTCTCCTACTACGGCGGGGGTCCGAACGACGTCGGTGCCAGCAATCTGTACCCCAATTTCCTGTTGGGCCTTCCTGATCAATTCGGACAAGGTTCGGGGCAAGTGGAATATGTGCGCAACATTGGCCTCTACCTTTACGCGCAGGATAGCTGGAAGATAAAGCCGAATCTCACTCTGAACTACGGGCTGCGATGGGAATTGAACACGCCCTTGGCGGATATTGCCCAGCACGTCGAGACTTTCCGCCCCGGCCAAAATTCCACCGTCTTTCCTTGTGGAGGGCCCAACACCGATTGCACCTCGCAGGATGCGGTCGGACTCGTGGTTCCCGGCGACTCGGGCATTCCGCCGGGCATGACGCAGACCTATTACAAAGCGTTTGCTCCCCGCATCGGCCTTGCCTGGAGTCCAGGAAAGTCCGGCAAGACCAGCATTCGTGCTGGTTGGGGACTTTTCTATAACCCGGTCGAGCAGCTTGTGCTGGAACAGTTCGGCGCTGAGCCTCCGTTTGGGGGAAGCACCTTTGTCTATGAGACGCAGTTCAACCAGCCGTTTCTTGGCCAGGACGGCGTCACCACGTATCTAAACCCGTTTAACGGAGTCATTAGCCCCAAGCGAGGGAGCACTCAGGATTGGGCAACATTTGAGCCGATCGACCTTTTTGGAGATTTCCAGCCGCACATGCGTACCCAGTATTCCGCCCAGTACAACCTCACCATCCAGCGGGAGCTAACCAACGACATGAAGCTGGAGATTGGCTATGTGGGAACGCAAGGGCATCGCCTGCTGGCGACTCATGATGTCAATTACTCGAACCCGCAGACCTGCGTTGACATCAACACCATCGAGGGCGCAGGCACCTGCGCGCAGTTTGGTGAGGACGCTCCCTTCACCGTGACCGTGCCTAACGGCTTTGCCTTCCATATGCCCAACGGCACCGTTCTTGCAGGGGCAAACCAAACCTTGAATTTTGTCGGCTTGCGACAATACTCGTCGCCACAGTGCAATGCCTTCACTGGCGTCGGCTGTCCGGCAGACGGAGTTCCGGTGTATAGCAGCATCTTCGCCCAGGACACGATTGCCAGTTCAGCCTATAACTCCCTGCAAGCGTCGCTCGAGAAACGATTTGCCCACGGGTTGCAATTTACCGCAGCTTATACTTTCAGCAAGTCCATGGACGAGGCCTCGAGCTTCGAGGGGATTCTCAACCCTCTTCCTGGAGCGAATAATCGCTCGCTCTCACTCTTCGACGCAAAGCACCGTTTCGTCATTAGTTATTTCTGGCAGCTGCCGGCAAGAAAATACAGCGGCTTTGCCGGCAAATTGCTTGATGACTGGGCCGTGTCGGGGATTACGACGTACCAGACAGGGTTTCCGATCCGCATCACCTCCGAGGCCGACAACGAGCTGATGAACAGCTTTGATTTTGAATTGCCCGGCGAACCGGATCAACTGGCTCCTTTGCAAAGGCTTCACCCGCAGACCAGTGGAAACTACTACTTCAACCAAAACAGCTTTACTGAGAACGCATCCACCGCTCCCGTGCCCGCTACTACGAACCCACCGACCCCGGGCAACGGAATTGTCAACTGCACAACATCCGCCGTGTATGGCTGCTACGATCCGAGCTTGCTGGGTCGGGTCGGCACCGCGCCCCGCACTCTCTGCTGTGGACCGGGAATCAGCGAGACCGACTTTGCTGTGGTGAAACTCATTCCGCTCAACGAGCGTATGCACATGGAATTTCGAGCCGAAACGTTCAACGTCTTCAACCACACGCAGTTCTATAACCCGGATGGCGACAGTACGGATGGATCGCAGTTTGGCCAGGTTACCCAGGTCAAGGACCCACGGCTGATGCAGTTTGCGTTGAAGTTTTACTTCTAGTGAAAAGAGTAAAATCGTATTAGCAAAACCCGGGACGGTCCGCCATCCCGGCATTCTAATGGCCCGCGGGCCCGCCAAGAAACGCCGCCGGCTTGAGTTTTCCTGGAGCAATCTCGATGTATCCCGAACTGCAGAAAGAACTCTCAACCTTCGAGCGGCGCACGCCTAAATCCGCCGAAGCACACAAGAAAAACCTGAAACGAATTCCGCTGGGCGTGGCCAGCAACTACCGGTATTACGATCCCTGGCCAATTTTTGTAAAAGAGGCCAGCGGCAGCAAGTTCCGCGATCTTGATGGCAACGAATATATTGACCACAATCTGACGTTCGGAGCGCTGATGGCGGGGCACTGCCATCCCGCGGTGATGAAGGCCGTGGAGAAGCGTCTTTCGACCGGCACCATGTTCGGCATGCCGCACGATATGGAGTGGGAACTCGCGGAAGAAATCTGCAATCGCTATCCAATAGAGATGTGCCGCTTCGGCAATAGCGGGACGGAAGCCACCATGCACGCGATCAGACTGGCCCGCGCCGCTACCGGCCGAGACAAGATTGTGAAATTTGAAGGCGCTTATCACGGGCTGCACGATTCCGCCCTGGTCAGCGTAAAGCCGCACGCGCCCGATTTCGGCGATATCGACAATCCCATATCGGTTACCGGCGGTCTGGGAGTGCCAAAGTCGGCGATTGCTAACGTTCTTATCGCTACGTTCAACAATCTCGCGACTGTAGAGCGCCGGTTCAAGGAAAATCCTGGCGAGATCGCCGCGATTATTCTCGAGCCGATTCTGATGAACGTTGGCTTGTGCATGCCGCAGGCTGGTTTCCTCAAAGGTCTGCGCGAGATCGCCACGAGGTATGGCGCGCTACTGATTTTCGACGAAGTGAAGACCGGAGCGAAACTGGGATGGGGCGGCGCCAGCGAATATTTTGGCGTGCAGCCTGACATGATCTGCCTGGCCAAATCGATCGGCGGCGGCTTTCCGCTGGCTGCTTTTGGCGCGCATCCGTCCGTGATGGATCTGATCTCGCAGCATAAGGTTTTTCACGGCGGCACCTACAATACGAATCCTGTGTCGATGGCGGCGGGGTTGGCTACGTTTCGTCATGTGCTGACTCGCGAAAACTACGCCCACGTCGACAAGCTCAGCAAGAAGTTGACGGACGGCTATCGTAAGATCGTCGCGAAGGCGGGCCTGCAGGCCTACATTGCGCAAGCTGGCGCGAATGGCGCGCTGATGCTCTATCCGCAGGAAATTCGCAACTACCGCGACTGGACTGCGATTGACATCGACCTGTGGCGGCACTACTGGTTCGGCATGGTCAACCGCGGAGTGATGGCGCAACCTTACTGGTGGGACGAGCAGTGGACGATTTCCGTGCAGCACACGGAAGCGGATATCGACCAGCACCTCGCCGCCTTCGACGACATCGCTGCGTCGCTGGCGAAAGCGCAGCAGGAACGCGTGGGGCAGCCCGCGTTGGCCTCGCACTAGATTTGCCCGTGTGGGGCGGGCACTCTTGCCCGCCCTGCATAAAGCGCCAGAAACGCGGAGAGACAGCCGCCCATTCGGCTTCGCTCAGGGCAGGCTCTCGGCTGTCCGCCGAAGCGAAGCGAGGCGTTTCCGAAAGCCATTGTCCACCACCGCCCAACCCGCCACTCAGCCCCACCTGATACGCGCCTTAGGGCGCCGCGACCTGGTGTTGCTTTTTGTTGTGGCCGTTTTCAATCTCAACGTCGTCCCTTCCATCGCCGCTAACGGCGGTGTCACGATCTGGCTGTGGATCATCTCTCTGCTTTTGTTTTTCTGGCCGCAAGGCATCGCCGTGATCGAACTCGCGCACCGCTATCCGGGCGAGGGTGGGGTTTATCTCTGGGCCAAAGAAGTCTTCGGTGACTTCCACGGATTTCTCTCCGGCTGGTGCTACTGGACCAACAACATGCTCTATGTGCCGACGGTGATGCTCTACTTTGTCGGCGTGTCGGTTTACGTGCTGGGGCCAGGTCATCAAAATCTTCCTGACAACAAGCTTTTTGCCGCCTCTGTTTCCCTGACGCTGCTCGCGCTTCTGACCTTTCTCAATATCCTCGGCCTCGGCGTTGGCAAGTGGATCAATAACCTGGGCGCGATTGGAACGTTCATCGCCGCATTTGTCCTGGTCGGACTTGGTATCGTGATCTGGTCGCGCTTCGGGACTGGCATCACCGCGGCGGATTTCAAGATTCCTGCGAACCCGCGATTCGTGCTTAATTCCTTCGGCGTCATCTGCTTCGGCCTGGTCGGCCTCGAACTCGCTTCCGTGATGGGCGACGAGATCAAGGATCCCAGCCGAACCCTGCCCGGCGCTGTCGCGTGGGGCGGTGTGATTTCGGGCACGCTTTATGTCGCAGCTACGCTGACTTTACTCATTGCCATCGGCAAGAACGTCAACGTGCTCCAAGGAGTGGTGCAGGCGGTGACCGGAATGGCTGCGCGCGTTGGTGTGAGTTGGATCAGCATTCCGTTTGCGCTCATGCTGAGTCTGGCGATTGCCGGCATCGGCTCGGCCTGGATCGGCGGCTGCTCCCGCATCCCTTTCGTCGCCGGCCTCGACTCCTATATGCCTTCGTGGCTTGGGAAAGTGCATCCGCGCTACGCCACGCCGTACGCCGCGTTGATCGTGCAGGGGATTGTTTCCGGGATTTTGGTGATTCTGAATTTTGCCGGCGCTGGAGTGCAGGAGACATTCCAGAAATTGCTGTCGCTGGCTGTCGTCCTGCAACTTGTGCCCTTTGTCTACGTGTTCGGGGCGCTGGTGAAATTCGCCGTGACTGAGCCTGTTCCGCGCGGGCAGTACGGTCGGACCACGCTGTTTCTGGCCGGGACCAGTGGATTTCTGACTACGATTCTCGGCATCGCGATGGTGTTTTTTCCGGCGCAGCAGATCACTTCGTTGTTTTGGTATGAAGTATGGATGATTGGCGGCACGCTGTTCTTTGTCGGTCTGGCGGCTTTTTTCTTTTTCGTCTACGGCCGCAACAAAGCTCAAAGAGAAATTGGGAAGCGCACGACTTTAGTCGCGCCGTTGTGAGTAAAAGATACCGGGCCTTCAGGCCCTGAGGTATGCAGGAGGAAGCACATGCCGGGCGGAGTCCAAACCGCAGTCCGTACTTATCAGATGTTCATCAACGGCGGATGGGTCGACAGCAAGTCAGCGAAGACTTTTCCGGTTTACGATCCTTCAACGGAAGAAGTGATCGCCGAGGTTCCCGACGCCGGCCCCGACGACGTCAACCGCGCCGCCGCCGCTGCCAAAGCCGCATTTGAAGATGGTCCGTGGGCGACCACAACCGCGCAGGAACGGGGCCGCGTGCTGTTCCGGCTCGCGGAAAAAATTCGCGCCAATCTCGCCGCGCTCGCGGAACTCGAATGCCGCAACACGGGCAAGCCCATCGTGGAAGCCGAGTTCGACATCAACGATGCGGCAACTTGTTTCGAATACTATGGCGGCCTCGCCACCAAAGTTGTCGGATACGTCAATCCTGTGCCCGACAACGCGATGAGCCTCACGCTCAAGGAGCCGGTGGGAATCGCCGGGCAAATCATTCCTTGGAATTATCCGCTGCTTATGGCGGCATGGAAGCTGGCGCCAGCCCTGGCCGCGGGTTGCACCTGCATCCTCAAACCTGCCGAGCAAACTCCGTTGACCGCGTTGGAATTTGCCAAATATTTTGCAGATTGCGGCGTGCCCGCGGGAGTAGTTAACGTCATTACCGGTTTCGGCGAATCCTGCGGCGCTCCTTTGGTGCAGCATCCTGATGTCAACAAGATTGCTTTCACCGGCAGCGCCGCGGTCGGCAAGATCATCGTGAAACAGGCGGCGGACACGGTGAAGCGTGTCACGCTTGAACTCGGCGGCAAGTCGCCGAACATCTTTTTTGCCGATGCCGATTTTGAGGCAGCCATCGACGGCGCACTCTTCGGCGTTTTTATCAATCAGGGAGAAGTCTGCTCCGCCGGAAGCCGCATCCTGGTGCAGAAGACAATTTACAAGAAGTTTGTCGAGGCCATGACCGAGAAGGCGAAGAAAATAAAACTCGGTCCACCGCTCGAACGCGAAACCAAGATGGGACCGCTTGTGAGCAAAGAGCAATACGACCGCGTCAACTCCTATATTGAGATTGGCAAGAAGGAAGCCAAGCTCGCGTCTGGCGGCAGACGCCCGGAAAAATTCGCCAAAGGCTATTACGTGCAGCCGACGATTTTTAGCGACGTAACCAACTCCGCCCGCATAGCGCGGGAAGAGATTTTCGGTCCTGTCGCGGCAGTGATTCCGTTCGAGGACGAGAAAGACGCGCTGAAAATCGCCAACGATTCTCCCTACGGCTTGGCCGCTGCGGTTTGGACGCGCGATATTTTCAGAGCTATGCGTGCCGTGAAGGCGCTGCGCGCGGGAATCGTCTGGGTCAACCACATGCAGCCCACCTATGTAGAAGCGCCGTGGGGAGGATACAAGCAGTCCGGCTTCGGCCGTGAACTTGGCCCGTGGGGCATTGAGGAATATCTCGAGACCAAGCAGGTGTATATCAACTTGAACGAGGCACCGATCGGCTGGTATTGAAAAGCAGTTGCCAGTAGCCATGGGTCAGTTGCCAGTAAGCCGATTCTGGGTGACTTAATGCAGCTGAGAACCGAGAACTGAGAACTTACGATGTCTACCATTCAACTCCGCACTCCGATCCCCGGGCCGAAATCCAAGGCCCTTGCGGCGCGCCGCGCGCAAGCTGTGCCCCGCGGCCTTTCTCACGGGACGCCGATTTATGTGGCCAAGGCTGAAGACGCGTGGCTGGAAGATGTCGACGGCAATCGCTACATCGATTTCGCCGGAGGCATCGGCTGTCTCAACGTCGGGCATCGTCAGGAAGCCGTGGTTGCTGCGATCCGCGGACAGCTCGACAAATTTCTGCACACCTGCGTGCAGGTCACGCCCTACGAAAGTTACATCCGGCTGGCCGAGCGCATGAACGAAGTGACGCCGGGTAACTTTCCCAAGAAAACTATTTTTGTGAACAGCGGCGCCGAGGCGATAGAAAATGCGGTGAAGATCGCCCGCGCTTACACCAAGCGTCCCGGCATCATCGCATTTGAAGACGCCTTCCACGGGCGCACCATGATGACGCTGGCGCTTACCAGCAAGACACATCCTTATAAGGCGGGATTCGCGCCGCTTCCCGGCGAAGTTTATCGCGTCCCGTTCGCTTACTGCTATCGCTGCTCTTATAACTTGAAATATCCGTCGTGCGATCTATACTGCGCGCGGCATCTGGAGGATACGTTCAAGCGCGTCGTGGCCAACGAGGAAGTTGCGGCTGTGATCGCCGAGCCAGTGTTGGGCGAAGGCGGATTCATCGCTCCTCCCTCCGACTATTTCAAGGTCCTCATCGAGCTCGGCCACAAGCACGGCATCCTCTTCATCGCCGACGAAGTTCAGTCTGGCTTCGGGCGCACCGGAGCTCTTTTCGCCAGTGAACGCTATGGCATTGAACCTGATCTTCTAGTCACAGCGAAATCTCTGGGTGGTGGCTTGCCGCTCGCGGCGGTCACGGGCCGCGCTGAAATCATGGACGCTCCCGGCCCCGGCGGACTTGGCGGTACATTTGCCGGCAACCCGCTCTCCTGCGCAGCTGCGCTTGCAGTGCTTGACTTGTTCGAGCAGAAAAATTTGTTGGCGCGGGCGAATGAACTCGGCGGCCGCTTCCAGCACCGGGCGCGCGAGTGGCAGCGCCGCTGGCCCATCGTCGGCGATGTGCGCGGACTCGGCGGTATGCAGGCCATCGAACTGGTGCAGTCGCAGGAAACCAAAATTCCCGCAGCGGACGAGACCAAGCAGATCACGCAATATTGCTACGAGCACGGCGTGATCACCATCACCGCGGGTTCGTATTCCAACGTGATACGAATTCTGGTTCCGTTGGTTGCGACCAACGAGCAAATCGATGAAGGCCTCGACGTGCTCGAGGCCGCGCTCGCCAATGTCTGCGACAAGAAAGGCGTGGTTGCGCAGTTGGTGTAATAATCTGATTTACTCTTCGCGATAGCAGAGGCAACCTCATGACGTCAGTAGCTGCACCGCCTATTATCCGGCTCACCAATTACATCAATGGCCAGTGGACCGAATCGCACGCCTCCGAATGGCGCGATGTGATTAATCCCGCGACCGGGGAAACGCTGGCGCAAGTTCCGCTCGCTGACGCCGCGGAAGTAAACACGGCGATTGAGGCCGCCGCGGCCGCATTTCCCGAGTGGCGCCGCACTCCGCCGGAAGACCGCATCCAGCCGCTGTTCAAACTGAAGATGCTTCTCGAAGATCACATTGGCGACATTGCCCGCATCATCACGCAGGAAAATGGCAAGACTTTCACCGAGGCCAAAGCCGAAATGCGCCGCGCTATCGAGAACGTTGAAGTTGCATGCGGCATTCCGATGATGATGCAGGGCTACAACCTCGAAGACGTCGCTCGCGGCATCGACGAGATGATGATCCGGCAGCCGCTTGGTGTCACCGCTGCCATCGTGCCCTTCAATTTTCCCGGCATGATCGCGTTCTGGTATCTGCCTTACGCCATCGCTACGGGAAACACGTTTATCCTCAAGCCGAGTGAGCGAGTGCCGCTCACCATGCGGTATGTGTACGAGCTTCTTGAAAAAACTGGGCTGCCTAAGGGCGTGGTGAGTTTGGTCAACGGTGGCAAAGCCGTCGTCGATGCGCTCATCGACCATCCCAAAGTTCGCGCCATCAGTTTTGTTGGATCGACTCCGGTTGCGCGCTACATTTATGCGCGCTCCGGTGAAAAAGGGAAGCGCTGCCAGTGTCAGGGCGGAGCCAAGAATCATGTCGTCATTCTTCCCGACGCGGACATGCCCATGGCCACGCAGATCATCAGCGACAGCGCTTTCGGATGCGCCGGACAGCGTTGCCTCGCGGTTTCCGTCGCCGTCACCATCGGCGAAGCGCAGAAAACGTTTCGCGACTCCATCGCTGACGCCGCTTCAAAACTCAAAGTAGGCAACGGCCTCGAAGATGGCGTGCAGATGGGCCCCGTGATCACGCCGCAGAGCAAAGAGCGCGTCGAATCGCTCATCGGCCTCGGCGAGAAGCAAGGCGCGAAAGTGCTGCTCGACGGGCGGAACTCGAAAGTCCCTCGTTACGAGTCGGGAAACTTCGTGAATCCCACAATCCTCGACGACGTTTCCGCGACCAGCGATCTCGCCGACACGGAAATCTTTGGGCCGGTGCTGAGTCTGGTCCACGCCGACAACATGGACGAAGCGCTCGCATTCCTCGAACGCAGCGCTTACGGCAACCAGGCGTCGTTGTTCACGTCGAGCGGATCGGCAGCGCGCCGCTTCCGCTATGAAGCGCCGGCCGGAAATATCGGCATCAACATCGGCGTCGCCGCGCCCATGGCCTATTTCCCCTTCAGCGGTTGGAAGAACAGTTTCTTCGGCGATCTCCACGGCCAGGGCCGCGACGCCATTGAGTTCTACACCGACAAGAAAGTAGTAGTCGAGCGCTGGGCCAAAGAACATTCGCGCAAATTCTGAGTTTTTACAACGGAGACACGGACGCACGAGGAAAACCAATGAAACAGGATTTAGATATTCTCCGTGGCTCGGTGTCTCCGTGGTGATTAAGCTTTCATTATGAGGAATCCATGAATACAGTTACAGCAACACCCGCCATGACCGGCCAGGAAATCGTCGACCTCACCAGGAAGCACACGCTGTTCGAATGGTCCGCGCAATCGAAGGTTGACCCCATTCCGGTGGCTCGCGCCAAGGGTATCCACTTCTGGACGCCCGAAGGCAAGCGCTTTATCGACTTCAATAGCCAACTGATGTCGGTGAACATCGGCCACGGCGACGAACGCGTTATTCGCGCGATTCACGAGCAGGCGCAGACTCTCTGCTACGCGAATCCGTTTATGGCTACCGAGCCCCGCGCCCGCCTCGGCGCCAAGCTCGCCGAAATCACTCCGGGCGACATCGACACGTTCTTTTTTACTAACGGCGGTGCTGAAGCCAACGAGAATGCCATCAAGATTGCCCGCTTTTTCACCGGACGCCACAAGATCATGGCACGCTATCGCTCTTATCACGGTGCAACCGCCGGCGCTATCACTCTCACCGGCGATCCGCGCCGCTGGGCCGCCGAGCCCGGCATCCCGGGCGTGGTGCGGGTGCTCGATCCTTATCACGGCGTCGAGCGCGGCTGGGAGTCCGCGGAAACCTCGTTGCAAATGATTGAGGAGATCATCCAACTCGAAGGCTCGCATACCATCGCCGCCTTCATTCTCGAGACCGTCGTTGGCACCAACGGGATTCTCATCCCGCCCGACGGCTACATGCAGGGCGTGCGCAAGCTTTGCGATAAATACGGCATCCTCATGATTGCCGACGAAGTGATGGCCGGCTTCGGCCGCACCGGCGAGTGGTTCGCGATCGACCACTGGAAAGTCGTTCCCGATCTGATCTCGATGGCGAAGGGATTAACTTCCAGCTATTTGCCGCTGGGAGCTCTGGGCATGCGCCATCACATCGCGCAATATTTTCAGGATAAAGTTTTCTACGGAGGTCTCACCTACAACAGCCATCCCATGGGATGCGCCGCTGCGCTGGCTACGATTCGGGTCTACGAAGAAGATAATCTCATCGACAACGCAAAGAAGATGGGCGCGGTGATGAAGGAACTCGGCGCGGAATTGCAGGCGAAGCATCCATCCGTGGGAGCGGTGCGCTCCATCGGACTCTTCGGCATCATGGAACTTGTCCGCAGCCGCAAGACGCGACAACCCATGGCGCCGTTCAACGGCACTTCCGAAGAGATGGCCGCTCTCGGCCGCTTTTTCCGCGAGCAAGGCCTTTACACGCTGGTGCGCTGGAACACTTTCTATACCAACCCGCCGCTCTGCATCAACGAACAGCAATTGCGCGAAGCCTTCGCCATCATCGACAAAGGCCTCGAGATCACGGACAAAGCGGTGAAAGACTAAGTCGTTTTTGTCTACGAGCGTTGTACGGACTGAATCAAGCCGCCGACGGCGTGCGGCCCAGCGCCGCAACTTGAGCGTGATTGAAGCCGACGATCGAAACATCTCCCGGAACGCGCAGCCCGGCCTCGCGGATGGCATGAAGAGCGCGCAGGAAATGTTCCGCATCCACAAACATCAGCGTGCCGCCGGCATTACCCATGTCGTGCCCGTCGGCATTCAGCGCCGGGCCCGTTTGAGTTCGCAACGCCCGCGCGACGGGGTTAGGTTGATAGTTCAGTTCGCGCGCCGCCGCAAACACGCGGTCCTTCGTCCGCTGCGGGATAGACGCCGATCCCGGTGCATTATTCAACACCAGAGAAACCGTGCCGGGAGCAAGTCCAACGCTTTCCGCCACCGTTTTCAGGGTTACCGCGCCCGGTCTCTTCAAACCATTCTTTTTGTTGCTGGTCATGTTGTTTCGAATCATAGAGTCCTCTTCATCCCTGGCGAGTCCAGACTGGCAATCCCAGTGCTGGCGATCAGGCCGCTCGGCGAGAGATGACACCTTCGGCAAAGCAGTGGCATCGTCGCGGGTTCGGAACAATCAGGAATAGCGACTCGGAAGGACAGGGCGAATCGCGTACGCCACGCGGACATCAGGGGCCGCATGACCAACTATTCCAAAGGAAAACTGCGCCACCAATCTGTCAAATACCTGGCGCAAAGTCCAATCGAAAAAAGTTATCGCGACGATTACATTGCTGCGAATCGAATACGAGGTATCAGATTTGCGGATCTATTGCTGTTGCTGCTGTTGCTCGTGTTCCGTGCGGGTGCTGCGGGGCGCAAACACGGGCCGCGACTGGATCACAATGCTCGGAGCCACCGGCTCCGGCAGCGGAGCGTCCGAGGGGCTCACCGTCACCGACACGCTCAGTTCACTGTGCGCTTCTCCCTTGTAGACGCCGCGGGTGGGAGGAACGTCGGCGTAATCGCGCCCGATCGCGACTCGTATATGCCGATCGGCGCCGATCAGGTTGTTGGTGGGATCAAACGCAACCCAGCCCAGCCGCGGCACCAGCGCCTCAACCCAGGCATGAGACGCGCCTTCCACGGAGCGGTCCAGCTTTTCTCGCTTCGGATCGCGATGGAACATGTAGCCGCTGACGTAGCGGCAAGGCACGCCCAGCGGACGCACCAGCGCGATCATGATGTGGGCGAAATCCTGGCACACTCCGCGGCGCGAGTGCAGAGCCTCCTCGATCGGCGAATCGACATTGGTGCTGTTGGGCACGTACGCGAACATGCCGTAGATGGCTTCATTCAGCTCGGTCAAAAGTTCCAGTGGATTGCCGCGCCGGCCGCATCTGAGTTCTTGCGAAAGCTGTTCCAACGGCTCGCTGGAGCGGGCAAACTGGCTCGGCAAGAGCATTTCCCAATAGTCGTCGGCCGCAACCTGCGCGTCCAGATCGGCCCAGTCGCCCGCGTCCGACGCACGCGGCGCCGGCGCGTCCTGCACTTCCACCACAGACTGCGCGATTACCTCGACTTGAGTATGACTCCCAGCTATATCGAAGTGGTGCACGATGTTTCCCATGAAATCGCGATACTGCATGATGTTCGTCGCCGGGTTTACGTCGAGATGGAAGCTGAGGCAGCGTTGCGTCCCTTCGCTGCGCGGCTGCATGCGCACCTCCATCACGCTCTCGCGGATCGCGGGCTCGTAATGGAATGTAGTGGTATGGCGGACCGAATAAATCAAGGGAACACCCTCTCCTCGAAATTGCCAGATTCCCAAAACGCAGCGTCTCTTACGCGACCAGCGCCGATTCAACCGAGTAGTCAAAATAAACCTGGTGAATCGCGGTATGCGCCTGTGCGCACTGCCAGCGGATGCTGTCGACATACGCGGTGGGCCCCGAGGCCATGATCTCGTCGATCTGGCTGAAGCTGAGAGTGGCGCGCAAGCGCCCAGCCAGGCGCAGTGGTTGTTCCGCCTTGCGTTCCGTCAACTCTCCGATCGCGCGCAGCGCCGCATGCACCATGTCGACGGAAAAGCGCACGGAATGCGGAAAGTGCGAGTTCAGCAGCAAAAACTCCGCCACTCGCAGAGGCCGCAATTCCGCCGTATAGGTCTTGCAGTAGGCTTCAAACGCGGAGCAGGATTTCAGCAGTCCCACCCACTCCAGATACTCCTCGTTTTCGACGGACTGATCCGGCGATTGCGGCAACCGCTTGAAATGCGCGCCGATCAGCCGCGCCAGCGCATCGGTGCGTTCCACGAAGCGCCCCAACTGGATGTATTGCCAGCCCTCGCCATGGGACATGGTGGAATCGGTCACGCCCTGGAACAGGTGTGCCCCTTCCCGCACCGCGCGGAAAAAAATGTAAGAGTGCAGCAGCCACGCCTCAGTCGAGGTCGTGCTGTTCACCTGCAGATACAGGCGATTGAGTTGCTCCCACATTTCCGTGCTGCATTGCTCGCGGACCTGCCGCAAGTTTTCCCGAGCCGCGGCGACGCACGAGATAATTGACGAGGGGTTGTCGCGATCCAAAGTGAGAAGCTGCGTGAGAGTCGCAGCGTCGATTTTGCCGTCCTCGGGAGGTGCAACCTGCGAAGCTTCCAGCAGGCGCAACCAGCGCCCCGCGCCCGCTTCCGGAGATTGATCCAGACGCAGCTGAAAATCCACGTCGATCAGGCGTGCCGTATGTTCGGCGCGTTCCAGGTAGCGGCTCATCCAATACAAACTGTCCGCCACCCGCGACAGCATCGTTGTTTCTCGCTGTCCGCTCATGCGCGCAGCACCCACGTATCTTTGCTGCCCCCGCCCTGCGACGAGTTCACAACGAGCGATCCTCGGCGCAAAGCCACGCGCGTCAATCCCCCGGGTACGAGAGTTACGTTCTCGCCATAGAGAATGTAGGGGCGAAGGTCCACGTGCCGCGCCTGTACTTCGCCGTCGAGGAAGCACGGTGCTCGCGACAAGCTCAGAGTCGGTTGTGCAATGTAGTTCCGCGGCTCAGCCATGATTCGCTGGCGGAATTCCTCCCGCTGCTCTGCCGTGCTGTGCGGTCCGATCAACATTCCGTACCCGCCCGATTCGCCCACCGCCTTCACCACCAGTTCGTCGAGATGTTCCAGTACATAATTTCGCTGTGAGCGGTCGGTCAGCATATACGTCTGCACGTTGGCCAGAATGGGATCCTCACCCAGGTAGTACCGGATAATCGCCGGCACGTACGCGTACACGGCCTTGTCGTCGGCAATGCCGGTTCCAATCGCGTTCGCCAGCATCACATTGCCGGCGCGGTAGGCGTTGAACAATCCAGGTACACCCAAAGTCGAATCCCGCCGGAAACACAGAGGATCGATGAAATCGTCGTCCACGCGCCGGTAGATCACATCCACCCGCCGCAGTCCCGCCGTGGTGCGCATGTAGACCACATTCTCGTGCACCAGCAGATCGCGCCCCTCCACCAATTCAATGCCCATCTGCTGCGCCAGAAAAGTGTGTTCGAAATATGCCGAGTTGAAAACCCCCGGAGTCAGCAGAACCACTTTCGGTTCGTGCCGTCCCGTAGCATTCGGCGGGCTCAACGCCCGCAGCGTCGCCAGCAGCGCCTGCGCATAATGATCCACAGGGCTCACGCCGTAGTCGCGGAACAGAGTAGGGAACACCTTCTTCAGAACTTTACGGTTCGCCAGCATGTAGGAAACGCCGCTGGGCACTCGCAGATTGTCTTCGAGCACGGCGAAGCTGCCGTCGGGCAGCCGCACCAGGTCGGTGCCGCAGATGCTGACATAAATTCCGCGCGGCACCGTCAGCCCGCGCATCTCCCGCCGGAAATGGCGGCAACTATAAACCAGCTCCCGCGGCACGACGCCATCTGCCAGAATCCTTCCCTGGTGGTAGACGTCTTCCAGAAAAAGGTTGAGTGCCGCGATCCTCTGGGTCAGTCCGCTTTCAATCTTTCGCCATTCGTGGTTCGGAATGATGCGTGGCAACAGATCATTCGGGAACACGCGCTCC
>Ga0302325_10003639_pt1 | contig 36180 bp, 27 predicted proteins | sample Palsa_T0_2_FD_201948 | JGI IMG/M metagenome (GOLD analysis project Ga0302325, IMG submission 201948) | Peat permafrost microbial communities from Stordalen Mire near Abisko, Sweden - Palsa_T0_2 | ecosystem: Environmental > Terrestrial > Soil > Palsa > Peat permafrost | place: Sweden: Abisko...
CGCAATTCGATTGTGCGCAAGTTGCAGATCATCAAACTGCGCGGTCAGGATTCTGTGCCGGGGCTGCACACATTCCGCATCACCGATGCCGGAGTGCAAGCCTTCTCGCGCACCTTTGGGTTGACCGCACACAAGAGAAATCCGCCCAGCAGTCGGCGCCTTTCCTTCGGCATCGCAGAGTTGGATAAGATGCTGGGTGGGGGCGTTCGCGAAGGCGATAGCGTCCTCGTAGCGGGGTCTTCGGGGACTGGTAAATCGGTTCTGGCGACCCAATTCATCGCCGAAGGCATACGCCAGGGAGAGCCGGGAATTGTGGCGGTCTTTGAAGAGCGCCCGCAAGCATATGCCGAGCGGGCCGCCAGTCTAGGCTTAGATCTTGAAACGCCGCAGAAAGACGGGAAACTCGCAATCCTCTATTTGCGTCCCCTGGATCTGTCGGTGGATGAGACCATGCACTCGATTCTCGATGCAGTGCAGAAGATTGGCGCCAAGCGTCTGGTAATCGATTCGCTGGCTGGTTTTGAAATGGCTCTGTCGCCCGGCTTCCGCGCCGACTTTCGCGAATCACTTTACCGCATGATCTTCGCTTTGACCGGAATCGGTGTAACGATTCTAAGCACAGTTGAAGTGGATGAGTCTTTCACGGAATTTCCCTTCAGTACCTATTCAATTTCTTTCCTCACTGATGACATCATCCGGCTGCGGTACGTATCCATCGATGGCCAGCTTCGCAAGATCATGGTGGTAATCAAGATGCGGGGTGGAAATCACGCCAAGGATATTCGCGAGTATGAGATCACGTCCAAGGGCGTGGTGATTCTCGGCAAACGTCTCACTGAATATCAGGGCCTTATCAGCGGAATTCCCGTTCGATCCGACCGGCCCGACTCGACGGAGGAGACTTCGCTGGATACCGGAATCGAGCACAGCACTTAACGGAACATCGACGAAGTCGAAGCCGCGAACGGTAATGGCCTCCATTCGGATTGGTCCTGTTAAACGCCTCAGGGTCAAGGAACGAGGTCACGCCTGTATCGTCGGCCATCCGGACAGAACTCCATTTTCGGGGTAACTTCCGGATTGCCGGTGACTCGCCAGAGACTCCGAAATTCGTCGCGCTAGCGCTCGATTCGAGCCTCGCGAGTTCCATGACTGAGCGCAAATCCCACCCACCTTCCGTTGCTCAATAGCCCGCTTTTTGCAGGGTCCTTAAGGTGGCATGTCAGAATGTAAGGTTGGGCGCAAAGGCGTCAGAGAGGAAAGCGGGGTGCGGCGTTTAGGCACAATCCTTGCATTCGGGGCACTTGCTTGCGCTTGCCTGTTCGGGCAGACGAAGACGACCGTTCGCGGAATGAGCCGGTTTACGGACGCGGGCTTCGGATTCTCGTTCAGCTATCCGGCGGCTTGGAAGGTGCTGGCCGAGCCCGTTGCCGATCCGACCCGAAACGGATGGTTTCCAGATGCGAAGATCGTCAAGCAGCTTGAGATTCGCAATCCCGCGGCTTCGGACGATGAGGATCAGCTACCCGGAGTGATGATCCAGGAACTGCTGGCTCCGAGAGGCTTGACCGAACTTGGCCGGTCTAAGTCAGCAAGCCCAGTGGGAGTAGACCAAAAGATCTTCTTTGACAGCGGAACGCGACGGTGGATGTTTGAGACGCTAACCGAATCGCCTGATGGAACGCCTCCTGCGACCTCCCCTGCGGAGATTACGCGGAGAACGATAGGCGGACTCCCCATATTCTGGGGAGCAACCTGGGGAGGAGCGGAGGTGATCGTGCCGCTGGATGGGTTCCACTTTCTCGCCATCAGCTCACTGGTCGATCCTGGCAACTATGACAGCCATACCTACCTTGCGGCCACCGTCGTGGCCACCGATCCGGGCGCGGGCCAGCGTGCGAGCAAGCAGGCGCAGGCGGAGGCCATTCGCCGAGAGAGCGTCAAGCTCGGGGTTGTCGGGGAATCACTCGGGTTCTGGTACAAGGACGGGCAGCATGTATACGACTCCACAGGCGGGGTGATCCCCGGAGCCGAACCCCAGACGTTTAAGCCTTGGTCGCCCACCGGGCCGACTGGTTCTTATGCCAGGGATCGAATGCGCGTATACGACAGCAATGGCGCTGTGATTCCCGGCGCGGACCCGAAGACCTTCGTGGCGACGGGTGTGTACACCGCCGAGGATGCGCACCACGCTTACGACTGGAGCAGCGGGAGCCTGAAGGTCAGCAATGTCAGTCCACACCAGTGAAGAGGCGCAGACTTGGATCGCGCAGCCAGTTTGGTGCCGACAGCGTCGCTTGTCTTGCGCGGTTCTATAGAGCCAGGCGGCCAAATGTCTTTGACGTCGCTAAGTCGAGTAACTGGCTCTGATGTCTCGAAAAGCGCCAACAGGCCAAGGCGCGTTTCCAGGCCGGGCACGGAGCGGCATTTCGAGTTTCGGTCGGATCGTCGCCACACGTACATGACCACCCGGTAAAGTACGGCTGGGCGGTCAACCGTCCACTCCACCACTTCCATAAGTCGACCAAGGACCTGCGTTTTCTCTGGACTCTCTGTATCCTCTGTGGTCCAACCAGTTTTTCTTCACTCTTCTCGCAACAGCATTGCCGGCTCTGCTGAAAGGGCCCGCCGCGCCGGCCACGCTGCCGACACCAGTCCGATTCCAGCCATGGTCGCAACCACTCCCAGAATCACCAGCGGATCGGACGCCGTCGCTTCATACACCATGCTCGCCAGCACGCGGCTCGCTGCAAACCCCAGCGCGAGTCCCGCAATTGACCCGATGCCCAGCAGCAGCACCGACCGTCCCAGCGCTGCACGCAGAACGTGCCGGTTCTGCGCTCCCAGAGCCACGCGAATGCCCAGTTCGCGCATACGGCGCGAAACTGTATAGCTCGCCAGCCCGAAAATACCCGTGATCGCCAGCATCATCGCCAGCGCACCCAGCACGCCCAGCGCAACCGTCGCTGCGCGCGCCGGAAAGGTCACGAACGCCAAAGAATCGCGCCACGGAACCAGGCTGAAGATCGGCAGCGCCGGATCGACCCCGGCAATCGCGCGCCTTACCGCGGGAATCATCTCTGAAGAGGGACGCAGCGATCGAATCAGCAGCGTCGTACTGTTGTTCGGCTCCTGCACGATGGAATGGAAAACCGCCGGAGTCGGGTCTTCCGTCAGCGTCCCGTATTTCCCGTCTTCAACAATCCCGATAACCTGCGTAAATTTTCCCGGAGCCGTGGGATACGTCTTACCCACCGCATTCACCGTCCCGAAAAGCTGTTTCGCAAACGCCTCGTTCACAATGGCGACACTCGGAGCATTGGCGTCGTCATGCGCCGTAAAATCGCGGCCGCTCAGCAAGCGCGTCCCCGCCGTCTGGAAATATCCCGGACCCACCGAATACAGGCATGCCTCAAACTTCCGCGACGACGTATTAAAGTCCGTCGCGCCCGGCGGATAAATCGAAGTCGTGCTCCGGTTCTGAAACAGCGGCGTCGTGTTCGCCAGTGCGACGCTCTCCACTCCCGGTATCCGCCTCACAGCGTCCAGCAGCCGCTGCTGCACCGGAGCCGAGTCCTTGTATCCCGCAAGATTCGTGTCCGTCATGGCAAACGTCACATGATCCGGCTGGAATCCAAGCGGCACCCCCATCGTCCGCACCAGTCCGCGCAGCGCCACCAGCGATGAGGTAACCAGCAAACAGCACAACGCCAACTGCACCACCAGCAGCAAATCGCGAAGGCTGATGCGGCGCGAAACAACGTCGCCCGCAGCCCCAGACTTCAGCGCATGATTCGGATCGGTACGCCACACCTGTCGCGCCGGCAAAATTCCGAACAGCATTCCCGTGAACAGCGCCAGCAACACAGCAAACAGGTAGACCATCGGGTCCGGATCGACCAGAAATTCCACCGGAAAATTAAAGCTCGCACCCGGACGCCACACCGACAACAGATGCAGCAAAACGGCCGCCAGCACGGTCGCTGCAGCCCCTCCGATCAGGGCCAGAAAAACCGACTCAGTCACTAGCTGCCGCAACAGCCTCACGCGGCTCGCTCCAATCGCGACCCGAATGCCCAGCTCGCGCGCGCGATCCGCCATGCGTGCAGTAAACAATCCGCCAAGATTGGCGCAGGCCGCAAAAAGCACCAGCATCGCCATCAACATGATGCCGGTGAGAAAGGCGCGCGCGGGAATTGCATCAGCGAACATACCCGCGGGCGAAACGCGCAGCCGCATGTCCTTGTCGTCGCCAGGATGTTGCCGCGCAAGCTGGCTGCCGACGTTGGCCAGATCGGCATTCGTCTGAGCCGCAGTCACGCCCGGCCGCACGCGCCCCACAATCCACTCGTTGCGGTTGCGACGCTCGCCGAGCCAGTTCCATCCCTCAATCTCCGGAGCATCATGCACCGGCACCCACACGGCCGGCCAGATGATCCGCTCCGTCCCGTTGAAGTGCCGCGGCGCAACCCCGACCACCACAAACGGATACTTATTGATCTTCACCGTCTTCCCGACAATGTTGCGGTCGCCGCCGAACTGCGTCCGCCACTGGTCGTAGCTTAGAACCGCATACGGCTCGCCGTTCACCTTAGTGTCTTCCCCAGGCGTGAAAAAAGTTCCCAGCTCGGGCCGCACGCCAAGCATGCGGAAATAATTGCCGGAGACCTCATATCCGAACACCGGCTGGGCTATCCCATCGCGTCCCGGAGACGCGAGCCCGATAAGAGCGATCCGCGCGACCGCAAGATCTGAAAATGCCTTGTTACCATCGCGAATGTTTTCGTAATCTGGATACGAGAAGGAAGTATCCGTGGTCCCGCTGGTGAGCGAGTACACCTGCCTGGAATCAGGCACTGGCAGCGGATGCAGCACAATCGCGTTCATCACTCCGAACACGACCACATTCGCGCCTATTGCCATCGTGAGCGTCAGAACGGCCGTAATCGCGAAGACAGGAGAGCGGCGAAGCTGCCGTATTGCATACTGCAGATCGGCAAAGAGAGTGCGCATGGCGGGCACCTCGGAGCTTCGTACGCGAAACCAACCCCCGCGGTTCCCTTTTCCCCTCTTTTCCCTCACCCGATGCTCACTCGCCGCTCTTTCACCAAGCTCCTTGCGCATCAAGGACGTTTAGCGATGTCAGGGCAAAGCGTTCGTTGAGCTCTGGTTGAGCTTCCTGCGAGGATTCCCCTCGTCGCTCTCTGCTTCGTTGGGACGGGAAAGGAGGGAGTTAGCGATCTTCCAAAATGAGTACCGAATTTTTGAAATCAAACGTTGCGGACTTGAAGAGGCCCAGAACGTCGAGCCCAACGACTCCGTCCGCACCCAGAAATTTAAAATCTCCGACGATTGCGTCCAGATGAAAGGAGCACCGCCGCTGCCGTTGGTCTAGCTTTCCAAGAGTCAATCCGACAGGAATGCTGAGTGCCGCTACACTTCCCTTTGCCATGTTTACCGTGATTCTCGAGTTCGCATCCAGTGTTGGGACGACTTTTATACTGAACATAGTCTGGACCGCACCAGTATCGACAAGAACCTTGGTACGGGTTCCATTCACCTGCGCCTCGATATAAATCAAGCCGTCGCGCGCTTGAAAAGGAAGCTGGTGTTCACCCGCTACCCCAATCGAGAGTAGCTCCTGCGCCCCGCCGCGTGAGGGAGGGACGGTGACGACCGACAATGCGAAAGCTAACATCATCGCTCGCCGGATCGCCATCAGATTCTCCTGTGCTTCAAAGAAGTACGGGCTACGGTTCGAATGGTTGCCCGACGACGAACCCAAGGGGCAATTTATCCTTCGCGAGGCGACATGACCATCCCCCAAACCCCCATCCATCCCCCAAAAAACCTCGCCTGCCAAGTCTCTGGTGGAGAAAGACTTGCGATTGGGCCACGGCCATCCGAGAAGCGCTTGTGCTAGGCTTTGCCCAAGCCGGGAATCGATCTAATTCAGTGCTCCGCTTCGACGAGTTCGAACTGGATCTTCGCGCGGGTCGCGAGTTCCGTTTGAGAAAGACCGAATAGGTGCAGAGGAAACCTTGCATGGGGGACAATATAGCCAGACCCATCCCTGTCGCCATCGTCGCAGCGTTCCTCTGGATAGCGATGCTAATCGGCCTGGTGGTAGGAGTGGCCCTGTTGTTCGCCGGGACCTTCCTCGACCGAATGTGGGTGTATAACCGGCCAGCTCACGCCGCATTTCAAGCGCTTGGGAAAGCCGCAGGAGTCGGGTTTCTGGTACTCGGACTGATCGTGGGAGCTACCGCTGGGGGCCTCTCCTGTGGACGCCGATGGGCATGGTGGCTCGCAATCCTCATTTTCGCGCTCAATGGAATCGGCGATCTCATTGGCCTGATCGCGACCCGAGATTTGCTTAGAAGCGGTTCGGGGATTGTTATCGCTACCGGTTTTCTAGTAGTTCTGCTGCGTAGGGATGTAAGAGCCTCATTTGACAAACCGGCGCAATGACCGGATAGGTCAAAGATCAGGAATGCTAAACCCGCAAGGAGCGACTTACCCGTCTACTTCGCAGGCCCAACTCCGGATTTCGGCGTCAGGTATTTGTCGTACCAATCGAGATCACGCTGGTAGCGGTCGCGGATAAAGCTGGGCCGGGTAAAGCCGTGGAACTGTCCCGGGTAGACGATCAGCTCGGTGGGCACATTGAGGCTGCGCAGCGCCTGGTACATTTGTTGGCCGCCGTTCAGCGGCACGTTGAAATCCTGGTCGCCCCCCATGAACAGCGTCGGCGTCTTGATGCGGTCCGCATGCAGTAGCGGGTAGCCGAGCTTGATGTAGGTCTCAGGATTCTTCCACGGCGGCCCCAGCTCGTTGTCATACTGGAAGACATACTGATCGACTCCATACAGGCCGAGGGGACTACCCATGCCCGCACCGCTGATCGCGGCGTGGAATCGAGTGCTGGTGGCGATGGTGTAGTCAGTGAGGATGCCGCCATAGCTCCATCCGCCGATACCCAGCCGGTCCGGGTCGGCGATTCCTTGTTTCACTGCCTCATCGACAGAAGCAAGCAGGTCGACGACCTCTTTTCGTCCCCAGTCGTCAAAGATGACCTGTTGATACTCCTTGCCGCGGCCGTGGCTCCCCCGGTAATTCACATTGAGCACTGCGTAGCCGCGTGCGGCAAAGAGTTGGCGCCACGGGGTGAAGGCATGTGCGTCCTGGCCGTCGGGGCCGCCATGAATAATTAATAGCAGCGGATACTTCGTGCCTGCAACATAGCCGACAGGAAGCGTAAGCAACCCGTGGACTTCAGTTCCATCGGGAGATTTGGCCTGGAAATCGCGCGTCTCGCCCAGCTGGAGCCTGGCCACCAGTGGGTCATTATGGCTGGTCAGCTTGCGCACGGTGCTGCCTTCGATGGCGAAAATTTCCGCGGGAGCCGCATCGGTCGCCCAGGCAATCGCCAAATGGCCGAGTTTCTCGTCCGGCGCCGAGGCAACACCAGCAGCGTCGACCAGTCGCTTGACCCGGCCGTCACCCATCGAGACCGAAGCAGGATAGCGGGAGCGGTCGTCGGCCGCCAGCACGGTAATCGACTGCCCGTCGGGGGAAAAAACAGGATTGCTCACCGGACGATCAAATTGCGCATTGAGAACCCGCGGTTCGCCTCCAGCCGCAGACACCACCGCGAGCTGCCGCTGGTTGTATTCTTCGTACTTCGGCTCGCTGCCGTGAATATAGGCGATCAGCTTGCTGTCCGCGCTCCACGCCGGCTGCCCTCCGTCCGGACCGGGAAAGCTGGTGAGCTTGCGGGCCGCGGAGTTGGGGGCCGCTGCCACCACAAAAACATCCGTATTGTTGGTGCGATCGGGATCGGGGTCATGATTGCTGATGTATGCGATTTGCGTACCATCCGGCGACCACACCGCATTCTCCTCCCTGAATTTGCTGTCGGTGGTCAGCTTGTCGAGCTTGGCGGTTGCGACATCGTAGAGATAGATCAAGTCCGGGCGGGTGTTGGTGGAGAGATATCCTTCGATGTCCTGTTTGAAATGGTAGCGGTCGATGACAATTGGCTTGGGTCTCTCTTTTTCACTCTCGGTCTTCTCTTTTTCCCTGGCTTGTTCCTCCGGGTCTTCGGCAATGATGAGCAGCAGTTTCTTCGCGTCCGGCGACCACTCATACCTGGAGAGTTTTCCTTTGATGCTGGTCAATTGCCGCGCCTCGCCGCCGCGGCGGTCGAGTACCCAAACCTGGCTGTCCTTGACGTCAGGAGCAGCGGGCCGGTCGGAGAGAAAAGAAAGATACTTTCCATCCGGACTCCACCGTGGACTGCTTACCGAATGTTCGCTTTCATAGGTGAGTGGAATGTCCTGGGTCCCATCCCAGCTAGCCATCCACAGATCGGTAACGTCTTTGTCGGCCTTTGTATCCACCCTGCGCACGGTGTATGCGATCCATTGGCCGTCGGGTGAGAGCTGAGGGCCGTCCACTTCGAGTAAGTGGTCTACATCCTCAACGGTCATCGCGTGACGAGAACCAGGATTGGCGGATGGCGGCGGAGCATCCGAAAAAGGAGCGCCCGAGAAGCCAAAGGAAGTGGCCGCGAAGAAGAGCGCGATCACGGCAATCCCCGTCCGGAGGAACTTGCTGCAGGCGGGCATCCTGGCAGGAGGAATTAAGTGAGTGGAGGGTTTGGCACTACGATTGTCTTCATCCATGTTGGCACTTTTGCTGATAAACGTTTGGAGAAACTCCATAACGGTTTGCGGCCGGCAAAGGACAACCTGTACTCATCTCACTGGCCTCCGGTAGCAGATTAGCACGCGTCGCTTGATTGGATCGGCGTCAGTGGAAGCGTAAACCGGCGTACGGGAGGCGAAGCCACGCCGAGAGTACGCTGTCAGCGTGATCGCACCAGGTTGTTGCAGGCTTGAGCATTGCCGGCGTCGCATGCCTTGCGATAGAGCGACGCGGCTTGGCCGCGGTCCTGCGCAATGCCGTGACCAGTCTCATAGAGATAGCCAAGGTTGTTACAGGCTTGAGCATTGCCGCCGTCACATGCCTGGCGATAGAGAGGCAGGGCTTGGGCATAGTCCTGCGCAACGCCGCGACCAGTCTCGTGGAAATAGCCGAGGTTGGTGCAGCCGCGCGGATCGCCGGCGTCGCATGCCCTGCGATAGAGGGACGCGGCTTGGCCGTAGTCCTGCGCCACGCCGTGCGCTTTCTCATAGAGATAGCCAAGGTTGCTGCAGCCTTGAGCAAAACCGCCATCGCATGCCTTGCGATAGAGAGACGCGGTTTGGCCGTAGTCCTGCGCCACGCCGCGCCCGGCGTCATAGAGATAACCGAGATTGTTGCAGCCTTGAGCATTGTTGCCATCGCATGCTTTGCGATAGAGGGACAAGGCTTGGCCGGAATCCTGCGCAATGCCGCGCCCGGTGTCATAGAAGTTGCCAAGGTTGTTACAGCCTTGAGCATCGCCGGCGTCGCATGCCTTGCGATAGAGGGACAAGGCCTGGCCGTAGTCCTGCGCAACGCCGTGCCCAAGTTCGTGTTGATGGCCGAGGTTGGTGCAGCCTCCAGCATCGCCGCCGTCGCATGCCTTGCGATAGAGGGTCAAGGCCTGGCCGTAGTCCTGCGCAACGCGGCGACCAATCTCATAGAGATAGCCGAGATTGCTGCAGCCTTGGGCATTGGCGGCATTGCATGCCGTTCGATAAAGTGACTCGGCCTGGCCGTAATCCCGCGCAACGCCGCGCCCGGCGGCATAGGAGGCGCCAAGGTTGTTGCAGCCTTGAGCATTGCCGGCGTCGCACGCCTTGCGATAGAGAGACACGGCTTGGCCGTAATCCTGCGCAACGCCGCCACCCGTTTCATAGAGATAGCCCAGATACATACAGGAGCGTGGATCACCTTTGTTGCAACTTGCGATGAAGACGGGAACCGCACGGGTGAAGTCTCTGGCAGAGTAGTATGCGGCGCCGCGATCAAATCCCACCGGCGCCGCCGCAAGTTGCGTTCGCGTCTCCGCTCCGGTTGCGGTTAACCGGTGAAATACGAAATCGCCCCCAATGTCTCCAGAGTTCCGGATTGGCTGGTAGACGGGTATCTGCTCGGAGTTTCCCGCGACAGCCCGCTGCACGCCGTCATAGAACAGGGTGGAAGCGGTGAATAGGCTCTGCGTCTCGCCGTTGAGCGCCTGCAGCAGTGCCCAGGCGAATACCGAGTGGCCGTCGGGGCCGCCATCGGCCACCGGTTCATCGCGGCCGGAAGACATGATGGTGCGCGAGCGCATAAAGAGCGTCTTGCGGAGGAACGCTCCATCGGGATTGGAGACAGGAAGGCTGTTGATGTCACGGGTCAGGCCGCCGGAATAGCAACTGTCGGAGACCACCAATACGTGGCGCGCCTTCAGCGTTGCCAACCCAGTGGTCAAGTCATCGGCGGAGATGCGGTTGCTGCTCTGGGGGGATGTCGCATCCACCGGCAGCCAGAAGCTCTTGTCCGCTTCCTTAATCTGGAAGCCGTGTCCAGCATAGTAGATCAAGAGGTTATCGTTCTCTCCGAGTAACGTTTCGTAGGTGACAATCTGATCGAGGATTTTGCCGCGCGTGGCACTGGCGTCGGTCAGCAGGGTGGTCTGGAATCCGTATTTCTCTTTGAGAACTTCGGCAATTGCATTCGCGTCTTTCACCGCCGTGTGCAACTGTGGTATCGGGCTGGGATACTTGTCTACGCCAATCACCAGAGCGAAGTAACGCCCGGTGTCATCGCTCGCGGCCGAGTTCGTGGTCACGGTTGAGCCGCGCGCCTGACCGCGCAGTGGAGGAACGCCGAACCGCATCGCCGCCATGAGAAGGCAGGCGGAAAGAATCTGCACCATTTGGGAAAAACTGGTACTTGCCATGTGCGTTAGCCCCGATGGGGAGGTGACGCCAAAGAGATTAGGGGACATGATACCTATCCCGGCCTGCCTTTTCATCCGAAATCCTAACCGTGGCTGGCGGACGATGAGGCCGCAGGGCGCACCGCAGACCGCTCCACTCCGCTACCGCCGGGATGGGGCACCCGTCGATGGTTTCCGGGATAGAGCCCAAAATCTAGCTCCGTTGCGGCGAATGCGAGGGGCCGATGAGATACTCGCTTATGCCCGAGCCGCCACCCACATTGCTCACGCTCGCTTCCGCCCGGGGAGCGAAAGCGGTTTTGAGCATAATTTTCTTCTCCGCCATTCCCGCATTCTCTCTCCTGGGGCCGCCTCTAGCTTCTCCGGCGGATAAAACGGCCAAGGTGGAGAGCGTCTGGCGGTTGCAGGAGTTCATGGTGCCCATGCGGGATGGGGCCCATCTTCAGACGGTAGTGATCACGCGGAAGGATCAAACGAAGGCTCTGCCGATTCTGCTGAGACGTACCCCCTATGGAGTACCGACGCAGGACGAATTCGACAAGTCGGCGGCGAAGGACGGCGCCGATTGGATGCCGGCAAACTGGAAGGAGCTGGCGGCGGACGGTTATATCTTTGTGGTCCAGAATCTCCGCGGACGATTCAAATCTGAAGGCGTATTCCTGATGACCTCACGGTACGATGCGAACGATCCGAAGCAGGCCAACGAGACAAATGACGCCTACGACACCATCGACTGGCTGATCAAGAATGTGCCCGGCAACAACGGCAAAGTAGGCATCTACGGGGTGTCGTACGACGGGCTGACGGCAGGGCTGACGCTGCTGCATCCGCATCCGGCGCTCCAGGCGATCAGCGAACAGGCTTCACCGGTCGATCAGTGGATGAACGATGATGACCATCGCTATGGGGCGCTTCGCGAGAGCTATACCTTCGAGTATGCGGTACTGGAACAGGCTGACAAAAACACCAATACCCATTTTGATTTCGAGGCCTACGACACCTACGCGTGGTATCTGAACCTGGGACCGCTCAGTCAGGCGAACGCGAAATATGTGCACGGCTCACTGCCCGCCTGGAACGACGCCATGGCGCACCCCGACTACGACCAGTTCTGGAAGAAAGAAGCGTGGGTAAGCCAATTACACCAAGCCACCGTGCCGAACCTGAATGTGGCCGGGTTCTGGGACCAGGAAGATCCCTGGGGTCCGTGGCAGATTTTCCGCCATGCAGCGGAGAACGACCCGAATCATACCAACCTGATGGTGGCCGGACCCTGGTTCCACGGAGAGTGGCAGACACCGGACGGAGATCGCATTGGCATCGTGCCCTTCGGCGGGCACAAGACCGCGCTTGAATTCCGGCAGAATATCGAAGCTGCTTTCTTTCGCTATTACCTGCACGGCGAAGGGTCGAAGCCGGATTGGGCTGTGACCACGTTCCAGACGGGCTCGAATACCTGGCGCACCTATGCCGACTGGCCTCCAAAGGGAGCAAAGCCTACAAACTTATATCTGCACGCGGACGGGACCCTGTCGTTCGCGCCGGATCCGCCGGAGGGCCAGCAGTATCGGCAATATGTCTCCGATCCGGCGAACCCGGTGCCGTACCGGGCGCGGCCCATCTCGCCCACGTATCCTGAGCCCGAGTGGCGCACCTGGGAGGTTGCCGATCAACGCTTCGTGGATCATCGCCCGGATGTACTCACCTTCGAGAGCGCGCCCCTGGATCACGACCTGGTAGTGACGGGACCGGTTGCCGCGGTGTTATACGCGTCGAGTTCTGGAACGGATTCGGATTTTGTGGTGAAGCTGATCGATGTTTATCCCGAGAAGGGACAAACAAGCGCCGACGATATTCCGCCGGCCAAGCCGAGCGGCTACGTGGATTCACTGAATGGATACGAGTTGCCGATCGCGATGGAAGTGCGGCGAGGACGGTATCTGCATCACTTCGAACATTCCGAGCCGCTGCAGGCAAACCAAGTAGAGCCGTGGGATATTTCGCTGCGGGACCACGACCATGTATTTCTCAAGGGGCACCGGATCATGGTGCAGGTGCAGTCGACGTGGTTCCCGGTGATCGATCGCAACCCACAGAAGTTTGTGCCCAGCATCAATCAGGCGACTGCCGCCGACTTCGTTCCGGCGACTCAGCGTGTTTACTGCTCGCCGCAAATGCCGTCGCACATCGTGCTTCCAATCGCTGGGCAGTAGCCCTGTCGGTATTTGTTCCATGGTCCTTCTAAACAGGCTGCGGAAAAACTCTCGCTGGCAAGGGCACGGCTTCAGCCGTGCCGCAAATTGAGCCTGCGTGAGAACTCGACTTCCCTCAGGGGACAACTTTACGGGCTGCGCAAGAGCTCTGTTTTGTATCAGGGCACGGCTTCAGCCGTGCCGTAAACGACACTGCCATACCCGGCTTTAGCCGCTGAGGTACGTTTTTTCATCCGCTGATAAAAAGATGCCCTCAGCGGCTAAAGCCGGGGAACTCTCAATGAAATTTACGGCACGACACTAAAGCCGTGCCCTTCCAGGACCGAGTTCTCACACACCCTCTTTAGCCCCAGAGGGCTCTTTTACGGGTCTCATGCAGACTCTAAGAGCCGTCTATGGCAGTGTCATTTACGGGCTGCAACCAAGCAGTCCCGCAGAGCCTGCCCTGAGCTTGTCGAACGGGGACGGAACAACCTGTAGCCCGGCACGTCAGTGCCGGGTAGGCGAAGGTTTATCAGGCGAGTCCCGCAGGGACGACACATCCCGGCTCAGGCCGTTCCGCTCCAGGACCGAGCTCTCACGCAGACTCTTTAAGATATGAGACATTTGAGCCTCGGGCCACAGTCTTGCTATAAGTGACATCTGATGCAATCAAGAAGCCGCGGTGAGGTTTGACCAGTATGACCGGGAACGTTGCGAGCCAGATCACGGGCGACGATATCATCTCCGAGCTGATCCGGAATGCCGATGCCGGGTGTTTCAAGGTTCGCTATACCATTCTCGTGCCATGCATCTTCAACGTTTATCTGCATCCACGCGATCACGACCTCATCCAGCCCGTCGCGGACCTTATTCGAGAAGAAGCGGTCCGTGCTCTCAAGGAGCACCTTTCGGACCTGAACAAACCCCGCACTGCACGTCCGTTCGGCAAGCGCTTCGCCACAACCGGCGAACCCCGCCCCGAATACAAGATTCTTGAGAAGCATTGGATGATCCAGTTCCATTCGGACCAGGAGGAGCGGCTCCGGCCTGGCGAGATCGAGATCTACTCGGAGTTGGGCAGCGCTCGCCAAAAGGACTTCGGAGCCGGCGCGATGACGACCTTCATCACGCGACATCCTGCGGGGGACTCGGTGACAGTGGCGGGAAGCGGCGAGAGCGCTCATGATCAGGCTCTGGCAAGGGCGGTCCTGGCAAGGGTGCGCTATCGGGATTCTGGAATGGACAAGACGTTCGTAATGACCAGCGAAGAGATTGTGATTGGCCGTGGCGGAAAAGCAGTCTGGGTGGATCTGAAGCTCGAAGGCCCTGCGGATGTGTCCCGCGAACACTGCCGCATTCGGCGCGATCCGAAAACAGGGACCTTTTTCATCAGGGATCTCAGTCAATTCGGAACGACGGTGAACGGGGCTGCCATTCCTAATAGTGTGGAGCGAGTCGAGGGCGGCGAGACGGTCGATCGTAACCGCGAGGTGCTGTTGCCGTCGCCCGCGAGGATCACGCTGGCAGATGTCTGCACGTTGGAATTCGAGGCAGAGCCTTGACCTCCACGCTGTTCTGGCTCCGCATTCCGTTTCTTCTCGCACTCATCGCCATCGTGGGTTTCCTGGTGTGGGTGTTCGTGCGCCGCAGGGACTAGATCATGTTTGCAACTTCGCAATTGCTGGTTGGCGCCCTTTCCGACGTAGGGCGGAAGCGAACCGAGAACGAAGATCGCTTCTTCATCGATGCGCAGCGCGGCATTTTTCTGGTCGTAGATGGGCTCGGCGGCCACGCAGCCGGCGAGCGAGCAGCGGAGATTGCAGTGGACATCATCTCCACCCGGCTGTCCCGCCGCACTGGTGCAAGCGACAAGCGCATACAGGAGGCATTCGCGCTCGCCAGCACGGAGATCTTCGCGGCCGCATCTCGTCACCCTGAGTGGGCCGGCATGGCCTGCGTCGCCACAGTCGCGTTGATCGAGCAGGGCCAGGTTACGGTCGGGCACGTGGGCGACTCCAGGCTCTACCTCCTCACTCCAGGAAAGATCGATAAGGTCACCCGAGACCACTCGCCCGTAGGTGAGTTGGAAGACTCGCAAAGGCTCAGCGAAGACGCCGCCATGCGTCACCCTCGCAGAAGCGAGGTGTACCGCGATCTGGGAAGCACGGCACACACGCCCAACGATACGGACTTCGTCGAGGTCCATTCTTTCGCTCTGCCACAGCCGGCCGCGCTCCTGCTCTGTTCCGACGGACTTACCGACCAGATGACAGCTGCGGATATCCGGCGCCTGGTCGAGCACCAGGCAGGAGATCCCGAAAAGGCAGCTCGCGCACTGGTCGAGGCTGCGAATGAAGCCGGCGGCAAGGACAACGTTACGGTGATATTGGTTGAGACAGAGGACTACGCGGGAGTATCTGCTGCAGCAGAACCTGGCAAGGGTTCTTCCAGTCAATCTTCTCGCTGGACCTCTCGCGCGAAATGGTTTCTTCTCGGCGTGCTCGCAGCAACTGCCGTGTTCGTGGCAGCGCGGCCGTATTGGGAGCACTCCACATCCGGACTAAAGCTTCGGTTTGGAGTGGTGAGCTCGCCACAAAGCTGGACGGTCGGTCCGAATGCGATCCCCACCATCGGAGCTGCCCTGGACCGAGCGCGACCTGGAGATACCATTGAAGTAAGTCCCGGCGAATATCACGAAGATCTACGTCTGCGGAGCGGTATTTCTGTGGTGAGCACGGCGCTCCACGGAGCCCGGATCCTTTCGCCCAATGTGGCGGTTTTGGCTGAGGACATTCACGACGCACGTTTCGCCGGTTTTGACATCGCGGGTCCAGGGAGAGAGGGCATTCGCATTGCAAATTCCGATCTACGGGTTACCGACGTGCGGGTGAGTGGTATGCAAATCGCCGGAATCGAGATCACCGGCACGGGTGAATCGGTCATCCAGGCGTCGGAGATTGCAGATAATCCTGGTGCGGGAGTTTCTGTTCGTGAAAACGCTCGCCCCCGCCTTGAACACAACCTCATCCGACATAATGGACATGGCCCAGCGATGCTACCCGGTATGCTTATCGAAGGTTCAGCCACTCCTATTCTCTTCGGGAACATTATCGAAGAGAGCGGAGCAGAGCAGATATGGGTCTCGCCGTCTTATGATGCAGGCAGTCTGCTGACAGACAATGTGGTGGCGCCGGAGATGAGGGATAACAGTCATCAGGTGAAGGTAACGACGCAGTGAGCCAAGACGCAGTGGATTGGGAAACAGCTGGCCGCTTCACTCTTCACCGGAAGTTGCCGGCCGGGGGCATGGGACGCGTCTTTGAAGCGGTAGATCCGGTTGGCCCACGCCGCGTCGCGTTGAAACTCATCGATCTCGGCACGGATCCGGACAGCCTCCAGATCGTGAGTGCGGAACGGCTTGGGGCGGAGTTGCAAACGCGGCTCTGCGCGATCGACAAGCGTGTGACCGCGATCTATGAGTGCGGCGAGATGCCGCGCTACTTCTACATCGTGATGGAGTACGTCGATGGCCGCGACCTGTCCGAGCTCTATGCCGGGAACGGTCTCGAACCGATGCTGGCCGCGCGCATCACGCAAGACGTTCTCGAGGTTCTGGATCACGCCCATAACTTTTCGACCACCCTGGATGGCCGCTCCATTCGGGGCGTTGTTCATGGTGACCTGAAACCGCGTAACATCCGCCTTACTCTGGCGGGGGAGGTGAAGGTTCTCGACTTTGGCATTGCCAAGGCGATCTCGCTGACGCGCAACTTCACCCACAACCTTTTTGGCAGTGTGCAGTACTCCTCACCACAACGGCTAATCACCGGAGAGGTGGACGCCGGCGCGGATCTCTGGGCTGCAGGCGTGATGCTGTATGAAATGCTTGCGGGTCATCCGTACTTCCAGGCAGAGAACGGCTCCAAGCTGGAGCACATAATACGCAACTATGACCGCGTGCTGCCTTTGCCGCAAGCGTTGCCTTCGAGCCTGCGCAACATTCTCGGACGAGCTCTCCATCCTGACTTCGAAGTGCGCTACCAAACCGCTCGAGAGTTTGCCGGAGCCCTGCAGGCATTTCGCAATGGCGAAGCCGTGTCCGGCCCTGCTGATGGGGAAGGCACACGCCGGGTTCCGCTGAATGACGACGCAACCAAACGCACGTCTCGACCCGAGCCTGGCCCGCTTACTCCGCCGGTAGACGCGACACGCAGGACCGCAAATCCGCCCCCAAATCCGCCCCCAAATCCGGCCCCAAATCCTCCATGGACACCCGTAATCGTCCCGCCAATACCGCGCCGCAGGCCGAGCGTGATGCGCACGCTGCTGCGCACCATCGGCGTGTTGATCCTCGTGGTCACGCTTTTCCCTCTCTATTTGTTAGTGAACGAGTACCTGGTCTGGGGGAGCGCTCACCAGCTGGCACGGGACCTCTCGAGCGAAAAGCAGCAGAATCTGGATGCCGCCTGGAAGCAATACCAGAAGCTTTCCGCGCGTTCCCACTTCCCAATCAGCCTGTGGGCCGCTCGAGACGAGCTGCAGAACCACCTGGTTGCCGATGCCGACAGCACCATCGTAAAGTTCCGGTCTCCGGACGCACCGCCGGTGTCAGAGACAGACTGGGCGCACGCCCGGGACGACCTGTCGCGCGCCATTGAGCTCGACCCAGGCGACAAGACGCTGCATGGAAAAATCCGCCTGGTCGATGGTCACCTGGCACGCTTGCGCGGTACCGCCGAACAGGATCCTCGACTACTGGAAAACGCACGCCAGGACTTTCAGGCAGCGGCGCTCGCTATGAAAAAGTCCCCCGACCCATGGCTTGGCTTAGCTCCCCTGTACATCTACTCTTTGCACGACCTGGCGCATGGCGAAGCAGCCATTCGACAGGCCAGCCGTCTCGGTTACGCGACCGGCAAGCGTGAAACAGCGGAACTCGCAGATCTCTTCCGCTATCGTGCTGAGCGGGCGATCACCTTGGGAGACCACGCGAGCACCAGGAGCGATGCGGCTCGTTACTATCGGATGGCAACTCCTGACCTTATCCGTGCGCGTCACCTCTATGAGGCCGTCCTGCCGTGGGACGGCTCAGCCGACAGCCTGCAACGGATAAATGATTCCATCCACCGCATCTCAGCTATGAAATAGGGGCAAGGGAAACCAATGGCGGTAACTCGCAGCACGTCGGTCGAGCGGGCCCAGAACCCTCGCCCCATTGAGGTGTTGGGCAGGGCGCTGGAGCGCGTTCTTTTACTGCTGACCTCGGCCCTGATTCTTGCCGCGGTGTGCCTCACGGCGGCAGCGAAGATGGACCGGATTCGGGGCTCAGATAGCGAGCGGCTGAACCTCTCCACGCTGGACAGACGCGAACAACTTCTGCCTTTCCTGCAGTCGATTTCCTCTCCTGCTGAGCGCCAATACGTTGCGGGCAAGATATTCGAGGGTATTCGCAGCGGCCCGGATTCGGTGTCGCACGTAGGAGAGATCGGCCAGATCCGCGTGCCCATCCGTGATGTGCAGAGGACGCATGGACTCACCGAATTGCAGGCGCGTGCCCGCCGGGTGCAAACCGCACGCCCCGGGGCGGAGACTATCCTGCTGCTCAGTTCCTCGGATGTAGCGCGGCTGAAGCCAGTCTTTGTGGTGCGGGACAGGTCACAGTTTCGCAACCAGCTCATCCTGTGGTCTGCACTCTTCTTCTGCTCCTTCTGGGCGGTGCACATCTTTTGGTCGTTGCGGGGAACCGGCGGCCCGCAATACGTGCTTCCGTCTGTTGTGCTGCTGAGTGGCGTTGGATTGACGCTGATGGTCACCCTGCGCGACCCGCTGCGCGACACGCTTGCCTTCTCGACCTTTGCCCAAGGTGTGGCCGGTGGCTGTGTGGTGTTGGCTCTGGCCAGCACCCTGGACTATCGCCGCATCAGCGGAAAGCTAAGCTACGTTTTTCTCATCGCCAGCTTCGTGCTCTCGGCCGGCCTCATCCTCTTCGGTTCCGGACCAACCGGCAGTGACGCCAAGGTCAATCTGCTGGGATTTCAACCTGCCGAGGTCATTCGGGTTCTCATCGTCTTTTTTCTGGCCGGATACTTTGCCGAACGATGGGAATTCCTTCGCACCTTGCGCGACCAGCGCAAAGGACTGGAAAAGATCTCGCGTTGGGTGGAGGTGCCCAGGCTCGAGTACCTGCTGCCGGTGCTGGGCGGTGTCGCCGTCTCACTCGCCTTCTTCTTTCTGCAGAAGGACCTTGGACCTGCGCTGCTGATCGCGTGCCTGTTTCTCGCGATGTACGCCGTTGCCCGCGACCGGTATCTGTTTGCGCTCATGGGCCTGGTTGTGATCCTCTGCGGATTTGCGTCTGGCTACTACCTCGGCTTTCCGAAGAATGTTGCGGGCCGAGTCTCGATGTGGCTATCCCCGTGGGACAACTCTGTTCGCGGGGGCGAACAGGTGGCCCATTCGCTCTGGGCATTCGCCACCGGCGGGACCTTCGGCACCGGCCTCGGATTGGGCGATCCGCAGTGGATGCCCGCGGCTCATACCGACCTCATCCTGGCTGCGCTTGGCGAGGAATGGGGATTCCTGGGCGTGTTCGCAGTGCTTGCACTCTATGCCGCCCTGGTTTGGTTTGGCCTTCGCGTCGCGCTCCGTGCACGCTCCGATTACAACTTCTTCCTCGCGCTCGGCCTCACCCTGGCCTTCGCTCTGCAGATCGTACTGATTGCCGGCGGCGTGCTCGGCTTGATCCCGCTTTCCGGCGTCGTGGTTCCGTTCCTCAGCTACGGCAGAACCGGTCTCATCACCAACTTCGCGATTCTCGGCATTCTCTTCTCCCTCAGCAGGGAAGTTTCCGCAACCCAGGACACGAACACGACCGAGCCTTTTCGCGTCAGCATGCGGGGGATCTCCTACGTGATTGCCGGGCTCGGCGCCTGCCTGCTGCTGAAGGCGCTTTACATCCAAGTGATCCATGCCGACGCCATTGCCGGGGCGGGTGCTCTGGCGCTGCAGGCGGATGGAGAGCGCCGCTACGAATACAACCCTCGTCTGCTCGCAGTCGCGCACTCTATACCGCGGGGCACGATCTACGACCGCAACGGGATCCCGCTCGCGACCAGCAACTGGGACGAGATTGCGCAGAACCGCGATCGCTATAACAGCATGGGACTGTCCCTGGGTGAACGGCCCGCGCCCGGGGAAACTCGCTACTATCCGCTTGGACCGGCGGCATTCCATCTGCTTGGAGATCTGCAGACGCGGGTTAACTGGTCCGCACACAATAGTTCTTACGCAGAGCGTGACTTCATGCACACCCTGCAAGGTTATGACGATCGTGCGAGCGTGGTAGAAGTGTTCGATCCGCGTACCAGGACTTCGCAACACATCGTCCGGCTCGACCTTCGCGAGTTGCTGCCGCTGCTGCGCCATCGCTGGCAACCCAATCATCCTGATGTGAAGAAGATCCTTGAGCGCGATCGCAATCTGCACATGTCCATCGATGCTCGCTTGCAGTTGAAGACAGCGGATCTGCTGGGACACCAACTCGGCCAGCTTGGCCGCACAAAAGGCGCGGTCGTGGTGCTTGACCCGGAAAACGGTGACTTGCTCGCCTCCGTAAGTTATCCCTGGCCAAACCAGTCCCTCTTGACTGCGGATCCGGATCCGGATGACGCCCTGCTCGATCGCGCGCGCTATGGGCTGTATCCGCCCGGCTCCTCTTTCAAGATCGTGACTGCCATCGCGGCCCTCCGGAAGGATGCAAAGAACGCGGATCAGGTCTATGAATGCAAGCGCCTTCCAGATGGCCGCACGGGCACCTTCATCGAGGGATGGAAGCGCCCCATCCATGACGACGTCAAAGACACCGCGCCTCACGGAGCAATTGCGATGCGTGCTGCCATCGTCGTATCGTGCAATGCATATTTCGCGCAACTGGGCACTTATAAAGTTGGTCCAGAGGAATTGCTCGATACTGCCACTCGGCTCGGGATCTCGATCGCAAACCCGTCGAACGTGAAGACTCTGCGCGGAGAGATGCCGCAGACGTCTTACGGCCAGGGCCAGGTGGTGGCCACTCCCTTTCAAATGGCGCGGGTGGCAGCTACCATTGCCCAGGACGGCTCCATGCCCTTTGGCCGCTGGGTGACGGACCAGACAAACCCTCGGCCGGACCCGCCGCAAGCGATTCTCAATCCGGAGCTATCCTCACAAGTGGGCGAGTACATGCGCGGTGTCGTCACCTCCGGTACTGGACGGAGCGCAAACCTGCCGGATATCCCCCTGGCCGGCAAGACAGGGACCGCGGAGCTCGAGCATGCTCCGTCGCACGCCTGGTTCATCGGATTTGCTCCCTATGGCGGATCACACAAACTGGCATTTTCCGTGCTGATAGAGAATGGACAATACGGCGGCACGGCTGCCGCTCCGCTAGCTGCGCAAGTCATGAAGGCAGCCAAGGCATTGGGCTACCTCGAAGGAGCGCCATGAGTGGACTGCACGATCTGGAGCGGCGCATCGATGAAGTACTGCGCGGCATGCTGCGCTCCTCGTCACCGGACCAGAAACGCGAACTGCTGGAGATTCATCGAGCGCTGCTTGACGATGTCGCTGCTCATGTGGACAGGTTGCCGCGCGGTAGGCAAGGTTTCCCTTATTCGCAGTTGGAGGTGCGGATCCTGCTGCCGGACCCGGCGCTTCGACGCTCTTACCAACTGGTCTTCGTCGAAGGCGATGCTCTCTCTCGGGACATCCGCCTTCGGCTAGAGGATCAGCGCGTAGAACTGCCGTCGCATCTAGCGGTGCAGGTGGAGCTGGTGACGGAACTGCCGCCTGATGTAGCGGCTCGCGGCTTTGATGTGCACTACGGCAGCATTCCCACCCCGCAGCCATCGGAGCAGGGGATGGAGGTTCGGCTTACCGTCCTCGCCGGGTCTGCCGAGCAGCAAGAGCTCTGCCTTAAGAAGAAGCGGATTCATCTGGGACGTCTGGTGGAAGTTATCGACGCTGAGGGGCGGCTCACACGAAAAAATGACGTGGCATTCCTGGACGACGCGCCTGCTCCCAACCCATCCGTTTCGCGGGCTCATGCCCACATTGAGTTCGATCCCGAGAAGGCTGTGTTCCGCCTCTTCGATGATCGAAGCGCCCATGGAACTACCGTCATCAGGGACGGCTCCGTGATTCCAGTCCCTCAAGGCCCGAGCAAAGGCGTCGCCCTGCGGCACGGAGATGAAATCGTGCTGGGACAGGCGCGCCTCCGCTTCGAAGTGGGCGGTTCGGAATAGCTTCCGGATAGCGAATTATTTCCCCTCACTTGGGAGGAGTAACGAGGCTCGCGCGACTGCGTTCCCAAAAAAGGGCGAGCATCGGGCAGGCTGCGGAAAAATTCGGGACCGGGCAGGACAGGCAGGGGCAAAAGAGGGTGTGAGAACTCGGAAAGGAAACCGCAGGTCCCTCCACTGCGCTTCGCTCCGGTCGGGATGACAATTCTGTTGTGCCCGCAGGAGCTTTGGCGAGAAAGACTTGACCCCGCGAGAGAATTGTCATCCCGACCGGAGCGAAGCGCAGTGGAGGGACCTGCGGTTTCCTTTCTGGGTTCTCACACACCCTCTAAAGCCCGACATATTCTCAATCGTGTGCGGCCCGACTAAAGTCGTGCCCTGATACAAAGCGCAGTTCTCATGCAGACTCTAACGCCCATCGCTGCTTGGAAAATTACGTACACCAGGGCTAAAGCCCTCAATTCATATGTCGAGCGATCTCGCGGGTTTTAAAACCCGCTCCCCTGGACTGAAGTGCTGGGCTACACCAACGGATTTGCAAGGATCGAGCCGTAGACTGCTTGAGGTCTGAGATCCGTAGGCGCCTTAAGAGGGTGTGTGAGAACTCGGTCCTGGAAGGGCACGGCTTCAGCCGTGCCGTAATTCATTAGGAGTTCCCGGGCTTTAGCCCCCGAGGGCATCTTTTTATCAGCGCACAAGAGAATTTAGAGGATAGAAAAAACGTACCTCAGCGGCTAAAGCCGGGTAGCGATCATGTTTGCCGAGTGATGGAGGCCTTCGCCATCAGCCAGGATGCCGTAGATCCCATCTGTGGTAAAATCGGGCGGTGGCGAAGAAGAGATCGTCTGTTCACACGACGACGAGTGAGATTCACCGGCTCAAAGGTAAAAGAAAGGGTGCGCTTCTGAAGGAGCAAGTCTGGTTTGAGGACGAAAAATTGGTTGCCTACAGTCTTGCTTACATCAACCTGAGACGTTATTCGGCAGACAACGGACGCGTGCTTGGGTACGATAACAGCCACGATTACCATCACCGGCACTTTATGGGAGAGGTAGAGGCAATTCAATTTACGACTTACGTCGCCTTGGTGGAACGGTTCATCGGCGAAGTCCAAGAGTTGTGGAGGCTCGAAGATGAAGAAAAATAAGGTCACCATCAAGACGGGTAGAAGTGATGAGTTCTTTCGCCGTGTGCGGGGACGTGCTGAAAAGTTGGATCGTGGGGAAAGCCTTCCCGCCGAGATCACGATTTCTTTTGAAGATCCGATGGAACTTCTTAGCCTCCTGACATCCGAGCGCGTTCGGTTGCTGGGGCACGCAAAGGCAGGATCGCTGCCCATCTCTGACCTTGCCGATGGTCTCAAGCGAGATGTTCGGGCGGTTAGCCGTGATGTGGTTGTTCTCGAAAGAGCGGGTCTATTGCGGACCAGCTATCGCACCAATCCGGGACACGGACGACTCAAAATCGTGGAAGCCCTTGCACGGGGATACAGGTTAACGGCCAACCTGTAAGCAAGAGGTCTTGCGGCTCTTCCAGGGAGAAGTGTTGGCCTATCGCCGGTCCAGGGTCTGCGAGACAAGCGGCCTATTTGACTGGCCGTGAGCCTGTAATGAGGATGTCCACCAGCCTTCGGGCGCTTTGCTGCCAGCCCGGACCGGACGCTACATGGGAAACACCGATCAGCGCTCGAAGCAGATCGAAGGGGTCGAGATCTCTACGGATGTGGCCGCTATGGATCGCGCGTTTCACCAGCGCATCAATGGCTCCATGGATCAACCCGCGCGAACCCTCATATAGCTTCAAGGGGCCTCCGACAACGCTATTCAGTGCCGGGGCAATGATCTGCTTGGCCGCGATGTGGTCGACGAACAGCAACATCCATGCTCGCAAGGCGTCCATCGGGGGCATCGTTTCAGTGAACTTGCGCTCCGCCGCAGCCAGCTTTTCCACTTCACTCCGATAGACCGCTTCGATCAGGGCGTCTCGAGTGGGAAAGTGACGATACAGAGTTCCGGCTCCCACGCCTGCCTGTTTGGCAATATCGTCAAGGCTGGCGTCCGCGCCAAATCGCGTAAACGCCTCCTTCGCCACCTCCAGAATGCGCTCGCGATTGCGCTGCGCATCGGTGCGCGGCTTTCGCGGGACGGCTGGTGAACGCTTCTTCGCCATACACAAAATAATTGCAACCGGAGACAGTCTCCTGTTATCTATTCATTCGGAGACACTCTCCGTTTTATTAGGTGACGGAGGGATGTGTCAAATCCGGGCGCGTATGGCAAGGCGCCCACAACCGGTATGGGAGGAAGAGAAGATGCGTGTATTTGTTACCGGCGCGACTGGTTTTATTGGTTCGGCTGTGGTGCGAGAACTGATCGATAAGGGCCATGAGGTGCTGGGGCTTGCGCGGTCAGATGGGGGCGCGAAATTGCTTGTCGACGCTGGCGCCCAGGTCCATCGAGGCGACATGGAAGACCTGGAAAGCCTGCGTAGTGGAGCGGAGTTGGCGGATGGCGTGATTCACCTGGCCTTTATCCACGACTTCTCAAAGTTCGAGGCGAACTGTGCGATCGACAGGCGCGCCATCGAGGCGCTTGGCGCCGCGCTCGCCGGCTCTGACCGTCCCCTGGTGATCACGTCAGCGACCGGGGTGGTCAGAACGCCGGGACGCCCTTCGACCGAGGAAGATGCGCCCAACTCCCCTATTCCCCGTGTAGCTTCGGAAGAGGCAGCGGCTTCCGTGGCGGCTGGGGGCGTGCGGGTTTCGATGATGCGTCTGCCGCAGGTCCACGACACGGTCAAACAAGGTCTCATCACCTACCTGATTGCTGTGGCGCGCGAGAAGGGTGTCTCGGCGTATGTCGGCGACGGGCTCAATCGCTGGCCCGCGGTCCACCTGCTCGATGCCGCTCGTCTCTACCGTCTCGCGCTGGAGAAGGGTTCAGCGGGAGTCCGTTATAACGCGGTCGCAGAAGAGGGAGTGCCGCTTGGAGAGATCGCTGCGGCGATCGGCCGGGGACTGAAGTTGCCGGTGGTGTCCATGTCCGCTGAGAAAGCAGGCGAGCACTTTGGCTGGCTCGCGGCGTTCGCCGGTTTCGACATACCGGCGTCGAGCGCACTGACGCAGAAGCGGCTGGGATGGCGCCCAACAGGTCCGGGGCTGATCTCCGATCTGGATCATATGCGCTATCCTGCATTTTTGAACGCGTAGATTGTTTCCGAGGTGTCTCGGGCTCAATGTCGCAGATCTGTCAACGCCGGCCGACCCTGCGCACACATCGGTACGGAGTACCCTGCTATTGCGTTGCCCTCAGGGTGACAACCTCGGCCACTGCGAGAACCAAGGCATAGGCTGCAAAGAGAAAGGCTCCGTATCTGCCGCCGGAAGAGGGATGCAGCTTTGGCATAAAAGTTGAGAGGTTGGAGAGCACGATCACTTCACCGGCCATTCCGGGAAGAGCCAGCAGGAGCGCCGCCGTTGTCCAACTTGCCGGCGCAATCTGCCGCCAACGAAGAATCCCAATGCAGAGAAGCCCTGAAAGAATTGGGGACAAGGCGAATGCAATCCAGTACCGCATTCTCGTACTCTCCAAAACAGCTGGTCCCCGATAGCCATAGTAGATCGTCCCAACAAGCCAAACGACAAAGCCGAGTACAAGCAGGAACGCGATATCCAGTCTTTTCATCGCTCTCTTCCTCCGCTACGATGTACCTTCTGGTACATGAATGATATGTACCATTCGGTACATCAGAATGCAACGAGAAAAAAAAGACCGTCGAGCAGAACTTCTTGAGCGATGTCTTGCCGGCTTCCTCAAGGCCGGAACGATCGATATCAGTCTGGATGAATTGGCAAAGAGCGTCGGAATCAGCAAGAGAATGCTGGTTCATTATTTCGGTGGCCGCGAGGATATCGAGGAAGGAGCGATACGGCTTCTGGAAGAACGGCTGCGGGCAGGGTTCGCGCCCGAGACGTTTCCTCCCGGCGTCTCACTCGAACAGGTCATCAAAACGCTCTGGGAGCGAACGACGGCCCCTGCGGCCAAAGGCGTTCTTTTGCTGGTCATGGATTTGTCGCGGCGCGCCTGGAATGGCTCCGGACGGGCGAAGGTTTTTTATTCGAAGCAACAACGGTTGTGGGTGGATCTGCTGATGAAGTTTTTGCCCGATCAAGCTGCGGTGGAAGAGGTCTTGCAGCTCTTCCAGGGAGCGGTGTTAGCCTATCTCATCAGCGGCGACCCTGAGCCGGGTAGGCGCTCTCTGATGCGCATCTTCTCCAACCGGCACCTGGCCAATCGCAGTGCTGCCGTAACTACAAAGAAGCGGACCGGCAAGTAGTTTACGCGTCAATCAGGGCTGGGAGCTCCAACAGGCTCCGAATCACTCGAATATCAGAACCCGGATCTGCGCCGTTGCAGGTGCGATCCAGCCATATTCCCTTTAATCCTGCGACGGCGCTGGCACGAGCGTCGAGTTCCAGACTGTCTCCCACAAATATGCAGTGGTTTGGAGAGATGTCGAGTCGCTGACAAGCGCGCGAAAAGGCGTCAGGATCAGGCTTTGCACGCCCAACGTCGCTGGAAGTGAATATTCTGGAAAAATGCCGAACCATTCCGCCAACACGCAATTTATCCGTTTGCTGTGCGAGGTCGCCATTGCTCAGTACCGCGAGTACATAACCGTTGAGTACCTCCAAGGCGGGTAAAGCGTCAGGATACGCGGCCCATGAAGCGCGATAATCCGATTCGTAGGTCTCGAAAATACCATCGGCCATTTCCGGACTCAGATTGATCTTTGAGGCTGTGAACAGATCGATGACTCGCGCCCTTCTCTGTTCCCGCATCGTGATTTCACCCGCCAGATACCGGCCGAAGTGCAGTTGCAGCAATTCTCGCCAGCGTATAACAAGATCGTCTGCCGATATTCCAAGTTCGCGCCCGACGCGAGAATGGAACGAGGTCAGTGCAGACAGAACGGCACGGCGGTCATCCATCAAGGTGCCATCGACATCGAAGAGGATCGCGGCTGGAGACTTAGGCGGCATGGATCCTAGACAGTCTATCGGAGCCTCGTCGGGGTGCCCTTTCCGTAGACAGACGACAAAAATGTCATTTTCATCGCCCTTGTAGTAGCAGCAGAATCTCTCGTTGCTGAGCCTTCGCCTGGGATGAGCCGGACCCGCCACGGCCCGTGGTATGCAAGGCCAGTTGCATAGCGGTCGAACCGTTTTTGTTGCGGATCGCCGGATCAGCCCCGTGGCCCAGAAGAGCCCGTACCGCGCCCGCGCAACGCGTTCGAACGGCGCGGTGCAGCGGAGTGGCCCCGTCCATATTCTGCGAGTTCGGATCAGCGCCGGCTTCAATGAGGCAGGCAATCGTCGCTGCCTGCGCCTCCGGATCCCACGCGGGCGAACCGGGAATTCCGACTGCTGCTGCATGAAGCGGTTCACCACCCCGCCGGTTCTTCGCTCGGACGTTGGCACCCACCTTGATCAATTTGTCCGCCATTTTCTGACGATAGGAGGCGGCGGCGAAATGTAACGCTGTATCCCCGGAATAGATATAGTGGCCTATTTCTTTGATGAAACATGGACTGGGGCTCGGCCCCTGACGTGTTGCTCCCTGGGAGAAAGTCGCGGTCGCAAGTGCCGACGACCCGCCCAACAGTTTAGAAAAGAGCTTGCCGTCGTCACCGACAATCGCGTCGATCAATCTTCGCAGAGATTGTTCTGAAGTCCCCTCATCCATGTTTCTGCTCACAAAACCTACCATCCTATACGAATAGAACCCGTAAAACGCGCATGTAACCGGGAGGATTTTTCGCTGAACGCAAAAATCCGCGTTTCCAGGCTGGAGGAATCAGGATTCATCCCGACCAGCTTTCGAGCCAGGTCCTCTTGACAGGTGCTCGCTACGTGCTCAGGGAGCGACCTGGCGCTCTTCCGAGTAGTGGACGTGAACCAGGCGCCACTTTCCAGCTTGTTTGCGGTAGATCTGCGTTTCCACGCCATGGGTCGTCACCGCCGATCCGTCTTTGCGCATGGTGGCCCTAAAGACCCAGTGGAATTCCGACCACGCCGCGTTTCCATTCACGTGAACCGCCACGCCCTGCGTCTCAAGATCGCGTGCCGAGAACATGCCGGCCATGACGTTCCTAAAGACATGCTGCTCGATGGCATCGAAGCCGTGCTCTTCGCCCAGTGGATAGATAAACGAAACCTCGGGTGAGTGAGACCAAATTTGCGAGAGCAGGTTCAGGTCGACCGTATCTACAGCTTTGGTATACCGCTCAACCAGGTGATGGATCGCCTCGACGTCGGGGGCAGGCCCGGTATCCTGTTGGGCAGCAGCGCAGGCTGGGATGAGGAACGCGAGAGCGACGAGCAGGATACGACCGGGCATAGATGTTTGATTCTATCCTGGGCAATCGCAGCCCCTGACAGGGAGCGGCGAGGGTACGAGGTCTCTGAATACGCGCTGTGACTTGGCCTGTAGGCGCCAGCTAAGATTGGGAGAAGAAAACGCCCCTGGGCCGTAAAATCGTGGTTCGACTAGAAAGCGGGGATAGATGCGTCATGCAGCGTAGAGCGTTCCTGAAGGCCGTGGGAGTCACAACCGTCTTAGTTGTTGGCGGAAGTGTTTGGCGTGCTTATGACAGCGGTGTCTTCAGCGTAGGCGAGGGACCAGCATTTGAGCCATGGAAAGACTGGCAAGAAACCAACGACGGCCCGCTCGTATTGGTGCGCGCCGCCATTCTTGCTGCCAGTCCGCACAATACACAGCCTTGGCTTTTCAAGGTGACAGATTCCTCGATTGACTTATATCTCGATAGCCGGAGAAATCCGGGAGCACTCGATCCCTACCTGCGAGAAGAGCACATCGGGATGGGCTGTGCCCTGGAAAACCTGGTGTTGGCAGCAGCGGCGAATGGTTATGCTGCATCCGTTACGCTGATTCCAGGAAAACTTACTCAAAGCGCGGCTTATCCCGACCACGAACTGGTCGCACAAGTTGGACTTGCTCTGGGCCAGAAGCAACAAATCGAACTTTACGATGCGATTCCCAACCGTCATACAAATCGCAATGCCTATCATCTGACTGCTTTGCCGCAGGATTTTGTCGAAGAGATACGTCAGCTTGGGAGCAAGGAGACGGATGTCAAAGTTTTCGTGTTCACCACGGACCAAGACCGCAACCGCATCGTGGACCTGATCTCCAAAGCCAATGACATCGTTTATGCTGACCCGCAAGTGGAACAGGGAAGCGAACGATGGGTGCGCACGGAGTGGAGTGATGTCCAGAAATTCCGCGACGGGTTGATCTTGGATGACGTTGGAGAGTCTCCGCAAACGGCGGCAATCGCAAAGTTCACGCCACCCTGGGTACTGGGCTTCGCTCTCAGGCACAAATTGCTGCGGGCGAAGCCCTATAAGGACCTGCTCAATGCCACGCCGCTATTTGGAGTGATAGCGGTGCGCGACCGATATGATCGTGAGCAGAGTCTGCGCGCAGGCCGCACCTGGCAGCGTGCCCATCTGCTGGCGACTGCGCGCCATCTTGCCGGAAGACCGGTCAATGAGGCGGTCGAGTTGATAGATCACCAGCGGTCACTCCATCAGGAACCAGAAGCAATGGCCGAGCTCTCTGAACTGATAGGCGAGGACGGATGGCAGCCGACGTTCATGTTTCGCTTAGGCTATCCGGTTCGCCAGGTCTCGCCAAGCCCAAGGCGTCCAGTGAGCGACGTGCTTCTTTAGTTGCATCGTTGCCAGCAGCGCGAAGCAGGAAATCCGGGTGCGCTCCGGTCAAAAAACATGCTCCAACCTCCAAACTTTGAGTGGGTGGCCCAGGTCTCGCTTTTGAGACCTGGGTGTTCCGGTCAAGATCCATTTGCGGGAGAAACCCAGGTCTCAAACGCGAGACCTGGGCCACCCACTCAACATTCGTCCGCGCCATTTTCATCTTCTTAGGTGGGCCGAAGGCCCATGACTCCTCCGGTCGGGATGACAATTTTGTGGTGGGGCGAGTATTTCTCGGTGAAGCTTTTGCGGGCCCAACAGAATTGTCATCCCGACCGGAGCGTACCCGGATTTCCTACTTCGCATTGCTAGCAACGACCACGTATGCGGCTCTCCGTAGAGAGAGCCGCATGCAATTGATCAACGCCACCCAACTCGACAGGAAATCCGGGGGAGCGTAGTGGAGGGACCTGCGGTTCTTTCCCGAGTACTCACACACGCTTTTGTTCAGCAACGACTCGCTTTCAGAACGGTCCCGTGGGACCCGACGAAAGCCGCCGGCGGACGACAAAGTAAGCGATCCAGCAACAGATACCAATCGCCAAGAAGCCGGCAAAGAGAGGTGAGTCGCGAAACAGAAAGTGAAACTCCCGAATTCGTCCGCCTGAAACGTTCGTCTCGAAGCTCAAGGAAAAGAGAGTGAAGAACAATCCCGGACCGAACAGCCATCGTTGCCAGGCGAGCAGGGTCTTCGTTCTGCGCAGAGAGCGCATCGCGAGTTCCGGCGGTACAGTTACTTCCGGGAAGTTGAGAGGGTCTTCGCTCTTAAGGCGGAGGACCTGTTCCATAAGCTCCGGATCTTGGCTGAGGTACTCCTCAACCAGAGTGCGTGTCGCGGGGCTTGCCTCTCCCGAGACATACACCGGTAGCAGATCGACAATCACCTCTCGAGTAATCTTCATAGCCGATTCTCCTTCGCAGCGGAGAGTGCAGTCCGCGCCCGATGAACTTTTACCTTTGCCGACGCGATTGAGATGGCCAGGACCTGCGCGATCTCTTCGTAGGATATCTGTCCGAAGGCGCGCATCAGCAGCGCCGCCCGGTCTACCTCCGGCAACTTCCGCATTCGTCTCAACACAGCTTCATACTCTTCCCGTTTCTCAACATAGTGGTCCTGGCCCCTTCGCGTGTCTGCGATTTCTTCGTCGAGCTCAGTATGGCGGGTCTTCTTGCGCAAGTCGTGCAGAAACAGGTTGCGCGCAATCGCGAATAAGTACCCTTTGACCGTGGCTAAGCGGATGGAATCCCGGGCGACCCAGGCGCGCACAAATGTCTCCGCGGTGATGTCTTCCGCGTCTTCCCAGTTGCCCGATAAATAGAGCGCAAAGCGAAAGACATCTCGCGAGTAGCTCTGGTAGAGAGTCTCGATGTTCATTGGCTGCTCATCATGTACAGGGTCGGTCTGCTAAATCCCAAAAATCCCTGAGAGGATGTCCCCCAGGGCATGATTTATTATCCCGGGGCGTAGACTCTGCCGCCATATCGCCAAGACTCCAAACATGGCGCCAAGAACGGCGATCTTCGCCATGGCCTGTATTCCTTGATAGCCATGAGCCATGCCAAACAGTACCGCCTGCATACCCACAGCCGCCCACTTGCTGCCGGTTAATGCGCCAAACTGACGCTGGAAGTAACCACGGAACGCGATCTCCTCCGCGATGCCCGCACTGATGGAAACTGCGATCCAAAGTGCAATCTCTAACGGTCTTCGAGGCAGGAAAGCCCGGATCGAAACAGCATGGCTGATGGGGAAGACCTGGCTCCATAGCTTATCCACGCCAAACCAGATCACCCACAATCCGAGCGCCAGGCCGGCATCCCGCAGAACATCCCTGAGGCTGTTCCACGAACCACCGATCAGACTCTTCATCGTCACTCCGCGACGGGCAAGCCCTGCGTTTACGTACCGGAAGAGGCCATATTCCATCGCGATCAATGACAGATAGAGCACGATATGAGACGAGCCGGCAATCTGCGTGTGTGCGCGTGCCTGCCGTTGAAAGATCCCCCCGGCAATGGTAAGGCCCAGGAAGATACAGGCGAGCAGGATGGTGTGGAACCACGGCGCGACCGGCGCAGTTTCCGTGGACAGCGTTTGAGGCATTGCGGCAGTGGGCATATCGTTCCCCCGCAGAGCTGCTGGCACTCGGCGCGAAAACGCTCGGAGAGTTGCTGCCATGGCTGTGCATAGAAGGTATCCACCGAGACAGGTAAAGTTACAAGAAATGTATGAAGATCACGCGGCCTCCAAGAGGGGTACCCCGATTTCTCCGCTTGACATGAAACTGGACACATGTTTACTCTAGGCCTGTAGCGATCAAGCCTATGGTGAAAACGGCTTCTCGCGACTTATTTCCCGGCGCGCTCGAAATAATGATTATCGAGTCGCTTCGCCGCCAAGCGGCTCAATCCGGGCTACGCCGCAACCAGCTGAAGGGAAGGCAAGGAGGGTTTGCCCATGAAGTGGATACCGAACATTTTCCCCGGCGGCAAGCGGTACGACGATCTCTCCGAAGAAATGCGCCTGCATCTTGAAGAACGCGCAGAGCAGTTGATGGGCGAAGGCTTGAGCGCGAAGGAAGCGGAGCGGCAAGCGCGCGTGGCCTTTGGCAACCGCACGCTGTTGCAGGAACGCAGCCGGCAAGTGTGGCAGTGGCCGACACTGGAATCGATGTGGGCCGACGTGCGCTTGGCGCTGCGGCAATTACGCCGGTCGCCGGGATTTACCATCGCCGCCATTTTGACCCTGGCCCTGGCGATTGGCGCAAACGCCCTGGTGTTTGGCGTATTGAATGGGCTGATCCTGCGGCCGCTGAATGTGCCTCACGCGCAAAGTCTCTATACCATCGAGCGCGGCGGCTTGAAGGAGCAGTCTACGTCTTATCCCGACTATCTCGATCTGCGCGACCGCAATCGCACCTTCGACAAGCTGACAGCATACATCATGGTTCCGGTAGGCCTGGACACGGGCAAGAATCCGTCCCAGGCATGGGGATACGAGGTTACCGGAAACTACTTCGACGCACTGGAGGTTCAACCTTTTCTTGGCCGGTTTTTCCACGACGCCGATGAGCATGGCCCCAACAGCGCTCCGTATTTAGTCATCTCGTACGCATATTGGCACAGCCACTTTCAGGACGATCGCGGCGTGGTGGGGCGGGTGGTCCAGGTAAACAAGCATCCTTTCACCATCCTGGGCGTGGCGCCGCCCGGCTTCAACGGGACACTGCTCTTCTTCTTTGTCGATTTCTGGGCGCCGATGGTTCAACAGGAACAGATCCAGGAGTTGAATGTGCTGAATGCGCGCGGAACCCGCGACATTTACATGGTGTTGGGGCATCTAAAGGCCGGAGTCACGCAGGCCCAGGCCATCGCCGACCTGAATTCGGTGGGCTCGTATCTGGAAAAGACCTACCCCAAAGAGGATGCGGATATGACCTACTCGCTGGCGCGCCCAAGTCTCGCCGGCGACCTGCTCGGGCCTGCGGTGAAAGGATTCGTTACCGGAATGATGCTGCTGGCGGGGTTGATTCTGCTGGCCGCTTGCGCCAACCTGGGGAGCCTGTTCGCCGCGCGCGCCGCTGACCGCTCCCGCGAAGTGGCTTTGCGGCTCGCGCTGGGATCGAGCCGCACGCGCATTCTGCGCGGACTGTTTACCGAAGCGATGTTGATTTCACTCGCCGGCGGCGCTCTTGGACTGCTGGGCAGCATCGCACTGATGCGGCAGTTGAGCGTGTGGCGTCCCGTTCCGCAATTTCCCATACAGGTGCCGGTGTACCCGGACGCGAAAGTCTATCTTGTCGCTTTGCTGTTGGCATTGGTCAGTGGATTTCTTTTCGGCGCGGTCCCAGTGAGGCAGATACTTCGCTCCCATCCATACCAGGTGGTCAAGGCGGGTTCAACCGGCGTGGTCGCCGGCAATGGGGGGCGGCGAATTATACTGCGCGATCTATTGCTGGTGGTGCAAATTGCCATTTGCGCCCTGCTGGTAACTTCGTCGCTGGTGGCCGTGCGCGGACTGATGCGCTCGATGCACAGCAACTTCGGCTTCGAACCGCGCAACGTAATGCTGGTGGATACAGCTCTGAGCATGTCGGGATATAGCGGCGACCAGGTGCCTGCCATGCAGAGGCGCATGATCGAGACGCTCGAAAAGATTCCGGGCGTAAAGTCGGTGGGTTATGTCAGCCAGATTCCGCTGGGCGGGGGCGGTTCCCGCTCGGATGTCTTCACCGATCAAACGACGGACTTGAGGACAGCGAATGCCGCTGCCACTGTGCAGGAGTTCGAGGTATCTCCCGATTACTTCCAAACCGCGGAAACATCGCTGCTGACCGGCCGGAGTCTGTCATGGCAAGACGACAAAAACTCGCCGCGGGTAGCCGTGGTGAACGCGTTGTTTGCACACAGGATCTTCGGCTCGGTCGCGAACGCAGTGGGCCGATATTACAAGCTGGAAGATGGAACGCGGGTGCAGGTGGCAGGCGTGGTGGAAGATGGAAAGTATTATCAACTCACCGAAGATCCGCGGCCGGCGATGTTTTTTCCATTCCTGCAATCGCCCTCGAGCTTGACGTGCCTGGTGGTGCGGGCAAATCGCGATGGGGCCCGCGAGCCAGACGGACTGGCGCCGGCTATCAGGAGTGCGCTGCGGGAGCTGGACGCCGGCCTGCCTTTGACCATCCAAACTTGGACCCAGGGGCTGGACTGGACCATGCTTCCCTCGCATGTGGCGACGGTGTCGCTGGGTGTGCTGGGCCTGATGGGCGCTATGTTGTCAATCACGGGCCTTTTTGGCATGGCGACGTACTCGGTGAGCAAGCGCCTGCGGGAACTGGGAATTCGCATGGCGCTCGGCGCGCAGCGCAAGGAATTGTTGCACGCGGCGCTGGGACGCGCAGTCAAGTTGCTCGCATCCGGCTCGGCGGCCGGATTGGTGCTCGGAATTCTGGCGACGCGGGTGCTGAGCCATATCGTCTACCAGGCAAATCCCCGCGATCCGCTGGTGTTGGCGGGCGTCGTTCTAGCCATGTCGCTGCTGGGGCTGGTGGCTACTTGGATTCCAGCACACCGCGCTTTGTCGGTCGATCCGTTGATCCTGCTTCGCGAAGAGTGAGTGAAGTGCTCTGGTCGCGAACAGCGAGAGTGCTTTGCCGGGAAGCACTCACTTGGCTAAGGCAGGGCGAATGCCACGATGGCGTCGGACTGAGGTTCCTCGTCAATATGAGCAGAACCACCTGCCGCGATCACAATGTATTGCTTTCCCCGGTATTGATAAGTCATCGGCGTGGCATGGCCGCTGCTCGGGAGCTTCGCGTTCCACAGTTCTTTCCCCGTCTGAATATCGAAAGCGCGAAAGAAGGGATCGATGGTACCGGCGATCAGGACAAGTCCTCCCGCAGTCACGATCGGCCCTCCAAGATTGATCGCACCGGGCGGAAGCGCCTGGTCAAAGCTGCCAAGTGGAACTTGCCAGCGGATCGTACCTTTCACCATATCGACCGCAGTGAGCATTCCCCAGGGCGGTGGAACGCATGGCAGATGCTTCTCCGGTGAAAGAAAGGGGCGTCTGAACATGCCATAGGGAGTGCCAGCCTGGGCCGTGTAATCTCCCTTTTCGCCCTTTCGGGCCTGATCAAATTCTGCCCGCGGAATCAGCTTCACTTTGGTGGGAAAGTTATTGGTATCCGAGACCAGCAGTTTACTTTCCGGGTCGAAAGCGTAGCCGCTCCAGGTCATTCCTCCGATATTGCCGGGGATGTCCAATGTTCCCTTGAGGCTGGGCGGAGTGAAGACTCCCTGGTTGCGCAGTTCGTGAATCCACGCGCGGCATGTCTCGCGTTCCGCAGGTGTGAGGCCCCACGCCTGATTTTCAGAGACGTGTTGCGGCGCCAAAGCCGGAGGAGCCGACGGAATCGGTTGTGTCGGTGAAGCGGTTTCACCGGGCACATTGCTCTGCGGCACGGGCGTTTCAACTACCGGAAACAGAGGCTTCCCGGTATCCCGGTTGAGCACATACAAGAACCCTGTCTTGTT
>Ga0302325_10003640_pt1 | contig 36178 bp, 37 predicted proteins | sample Palsa_T0_2_FD_201948 | JGI IMG/M metagenome (GOLD analysis project Ga0302325, IMG submission 201948) | Peat permafrost microbial communities from Stordalen Mire near Abisko, Sweden - Palsa_T0_2 | ecosystem: Environmental > Terrestrial > Soil > Palsa > Peat permafrost | place: Sweden: Abisko...
GCTCGCACACGACATGGCACTGGGCTGCCGACGCCCGTTGCCAGAACAGGTCGACCTCCGAACGAGGAAACGATGTCATCTCTAGAGCTTGAACCCACTGCCGGCTGGGCGCTCGGTGTGCTCCGTCGACGCCTGCCTGCCGTGGTGCTGTGCCTGCTTGTTGCCGTCGGCGCCGCGCTCGCGTATTCGCTGCACTCGAAGAAGGAGTACACCGCGACATCCTCGGTGCTCTTTAGCAACAACAACCAACTCGGTCAGCAGGTCGCCGGGCTACCGACGGTTGCTAACACCGATACACAATCTCAGCAGGACACCAACGTTGAGCTACTGAAACTGGGTGACTTGGCCCAGGCCACGGCGACTCAGGTTGGTCACGGGCTGACGAAGCAGGCAGTAGCCGGTAGCATCGATATCAGTCCCGACAGTGACACAACCGTAGTCAGCGTCTCGGCGACTATGACATCACCTGCGCTTGCAGCGCAGGTAGCGAATGTCTACGCACAGACGTTTGTCAGCCAACAAGAGGATTCCAACCATCAGTACTACAGCACGGCGTTAGCGACGGTAGAACGGCAGCTCGCGCGGCTTTCACCCGCGCAGAAACTTGGTGCGCAGGGCCTTTCTCTAGAGGATCGCGCACAATCGCTCGCAACCCTGGCGCAACTGCAGTCCGGAGTGGCGCAAGTGGCCCAATCCGCCGCCGTACCGACCACTCCATCCTCACCAAGGACCAAGAGGAACCTGGCACTCGCTGCGGTTCTAGGCCTGCTAATTGGCTTGGCTCTCGCTTTCGGTATCGAGCGCCTCGACCAACGGATTCGCGAGCCCGAGGAGCTGGAGGCTATTTATCGACTGCCGCTTCTGGGCGTCGTGCCCGACGCCGGGGTCCTGAAACGAGGGTCCCAGACGGCCTTGCCGCACGGCGGTGCAGCCGCTGCGTTTCAATTCATTCGAGCACATCTTCGGTATTTCAACGTCGATCGGGACCTCCGAACCCTGTTGGTCGTATCCGACACTCCCGGCGACGGAAAGACAACGATCGCGCATCGCCTTGCGGACGCAATGGCAGCTATGGGTGCGAGCGTGCTCTTGCTTGAGGCTGACCTCCGAAGGGCCACACTCGCCCAGCGCCTAGGAGTTGAGGCCGGACCAGGATTGGCAGAGGTTCTGATCGGCGCGATTCCGTTGGACGAGGCAATCCAGAGCGTTGAACTTCAGGGCCAAGCTGGTGATCCAACTGCGACCCACAAGATGGACGTGGTCATCGCTGGCGCGCTTCCGCCCAACCCAGCGGAGATGCTTGAAAGCAAAGCGATGGAAACCGTAATCGCTCATGCCAGGTCAGAGTACGACCTCGTGGTGATTGATACACCGCCGCTGTCGGTGGTCTCGGACGCATTTCCACTCTTGCTCAAGGTTGATGGTGTCGTAATCGTCGCTAGCGTGGGCAGGAACCGCCGCGACGCTGCCAGGCGTCTACGCGACACCCTCGCAACTGCGGGGGCGCCAACGCTGGGAGTTGTCGCGAACCGTATCCGGGCGCGAGGGCGCAAAGGTTACGAGGACTACAGCTACGACTACCGAAGCGCGGCGGAACCCGCGCCACCGAGCCCAGACCCAGCGCAAACCGCCAGCAGCCGGCTTGATGGCCTCCTCTCTGACGACTCCAGCGAACCGCCAATCCCAGAAAAGGGAAAAGGCGGTAGCGGCACTGAGAGCGCGACGGCTCCCACTACGCGCTGAGCGGTTCCCCACGTCGAGAAGGGCATCGTGCAGATGTCGCACACAGAAGCCTCCGAAGTTTGCATCCTGCCAGCGCGGAGTTCGAAGGCGGTCCTGACACCGGCGTACGCACAGATCCGGCGCTCCCATGACCTGCGCCAGACAATGGTATGACACGCCGCATTCGCCACAACGACACCCTACGGATCGCATGCCTTTCCGCCTTCGCTGTCGGTGTCGCCGGCCTTTTGGGCCTGGCCTCGAGTCACCTTGTCCCAGTGATGGTGGGCACGGCCTCATGCCTGCCGATTTTTTCGTATCTGCGGCACACCGGGTGGGGTCGCGCCGTCACTGAGCCCACACCGGCCACCATCATCATCGGTTTTTACATTCTCGTCATTCCGGCGCGTGCCTTGGTCATTGCCGCAAGTGGCTATACCGACGTCTTGCAACTCCCAGGAGCGATCTCCAGTAAGGACATGGTGCCAGTGCTCTTGCTTCTGAGCATGGGCACCACAACGCTGCTGGAGACTTACTTCTTTGCAGCGAGTCGGTCGGGCCGCGCCGAGCGCCAGGCGCGATCGTCATGGAGCTTTGAGCCGCTGGCACCTGGGCTTGAGCGTTTCGCCGTTCTTCTCGCCGGGCTGGCCCTCGCTGGTCTCGGAGGAGTTCTTGTGCAGTACGGCGGTCTGTCGGCGGCACAGGCGGCCCTCGCTACCCATGCGATCGCTGCCGCCTTACAAGGGAATACCACGTCGTCCGGCAGTCTTTGGAGCATCTTCGCCGTGCCAGCCGTATGGGCGACGGCGTGCGTTGCCGTCAATCGCGCGACAAATACGGGAACGCGGCTCGCGTTCGCCGCAACCGCACTGGTCATCGTGATGGCGGAGCTGATTGTCTACGGAAGCAGATTGAACGCTCTGCTCGCGTTGTTTGGGGTGTGGGTAATGTTCCACCATTCGGGGCGTAGGGTCCCGCTGCGGGCCATACTGTTAGGGCTTGTTGTTCTCGTTCTCATCAGCGGGCCTATCACGAGCGCGCGCTACGAGACCCCTCAAGCAGGCGTGCCGACGCTCGAGCGCTATAGCAGGCTCGCTGGATACGGTGTGCTAGACGCTACGTTGGCCGTGTGGCATGAGCCATCCCAAGTGCGAAGCCAGCTGCTATCGGCGCAGCGCTGGCTAGATTTGCCAGCGTATTTGGTGCCGTCATTTTTGTGGCGTGGCAGGCCCAATATCAACCAGCAGCGACTCGGCTTGTTTGTCGCGGACACCATCGGTACGGTAAACGACAAGGCCACGGGTTTCCCAACTACATACATGACGGAGGGATGGCTCATCTTCGGCTGGCCAGGCGTACTGCTGCTATCAATCCTCTTTGGCACCGCTATCGGATGGGCCGACCGTAAATTATTGGGGCCGCTGTCGGACCCCCGCCTCGCGGGAGTGGCGTTGCTAACCTATAGCTTCGTCGTTGCCGGGGCTTTTGGCTATTACAAGGACGGTGACCTCGTTGCCACATTCGTTGGCGAGGTGCGGACGGCAGCGTACCTCGCTTGTTTGATGCTACTGTCGGGTGCTTGGGGGTGGCGGACGCGCCGATCAGATCCCGTTGCCGCAGAAAGCGTTCACGGCGAGCCAAGTGCGTATATTCACACCGTCAAGCTGTGACGTCGCTATCAGGTTCGTGATGGCCGAGCGCCGTGGGCAACTCCGACCTCCCGGGCTCGACGACGAGGATCGTGGCGTACGCGGAGACTCGCCGAACTATGTATGGAGCGGAGTCCATGCGCCTGCGCCATGATCGAGACCGGTAAAACGGCGCAGCAAGGCGCGCATAGTACAGAGTGGGCGCCAGCGGTCCGGTGGGCTTGGTCCCCCACGGTCGCCATCTTTGCGACACAATCAGCTCTCCCTCCAGCATGTGCGTCCGTGGAAACAGCGCGTGGACATCGGCTAGCGCCGGACGAAAGCGAGTGTCGATCGGATCCGGGTGGTAGGGATACGAGTGCGGTCCGGACACCACGAGGAGGCCGCCGCCCGGCAGAAGCTTGAGCAAGCGGTTCGCAGTCGCCGCGGCGTCGGGAACATGCTCCAACAGGTTTGACACAATAAGCGCTCGGGGTCTCACTGTCTGGCGAATCCGTGTAATGAAGGTGGTGTCGGTTAGGTCGCCGACGATGTCAACGCCCTCCGCAGCCTTTATGTCGACGTGAATAACCTGCCCCCCCCGGGCGGCCAGGGGCGCAAAAATCTCTCGCTCGATGTGCGATTGAGTGACTGACCGAAAATGCGCTGTTGACGAGCCGACGTTCAACAGTGGAAATAGCTGCTCGTCGGGCAACGAGGCGAGACGCGCCCCTATCCATACGGATTCCTCTAGAAGCATGGCGGCAACCGCTTATCAGTCAGAAGGAGGCAGCTTTGTTTCAGCAAGTCTAGGGGCGAAGCCAGTCTACGCGCGCTGCCAGGCAGGAGCGTCCACAGGTTCTTGATTTTAGACCATGCGGCGAAGAGATGGCCAAGCCGGTAACCAAGTGCGCGACGTACATCCGACCGCGGGCACGTTGTAGAGTTCGCAGCCTGCCCGAGCGCGTTGGTGGCACAGAGCCGTCACCGGCTTCCTGCGCGTCTAATCGCGAAGCGATGGGATCGACGATCATGCTGCTATATGTGATGAGCGAACACCCATCGATATCGCAGACCTTTGTTATGACCGAAGCCTCCGCCGTGCAACGCTTGGGATTGCCGGTCCTCGGATATGCGCTGGCTGCCGGGAGCTCTCCGCATTCGCCGACTGATGTGGCCTTCGTCGGCCCTCCCCCTTCTCGCTGGCAACTGGCTTATGCGGGGCTTAGAGGACTCCCGAGTATTTTGGCGTCGTTGTGGCGCGCGAGGAACTACCGCCCGTCAATGCGAGAGACGCTGCGGCTGCTGCTTGCTGAGGTTCACGCGGCGCATGTCGCGGCGATGCCGGCAGCTGCAGCAGTTACGCACATACACGCACACTTTCTCGGTCGAGCGAGTGATGTTGCGAGCGCCATGGCCTCGCGTTTGGAGTGCCAGTGGACGGCCACCTCTCACGGGGCCGACGCATATGCTCCCAGCGAGCCTGCTCTTTTTCGCCGCCGTCTTGACGGCGTTGCGGGCGTAGCGTGCGCGAACGCGCGCGTCGCGACAGCACTTCAGAAGAGGAGGAAGGACCAGAGCGTCGTGACGCGGGTCGTCCACTGCGGGGTGGATTTAGCGGCACTGCATTTCGCATCGGGCCAACCCGAACCGCAGCGACGGGAGAATCGCCTCGTGACCATCGGTCGACTCGTTCCCACCAAGGGACACTGGACGATTTTGGAAGCGTCTAAAGCGCTCATGGACCGGGATCAGACGTTGCGCTGGACGGTGATTGGGGGCGGTCCCCTCTTCGATGCGTTGCGAGCCGACCCACGAGCTCGTGCGCTGCAGTCGCGTTTAGAGTTCATCGGCCCATTAGACCACGGCTCGGCGCTGAAGCTCCTTGAGCGCGCGCGAGCATTTGTGTTGCCTTGCGAGGAAGATCCTCATGGAGGGTCCGATGGGATTCCTGTTGCTCTAATGGAAGCGATGGCGCTGGGTGTACCAGTTGTCACGACCCCCATAGGGGGGATTCGCGAGCTTGTCGTCGACAGAGACACCGGTCTCTTTGCCAGACCAACCGACGCGGCATCGGTGGTACGAGCACTCGAGGAAATCCTCTACGAGATGGATGCTTCCACGCTGGACCGGCTACTGTGGTCGGCGCGCACGAAAGTTGAGCGTGAGTTCGATGCGACCACCGAGGCAGCGAAGCTCGTCGAGTTTCTAACGGAACTCGACCCGGACCTGGTCCGTGTTCCATTGCTCCCTCTCTCGACGTCCCGATCCCCACCGTAGGCCCGACGCGCGACCCTGAATGGCAGTCGTGCTAATGCACGACAGGCTTCTCGAACTCCTTCGACACGCTCGCGAACGGCATCGGGACATTGCCTTCAACCTCCAGAGCCGTGATCAACCCAATCGCCTCCGGTGAGCTGACGTCGACCCCTCGCTCCATCGTCGGTCGCCTCCTGGTGTCTACGCAGGTGACGTGCCCGAAGCTCCCGACACCTCCCTCTACAGCCACACCGACACTCGGTCGCACCGCCTTCGGGCTTTGGTACGGATTCCTGACGAGCACGTTGTCTAGCCGGTAGCCCGTGGCGTACGGCCGAACCAACACTCCGGGCCCTCCGCTCTCGTCACTTTGCACGTCCATCAACAGGTCATTCGTCCCGCCAATCCAAACGTCGGCCTGCGCTGCGTTCACATTGTTGGATACCCCTCGATAGGAGTCTACGGTGCAGTCAAGCGTCCGCTCCATGTATAACCCAGGGCCAGTTTGTGCCTCCGCACGCAGCATACCTACGCTAACGTTGGCGACGGGTCTGCCGCCTTTGTCCCCTTGCAACTTTAGACCGCTATTCCCAGTGGGCGACCCGCACGCTGACGTTGTGACGGTACCTATTGTTAAGTCCTGTGTCGGCGACTGAATCTTGATCCCTGCGGTACACCGATAAGCTTCGATACTCTTCACCTGGCAACGCGTCAGCGTAAGAACAAAACTATTGCCTGGAAAATAGTAATACGGGTCGATCCACGTGACGTTTCGAGCGCGGAGCGCGCCGAAAGTGCTGTCGTAGACCTGGTTGCCGGTTCGCGCAGCAGACCCGATCGACCATGGCAGGCCCCGAAATCCATCCACTTCGAGTGAATCGAACGTAGAGGCATTGCAGTTGTAAACCCATCCTCCCACGCAGTTTCCATTCACCAGTTTCACATCTTGAAGGATCAATCGATCGACATAGGCCAGGTGCAACAACGGCGTTCCACGAGCCGGAATGCTCCCTCCGTCAAGAACGGCGTTGACGAGCGCGACGTCTGTATCTCGCCAGCCGACGCCCGAGAGGTTCTTGTTCGTCACGATTGCGGCCGCCGTACTTCCAAGCAACCTGAGCGTCGAGCCCTGCATGTCGAGGGTAACTCCGGGCGGGATTTGTACGCAAACTCTGTAAGACGTGGTTGCGCCGTGCGGAAGCTGGGCGGTGTAGATTGCGTGCGGTCTGAGTCCGTAGACTCGTCCGGGACTTCCGAGCACTCGTCCGCCGCCTGATCTTTGCGCCGCGGCGATTGCTCGAGCGATTGGCCGAGCCCAACCGGAGTCGCCTGCGCGACGAAAGTGGTCGACGTAGACGCGCTGGCCACCGAAGGCGTCTGCGACTGGCTCCGAAGGCAAACGTAGCGTCCTCCCTAACACTACGCCGGCGGCGCCACAAAGCAGCTGACGCCGACTGATGTCGAAAGCCGGTCCAGGCGATATCCGCAACACACCGAAAGACGGTAGCACGGCACCGTGAGATCACAACGATGCCGCGGTGCGGCACGGGTTCGGACGTAGATGTCACGACTAAGCTCGCGGCGACGCTATCGGGTCTTTCATCGCCGCCGGCGGGCGCCCTAGGGACAACGTATCAATGCCACCCGACCACAAAGAGCACCCCGCGGGCCTACAGAAATCATGCCCAGGTTGAAGTTGCTACCGCAAGTGGCTTCTCCCTTGCTGCGAGTGGTCGTGCCATGGCACGGCGACCGCCGCGACGCGTCGGCGGCCAGGGCACCACGATCGCGATGCGGCCAGCAGCCGACCTACCGGAGGAGAATCGCCGTGGTCAACGGAGTACGATCCTAGGTCACAATGGATGAGGTCGACCGAGCGGTGCGTCGTGCCGCCAAACTCCTAGAGGGCGTCCCCGGCCTGATCGGTGGTCGTCCTCATACGTACATTCCACGCATCACGTTCGAACTCCGGCTGCTCGTTGAGCGCAAGGGAGCGAGGTTCAGCTTGTGGGATCTGGGAGGCGGTAACGGCTTGTTCGCGCTCGCGGCGACGGAACTCGGGATCCAGGCCACCAATGTCGACGACCTCGCAGGGCTAGTGTCCACTGGCGCGGACGCGCGAATCACCGACTTACTCCAGCGCGCCGGTGTCCGAATGATCCGCCACGATCTGTCGGCGCCGCTTGACATTGAGCCTGGGGTGGACGTCGTGACCACTATGCACACAATCGAGCATATGCACAGTTCGCCCAAGGCGCAATACCGAATCGTCGCCGATGCTCTAGCTCCAGGGGGCTTATTTGTGGTTGCGGCGCCAAACGCCGTCAATCTTCGTAAGCGGGTCAGCTCGCTACTAGGGACGCATTCCTGGTCATCGATGGACCAGTGGTATGAGACATCGGTTTTTCGCTCGCATGTACGCGAACCTCGAGTATCCGATCTTCTCTACATCGCCCGAGACCTCGGACTCAACCCGTCGATCATTGGAAAGAACTTTGTTGGGCAGAGCAACACGGGTTGGCGAGGCAGCGCCGCGACCGTTCTCGGCCCGCTGCTTGAACGCCGTCCTACCCTTTGTAGCGACCTCTATCTCGTCGCCAGCAAATCGCAGCTCGCTCCGACCGCTTCCGTCTGAGGACGCCTTTTGCGCCTGGCTCAGATGCTTGGCGCCACTCGGCAGTCGCCTGGGGTGGATCGAGTTGGCGTAGCCTGTGCTCAAGCCGCCCGCGTTGCGATGCTCGCGGCGTTGCCCTGATCGCGCTGGCGACGCTGGGTGGCAGCCACGAAGGAGGCTTCGAGGTTAGGCGCAATAGTCGTGATGCTCGCGGATGCGCCCCGTTTTGGCGGGTTCGGCGGCTTTCATCAAGTCCTGTCGGCGTTTCGGAGGCTCTTTCATCGTCACCCACCACATCAAGGGGGCGACTTGTGACGCCGCCGACACTCAATTTTGCACAGGCGGCTCCGGCCGTCCCGGACCGAAGTCGGTCTGTTCCGGGCGTACCACCAGCGGGCGTTCTCGCGGGGGCTCCTAGCCGGCCCGCCATTCGCACAGTCCAACGGCCCGACGCGCCGCGGCTTCCCCGGCGCACCCAGCTCAAGACCGTGGATGTGCTGGCTCGAACCTTCCCGTGACCCGCGACAACATGCCCCGTGTGCAGCTGGGCATCGAGATATCCTTGAGGCGCATCCGGCTCCGGGTCCGGCCCCCACCCGATCCTGCAGCTCACCGACGTTCCGAGACCGTGCGATGACATCTGACGACACATCTCGGTCCGGGTTCTCGACATCCATGTTAAGGTTGTCATCTGGTATTTTCCAGCTGTGCCACCTCGACGGGTGGATCGGCTCGCGTGGTGCCTGTACCACTGCCTTGGACGCGCTTGATTTTGCGAGCCGTGTTTGGCGCAGGATTGTCGCGGCTCGGAACTGACTTTCGTGGGAGGACGCGTGCGATGGACAGCTCGGTCGATCGTATGCCTTCAGCTCGTCAAGCCATGACTTCGGCTCATCGCATCTGCGAATACTGGGATGCGTGGACTAGCCGATGATCTCGCTCTTCTCACGCTTCATCGTCGGTATCTGGCGGGGCCCAATCTCTCGGAATCTCGGTGGAGCAATCGGAGTTCAGCTGTCCCTTCTCGTGAGTGGAACACTCGCCGCTCGCTTGCTCGGCCCCGCAAACCGAGGCTACATTGCGATTCTGGCTGCGTGGCCCTCCGCGATTGGGCAGTTAGGTGCCGTCGGAATGTCGCTTGCCGCGACCTATTTTCTGTCCGCCGGGCGTGTCGGAGGCGCCGACATCATTGCCTTATTACGACGGTCGGCGCTAATCCAGATCATTACCCTCACCCTCGTAAATTCAGTCATCATTCTCGGCTACACACTTGTCTCCGGCGCACCGATCCTACTGGCCGCGTGTTTCAGTCTGACGCTCCTACCAGCGACGGTATGCCTCGACTATGGCATCGCGTTCTTGCTCGGTAGTCGGCGTCATGGCGCCGTGAGCGTCATGCGCATCCTAAGTCCCGCAGTTTACGCCGTGGGTATGTTGTTGCTATTCGTCTTACACGATCGGTCTGTCAGCGCGGTCGCGGGTCTTTTCGCGGCTAGCGCAACACTTGCTGGCGTCGTGGCGTTGGGGAGCGGCGTCCGCGCGGTGCTTCGTATCCGGGTGAAAGACTCGCTTGTAAACGAGCTTGGCTTTGGGCGAGCGCGGACGGCGGTCCTTGCGTTCGGACGCAAAGGTTACGTCGGCTACCTATCGCCGGTCGATAGTTTTCGAATCGACCAGCTGGTCGTGGGCTTTCTTATTTCACCACGGGCACTCGGGATCTACGTTGTCGGGTCAGCGTTTACGAACTTCGCCAGGATTGTCGCGACGAACATTGGTCTCAGTGCGACACCAGAGATCGCGGCCTATGTAACTCCCCTTGAGCAACGCCACGCTGTGCGACGCACCCTACTCCTCGCCGGCGGATTGCTAACTCTTGTCACTGCCGGTCTGGCGCTTTTTGTGATTGTGGCGATACCGGTGCTCTTTGGTCGCGAATACAAATCATCTATTCCGGTAGCCGAGATCCTCCTGGTCGCTGGATGGCTACTTTCCATGAAGCGTGTCGCAGTCGATGCGATGAGGGGAGCCGGCGAGGCGAGGGTGGGCACGCGCGCCGAGATAGTAAATCTTGCCCTCTTCCTCATCGCTTGCGTGCCGCTCGGCCTCCTCTTGGGAGGTCCTGGCGTCGCGCTTGCCCTCGTGTTTGCGTCTGCTGGCGGAACGGTGGTGCTTTTCCGGAGACTTCGCCATTTCGACCTGATCGGGGCTTCTGCTCCGCAGGCTCCAAGCATTACGCCGTTGGAGCTTGCCCCATGGTTCGTAGAGCTATCTAGGTGGGGACGTGAAGGCTGATCGACAACCGAGCGCCGACCACCAGCGTCAGCGCCCCGGGAATCCGCGCCACCGACCTGCGCATCGGCAGGCGAACAGCGCTCAATGTGTGACGAAAGGTAGTCTTAGGACGATGCGAGCGAGAGGCACCATCACGCGCCGACTTGGTCGGGTGCTCGGAACACCCCCCGCCGACCCTAACTTTCGCAAGGATTTTGACCCTGACTTCGTCCGACTGCTATCCCTCGTGCGCCCGTTCACGATGACGAGTCCGGAAAGGCTGTATGGCCTTCGCGAAGCTGTGTCTTACGTCCTGCGTGAAGGGATTCCCGGAGATCTTGTCGAGTGCGGAGTGTGGCGAGGCGGCTCCTCAATGCTCATCGCTGAGCTTCTAGCCGAACAGAGTGATGCCCACCGACGGCTCTGGATGTACGACACGTACGAAGGGATGAGCGAACCCAGTCCAGAGGATGGCACGGCGGTCATGGAGCGCTACAAGCGCGCGAGCCTTCGCGAGAATTTTATGGCGTACGCTTCTCTCGATGATGTGCAAGCGAACCTGCAGCGGACCGGACTTCCAGACTCCCAAATTGAGTACGTCGTAGGAAAGGTCGAGGAGACGATTCCACTTCAAGTCCCGGAACGCATTGCAATCCTGAGGCTAGACACTGACTGGTATGAATCCACGCTCCACGAGCTGACGCACTTATACGATCTACTATCGCCGGGCGGCGCCCTCATCATTGACGACTATGGGCATTGGGAAGGAGCGCGCAAGGCTGTTGACGAGTTCTTCGTCAGGCGTGGCTCCCGGCCGCTGTTCGCCCGGCTCGACTACACCGGCCGGCTGATCGTCAAGCCTGCCTAATAGGCCTGAGTCGGATTAGCATCCTCTAGCCGTGCACGCAGTGAAGAGCCGACTTCTTCCTTGGTTCGTGCACCGAATCGTCTATTCCAGGAGATCCCTGTAAGGAAGACGGTCGGACTGTCGACGCTAGTCGCGTCACGGAGAGCGTTCAGGCGCACTTTCAAGGACGACCCGTTCGTGCTCTGTCGAAGCTGGCGTCGACCGGTCCTGTCCGACCCCAGTTCGGGAGCTGTGGCGACAGCTTGAAACTTTGGCCCGTGTGGGAAGCGCTGTCGCGCTGACGGGTTGACTCGTGACCGTCGGGCTCAAACATAGTATAGGCGGCCGACGCTGAGTTGCCTCGACTGGCTCGGACTCTCAGAGACGCCGTAGGTACAACGACCAGTCGATGTTGACCGTCGAGCTACTCGTTCGCGTGCCACAACCGAGATTCAGAATCACGGGCACATGCACAATCCTATCGTGACTGCCGTACTAGCGAGACAACCTCGCGCGTCTTGAGGCTCGCGGTAGGATCCGCAGCGGCTACGTGCTCCGTCGGTGAGGCGCGCCAGCAGGTGCTTCGTGGGCGGAATCACGGATTCGCTCGAGCCTCTGTTCGGGGGCACGCGGTCGCCGGCAAACCGTATCGCCGTCACCGCGGGCCGAGCCAGAAGCGCTTGACGGCGAGCCTGCCGCACGCACGCCGTCCGACGGCAAGTGCCTTAACCATTTCATTGCCCGCACATCAGCGACGATGAGCTGTCGCCGATGTGCAGGTGCTCTGGCATGCATCCGGGAACTGTGCAAGGACGCTCGATCCGGCGAACCGGTCGTGATGCGCCGGCTTTCACCGACATGAGCCAGGCAGGTAGACTAGTTGGAGTGCGCGAGATGCAATGGTGCGAGATGCCCCAGCGTTACACTGACCCTTGGCGTGAGCGCGGGATCGCCCTTGCCGACGTCGCGCCTGGGGACTGTGTTCTCGATGTCGGCGGCTCAGATAGGCCTACCATACTGCCGGACCAGCGTCCCCCTGACGTGCACTATGTCGGGCTTGACCCAGACCCCCTGCTCGCGAAGGGTGATTACGACGAACGCGTCGTTGGCCACATCGACCAGCACGACGCGAACCTTCTCGGGCGGTTCGACGTCGTCATGACCTGGAACACGCTTGAGCACGTGAGTGACCTTGCCGCGGCGTTTCAGAACATTCACGCCTACCTTCGTCCTGGCGGCCGACTTGTCGCCCTCTTCGCGTGCCGGTGGGCGCCGTTCGCTGTCGGAAGTCGACTGCTGCCACATCGTCTGCGACTTCGGATCTTGCAGTACGCGGTCGGTGCAGACCAAAGCGATCACTTCCCGACCCGCTATGACCACTGCACCTACCGACACGTGACACGTATGCTCATTGACTGGAGCGAGCCAGTCGTGATCCCCTGCTATCGCGGTGCTGGATACGTAAGATTCTCAACGTCATTGGCGAGACTGTATCTTGCCTATGAAGGGCGAGTCGTGAGTCGGCCGAATCTCGCTTCTCACTACCTAGTTACGGCGCGGCGCCCCCATCCGCGAGCCTAGGCTGCTGAGCCCGCGCTGATGATGGTCCGTGGAGGCGTTGAACGTGAGACGACAGCTCGTGCGCCAACGACACTGTTCTGGCCGATTGTCACTCCGCGAAGAACCAACGCCTGAGTTGCAATCCACGAGTCGTCACAAATACGGATAGGACCATTATCGTAACGAAACCTGCGATCAGTCCTGTCGTGACTTCCAGTACATAGAAGCACCTCCTGTGAGATGCAGACGTTGCGCCCAATTGAGATGGGCTCAAGGTTCAGTAGCCACGCTCCTTCACCGATCCACGAATGATCTCCGATGGTGAGCTTCCACGGCCACAGGACACGGACGCGATGCCTGATCACCACTGAGTTACCGACGGCTGAGCCGAACAGACGGAGCAGCACGACCCTAAGTCGCTTCGGACACCACCACTTTGTGAAGACGAGATTCATAGTGGCGAACCAGCAAGCTTGCCACGCTACGTTTCGTCCCTTGTCATAGCCGTCCAAAACGAACTCTGACAATGACCACTGGGGTGGTTCTGACTGCACCGCTGTGCAGGTGGACCATGATGATAGCGACAACACCCGAATACCGTGAGGAAGTTTACAGTGCTGGCCGAGGTTATGACGTCTCCGTCGGTCTGTATTTGGAGGATGCTCGGAAGGCCTGGAGCTTGGGTGCGAATCCTTCGGGTCGTCGAGAAGAAGGAGGCGTTCTGCTGGTCGCCCCGGTAGTTCTCCCGCGGAGACGCCGGCAGCACAGCTGCTTCGCACTTGACCCGGACACCTCGACACATTGTGGGACACCGGGCTGCCCCACAACGCAGTGAGCGATCGGGGTGCAGCGAGATCAGCTACCGTTGCGGCGCGGTCGACGCTTAGCCATTTCCCGGAACACTTCGACCAGCTGTGGGGCGACGATCGACCAATCGAACCGCCGCGCGAATGCCCGACCGCTTGACCCAAGCTCGGCTCTCCGGTGCGAGTCATCGAGCAGCGAGCCCAGCGCCACGGCGATGTCCTCCACAGCGAGGCCCGTGACGACACCGGCACCCGCCGCGCCGATCTGCGCCGCCAAGTTGACCTCGGTGGAGACGAGGACCGGACAACCGGCGGCCATCGCCTCGACGACAGCGTTCCCAAAGTTCTCGGTGTGCGACGTGAGTGCCCACACGTCCGCGGCACCGAGAGCCTCCAGTTGATCTTCGCCGTATACCGGGCCCACAAACCTGACACGGTTCCGGACGCCCACGGCCCCGGCCGTCGCGAGCAGATCGGAGGTCAGATTCTCGTCGTCGGGGCCTGCGACCACCAGCATACAATCACGGCTTTCGGCTACACGAGCGAACGCGCGGATCAGAAGATCGATGCCTTTCTTGCGCGCGATCCGTCCTAGGAAGAGGACCACGAGTCCGGTGTAGCCCTGAAGCCGGCTGTTTCGGAACGACGCGCCGGAGCGCGCTTCGGCGAATCGCGCCAGCTCGACGCCATTGGGAACGACCACATGCGCAGCCGCAGAGGTCATCTCGCCGGCGAGCTCCGCCTCGGCCTCTGTGGTGAAGTGGATCGCCGATGCGTTGCCGAGCATCCGGCGCTGCCAGAGCGCGTTGTTGATCCGCTTGTGGAGCGGACTGTTGCGGGCCAGCCACGGATCAAGCGCGCCGTGAGGGGTCACTATATACGGCACCCCCGCCCTCAGCGCCACCGTGAATGCGGCGTACTGCGGGAACAGGTTGACCGAGTGAACGGTGACGAGATCCGCTTTGGGGATATCTCGGCGTAGCGCGGTCCAAAGGCCCGGGGAAAAGCCGAACTGGTACGGCGGGCGGGTTCGAAACACCCTGATTGGCACGTCGATCGCTCCCTCGGGGAGGTCGTCAGCCGACAAGCGCTGAAACGGGCGGCTTGCTGCCGGCTGCGCAGCATCAGTGGCGTACAGCACGCGCTGCACGGAGTCTCCCATGGCGCGCGTCCCCTGCACGAGCGTTACTGCTGGACCGCCGGTATTCCTCGCGAGCGAAGGGACAACGCTCACGATGCGCAGCCTGCGGCTGTCTAGCTCTTGGGTCGAGGCGACCACGATTTCAGCGGTCCTCTAGCTCAGTGATCTTGAACGAGATGATCAGCTCATACCAGGCCATCAGGAATGAGAACTGCAATCCGAGCCACCCGTCCAGGATCGCTCGTTTGCCGAAGTACCAGATCAGGAACCGCAACATGGGCCGGCCTGGCAGCCGAACCCAGAGCCGGCGTATCAGGCGGTTGCGTGAGATTGGATCTCGTATGGAGCCGAGCGCGAGCGAGATCGGTTCGTCGCGCAGGCGTCGATAGAGGTAGGCCTCCCAGGTGGCGTACTTGTTGTGCCGCTCGATCCATGGACCAATGCCACGGTAGTCGTTGTGCAGCAGAGGGGTGGGCAGAAATCCCGTGGACCCGTTAAGGATGAAGTGCTCGTGAATTTCGTTGTCGCCAGTGCCCTCGAGGTGATGCATCCCGAGGTCCTCCATCGATGTGAGACGGTGGCGGAACAGCCGCAGGTTCCAGTCTGGGCGGTAGCTGCGGAGCTCTCTGCCGCGGAAGAAGAACTGGCGATCCATGTAATACCCCTCATGGCTGGGAGCCGCAAGCACGCCGGCGATCTCATTGCGCAGCTCGTCCGGAATGCGCTCATCACCGTCCAGGAACAGCGCCCACTCGTGAGAAAACGGAAGGTTGCGAAGCGACCAGGCCTTCTTCTTCGGGCCGCCGAGCTGGTAATCGAACTGAATGACCTCCGCGCCGTGCGCCTCCGCGATCGCAACAGTGTCGTCGGTTGAGCCAGAGTCGACGACGAAAATCTCAGATGCCCACTGGATGCTGTTCAGGGCTGCCGGCAAGTTGAGCTGCTCGTTAAGGACGGGCAACACCACCGTTACTGGCAGCCGAGTGCTGTCGGATGTGGAACTCGTCATTGCGTCCAGATATCTCGACGCAGTCTGCTCAACGCGGCGCGGCGATACCAACGCCCTGCCTGGGCGCTCGATAGCCCGACCTCGAGCCCGCGACCTTCAGGAGTGTCCGCTCGAAGCGCTCCGCGAACCCGGACTGCGTGAAGTGCCTTTCGGCGTATCGCCGTGCGCGTGCGGCCCGCTCGCGGATCTCGCCGTTGGCGCCGCGCAGCCGTGCCAGCTCGCGTGGGAGCCCGTCGGCGTCGCTGGAATCGACTACCCAGCCGGCCTCGGCCTCGCGGACGATCCGGGCGACCTCACCACCGGGATTGACGACGGCCAGCACCGGCAGACCGTATGCCATGAAGTTCATCAGCTTGGAGGGAATATTGAATTCCGAACCTTCGTAGCGCTGAGTGACGAGAGCGATATCCGCGCCGCCGAGCTCGCGCTCAAGGCGGTCGTTGTCGACCACACCGATCATCTGCACCCTGCCAGTGTTGATCTCCGCACGGGCTTCATCCGCGGCTACACCGGTACCGGTAATCACGAGCTCCGCCCCGAGATCGGAATGTGACTCGAAGGCTCGGACCAATGCCGTGAGCCCCTGCGAATGCCCGATGTTGCCCATCGATAGAGCCCTCAGCCGGCCATTCCCCATACCAGGCTCGGCCAGGCGCTCCGGCGCGCGGGTTGCCGGGTCGTATATCAGCTCGATCTTCTCTTCGGGAACGCCCTTCACCACCAGATTCTCGGTGAATGCGCGCGAGAGAACGACGATCCGATCCGCGGCTTTGTATGCGGCGCTCTCAAGCCGACGCGAAAGCCTGATGACCATTCCTTCGTCGTCGACCAGACCGGTCGCCATCGCTCCGTCAGGCAGCAGGTCGTGCAACCACAGAACCCACGGAATACGTCGTGAGCGCACGTTCAGGATCGCAGGGAGCAGCGCGGGAAACGACGGTGAAGCGGAAACCAGGACGTCGGGGCGCGACAGGAACGGCATCGCCGCCGTCTGTGCCGCAGTGAACGTCAACTCTTGCCGGTAACGTGCGGCCGCAGTCTCACGTCCGATCCACAGCGGGAGCCTGAGCACGTCGATACCGTCACGCACCTCGCGGTACGGAAGCAGCCGCGTACCCCACTGGGGCTCCGGGTAGTGCGGATGCGCCGCCACGACCTCGACATGGTGGCCGCGGTCCCGCAAGCCCTTTGCCCAGACCGTGCTGACGATTCCGATTCCCGTAGGTTCAGGATCGTAGTTGTAGCTCCACAGCTGGATCCGCAGTGGTCCGTTCACGGAACCGAAGCAGCGGTGGCTCGATGGCGTCCGACTGAAACTGGCGTCAACCCGCGATATGTGATGCGCACGGTGCTCAACTTCCGCGAGCCGCGAGCCCGTGTAGCGACCCGTTCCCTGACGGAGACCCGCTCGTGAGCTGATCATGAATCCACGCATATGTCCGCTCGAGTCCATCACGCAGCGACGTGCTGGGCTCCCACTCGAGCTCTTCGAGAATCATCGCGTTGTCGCTGTTCCGGCCGTTCACGCCCTTCGGTGCGGTCAGGTCGTAGCTCCGCCGGCACGTGATCCCCGCTATCTCCTCGACGATGTCGACGAGCTGATTGATACTCACCATCTCGCTGCTGCCAAGGTTGATCGGCTCGAGGATGTCTGAGTCCATGATCGCCCGCGTGCCAAAGACGCAGTCGTCGATGTACATGAAGCTCCGGGTCTGATGCCCATCGCCCCAGATCTCGATCTCGTGATGTCCTGACAGCTTCGCTTGCGCCACCTTGCGACAGATCGCAGCAGGCGCCTTCTCGCGACCGCCCGTCCATGTGCCATGCGGGCCATAGACGTTGTGATACCTCGCGACACGCGTCGTCAGCCCGAAGTCCTCCCGGAAGTGCCGGCACATCCGTTCGCTGAAGAGCTTCTCCCAGCCGTACCCATCCTCGGGCATCGCCGGGTATGCGTCGCATTCCTTGAGGCCCGGATTGTCTGGATCCGTCTGCTTGTCGGCAGCGTAGACGCATGCCGAGGAGGAAAAGAAGAACTGGTTCATATTCCCGGCACGAGCCGCCTCGAGCAGGTGCGTGTTGATCAGGACCGAGAGCATGCAGAGCGCCTTGTTGTTCTCGATGAAGCCCATCCCGCCCATGTCGGCGGCGAGGTTGTACACGTGACTGATACCCGCAGTCGCCGTGGCGCAATCTTCGGCTAGGGAGAGGTCGAGCTGCAGGTTCTCAACGTCATCGTGCACCTGGTACCACTCGCTGAGTGGCTTGACGTCGACCGAGCGCACAGCTACACCGCTCGCGAGAAGGTCTGCAACCAGGTGGCCCCCGATGAAGCCGCCCCCGCCGCCTACGAGGACCGTGTCTTCGCGCAAGCTCATACGCCTCGGCGCCCCGCCACCACACCGATCGTCCGCAAGAGGATGAATGTGTCCTCCCACAGCGACCAGTTGGCTACGTACATGTAGTCGAGCTTCGCCATCTCGCCGATCGGCAGCGAGTGGGAATGCGAGCCGAGGCTCTGCCATGGCCCGGTGATCCCTGGCATCAGGTGGAGGCGATGCCGGTCACGACCGACGATCCGGCTGTCCTCCTCGGCGACGAGTGGGCGCGGCCCGACGAGGCTCATCTCGCCTCGCAGGACGTTGAACAGCTGGGGAAGCTCGTCGGCCCGGGTTCGGCGCAGCCAGCGACCACTTCGGGTCACGCGAGGATCGGCGGCGATCTTGAAGAGTCCGTCTCCGGCCTCGTTCAGCGAGTGCAGTTCGCGCTTCTTGGCATCGGCACCGTCGATCATCGAACGGAACTTGAGGATCTGAAAGCGTTGGCCGTTGCGACCCACGCGGGTCTGCCGGAACAGAACGGGTCCGGGAGTGTCCAGCTTGACCCGGATCGCGATCAGGATCATCACCGGCGCGAGTAAGACGATCGCCGCTGCGGCGGATAAGAGGTCGAACGCCCGCTTGATCGCGGCCGATGACCGCGAGAGCCCGAAATGCGGCAGGCCTACAAGCGTGTAGCCGCCAAACTGATCCACCGTGCGACCCCCACCAAACGCAGCCATGATCCCCGGCAGCACGCTCACCCTGAGACCGGCCGCTCGCGCACGGCTGATCAGATCAGCGGTCTGATCATCGAGCGCGTGTGGCTCCGGCGCGATGATGATGCGATGGGCGTTCATGCGTGCCGCGAGCGCCTGCAGCTCGCCTACCGACCTCGGGAGCTCCTCCGTCCGGACCGCCCCGACGAGGTTCGTCCCCCGAACGCCGACCATCCGCTGACGAAGGTGACCGAGGACCGTCACGTCGCCCACGCCGAGGCACTGCTCCGGCGGCGCCAGACCGCCCGCGACCCGGCGCGCGCACGTGCGGCCAGCCGGCAGGAGGATCGCCGTGAACAACGCAACCAGGCAGAAGAATGCGGGAGTTCCGGGATGTCCGCTCAGGAGTCCGTCGCGAGCGAAGTAGACGATCACGCCGGTAACCGCGGCGAGCTCGAGCAGCTTGGGCGTCTCCTGAAGTGTGGACTTTCTGAGCACGAGCTGGTCGCGGTCATACAGCCCCTGGAGCTTGGCGGTGATGACCACGGCCAACAGGACCAGGGCGACCGGCCACATCAGCGTCGCGTGGGTCAGAAGCGCCGCTAGAAGCACGGCGGTCAGCGCTGCAAGGCCATCCGCGGTCGCCAATGAACGGCGCTGGATGCGTTCACGCGCCAGAATCGCGGTCAGCAGCGCGGACGCTCCGTCTGGCGCTTCGCCGGCCGTGACGAGACGCGACGTTCGGCCGCGTTCCGTGGCCCCTAGCGACCTCGGTCGGGACAGGGTGCTGGCCGTAACCTCCGCGCTTTCAGCGGCGCTAGCCGCAGTCAGCGGTGCCGATGTCTCCGGTAACACCAATTAATCCCTTTTCTTGGTTGAACTGCGCCTTCGTGCGCGAGCCTTTCCTTACGGACGACCCCTGAGCGGGGTCACTTCGGCTGTCTCTCCCCGCCAGGGAGCTTATCTGCGCCTCGTGACCAGAGCTTTGTCCGCGTGTATGAGGATGGTTACCGCGATCTGTCCTCGTGTACCACGACGAACGCGGCGAAAAACGGGACCATTCGCGCGAGCGCCATTCGACGCGCAAAGCCGAGTTAATCGACTTCGCTCTCCCCTGCTTTCACGACCGGGCGCGTGGCGACCCTGGTCACGTCTGCTGCAAGTCCCCCGGGCGCCGAGCACGCCAGGCACCGTGACGATGAATCCGCAGCTCGTCCTTGAGGATAACAGTTGCTCGTCGCTGGCGAGTTCTGCGTGGCTCATCTGGAAAGCGGGGACCATCGGCCGGGTTTGTGGGTTCTCGCCGAGCATCACGATGACCAAACACCCTGATGTCATGGCGCTGACGTTTTGCCAGCCCGATCGTGAAGCGGCGCCGCCGCGCCGAGATATCCCCGCACCGCCTCGCAACTCGGTTAGGCTCGCGCCTATGGGGAAGCGAACGACTGTGGCCCACCGATGAGCACGGGCGCGGTCAGCCCGCAGCAGCCGGCCGTCCCGCTCCGGCACCGGCTGAACATCGACAAGATGAGTCCCGAGCAGCTCACCGCGTTCCGGGCGGCGATCAGCAGCGCGATGGGCATCTCCGACGAGCGCGGCTACAACTACCAGGCCGGAATCCATGGGCTGCCGCTGCCGATCTCTTGCGATGTCGCGCACGGGCGGCCGATCTTCCTGCCGTGGCATCGTGCGTACCTGTACTTCTTCGAGCTGGCGCTCCGCGACCAGCAGGCCGGCGTAACGGTGCCGTGGTGGGACTGGACGGCCGATCGCCACATCCCCCGGGCCTATAACGAGCGGGACGCGGACGGAAAGCCGAACCCGCTGTACTCAGCGAAGGTGGATCCGATCGCGCTCGAGCAAGGTGCCCAGGGGGGCGACCGCAAGGGAGCGGTGACCCGCCGCGAGCCTGGCGCCGACGGTGCCCCGCCGCTGCCGAGCGCGGCGGATGTCAGGGACGTCCTCGCGTTGCCGGGCTTCCTCGACTTCACGCACCAGCTGGAACAGCTACACAACAACGTGCACGTCTGGGTCGGCGGGCACATGGGCGACATCCCGTTCGCCGCGTTCGATCCGATCTTTTACGCGCACCACGCGATGATCGATCGCGTCTGGCGCATGTGGCAGCTCCGTCATCCGTCCGCGAGCGTCCCGCACCGCCTTCTGGCCGAGGCGCTGCCGCCGTTCAACATGACGGTTCGCGAGACACTCGACGCCAACACACTCGGCTATGACTACGCGGTGCGCTCCTCCTCGGCCGCCGGCACGGGGACGGGATAGCCATGGGCGTGTTCATCTCTGAGCCGGTCCACAACCCCGCCGCCGCCGGAGAGCCCGAGTTCACGCGCGGGGACCTCGTCTTCTACGGCGTCGATCACTCCGGCCCGAGCTTCGAGGCTCGGATCTTCCTCAATAATCCGGGCGCGGCACTCCGCACACCGCGCGATCCGGACGCCGGCTTCGCGGGGTCGTTCACGATCTTCGGTCACGCCGGATGCGCCGGCGACGCCGGCCATTGCGACGTTCCCGCCGGCCCGGCTGATCCGTTCGATGTCAGACCGCCGCACGCGCTGACGCCGCAGACGAAGACAGTCATCATCACCGACGCGCTACGGCGGGTAACGGATCCGGAGCTGACGATCACGATCGTTCCCGTCAAGCCCGGGGCGCTCAGCGCGGAGCTCGTCGACACCTTGAAGTTCGACGAGCTCCGGCTCTTGACGTACCTGTAGGTCGAGCGCGGCTAGCGGCGCCCCCTCTCGCTTCTTGGTGGGCTGAAATTCCTGCGGTTCTGTCCGGCGAACGTATCTTCCCGTAGGGTGACCGCCGGTTCGGTTATTCAGCAGGCGTACCGCTTCTCGCTTGACCCAACGGTCGAGCAGGAGCGGTTCCTTGTCGGGTGCGCGGGCGCGTCGCGGTTTTGGTTTAACCAGGGGTTGGCGTTGTAGCCCGGGTCGGGGTGTTCTCAGGTTCGGGGCGGTGCGGTGGCGTCTGGCAGGGGCTCGTCGGGGGAGTGGTGCACGAGCGCCGCGGCAAGGTAGCAGTAGGTATAAATGACAGCGGCGGGCTCGACCTGCTCCCTACCTCGAGCCGGCGTGGCGGGCGCAGCTCGCGCACGCCGTCGGGCACGTAGGACTGGTCGGCGCTCGGCGGCGGATCGTTGGAGCCAATCGAGAACCGGCGGCATCGACTCCACCGCACGGTGCCCGAGGGCAAGACGTCGGGCGGCCGGGTGAGAAATGACGGGCCGTGATGGCCGAGCGCCCGGAAGCGGTCAAACAGCTGGACAACTACCTCGCCGCCGCGCGGATCGCGCACGAGGCAATTTGGTAGCTGCACTTGAGGCTGATCGCCCTCGAACGCTACGACGACGAGGCGCTGAGCTTGACCGGGTCGCGGCGAGGCTCAGAGGGCTGCGCGGGCAACAGGACGAAGTTGCGCGAGCTTTCCAGCGGCGCGTCCGAGAGACGGATTAGTCAAAGCGACCCGAGGCGCGCAGCTGCCGCCTGCTCATAGCGTTCGGCGAGAGCCAGTGCCGCGTCCTGATCACCGCCGGCCTGGCCTCGCGCCGCCTCGGCCCAGAGTTCGTTCGCGCGAGCGCGAAGCTGCTCGGGTGGCTGGGCGGTCTCCTCCATCAACTCCTCCATCAGACACGTAAGCCACCGATCCTCTTCGCGAAGATCGGACGGACGCCATGACGGAGAGTGAAACTCGGCAGGTGGACTGGCAGCGCGAGCGAGCACGCTCGCTCGGCGGTGCCCGGAAGCACTTGCGTCGTCCCGTTATCCGTGTCTGCCACCGCGCCTACGACACGGGCCGGCTCGACCTGCTCCCCCATCTCGAGCCCGTGTGGCGGGCGCAGCTCGCGCACGCCGTTGGGCATGTCGGGCTGCTCGGGGCGCTGCGACGGATCAGCCGCGAGCGGACCCCCGGCGGCGAGCATGACTTTCGCTGCGAGTCGTGAGCGATGGGTGTTCGAGGGCGGCGGGCTTGACCTCGCTCGAGTCCACCCGGACGGGTAGCCTTCGTGGCGCCATGCGTACGCTGCTTCCCGACCCGCCCCCGCCGGAGCTTCAGCCCGCGCTCGAAGAGCTCCTCGAGCGCCGCCGGCAGTGGGGCGCGGACACCCACGATGAGGTGTGGGAGGGCGTCCTGCACATGAACCCCGCCCCTCATCTGCGCCACGCTCAGCTGCAGGCACAGCTGCTCGAACTGCTCGGGCCGCTCGCGCGCCAACGTGATCTCATCGCGGTCGCCGACTTCAACCTCGGCGGCCCCGAGAACTACCGCGTCCCTGACGGAGCGCTCCTACGCCCAGGCCCTGGCGAGGTGTTCAACGCCACCGCGTCGCTGGTGCTCGAGGTTCTCTCTCCGGGCGATGAGACCCCGACCAAGCTCCCGTTCTACGCCGCCCACGACGTCGACGAGCTGCTCATCATCGATCCCGATTTGCGCACGGTCCGGTGGCTCTCACTCGGCGCCGACGGCAACTACCACGACGTCCAGGGCAGCGCGCTCATCGACCTCACTGCCGGCGAGCTAGCCAACCGCATCGACTGGCCGGCGTAAGGGCGAGGGTCACGGCCGTAGGCCCGACAGATCACGCGGTGAGGGGTATACAGTCCTTGCAACCTTTGTCCAGTAGCGCATCAGCAAAGCCAGCGATCAGTCGAGGAGAGCGAGCGATGGCGACCATAGACGCGCCACACCCGGCGGCCTCTCCCGAGCCGGTCCAGCTGACGATCACCTACACCGAGAACGAGGACGGCTGGGTCACAGCCCAGATCGTTGAGGTTCCTGAGGCGATCTCCCAGGGACCCTCGCGACATGACGCGTGGGTCAATGTGCTGGCGGCGCTGCACGACCTCACTCACGAGCCGACCATCGTCGAGAGGGTCGCGTTCACGGTGCATGCGCGGATCATCGAGCCCCTCAGCGATCTGCCCCTCAGCGGGCTACCGGACAAGGTGGCCGAACAGCTCGGCCGCTTGGCCGCTGCCGCCGCTAGCCATCGTCGCGACCGCGTCTCCTGAGTGAAACGACGAGAGCTCGAGCGCTGGCTCCAGAGCCACGGCGCCCGACTCCTGCGACACGGCGCCAGTCACGACGTCGGGGTGCACGACGGCGCCCACGCTTCCGTGCCGCGCCACGGCGAGATCCGACTGTGGGCCGCACGCGCGATTTGCAAGCAGCCCAACCTGCCAGAGCCGAAATAGCCCGCAGGCGAGCGGGGGGCGCATGGGTGCGTTTAACCCTCGTCTTGACCGCGCGCCGTCACGTGTTGTAGAAGCCCCCCCAACAGCCGACTTCACGGGCTACGAGGGCAAGTACGTGGCGATCGACGCGCGCACGGGTGAGGTCGTGCTTGCGGATGAAGACCCGCAGGTCGTGCTTGAGGCGGCCACGAAGCTCGATCACATTTCGGTTCGCGGCCGGGTTCCGTACCCGAGCGAACCGCAGTACGTTGGCCTTGGCTGATCCAGGGCAAGCTGCCCTGGATCCTCGGGAGTGAACGTCGTCGCCGCCGGCCGATCCCCGATCCCCCTGCGATAGTCTCGCGCCTCGCCGCGCGGAGCGGCAAGCGCACTGCGGAACCTCGAATCGGGAGCAGCGATGCCAGCCAGCGCCAGAAAACGCCACCCGCGCGCCATCTCGGCAGCGGTCGCGGTGATCCTCGCCCTCGCGACAGCGGGGGTTGCCGGCGCCGCCTCTCACAGCATCCACGTGAAGATCACGAAGAAGGCGATCTCGATCACCGGCTCGCGCAGTGCGATCGGCGATGTCGTCCAACTCAGCTACGACACGCACAAATGCGCCTCGTACACGATCGAGAGCACGCGAAACACGCAGTTCTCTGACTTCCGGGGCACGACGGCCGGGCCGTTCAAGTACACGATAGAGCGCTCGGGGCTTCACCTCTCGAAGCCGCTCCCGCACTACGTGTGCGCCTACCTGATCGTGCTTCAGGGCAGCTCGTTCAAGCAGCTCGCAGCCGCCAGCGGCAAGCTGTCCTGAGCGAAGCGCCACCTGACGCGGTCACCCGGCCGGGCAGTACCGGTGGTCTGACGACCACCGGTACCGCACTACCGGCCGAGACTCCCACATGAACGCCGGGACGCCCCTGCCGAGGGCGTCCCGGGTCACTAACCAGGCCCAATCGCTGTCATCGCAAGTCCTGCCCGTGCTGTCCCGGGAAGTTTGTGTAACGCCTTGCATGAGGGGTATCGGCCGGGACTGATTCAGCCGATATCAGGTCAAGACCCCATTCCTCGGCATCCATGAAGTCGCGCTCGCTACTCCTCCAAGTACTGACAGTCAACCTCCTGCTCGTCGCGGGCACCGTCCTCGTCGCCACGGTCGCGCTCGACTTCCGACTTAATGAGCTCGCGCGCGGGCGCGAGGCGCTCGTGCTGGCGCTCGCGATCGTCGCGACGCTGCTCGGGAACTGGCTCCTGCTGCGGCGCCGCTTCGCGCCGCTCGACCGGATGATCTCGACGATGGAGACAGTCGATCTCGCCTCCGTGCACGAGGATGCGATCGAGTCGGCTGCCGCAACCAAGGAGGTTGAGCGCCTGAACGGGGCGTTTCGCCGCATGATCGCCCGCCTCGAGGCCGAGCGAAAGGAGGCCGGCCGCGCGGTCATCCGCGCCCAGGAGCGCGAACGGCGCCGGATCGCTCAAGACCTGCACGATGAAGTGAACCAGGCACTGACAGCGGTCTCCCTGCGCCTGCAGGCATCGATCGAGCATGCCCCGCCCGAGCTGCGCGGAGAGCTGACGGAGACCAAGCGGCTCTCCACGCAGGCGATGGAGGAGCTGCTGACCCTCGCCCGCCAGCTCCGTCCCTCGGTACTCGATGACCACGGGCTGCTGCCGGCGCTGCAGAGCCAGATTCGCGATTTCTCCGATCAGGGCACGATCCGCACTTCCTTCAGCACACGGGGGACGGTGCCGAAGCTGACGCCCGAGCAGCAGCTCGTGATCTACCGCGTGATGCAGGAGAGCCTCTCCAACATCGCCCAGCACTCGGGGGCAAGCAAGGTGGACGTGGAGCTCTCCTTCATCGGCCGGACGATTCTCCGGATCAGCGACGACGGGGATGGCTTCGCGACCTCGCGCAACGGCGGGCTCGGCCTGTCGGGAATGCGCGAGCGGGCGCTGCTGGCCGGGGGCCATCTGTCGATCTGGTCGTCCAAAGGCCAGGGAACTCGAGTGGAGCTGACGATCAACCAATGAGCATGCGAATCCTTGTAGCCGACGACCACGGCATCGTCCGGGCCGGGATCAAGCTCCTACTCGAGAACCAGCCGGATCTAAGCGTGATCGCCGAGGCCGCCGACGGCATCGAGGCGATCGAGCAGGCCCTCGCCTCCCACCCGGACCTGTGCATCCTCGATGTCGGGATGCCGCGGATGACCGGTCTCCAGGCCGCGCGCGGAATCCGCGCCCATCTTCCGAACGTGCGCGTCCTGATGCTCTCGATGCACGACGATGAGCGGTACCTGTTCGAGGCCCTGAAGGCGGGCGCGTCCGGGTACGTCCTCAAGCGCGAGGCCGACCAGGATCTCGTCGGCGCGGTCCGCGCGGTCGGACGTGGCGAGGCGTTCCTCACCAACGCCGCCGAGCGATCGATCATCCGCGAATGGATGGCCGACGACTCCGCCGGCCCCGTCATCCCCCTCACCCCGCGTGAAGAGGAAGTAGTCAAGCTGATCGCCGAGGCCCACACGAACGCCCAGATCGCCGAGATCCTCCACCTGTCCGAGAAGACCGTCGAATCGCACCGAGCGAACGTGCTGCGCAAGCTGGGGATGAGAGATCGGGTTGAGCTCGTGCGCTACGCGATCAGGCGGGGGTTGGTGGAGCCGTGATGGGCTCGCGTGTCGCGTCGCCACGGACGGTCGCTATGTCGACGGCCTGAAGTCCCTTTTATGGATGTTCATCCCTAAGACCCACTAGGCGCAGAGTCAGTCCCCGTCCACGTGTACTACGATGGATTGCGCTGTATTGCGACTGAAGGAGGTGGCGGTTTTGGGGAGATCGACGACCAGCATCCGCCTCGACGACGAGCTACGCAGCCGGCTCGCGGCGCAGGCAGCTAACGAGAACACGACCGTCACCGAGCTGATCGAGCGATTCGCGCGCGAAGGCCTCGCGTCCGCGGCGCATCCCGGGATCGTCTTCAAGCCCGGTCCCGCGGGCCGCCGGGCCGCGCTGGCCGGTGGACCGGACGTGTGGGAGATCGTTGCAGCCCTCAGGCACACCACCGGCTCAGAATCCGAGCGCGTAGCTACGCTCGCTAAGCAGTTCGGCGTTCACGAGCGCCAAGTGGTGATCGCGCTCAATTACGCCGCCGCCCATCGAGCAGAGATCGACGCGCGGGTGGACGCCAACGATCGGGCGCTCGTGCAAGCCGAGAGCATTGACAGCGAGCGCCAGCGCCTGCTGGTGTGAGATTCCTGATCGACTCGATGCTGCCACCGCGGGTAGCCGAACTGCTGGGCGCGGCCGGGCACGACGCGACGACACCCACTCAGCTTGGCGCCCACAACCTTCCCGATGACGTGCTTGTGCAGCTCGCCGCTGCCGAAGATCGGGTGACCGTCACTGAGAACGCCAGCGACTTCGCTGCTACCACCGCGTGCCCGGTTCTGCTGGTCCGCAAGGCCTGGTGGCCGGCTGCGTCGCTGACCGAGACACTGGCGGGCGCGCTGGACCGATGGGCGAAGGCTAACGTCGACCCGGGGCGCTGGGCACATTGGCTCCCAGCTGAGCTTCGCTAGAAGTCCTGGCGCGGCCGGGTGTTGGCCGCACCGGACCGGAAGGTTCCTCGACACGGTCTGGGGCGAACCGGAGCAGTCGCAGCGAGTTGGTGACGACGCTGACGGAGGAGAGCGCCATGGTGGCGCCCGCGGCGATCGGTGGTAGGACGCCGGCCGCGGCGAGTGGGATCGCGGCGGTGTTGTAGGCGAACGCCCAGGCGAGGTTCTGGCGGATCGTTCGCATCGTGCGGCGGGCGAGGGTGAGGGCGGTGATGACGCCGTCGAGGTCGCCGGAGATGAGGGTGATATCCGAGGACTCGATCGCGACGTCGGTGCCGGTGCCGATCGCGATCCCGAGGTCGGCCTGGACGAGCGCCGGGGCGTCGTTGATGCCGTCGCCGACGATCGCGACCGCGTGGCCTTCGTCTTGCAGGCGGCGGACCTCGGCGGCCTTGTCGTGAGGCAGCACTTCGGCGAGGACGCGGTCGATCCCGAGCTCGGCGGCGACAGCGCGCGCGGTCTGTGTGTTGTCGCCGGTGATCATCGCGACCTGCACGCCAATCTGCCCTAAGCGCTCGACGACGGCGCGCGCGTTCGGTTTGAGGGTGTCCCCGATCGCGAGCACTCCGCGGGCCTGGCCGTCCCAGCCGACGAACACCGCCGTGAGTCCCCGGCGCTCCCACAGCGCGGCATGTTCCTCGAGCCCGGCAGGGATCTCGCGCATCAGGTTCCGCTGGCCGACAGTGACCAGGGTCCCGCCGGTCTGCCCTGTCACTCCGTGGCCGGTGCTCGTCGCGAACTCTGACGCGGGCGGGATCGCGAGGTTTCGGTCGCGGGCGGCGCTGAGGATCGCGCTTCCGATCGGGTGCTCGGAGGACGCTTCGATCGCGGCGGCGAGCGCGAGCAGCATCTCGACGCTCTCGCCGGGCGCGGCCGCGGCGTCGCGGAGCGTCATCTTCCCTTCGGTGAGGGTGCCGGTCTTGTCGAACAGGACGGTGTCGATCCGGCGGGAAGCCTCGAGCACCTCGCCGCCCTTGATCAGGACACCGAGCGCGGCACCGCGTCCAGTGCCGACCAGGATCGCGGTTGGCGTTGCGAGCCCCATCGCGCACGGGCAGGCGATGATCAGGACCGCTACCGCCGCGACGACCCCACCTGCCGGGTCCGTCGCGAGCAGCCACCAGCCGAGGAACGTGAGCGCGGCGATGCCGAGCACACTCGGGACGAACACCCGGGCGATCCTGTCCGCGAGCCGCTCGATCGGCGCTTTGCTCTGCTGCGCCGAGCGGACGAGCGCCACGATCTGCCCGAGCGCGGTGTCACGGCCGACGGCCGTCGCCTCGAGCGTGAAAGCTCCCTCGAGGTTAATCGTGGCGCCAGTGACCGCGTCGGCGGTCGCTTTCTCGACGGGGAGCGATTCGCCGGTCAGCATCGACTCATCGACGATCGAGCGGCCCTCGACGATCACGCCGTCGACGGGGATCTTCTCGCCCGGTCGCACGCGCACCAGCCCCCCGACGGGCACCTGGTCGACCGCGACGAGCTGCTCCTCACCGTTGATCAGCACGCGGGCTTGTTTCGCGCCGAGCTCGAGCAGTCGCCTGAGTGCGCCGGACGCGCGCAGTGCGGCCCGCGCTTCGAAGTAGCGGCCGAGGAGGATGAACGTGGTGATCACCGCGGCACTGTCGAAATACACATCGCCGCCGGTGAAGAGGCGAACAGTGGAGAACAGGAACGCGGTCAGCGTCCCGAGCGCGATCAGCGTGTCCATGTTCGCCGAGAACCGGCGCGCCCGCTCGGCGCCGGAGATCAGGATCGGCCGGCCCGCAACGAACAGCACCGGGACAGTCAGCGCGAACGCCAGCCACCGCGCCGGATCGCGATCGCCGAACCCGTAGACGAGAACGACGACCGCGGCGGCGAGCGGCGCGCTCAACGCCACCCGCCACCGCCAGCTCGCGCTCTCCCGCTCCCGCGCGCGCTGATCCTCATCCAGATCGTCCGCGTCAGCGCGACTCGCCGTGTAGCCGAGCCCGACCACCGCCGCCTCGAGCCCGGCGAGATCTACCACCGCCGGGTCGAAGCTCACCCACGCCTGACGGGTCGCGAAATTCACCCGCGCCGCCGTAACGCCAGGCTGTCGGTCGAGAACCCGCTCGATCCTTGCCGCGCACGACGCACACGTCATCCCGTCAACAGTGAGCTCGCGACGCTCAGGCTCCCCGCTGGGCTCGCCAAGCTCCGGCGCGACCGCGCTCGTCACCGCGGATCCCAGCCCGTGACCTCATAGCCCTGATCTTCGACCGCCGACCGCAACCCCTCAACCGATGTGCGACCGGGGTCGTGCTCGACCAGCACCAGCTTCTCCTCGAGGTCAACCGTGACCGCCGTGACACCGGCAAGGGGCGCGAGCGCGCCCGCGACCGTAGCCTCGCAACCCTCGCAGCCCATCCCCGGCACGCGCAGACGCGTCTCGCTCATCACGCCCGCCGATCCGGCGCTGCAGCCGGTCGAGCTCGTCTTGCGGGCTCGCCGGTTGCCTCCCCGCCGATCCTCGCCTCCGCGCCGGTCAGCACCGCGTTGAACTTGACCGCGTCGAGCAGCTCCGCGATCGCGGGCTGCGCGCGACCCTCGCTCACCGCCTCCGAGAAGCACGTCTCGAGGTGGTTCTTCAAGATCAGCCGGTTGACCCGCTCAAGCGACGCCTGCGCGGCCGAGACCTGCTTCATCAGATCGACGCAGTACTCCTCGTCGTCGACCATCCGGATGATCCCGTCCATATGGCCGCGCACCGTCTTCAGCCGGTTCAAGATCTCGCGCTTCGCCAGCGGCAACATCAGCTCCCCTTTCACACAATAGGATCCACCCCACCGGGGGTGGGGTACAAGAGTACCAGCCGTCCCCTTCCCGCGATCGTGGCAGCAGGCCGTCCACCCGCCGCCGGCGCCGATGACGCTAAGCTACGGAGACGGCGCAGAGAAACCAGCGCGGAGAAAACGTGGCAGAGAAGACGATCGTACGGGGAGTGAAGATCGCTGGGCAACCGTTTGTCCTGCGCAGCAGCGACGTGGTGCACGCGCTGCGCGATGTCGACCCCGAGCCGATCACAATCCACTTTGTGGTCATCGACGCGAAACGGTTTCCGCCGAAGCAAGTCGTGAGCGAGGTCACGGGCCTTGACCGAGCAGACTTCACGACACATCAGGCGAGGCGAACGCTCATTCGACTCGGCTTCCCGGCGGGGCGACGGGGTGTAGCAGCCTCGAATCCACGCGAGATCAAGGATCGTGGGCCACTTGCCCCGTCTCCTGATCGACTGACGGATCGATTGCGGTCTCTCTCCGGTCAATGGGTGGCAATCAAAGATGACGACGTCATCCATGCGAGCAGCTCCCCGCGGGAGCTGGTCGGATGGCTCGGGAAGCACGGCCAGCACGCGGACACGATGTTTCGCGTGCCAGAGGATGAGCTTGCCATCACTGGGCTTGCTCCCCTGTGAGGTTCGGGTTCCGAGAGCTTCCCGACCCCGGCCCCGACGGGGTTCGGGGACGGCCGATCGTCGACGTAGTTATCGAGGGCCTGGAGATCGCACCTCAGGCATGTCTCCTGGACAGCGGCGCGACCGCGGTTCGGTTTGGCGCGTATGTGGCAGAGCTGTGCGGGATAGAACTCTCACAGGCTCCGCGGAGAGAGCTGGCGGTCGGAGGCGCAGTTGTCGAGGCGCGCATGGCCGAGGTCGATCTCCTCGTGAGGGACAACGAAGACAGCTACGCGTGGACCGCGCCGGTGTGGTTTTGCGACCCCTGGTTTCCAGCGTTCGGACTACTCGGGCTGACGGGATTCTTCGACCACTTCGAGGTCACCATCGCCTCCTACGAAGAGTGGATCGAGCTCACACCAATCAATTAGTGACCGGCATCCGTTAGGTGTCAAACGGGTAGTTGCGGCGCACGAACCTCGCGTAATGGGGCACGGTGAAGTCGATGTAGCCCCGACGTGGGGAATAGATGACCGCGCTGCGCATCAGGTCGTCCCGTACGGGTGATAGCGACGTGGTGGCGCGCCCGAGAAGGTCGGCGATGACGCCGACCTGCTGAGGGCCGTCCCCGAGATGGGCGAGTCCGGAGACGTAGCGGCGCTCGCTGGCGGTGAGCTTGCCGATCCGGTTCTCGTAGAACTCCTCGTCGAGGTCGGCCTCGACGACCGGCTGGGCTGCCTCGACGTCGTCGAGCGTGATCGTGGGGTCGTCGTCCTGGCTCCACACGCGCCGGCCATACCCCTGCAGGAAGAACGGGTAGCCCTCGGTGAGTTCGAGCACGCGCCGAACCGCATCCTCGTCCCAGTGGACGCCTTGGCGCTCGGCGGGGAGCACGAGCGCGGAGCGCGCGGCGGCTGACGTCAGCGCCCCGATTTTGGGGAAGATGAACATGCGCTCGGCGGATGACTTCGCGTCCGTGGTGAGCGCTGGCAGAAGCGGCAGGCCGCCGCCGACGAACACGACCGGCAGCGCCTTCTGCTTCGCGCGGTGCAGCGCCATGATCAGCGCCTCGTATTCCTCCTTGGCGGCGTTCTGTAGCTCGTCGAGGATCAGCGCGAACCCGAGCCCGGCCTCCTCAGCGGCCTGGCCGACGGCGACGAGGAGGTCGCGCAGGTCCTCGGCCAGGATCCCAGAGTCCGCGACACCCGGAGCGGCATCGACCTCGATCTTCAGCGAAGCCACGCCTGCGAACGTCAGCTCGAAGGACTTCAGCGCGCGCAGCGCGCTACGGACCTTGAACCCGGCGCGTTTCTTGGCGTCCATGTTGAGCAGGGCGGTCCGCGCGACGCGCATGACCAGCGTGATCAGCGGAGTCGTGCGCCCCACTTCCTTGGTGTCGGCGTACCAGCCCGCCTCCCCGCACATCGCCTCGAACTCGTTGAGCAGCACGGTTTTTCCGACGCCACGTAGGCCGGTGATCAGGACATGGCGCTCGGTGCCGCCCTGGCTGACCTGCGTGATGATGCTGCGCAGGTGCTCAAGCTCCTTGTCGCGACCGGTCAACGCGGGCGGCTTCACGCCAGAGTCAGGCGTATAGGGGTTACGTGTATTAGGACCGCGGGCCATCGTTCGATCTCAGAGTATCGCCCTTTATAAGTCTTTATAGCGCCTTCGGGTATAAAAGGTTATAAGCGGCTATCGCAGGACTCGAGTGCGGTCAGGTAGCGAGAGTCCTTCGCAACTGTGTGATTACGGCCTCTACGGCTGGCTCGTATGGGCGGCCGTCGACGAGCGAGCATCCTGGATCGTCACGACTACGACTCGGTCCTCCGCCTCGATGAAGACATACACGAGGATCAACCATCGCCACGGTCCGAGGATGAACCGAAAACCATCCCAGCGTCCGGCGAGCGCTGGGCCGATGTTTGGGAACTCAGCGAGCGATCGCAGCGACCGGGCGACCCGTGCACGGGTGTCAGGTGGGAGGCTGTGCGTGCGGATCAGGCTGTCGAGATCCTCGACGGCTGCGACCGCGAGTTCGACGCGAGCCACTCGCTAAAGCTCGTCCAGTGAGATCGTCTCGCCCGCCTCCGCCTGCCGGCGACCGAGTTCTGCGCGCGCAAACGCCCCAGGAACACCGTCCAACAGTTCAGCGACGTTACGCGCGTCGGGGTCGGCCTCATCGAGGGCGCTGGACAGAAGCGATCGCGCGACCGTGCCAGGCTGGATGTGCATGCGCTCCGCGAGTCGGGCGAGCTTCTCGGCCTGCTCGTCATCGAGGGTGATGTTCAGACGTTCCATCGGACGATGGTACACAGAACCACACGGCCCGTGTAGCCATGGTGACCGAGTAGTCGTACCCGCCATCTCTTCCCCCGCGACAGCGCTACGGTGTACGATTCCGGGGTCGGCACCAGGTGCCGCGGATACCGGGCCGTAGACACGGAGTGATGAGAGGAGCGTCTGCCTGATGAGCGATGAACGTATGGACGAACTGGGGCTCCCGCGACGGGCATTCATGAAGCGGGCGGCGGCGGCATTTGTCGCTCCGGTGATCGTTTCGTTCGGTCTCGACGGAGTCGCAGAGGCGCGCACGCGCAGCTTGCTTCCGATCCCTTCGTTGTTCGGGAACCAGATGTTCCCCAATCAGTCGTGCCCGAACATGGGGTATGGGAACCAGGCTTTTCCGAACCAGCTGTTCGGCAACCAGCATCATCACCACCACCATTATCCGAACCAGGCGCACGCGAACCAGACGTATCCGAACCAGGCGTTCGGGAACCAGACTCACCGTCGCCGCCGCAAGCACAGCCGCGAGCACCACGGCCACGATCGGCACGGTCGGGACCGCCACGGTCGCGACCGGTAGGACGATCGGCCACGCCGGTTCGGCGGTCGGGTAGAGGCCCCGGTCGCAGGTTCAGATATCGATGCTTCTGAGCGGCGCGCTGATCGTCCGCGACGAGTCGAGCGTCCTCGCGGACTGCCTGGCCTCGATCCGCGACATCGTCGACGAGATCGTCGTCGTCGACACCGGATCGGTCGACGACTCGGTCGAGATCGCGCGGCACTACGACGCTCGCGTGATTCATCACCCCTGGCGCGGTGACTTCGCGGAGGCACGCAACGTTGCGCTCGATGCCGCCCACGGCGACTGGATCCTCTACATCGACGCCGATGAGCGACTCAGCGGCGGCGACCGCGCCAGCGTCGAGCAGATGCTCACCGGAGCCTCCGAGGTCGCCTTCCGGCTGCTGCTGACCCCTGATCTGGTCTCGACCCCCTATCTCGAGTACCGGCTCTGGCGGCACGATCCGCGGATCCGCTTCCACGGTCAGATCCACGAGAAGGTGACTCCTTCGATCGCCGCCGTCGCCGAAGCAGACGGGCGGCCGATCAGCGACTGCGAGCTCCTGTTGACGCACGTCGGCTATGAGGGGGACCAGGTCCACAAGCACCTCAGGAACCTGCCGCTGCTGCGCGCGCAGCTCCCCCGCGAGCCGGATAACCTGTTTATCCACCATCACCTCGCGCGCGTCCTCCGCGGCCTCGGCCGGGACGAGGAGGCGGCGCAGGTACTCGCGGACGCGGTCGAGGTGGCGCGCGAGCGACCGTTCGACCCGCTCGGAGTGCTGGTGTTCACGGATCTGGTCCGGCTTCGGCGAGAGCGGGGCGAGGATGCGGATGCGGGCGCACTGCTCGCCGAAGCGCGTGGGACGTACCCCGACAATAAGCTCCTGTGGTGGATCGAGGCGGCGGTGCGGATGTCCGATGCCCGGTACCTCGACGCGCTGGTCCTCCTCGACCGCCTGCTCGCCGTGGACCTGGCGGCACTGCCCGCCGAGGGACCCGCGTACGACGCGCGCATCTTCGGCGAGTTCACCCACGACGCCAGAGGCGTCTGCCTGTTCCGTCTCGGCCGCTACGCGGAAGCCGCGGACGCGTACGCGGAGGCGCTCCGGTGCGATCCGGGGAACCTTGCGTTTCGCTCCAAGTGGACGGTCGCCGAGGCGCGCGCTCGCAAGGCGTCGGCCTCGAGCCCCGACCGCGGCCTGGAAGAACCGCAGCCGAGCTGATGTGAGGCGCGAGCACGCCGCCGCAGGGAGTTCGCGCCGGCTGGTCGTGCTCGCACCGATCGAGCCGTCCCCGACCGGCAACGGGCTGGCAATGCGAGCCGAGCTGTTCCGCCGCTCCGCACCCGCGAACGTCGAGGTCCGTGTCGTCGTCGTGCCCGTCGCCGGGCACTCCCTCGCGCCGGCGCTCCCCGGCACGGCGATCGTCGCCCCTGACCCGCTCAGAGCGCGCGCGGGCGCGCTCGCGCTCGCCACCGACAGCGCCTGGCGCGATCGGCTCGCGCGCGTCGGATCGCTGCCACCCGCGGCGCGAGCCGCCTCCCCGGGGCTGGCCGACGCCGTCATCGAGGCGATTCCCCCCGGCGGCGGCCCGGTCGCGCTCCACGCGATGCGCGCCTACATGGCGCCGCTCGCCGTCGCGGTCGCCGAGCGTCTCGAGGCGGCGTGGGCGACGCTAGATCTCGACGAGGACGACGCGGGGTTCGCCCGCTCGGCCGGTGACCCCGAGACCGCCGATGACTACGAGCGCCTGCTCGACGTGTTCGGCCCGCTGTTCGACGGCCTGGCGGCCTCCTCAGCGGCCGAGGCGTCTGGGATCGGCGAGCGGCACGGCCTCGTCGTCGATCATCTCCCGAACGCCGTGCCGATCGCCGCGCAGCCGCCGCGCCCGCCGCGCGAGACCACCGGCGACGACGTTCCCTCGCTGCTGTTCGTCGGCAATCTCACCTACGGACCGAACATCGAGGCAGCGGACCTACTGGCCGGGGCGATCGCACCCGCCGTGCGGCGGCGCCTTGGCCGCCGGGTACGGGTGGTGCTGGTCGGCCCCCACGACGGCCGGCTCGATCGCCTCCGCGGCCCCGACGTCGAGGTGACCGGATTCGTCCCCGATCTGGAGCCGTTCTACGCGGCCGCCGACGCCGTCGTGGTGCCACTCCGTAGTGGCGCCGGCACCCGAATCAAGCTACTCGA